>FWPV01004467.1_pt1 | contig 17985 bp, 15 predicted proteins | sample 2228371 | NCBI WGS metagenome assembly FWPV01 (sample SAMEA103939776, study PRJEB20133) | metagenome | reverse complement strand
CTGTCATTGCGAGCCGTCCCCTTCGCTTCGCTCAGGGTAAACTCCGGGCGGCGAAGCAACATGTCATGGCGAGGGCGTCCTTCGCTGTCCCTTCGCTGCGCTCAGGGCTTCGGCTCAGGATAAACTCCGCGCCCGAAGCAACATGTCATTGCGAGGGCGAATCGCCCGAAGCAATCTCCCCCGGCCAGGAGATTGCTTCCGTCTCGGCGGTGAAGGTTATCATCAACACTCCAGAGGAGACTATCCATTAGAACTCTATCGAAAATAAGGGTTTTGGAACCGCCACCCCCGGCCTGCGGCGGGGGCAGGCGACGCCAGGTTTTAATTGAAATTCTTTGCGTCCTTCGCGTCTTGGCGGTGAAAAAACGCTATTCTCGATAATGTCTATTTTGGCGTTTGTGCAAAATCGAGTATAATTGCCCAAGCTGGTGTGCAAAAAGCTCTCGACAACCTCGAATCAGGCAAATCACTTTTGGACAAGTTGCCAAAGGAGTGGCTATGGCATCGGATGCAGCCGATCGTCAACGCGAATACCAGTCGGCCATGCAACAGGGTTATCGCGCCAGGGACGAGGGGGACGTGGCGCAGGCCCTCGAGTTCTTTCAACAGGCGGTGACGCTGGCCTCGAATGATGAGGAAAAGGCCGATGCTCTGGGCATGGTTGGACGTTGCTATGGCACCATGGGCGACTTTGGCGCGGCCGAAACGACCCTGACCGAGGCCATGCGACTGGCCGCCAATCGGCCGGCGGCGCTGGCACGCGCCAGGTTACAACTCGGCACCGTGCGCTGGCAGCAGGGGCAGCTCGATGCCGCCAAGCAATTCCTGTCCCAAGCGGCCGCCGAACTGCGCAGACTGGGCGGCGACCAGACGACACGGCTGCGGGCGCTGGGCAATTTGGGGTTGGTGCTCCACGCGCGCGGCGAATATCAAGAAGCGATAGCCACGCTCAAGACCGCCCTGGAAGTCGCCGAAAGCATGGGCAACTGGTTCAGCGTGACCATTCAGCTCAATAATATGGGCGAGGCTTATCAGGATTTGGGCGACCTGCACAAGGCGCGGGAATTACACGAACGAGCCTTGAACGTGGCGCGCGAGCACGCCCTGGGAGAAGGCGCCCAGATTGACATCCTGCGCAACCTGGGGATGGACCTGCTCGGCCTGGGTGAGGTGGAACGCGGCCTGCAAGTCATCCAACAATCGCTCGACATGGCGCGGACCTATCATCGCCTGGAGATCGAACTGCAATGCCTGGCTTCGCTGGGCGAAGCGCACCTGGCCTGCGGTAAATGTGACGAAGCCGAACAGGTCGCCCGCCACTTGCTCGAAGTGTCGGCCGGCGTGCCGAATCGCCTGGCCAGTGCGCGGTTGATCTTGGGGCGCTGCTGGCTGGCGCGCGGCGATGCCCAACAGGCCTTGACCGTTTTGGAAGCCGGATTGATGGACGCGCAGGCCAGCTACAGCAAGATGATGATTTTGCGCCTGCACGCCGCGCTCAGCCAGGTGGCCACCCATCCGGCCATCGCCGGGGTGCATCGCCGCATCGCCGCCGAATTGATCCAACAAATTGCCGAGTCGCTGGACGACAAGGCCCTGCGGACGATTTTCTTACAGTCTCCTCTGGCCCGGGCGGTGCTGACGGCCGGGGGGTGAAAGAGACCTTATGGCTGACGTACGATTGCGGTATCGTAAGCCAGTCCAACTTGAGGATAATTCCTGAATCCAGGGCCTTTCTTGGCTAAAAGCTGTTCAGCGATCTCGGGCGTAGTGAATTGAAAATCCGGCCCGATTTGAATGCCAAGAAGATGATTTTCGATAGCAGGCTTGTTAAGCTGCACAACAAACTTGCCATCCGGGCCAATTGTACCATTGCCCAATGGCGCCCCCATCATCGTCATGTCCACAATGATGATCGGTATACCAATGGGACCTTGTCCTGTAATTTTTGTAGCTTCCGGTAAAACAGGTTTGTCAATCTCGAAATTCGGGCCTGTGATTTGGTAAATACTGGTAGTTGACTCTTCCTCGGGCGTAGGAATTGGGCTTATTGGTGATGAAAATGGACTTGTTGGCAATGGGCCAGCACACGCTGAGAAACCCAATGTAAAAAGTGTTAGAAAAATAATGACTATATACTTTGCTCTCATTTTAGATTCCTGGTATCTTGGGCTTGAAGCCTATGGATACTGAATTTCAGAAACTTGCAATTTTAGGCTAACTCGACCTATGTACAACGCTATAGGTTCAAAATTATATGCTAAATACGGTCAATTTTTCAACATGCTTGCCATATCAAATTCAAAGCACTTTTTTGCCCATGATAGCGGCAGCGTAACGTGTTGGGGACAAGATTTTCGCCCACGCTCAAGCGCGGACTGGCAATTATGTGCGCGCCGATGGCTTGATGATGGCGTGGTAACGAATTGCAAAGATAAGGCCAAGCGCAGAATCAGTCCCCAGCGTGATACGCTCGCTGATAGCACTTGGACGCTCCCCACTGGCTTGGAACAGCTTGCGCCAAGCCACTTTTAGGCAGGTTTTTGCCGTTTTGTCAAGAGCAATTTCTGAAATTCAGATGGATAGACGAATCACAATCATCTGACCAGTTAAAGATCGTCCAATAAAAATGCCGCCCTGATCCAGGGCGGCATTTTTACAATTGGCTATAAGCTACTGAATCTTGAACCCTTCATAGTTCTTGGTATCTTGGCGCGCAGCAGCATTGGGGTTAATGTCTGGTTCTTGAACAACAGCTACAACCTCTCCCCCGCTAACAACCTCAATGGTTGCACCACCGAAACAACCTGTCTTGATTGCATTGCCGCCCACCCAGCTTGAACCTGACGGGATTGAGCCCGTGTTAGTCCTATACAAAGTCACTGACTTGCCTGGGTCAATCAAGATGTTTTGCAAAACATAGGTGCCCAAGCAAGCTGCTCCATCCGGTTTATTCAAGACATAAGTTACCTTGACGTTCGACTGGGTATCACCTGCATTTTGAATCTGGATGCCGGTCGTCTTATTAGCAAACTCTTCCTTTGCCAGCGGAATACCAATCTTGGTACCAGCTTGACTCAAGGGGATAGCGCTGAACGTGGTTGCAGTATTACGCGCCGCAGTTGGTGGCACAGGGTCGAAACTCTCGTTGTTAATCGCCACAATGTTAGCAGTAGCCGTGATAGTAGCTGCGTACAGAGCGCCGGTTGACAGATCACCTGTCTTGCCCGAAGTGCCACATCCAGTGCATAGAATCGTGTTCTTGAAAAAGGTTACCGAGGCACCGCTTGGAACACCTTTCTGATGGTGAACAACTGTCTCACCAGACCTGGAGAAAGTCACGTATACATCTGCTGGCCCACTTGAGACATTCTGGACCTGGAGGCCATTGGTCCTACTTCCAAACTGATATTTGTAGATCGGTGATAAGAGAGTAGTGGCACCATCAGCAGGAGCAAAACCACGCGTTGCCTGTAGAATGGTAGCAGAAGTTTCATCACAGGCAAATTCAAGCACGGTACCCGCCAACTTTTGAGTCGAGGTTACTGTCAGGGCATAAGGCTTGTCACCCGGTACAGCAGGAGTAGCAACCGCAGGATCAATAACAACCATATCCCCAGGATCAACATTGGCCCCAGAATCCCAGGTAGATTCATTGGAGAACTTGGCATAAATCTTGGCCGCTGCATCACCGGCATTTTGGACATAATGCAAAGTACACTTGGGCCCCAGGCGATTCTTAACTAGTGGGAACAATACGGTTGTGTCAACATTGGTGCCAGCCGTACCCTGATATTGACCCGCCGCAAAGCCACCACTAGCGCCATTGTTCACATTGACAATGGCCACAATAGGCTGATCAGCCGATACAACCGCCGCACCCATAAATTGAGATGCCCCACTAGGGAATGTAGTATAGTTAACTGACGCGCCGGCCGGTGTATTAGCACCGGTTGTACTATCTGTATAAGTGGCTGTGCCAGTAGCATCATAGCCTGTCAGCACAATATTAGCCACCCCATCACCTACATTCTGGATTTGGATGCCTGTATTCCATCCGCTCCCCGGAGGTACTGTTCTTTGGGCGCTTGCCGTTGTAATGACCAAAAGACTCAACAATATGATAGAAACAATAGTAGAAACTTTGATTTTCATAATTTTCTCCTTTCTATAGTTAGATTTTGTTCAAAAACTGGCTCAATTTTATCATACTCTTCCCAACAAGGCAATAACCCTTTTGGGTAATCTGCAATTTTTACTGTTTTGTCTATAAAAATCACCTTGATTCCATGTGTGTTTGGACTTGCTGTCAACCCACATATCCCAAATCTCGCAATCGTTGCATTAGCTCGGCCTCCTCAGAGGGAGTCAACTCAAATTCTTTGCTTGATGGTGCAATGGGCGCACAAGTGGCCTTTGGATAAAAATCTTCTACCAAAAGATTTAGAAGAACATTGCCATCTAAATCAGCAGGAATGGGACAGCCAAGTAAATAGAGCACAGTAGGAGTGATATCCAGTATTGTTGCATTGACAATGATGTTATTTTTACGAAAGGGCGGGCCATGGGCAATAAGAATGCCAGGAATCCGGTGACCTCCACATTCACCTGTTAGCGGGCGAGTAAAAATCTCACCGCGCTCTGACCAATCGTAGCTTTCGCGGGTGATATAAGTGAGATCGCGCATAAGCACAAACAAATCCGGCGCAATGTTAGTATAAGGCCCATGACATACTTCTTCTTTGTAAATGATACGGTCCACAACAGGAGACCCGTCCTCATCTTTCAACTTCATCAGGTGCTCAGCGACTTGGATTCGTACTGCTTCATAATCCTCCGGTGATACAGCCCCTTCTGGATCGCGACCGACGACATTGAGGTAAACCTGCCCAATATAACCCATGCTGTAGGCCCGTGTTTGTCGCCAATCAACTATATCGCAAATGTGGGGTCTAGGGTCATTAGGGATAATATCGGCGTGTTGTCCCAAACTATTTCTCAACCAGACACGCAACCAGCCCAGTTTCAGACGAGAGAGAGTTGGGCCCACCTGACTACGGGTAAAGCCTGCCTGTCGCATCAACCATCGCCATATATTACTGACCATCGTACCACGCTTCAAAACCAGAAACCCACCTTGACGCAACCATTCGTTGAGAAACACATCTTTATACAAGGGGCCAAAGCCATGATCGGACAAAATGATAACCCAAGCATCCCGGGCTGCCTCTATCAATCGCCCTATCAAATCATCCGCTTTGCGGTAAGCATTCAGGATGGCATCTTTCCACTCGTTGGGACTGGTAACATGATCAGGATGAGTAGAATCCATATAACGCCAAAAGAAATGTGGAATCTCATCTGTTAGTCTGAGCACGGTCATAAAGAAATCCCACGGCTCGCGTTTGAGCAGTTTTAATACAAGTTGTGTGTTTTTCTCCGCCGTGTCGAAAACCGACTGAAGATAAGCGGCCTCGTTGCCAGGTCGGTAGCTGACCGATGGATTAATCCTATAGCCATGACTTTCCAGCTCAGGTCCCAGGTCTGGCGGAAACGTAAAAGGAGCATGGGCAGGCGTTCCCAAGCCGGTCACCATAATTCCATTGACGCTCTCAGGAGGATAAGTCTGGGGAACATTGACCACGCAAACTCGCCGCCCCTGCTGGCTAAGCATCTTCCATAAGGTTGCCTCACGAGTACGAGTAGTAATATGTACTCGATAGCTTTGGGGAGCACGCTGAGTAAAGTCAAAGATACCGTGTTTGCCAGGGTTTTTGCCGGTCATAAACGACGTCCACGCGCTAGGAGACATAGGAGGTATGGTCGAAAGCAATTCACCGTAACTGCCCTCTCGCATCAGATAGGCAAGATTGGGCAAATAGCCCGCATTAGCCCATGGGTGGATCAAGTCAAAAGTTGCGCCATCCAGCCCAATAATAATGGCACGTTGTGAAAGATTGCTACACACTTTTGCCTCTCCTCCATATCAGGTTCATGTCCTCACGTGGAACAGCCTTGAACAACCATAACAAAATAACATATCCTAACAGCATTACCATCATGCGCCATATCGGCATAGATTGTCCCAACATCACGGCCAATCCCAGCGCACCCAGGCCAGATACCAATGTTCGCCAAACAAGCTGCCACAGCTTGATACGTCTGATCTGACAATAGATAAATAAGTAATTTGCTAAAAAAAACAACCCCGAAGAACAAACTCTTGCTACGGCAATAGCAAAAGCACCGTGGTATGGAATTAATAACCAACTTATTGAGAGATTGACGATGACACCAAGTATCAGGAAAACTGCCAGCACATCTTGTCGGTTAAGAATGAGCATCAGCCGGGAATTAGGAATGTTCATAAAACTAAAAAATAAAGTTATGATCAAGATGCGCAAGACCGGTATACTGTCCTCAAAACGAATTCCATACAATGCCCGTATGACTGCATCAGCAAAAACAGAGACGGTTAAAACTAAAGGCACTGCTCCAATAGCCAGGTAGAGATATAATTTTTCATAAAGCCACTCAAATGTCCCATCAGCGCGTGCATACAAGCGAGACATCAATGGGAAAATGGAAGCTTGCCAGGCATACGGCAACATGGCTAAGGCGGTAAAGATAGCATTGGCAGCCCCGTAAATCCCCACAGCCGTTTCAGAAACCAACAATGACAGTAAAACAATGCTTGCCTGTACCTCTAACACCAGCAAGATATTTATGACTGCCAAGGGGAGTCCGATCACAAAGATTTGTGCGAGCCACCTCAAATTGAGTCTCAATGCCAGCTTGCTATCAACGGCTACAATCAATCCTATACTGGCAAACATCGAGATCAGGCTAGTCAGGGGGAAAATCCATGCCAGCAAGAGTAGATCAGGCCGCAGTAACAAAATAGCAATGCCCAACCCTATTCGAACCAGAGATAAAATGCTCGAAACAGAAGACGAGTAGATAACTTTTTCACGTGCAATGAATGTGGCCTGACAGATATCGTTCACACTGTCCGGTATAACCGATAGTCCAATAATCAGTATCACCTGAATTGTGGCAGGCACGTAAGGATGAAACCAATACAATCCTATCCTCAGGCCCATGTAGACAACGACAGCTAGGCCTAGCCGCAATACCCCAAAATTCATCACATAATACGTCGTCTCTGTTGGCGATTGAGCTACATCCCGTATAAGAAGCTGATCAAGTCCCCAAGAGGCTACTCCGGTCATAATGACCAAGTATGTAATTGCAAGTGAATACGCTCCTACACTTTCCGGCGCAAGCTGGCGGGCTGCTACAATAAACAAGATCGCAGAGGCCCCCCGCGTGATCAAAGTTGAGGTTAGTAATAAAGCCGAGTTGCGCGCCAAACGATGAACAACATTCCACATAACTTAGGCCTGTTTGATACAATGACAGGTATAACCGAGCGTTAAATCTTTTATGTGATCAAGCCGATCAAGATAATATAAAGGGATAGGCAAGATAAACAAGCACGGGATTCTGAGCAATACACTCAAACAGGTTTCCCACCATAACCTGGTACGTCCCGTCAATTCAGCAGGTGGAAACAACCAGTAATGCATCATTTGCAGCTCGTAGGAAAGATGCCAGAAATAGCCTCCCATAGGACGGATAAAATCTATTTGCAAGCCCGCTGTCGTAAAAAGATGGGTCAACGCAAAGGAAGTAAAGCGAAAATAATCATAAGGTTTTTGATGTTGATGCCATCCTTGGGGTGCAGAAAGATACAGATGCCCTCCTGGGCGCAGAACGCGCACTAACTCTCGAATGACTTCCCCGGGTTCACGGACATGTTCCAATACTTGTGTGCAGATCACACCATCAAATGAATTGCTCTTCAAGGGTAGATGTAGCAAGTCAGCGCAAGCAGCAATTCGACTGTAATCCCAAGTTTGATTCCCCACGGTCAGGTCTATGGGGACGTAACGCGTGTGTTTAAAGTAATTGCTAAAACGTCCTTCTCCTGCACCAGCATCTAGTACGAGTGAACCGGGTGCTAAATGTTGTTGAGCAAGTTGCATAAGGGCCTGGATTTCACGTACGTTGACCTCAATGCATTCCCGCATCCATCGCGGCAGGAAGCTGGGCACACGCCCTTGCCAAAGAGTTCTAACCCCTTTCATCCGCTTGTTGTCCATAGGTGATTGTACATAGGAAGTGATGACAGTCGCTTGTACTATGGGTCGCTTGGCTCCGAATTGTCTCCCATCCGCTCAAATTTGTCAAAATCCAGAACCATCAAGACATGGTAGCATAGAATGTGGCTACTCCTGGCCCCCGCCCTGGTCCATGTAATCTGACCACAGGATATAATAAAGCAGCCACTAGGTTGATCATAGCAGTGTGTAGGATCCCTGCTCGTGTCAGTAAAGGAAATTTTTCATTAACCCAAAAGGCTGTGCTGATGCGCAATGAGTTAAAGCCTGCAACAACACTGTAAATCTCTTCACAACTCAGCCCATTATCATTGAGCAATCGGCCCAATGTTCGTCGTGAGAATGTATAAAAATGTCTTGGCACATCGTATCCTGCCCAGTATATACCAAAAAAATGAGCTTCCCAGCTATCCACCATCGGACAAGCCAGTATGATTACACCGTCTGGTCGCAATATTCGCTTCACTTCGTGCAATGTGGCTCGCGGGTGTGGTAAGTGTTCCAAAACATGCCATAATGTTACCACATCAAAACTGCGTGCAGGAATATCCACTTCACCAAGTTGTCCCACCAGGACATCCAACCCGTATATACTGCGAGCCCGGCTGGCAGCCATAGGACTGATTTCTAACCCTTGAGTTTGCCAGCCTGCTATCTGGTTCATAGCATACAAGAAATCGCCTGCTCCGCAACCGATATCTAACAGGCGTCCCCTACATTTGCGAGCTAACACGGCCTGGCATCGTCTCCTCAGCCCAATCGAGCGATATAACGCAGCGGAAAAATGTTTCTGGCTTTTGGAGCCAGCGTGAGCAGCATAATCTGTCTCAGGATAATAAGCTTGCGGGTTAACCGGGCGAGGATTCAAGTAGATTAACCCACACGATGAGCAGCGTACCACCTTAAAGAGGCCATTCAAGCCATGCAGACGATCTGTTGCCATAAAAAGCAACTCGGGTTGATCTGCCCCGCATAGTTCGCAGGCAACACTCTCGAGTTTGTTAGGGCTTGTAGTCATAGATGTACACATTGGACAAGGATTCTCCCCTAAGAGATGTGTCCCTATCAAACAACACTGTAATTTCTGTTGGGTAATAATACAGACGAAAGAGACTTCCTTTGCCCATTGCCCAGAAGTCGCGTTCTGAGGCTCCGCGAATGTACAGTACACTTGAATCTGGCAAGGTGGGATAAAGTGCCAATACTTCTTGAATTACGCGGTGACTGATTTGCGCTTTAGATTGTAGTCCTAATGGATCCAACACTCTTACGGTTTGCAAAAGGCCAATGTTCAAGCTCACCCAACCCAATATCAATATCAGATTAATGACTGTGCTAAACATGCACCGCATTGGCCGAGAGACCCGTATACGCGGCCACATAAGAGACCAACCCATATCTATTATTGCGGCGAGTATCAACCCCAGGCCAGCCAGTGACATGCAGAGGTAATAACTAATTGTTCGGTCAAGCAATAAAACTGGGGCCAGTGCGGCCAAGAACCAAACGCTCCCCACAAGAATTGGCTTGCGATGCCGGCGCGAAAAAAGTGTACCCAAAACAATCGCGCTAAACGAAATTAGGGAAATATTGCTCAGTAATAAATGCTCGTTCCACACACGCAAGTATAATCCTTCAAGTGTATACCAGCGAAGATTTTTCAATATCAAAGCAGGGGCAAGATTTAATGTGTACGGTCCCCTGGATGGCAGGCCACCGGTTTTTTCACTCCATAACCACAAGAAGGCTATAACTATACCCCAATAGCCCACTTGATTGAGAAAGCAAGATTTGAGTGGCTTGCCTTGAATAATATCCAGAAACACCATGATCACCAGAACACTCAACCCAGTTTCTTTAGAAAACAGCGCCAGACTGAAAGCCACAAATGAAAAGGCATAGCCTATGGGACTGCTGTGCCGGTACAGGTAGGCCAGAATACAAATCAGCGACCAGAATATCACGCTTAGTTCCTGCATTCCTGAAACCCATGTGACAGGGACGAAATGAGCATAGTGTAGACCATAATACAACACCGCGATGAAACTTAGCCGACTGCTTTTCCACAAGACTCGCCACAAGCCTAATAACATTCCGCAATTGGCAATATGGATAAGCCAACTAAAGGTATGATAAGCGAATGGCTGCAATCCAAACAAGACTTGTTCAAATTTGAGTATCAAGATGCGCGGTACCGGCCGATAGAAATGATCTGGTGCACCAACCAGTTTCCACAGGTCATGCATGTTACCTGCACGCATCACCCGTTCCAGGAACCAAAAATCATCTTGGCTGAAAAAGGTCGGACGGGGATGATAGGTAAAAGCAATTATCAAACAAAGCAAGATGAGCAGATAAAGATAAATAGCACGTTGTGGTATTGTATCCATACTGTGCTGAAATTTAGCAAGTGATATTATGGGCCGCGGCCTCTTTAATGCCTCGGAGATAATAACGAACTGCTTCCCACTTTAACTGCCCGCGCAGAATGGTGCTTAACGTAATCCATCCTGCATGGGCAAAGCGCACCAAAACGTTTACCAGATACATTACCCCTTGCGTATGTCGTTGGTAGAAGATTAGACTGCTCTTCACTTGATAATATTGCTTCAATGGTGAATCTGCTCCGCCAGTACTGGCCGAGACGGCATGCCACATGCGAGCCTGCGTAGCACATACAAGTTTAAAGCCGGCCCGCTTGGCCCGCACACAGAAATCCAGATCCTCGTAATACATGAAGTAATCGGATGAAAAAAAACCTATGCTTTCTAGTACCAGATGGTTAATCAACATTCCACAGCCACTAATGAAATCAACTTCTTCTACTGGCTTCAATGGTGACTTGAAATGCAAGCCACGTCGAACAACATACAGACTATCCCAGAAACGTTGTCCGGCAAACCATACAGAATGGGGAGAATCGGCATAATAAATCATGGGACCGGCTATCCCGATAGATGGATCTGTTTGGACCGCCTGTACCAATTCCCGTACCATTGAAGAAGCAACTGTTGTATCATTGTTCAGCAACAGAATCCAGTCTGCACCGTGTTCCAGTGCATATTTCATTCCCCGGTTATTGCCTTCCGCAAACCCATAGTTGCGATCCAACCATAATACCTCTGCATCCATTTGTCTATCCCGCAATCTATCGGCCTGTTTTTGCTCTGAACCATTGTCTACAATTAATACCTGGAGGGCAGGATAATCGCTGCGAAGCAAAGAGGCTAAACAAGCAAGAGTGTCATTGGCCCTGTTCCAATTCAAAATTACAGCGTAGATGAGCGGAGAATGTTTCACTGTGTTAACCTCTTGACATCTTGAGTGCCAACACGAGAGACTTGGTATGGCTCTCCGGTAAGCACAGTCGGCAAGAAAGCAATGCAAGAATTAATCGTAAACATTTACAGCCACCTTGGTTGCAATCAATTGCTCAAGAGCACGTACCAGATGCTCCCATGCGAACTGGTAATACATTGAAAAGATATAACTTTTCATTACAGACTGTAAGTTATCTCTAAAGTAATGGCAAATTGCCTCTGCCATCGCTTCTGGATCATTGGAAGGGACCACCAACCCCGTCTCTCCCTCTCTCACCACCTCCGGCAATCCCCCCACCCGCGTTGTAATGACCGGCACGCCGAACCCGAACGCCAGTTGCACGATGCTGCTTTGGGTGACGTGGACATAGGGTAACACGACCACATCGGCCGCCGAAAAATACACGGCCACTTCTTCGTTGGGGATGTATCGGTCTATCACGGTAATGTTCGGCTCAAGCCCCAGCCGCGCGATCTGATCCAGGTAGGCTTGCTTATCTTGCCAGAATTCGCCGGCAATCAACAGGTGAACGTCGGGCAATTGAGCCCGGATGGCCGGCATGGCTTCCAGCAGGTAGTGCAGGCCCTTGTACTCTCGCACGAACCCAAAGAACAACAGCACCGGGGCCCCGGCCGGCAACCCCAATTGTTCTCGCGCCCTGGCGCGTGGGATGGCTTGAGCGGCAAACATGTCATGCACGGGATGGGACACAACCTCTAGCGGTCGCCCCGGCACGAGGGTCAACAGTTGCGCTTTTTCATCTTGCGATTGGACTATGAAGCCATCGCCCTGCCTCAGCGTCCACCGCGCCAGCCACGCATCCCAGGGATATTGTTCGTGCGGGAGAACGTTGTGGCAGATAAAGATGACCTTGATCCCTGCGCGATGCACACACCAGGTCAGCGTCAACCACATGGGCGCAAAAAACGGCACCCACCATTGCAAGACCAGCACATCCGGCCGCTGCGCTCGAATGGCGCGCGCCGTCGCCAGCCACGTCAGAGGATTGAGCGAATCCAGTGTGTATGAACACGTTGCTTCCAGTTTCAAGCGGCTCGGATCGCGATCTGACCGGCCGGGAAACAGCCAGCGCGGATATTGCCTCTTGAACGAGAAAAGTGAGACGTGATGCCCTTGCGCCACCAGTTCACGATAGAGCATCGCGGTATAGTGGGCGATGCCGCCGCGATAGGGATAAACTGGCCCCACCAATGCCATTTTCACAGTTCACGCCTCACCCGCTCAGCCTGATTTCCACAAAATCCAGGTTCAGATTTCACCTGTTACGTCTCTAGCAGTTTGTCGGAGAACCCCGCTCTTGCCCCCGTCCACGGGGGCAAACCGCCCCGCGGACGGGGCGGTGAGCGACTTTCCGACAGGCTATAGGGAGATTATACCACCGCTGCCCAGAAACGCACCCCGGCGCAACCGGTCAGGCCACGCCAGGCGCATAGACGCGAATGGCGGCCTCACCGTTCACCGGGCATTTGTACTCGCAGATGCCGCAGCCGATGCACCGCGCCCGCACCACGTGCGGACGCCTGACCAGCACCCATTCGCCGTCGCCGGTGCGTACCTGCACCTCTTCCAGCTTGATGGCTTTGTCCGGCACCGGACACATCTCTTCGCAGACCAGGCAGTTGCGCTGGTCGGCCCAGGCGATGCAGCGGTTCTGGTCAATGTAAGCCTGACCGAGCACCTGGTGTCGTTTGTCTTCGAGGCTCAAGGGGGGAATCGCCTGCACGGGGCAAACCTGGCCGCAGGCGTTACACGAATAGTCGCAGTATCCCATCCGCAACACCAGCACCGGTGTCCATATCCCTTCGAGACCGGCTTCGCTCAGGGCCGGTTGAATGGCGCCGGTGGGACAGACGCGGCTACAGGCGGCGCACCGGACACATCGGGAAAGCAAATCGTTCTGATGCGCCCCAGGTGGGCGGATGAGATGGGAATGGTCGCGCCGGGCCGCCAGGTCGCTGCGCAGCAAACTCACGCCGGCTATGGCTGCCCCCAAGGCGATCAGCGCGTGCCGCCGGCCCGGGTCATAAGGCTGCCACTCGGCCGTCGGCCACTGCGCCGAAAACGTGATACCGTTACGCGGACAGGTCGGCCAACATTCAAGGCACAGCGTACACTCGCCCGGATCGCTGGCATAGTTGCGGGCCGACTGGATGGTGCCGGTGGGGCAGACGCGCACGCACCGGGCGCACTGTTGACATTCACCGGTGACCCGGCGACGTACCAAGGCCACCTTGCTGAATAATCCCAGCAGCGCGCCAAGTGGACACAGATAACGGCACCAAAAGCGTGGCGCCACCCTATTCGATAAGACGATGCCGATAAAAACGGCGGCGTACATCCAGGCTTCACGATAAAAAAGCGGCTCCTGCGGCAAGAGATCAGGCCGTATCCATGCCTCGAACGCCGAGAGCCATGATTGCAGGGGCGGCAGCGGGTAAAGGGCCGTTTCGACCGCCGTGACCATGTGATCCAACGCCGGCCACACGCTCACCGTGAGCGTGCGCAAGACAATCGTCAGCGGATCGAAAATCAGCATGGTCAGGTTAGATAAAAGGGCGGCGACGAGGAGGGTGAGCAGCAGTCCGTATTTAAAGCTGCGCCACGCTTCAGGCGGGGTCCACCGTCGGCCAGGCCGGTCTTTGGGTGAAAAGCTATCCAACACGGTGCCCAGCGGGCAGAGCCAGCCGCACCACGCCCGGCCCAGGATGAATGTGATGAGCACCGTCACCAGCGCCAGGAGCGAGCCGGTCAACACCGTGCGGCTTGCCAGCAGATGCGCCCCGACCGCCAGCGGGTCTAATTGCATGAACACGCCGGCAAGCGGGCGCCAGTGTTCACGCCGCGCCAGCACGAACAAAATGATAAACGCCAGCAGCGCGCCATACTGCACCACGCGCCGGAAGGTGACCCATCGGGCCAGCTTGGCGGGGGGGGCGGTTTCAACGACCGGGGCTGAGCCTGTCATTCACGATTCTTTCAGCAGCGAGATGACCAATCCCTCGCGGGCCAGAAATGTTTCGGGGAAAATCGCCTGCGCTTTTGATAACATGCCTTCCAGATAGGCGTCATCGTGGTTGGGACTGTGGTGAAGCAAGCCCAGGCGTTTGACGCCGGCCGCCCGGGCCAGTTCGGCCGCCATCCGCCAGGTGCTATGTCCCCACCCCTGATGGATCACGGCCTGGTCGGCGTACTCGTGCTCATCGTACTCGGCATCGTGCAGCAGCACCTCGGCGTCCTGGGCAAACCGGATCAGCCGCCGGTCGCCACCGCAGTAACCCTCCGTGTCCGTAGCAATGACCAGGCTATGTCCCCGATAGTTGATGCGGAAAATGAGCACCCTTCCCGGATGGTGATAGCCATGATGGACGTTGATCGTCACAGCCTCCGGCGGCACATTGGCCGGATTCTCATGCACGGTGAGGAGACGCGGCGGTGTATCGGGTTCTGTCAAAACCAGCGTGTCCATGCCGCGAATGTGGTTGATGTAGCGCTGACTGTACAACTCTTCCAACCCCAGCGGGAAAAGCGGCGCCTGAATCGCCCGGATGAGTTCCTCTTCCAGCGTGGTCGTGTCGCTGGGGCGGGGGCCAAAGATGTAGAGCGTGCAGTGTTGATCGCGGAAGGGCGCAAAGAACGGCAGGCCCTGGGTGTGGTCATGGTGCAGGTGCGTGAACAGCAACGTGGCCTGGACCGGCTTGTGCGTGGTGTGATGGTAAGCAATCATCTCGCGCCCCAGGCTGATGATGCCGGTGCCGGCGTCCACAATCACAAGATGACCGCCCACCCGTACTTCAAAGCACGTGGTATTTCCGCCATATCGGTTGGTCGTCGGACCAGGCATCGGATACCCGCCCCGCACACCACGAAATTTGAGCGTGAATTCATCTGGATTCATTTTTCCCCCTGGCAAAAAACATCACTGGACATGTACAATATAGAGTTGGGTCAGGTCCAGCTCCCCCAATCCCATTTCGGCGCCCAGGCGAATATGCTCGATGTCCGAACCGGTCTGGCCGAACAACGTGGCCGCGTAAGCATCGGTCGCCACCACATCGGCGCCGGCAATGACGGTATCCATTTGCTTCACATCGTTCAGATTGCCGCCGGTCGGGCCGTTGGCCATGAGAATCCGCACAGCATCTACCACCGTCAAGTGAGGGCGCACCAGGCTGTTCAGGTCGGCAATACATTGATGCAACCCTTTGGCGTGAAACGCGCCTCGATCCAAAACCACCCCCATCAGATTTTTCATGCCCAACGTCAGGCGGGCGCTGCCGTGATGTTTGGCGATGGGGACGTTGATGAGCACATCGGCCTCCAGGATTGGATCATAGATGGCGGTCTTTTTGAGCGCGCGGCCGGCGGGCAGGTCAACGGTGCGATACTTGAGGCGGCTCATCACCTCCATCTCGCCGCCGCTGGCCTGGACCGCGGCCTCGATACCGCTTTTGGCATAAGCCGCCTGGGCCGTGCCGCCAAAAGGATAATCCATCACGCGCACGCGCCTGGCTCCGGCGCCAAGACACAGGGCCACAATGGCCGCCACCACGTCAGGATGGGTGGTCGAAGCATACTCCGGGCCGTGATAAGCATTGCAGATGTTGGGTTTGACAATCACCTCATCGCCGGGTTTGACAAATTGCTCGATGCCACCCAGCGCTGCGATGGCGCGCCGCGTGATTTCGGCCGGGTCCGGGCCGCGCGCCACAGCCAGTTGCGCCGGAGGGCTGACCGGGGCCGGCGTGCTCGTGGATGTCGAGGTAGCCGCTGGCACGCCTGGTTGAGATGGCGGAACGGTGGTGGGCGGCTCTAAATCGGTCGGCGTCCAGGTCGGGGCGCGTTCGGGCCGTCCGCCGCATGCCGCGCCACCGGCCAGACCGATTCCCAAGGCCGTCAGCCATTTCAAGAACTGCCGCCGGGTTATATCTCCCATGAATCCTCCTCACCTCCTGGCCTCATGGCTCTAGCTCCTCAATCTGTCCCTTGACCACCCGCAATCGTTTGGCCCGTGCCTTGAATTCCAGGCTGAACAATTCGGGGTCGGTCGAGGTGATGAATACCTGGGGGACGCCGTTGATGCGCCGGAGCAAGTCGGCCCGCCGGTGGGCATCCAGTTCCGCCAGCACTTCATCAAGCAACACGATTGGCCAATCGCCCAGGCGCGTTTTGATCCATTCCACCTCGGCCAGTTTGAGGGCCAGGATGGCCGTGCGTTGCTGACCGCGACTGCCGTATATCCCCAGGTCCATCCCATCCAGCACAAAGCGCAATTCGTCACGGTGCGGCCCAACCAGTGTCACGCCGCGTGCGATTTCTTCGGAGCGACGAGCGCGCAACCGGGTCGCAAAGGCTTGACGGGCTTCTTCGGGCGCGAGCGCGGCCGGGCGATGCGGGAGGGAAATGGGAAGCGTGATCTGGAACTCGGGCGCCGTCAGGCGCGTCCATTCTAACGAGGGCTGATAAGCCAGGTGCAGTCTCTCGCCGCCGGTCAAATCGCGGTGAATAGGGTCGGCCTGTTGCGTCAGCTCGGCAATGGCCTGACCACGCGCCAGGGTAAGATAGACGCCGGTCTTGACCAGTTGCTCATCCCAGTAGCTCAATTCGTCCGGGTCGCCGTTGCGCTCGGCCAGTTGTTTGAGCAGCGCATTACGTTGCGCGAGCACCTGATGATAGGTAGATAAACAGCGCGTGTACTCGTCGTCTACCTGAGTGAGCAAATCATCCAGATAGCGGCGGCGCAGTTCCGGCGCTCCGCCGACGATTTCGACATCCTGGGGCAAAAACAGCACGACCGCCAGTTGACCCACCAGCGCTGCCCGCCGATGCGGCACGCCGTCAATTTTGATTTGTTTGCGAAAGCGCCCCTCGGCGTTGGACGTGGGTTCGATCGCCAGCGTCACATCAATCTTGTGCAAACGGTCGGCCTGCGCCACCTCGCCCGTCACGCGCGCGGTGGGGATCAGACTTTCCTGGCGGGCTAACCAGTTGATGAGTTGTCGTTCGCCAGTGGTATGAGGCGAATGGGCGGTGGCCAGATAGTAAATGGCTTCCAGCAGGCTGGTCTTGCCCTGCGCATTATCGCCGAAAAGCAAGACCGGCCCGGGGGGCAGGGCCAATTCCAGACGGGCGTAATTGCGAAAAGATGTGAGTGACAGGTGACGAAGAATCATAATACGATATTATAAAACGTAATTCGCAAGACGCAAAATGAAAGGAAACTGGTATAATAGGTTCAATCGAATCGTTTTTCGGCAAAGAAATTTTACCACGAACTCCCTGCCTGCGGCGGGGGCAGGTAACATAAAGGACACGAAGTAAAAACCTTTGTGTGCTTTGTCCTTTGTGGTTCTGGTTCGAGAAGAGCGTTTTTCACCGCAAAGACGCAAAGGGCGCAAAGAATTTCAATATGAAACTTGGCGCTGTTGGTGTCGCCTGTCCCCGCCGCAGGCCGGGGGTGGCGGTT
>FWPV01008473.1_pt1 | contig 17986 bp, 17 predicted proteins | sample 2228371 | NCBI WGS metagenome assembly FWPV01 (sample SAMEA103939776, study PRJEB20133) | metagenome | reverse complement strand
ATAGCTTCTCGCCGCAAAGCAGAAGAACTTATACTGCAAGGCAGAATAACTGTAAACGGCAGGACAGTTACAAAACTTTCCTTTGATATTAATCCACTCGAAGATGTTGTTTGTTATGATGGAGAAAAAATTAGAGGACAGGAACACGTTTATTTTTTGTTAAATAAACCAAAAGGTGTGATCACAACTACAAGTGATGACAAAAAAAGATTAACTATAACTGATTTAATTAAATCTCCGTACAAACTTTTTCCTGTAGGCAGACTGGATTTCAATACAACAGGTGTCATAATTCTTACTAACGATGGTGATTTTGCAAACAAATTATTGCATCCAAGAAATAATATATTAAGAGAATATGAAGTAAAACTAGACAGAGAACTTGAACTTAAAGATCAGGATAAGTTGCTTAATGGTGTTATGATTGAAGGAAGAAAAGGGAAGTTTGAATCAATTAAATTCAGAAAAATTAAAGATAGAAAAAATCTTACCGTTACCTGTACTGAAGGAAGAAATCATTTTGTTAAGAAAATGTTTAGTGCTTTAAAGTATAACGTTGTTCAATTACACAGAAAAAGTTTTGCCGGATTGAAAGATGATATTCCGGTTGGATCTTACAGAAAGCTTACAAAAAATGAAGTACAAAATTTATCTTAATATTCTGCTGTTTTTAGTAGCAAGCGCAAGTCTTTTGGCTCAGGACTCTCTGGCAGTTAAAACAGATACCTCACAAGCTCTTAATAATTTAACTCTTCAGGAGTTTAGTGAGCAGCTTGATGATATTTTTAATGATCAAAGTTTTGTAAATGCTCATTGGGGAGTTGTTATTCAATCGCTTTCAACGGGGGAATATTTTTACAAAAGAAATGAAAATAAATTTTTTGTTCCTGCTTCAAATTTAAAATTATTTACTACTGCTGCAGGACTTTTAATCTTAGGACCCTCTTATAAATTCTCTACTAATTTCTGGACGAACGGTTATCAATCTGGCTCAACTCTGGTCGGTGATTTAATAATACAGGGCAGAGGTGATCCAACAATTTCCGGTAGATTTTTTAATGGCGATATTAATTTTGTTTTTGACACCTGGATAGATTCACTTCTGGAAAAAGGTATTAATAAAATTAAAGGGAATATTGTCGGGGATGATAATCTTTTTGATGATATCGGTTTAGGAGATGGTTGGGCGTGGGATTATGAAACAGACTGGTATGCTGCTCAGTCAAGTGCTTTATCCTATAATGATAATTGTATTGATTTAATAATAAAGTATGACAGCCAACTGGATTCAGTTATAATTATTCCGAAACCAGATTTGAGGAGCATTGTTATTCTAAACAATGTTAAACCTGCAGCTGATGGTGAGCAAAGCCGAATTAACGTTGTCAGAGAAAGAGGGACAAATGTTATCAATGTTTACGGCCGCTTTAAAAAATCTGCCGATAGTCTTGTAACATACTCAACAGTAAAAAATCCAACGCTTTTGCTGGTGATGGCATTTAAAAATAGACTTGAGAGCAGAGGCATACGCGTAAATGGTTACACTGTAGATATTGATGATTACGAAAAACCAGTTGATTATAATATTAACAAATTACTTTTTACATCTTATTCAGATGAGCTGGGCGAAATTATAAAAGTAATAAATAAAAACAGCCAAAACTTTTTTGCAGAACAGCTCCTTAAAACTATTGGTCTTGAAGTTAACGGACTTGGTTCTGCAGCTAATGGAATTTTAGCTTCAAAAGAGATGTTTGCTGAAATGGGATTAAATCCTGAGAACATAGAAATGGTTGATGGCAGTGGGTTATCACACCTGAATATGATTACTCCTAAACAGGTTGTGGAATTATTGAAATACATTTACGCTGAAAAAACTTTATTCCCGTATTTTTATAACTCATTACCAATTGCAGGAATTGATGGAACATTAGGTAGAAGGATGAAGAATACTACGGCTGAAAATAACGTACGAGCTAAAACTGGATTTATAAGTCATGTAAGAAGTCTTTCCGGATACGCTTATACAGCAGATAATGAACCGGTGGCTTTTTCAATGATTGCAAATAACTTTAATGTTCCGGTTAAACTGGCAGAAAATTTACAAGATTTAGTTTGTTTAAGAATCACAAATTTCAGGAGAAAGTAATAGTGGAAAATAGTGTTCAACCTTCTGTTAACGAATTAATTAAAAGAAGATACGAAGAGCTTGATGAATTAAATAAAAAAGGTATCGAAACATTTGCATATTCATTTGATGTGAATTCAGATTCAGAGACAATTAAAAATAACTTCAAAGAGGATGTATCACAGGAAGTATCTATAGCCGGAAGAATTATGGCCATAAGACGAATGGGAAAAGCTTCGTTCGCACATATTCAGGACCACAAAGGCAGAATTCAGATATATTTAAAGAAGGACGAGATAGGTGAGGCCTATGATGCATTTAAATTAATGGATATTGGAGATATAATCGGAGTTGAAGGATTTGTATTTAAAACTAAAACAGGTGAGATTTCGGTTCATACAAGATCATTAAAACTTTTAGCTAAATCTTTACAACCTCTTCCAATAGCTAAAGAGGTCATCGATGAGCAAGGCAACAAAATTATTTATGATCAGTTTGCTGATAAAGAATTAAGATATAGAAAACGTTATGTTGATTTAATTGTTAATCCTGATCTTAAAGAAGTCTTTATTAAAAGAAGCCGGATAATTTCTGCAATAAGATCATTTTTAGATTCACACGGATATCTGGAAGTTGAGACACCTATTCTTCAACCTCTTTATGGTGGTGCCGCTGCACGTCCTTTTATTACTCATCATAACACACTTGATATTGATCTTTACCTGAGAATAGCGGATGAGCTTTATCTGAAAAGATTAATTGTAGCCGGATTTAACGGTGTTTATGAAATTTCAAAAGATTTTAGAAATGAGGGAATGGATAGATCCCATAATCCTGAATTTACAATGATGGAGCTTTACGTTCCTTACAAAGATTATAACTGGATGATGGAATTTGTTGAACAGATGTTTGAAAATGTTTGCCAAAAGGTTTTTAATACTTTAACATTTTCTGTAGAAGGTAAAGAAATAAATTTTAAAGCACCCTGGAAAAGATTATCTATGATTGAAGCTATTGAAGAGAAAATCGGATTAAATGTATTAAAGTGTTCGATTGACGATTTACGCAAAGCAGCCAAAACCGCAGGTATTGAAGTCAGCTCCATAAATAGTCGTGCAAAGTTTATAGATGAAATATTCAGTGCGGTAATAGAACCCGAATTGATACAACCAACATTTGTAATTGATTATCCGCTTGAACTTTCACCACTGGCTAAAAAACATCGTACAAAAGAAGGTGTTGTGGAAAGATTTGAAGGCTACGTATTTGGCAGGGAAATTTGTAATGCATTCTCGGAATTAAATGATCCAATTGATCAGCGTAAAAGATTTGAAGAGCAGGTAAAGATGAAAGAAGCCGGTGATGAAGAAGCACATCAGATTGATGAGGACTTTATAAAAGCTCTTGAGTATGGAATGCCGCCCACAGCAGGACTTGGAGTTGGCATTGATCGATTGGTTATGTTGCTTACAAATCAGCCTTCTATAAGAGATGTTATATTTTTCCCCCAAATGAAACCGGAAGTGAAAGGTTAAATATTTTAAGCATCGGAATATTATTTTACTTTATATTCTGACATTTATTCGTTATATAATAATTAAATGATTATTGGAGTTATCAAATGTCCTTTAAATCAATAAAATTTTCTTATCTTTTTTTTGCTGCAGTTTTTGGAATTGTAATTGGTATTTCACTTGATAAACTATTCTCAGCAGATAATCTGCGTGAAAGCATCAGAAAGTTTAATGACGTATTAACTCTTACAGAAAAATACTATGTAGAGGAAGTTGATACACAAAGACTTGTCGAGAAAGCTATAAATGGAATGTTGAATGATTTGGATCCGCATTCAGTTTATATCCCAAAGGAACAGTTTACACAGGTTGAAGAATCATTCAGAGGAGATTTTGAAGGAATTGGAATTGAGTTCCAGGTTGTTAATGATACTTTAACAGTTGTCTCTGCTATTTCTGGTGGACCAAGTGAAGCATTAGGAATTTTGCCCGGTGACAGAATTGTTAAAATTGATGGAAAAGATGTAATCGGAATTACTAATGATGAAGTTAGAAAAAAATTACGAGGAAAAGCTGGAACAGAAGTTAGAGTTTCTATTTTACGGGTTGGTGTTAATAAACCGATTGAATACACAATTGTTCGTGATAAAATTCCGCTATACTCAGTTGATACACATTTTATGATTGATAATAATACCGGATATGTCAGTGTATCCAGATTTTCAGAAACAACTTATGATGAATTACTTGAAGCACTTAATGATTTGGATAAAGCGGGGATGAAAAAACTTCTGCTTGATTTAAGAGGAAATCCCGGTGGCTATTTAAATCAGGCTGTAAAGATCAGCGATTTATTCATTAACGGAAAAAAGAAAATTGTTTACACGGAAGGTAGAAGAAAAGAATTTGATGAAGAATATTCTGCATTTCAGGCATCAAAATTTGAAGATATTCCATTAATAATTTTGATTAATCGTGGAAGTGCTTCAGCAAGCGAAATTGTATCCGGTGCTGTTCAGGATTGGGACAGAGGATTAATCGTAGGTGAAACATCATTTGGTAAAGGATTGGTTCAAAGACAATTTGAGTTGTCTGATAATTCTGCACTTAGATTAACAATTTCAAAATACTTTACACCATCTGGCAGATTGATTCAACGTGATTATAAAAATAAAAAAGATAAAATGGATTACTATTCGGAGCTGGATAGTGCAGATGAAACCGAAGGTGATAATTTAAATCATGTTTCCGAGAAAGATTCTACAAAACCAATATTTAAAACAAGCAAAGGCAGAACAGTTTATGGTGGTGGAGGAATCACCCCTGATTATATTGTAAAATCAGAATTGCTTACAGATTATACAAGAAATCTTTTAAGAAAAAATCTTTTTTATACCTTTATTCTTTCTTATCTTGATAAAAACGGACATATGATTAAGAATAAATATGGAGATGATTTAAACTCTTTTCGTAACAATTTTGAAATTTCTAATGATGTTCTCACAAGCTTCGTAAGTTATGCTAAATCAAAAGAAGTCGAATTGAATAAAAATGAATTTGATACAGATGAGACTTACATTCGTGCAAGATTAAAAGCTCAGATTGCACGCAATTATTGGAAGAACGAGGGATGGTACTCAGTTCTGTTAGAAACCGATTCGCAATTTCAGAAAGCTTTAACACTTTTTGAAGAAGCAAAAAGTTTAGCTGAACACAAATGAAATTAATTTCATCAATTACTGCTCTGGTGGTTATAAATCTTCTGATTGCAGGATTTATTCGGAATTCGGGAACAAGCATACCGAAACCTACATCTAAAAAAATACATGTTGGTGAGGATATCAACTATGTAGTTAAATACTTAATGTTCGAAATTGGCGAAGTTCGTTTAAAAGTGCTAAAGGAAGAAGTTAACGGCAAAGATACCTTATATAGTGCAATCGCATACATAGATTCATATGAGGGATTGCCGTTTGTTGATTTACATCAGATTTATGAAACAAAATTTGACAGCAAACAAATTTCACACTACTTCAAAGGAACAATTTTTTCTAAGGACACAACTTTTACCAGATATAATTTTGACAGAGAAAAGAAAAATATTCACATTGTTAAAGGGCGTGAAAGAACAAATACGATTTGGACAGACAGTAATGCTATTTATGATCGTGATTACCAGGATGGATTGTCATTATTTTACTTTGCAAGAATGAGAACGGGACAGAAAAAAACTGTTCACGTGCCAACTTTTATCAATGAGAAGTATGAAAAGACATATATAAATTTTTATTCTGAGGTAGAAGATATTGAAATTGATGCTGTAGATTATGATATTGCCTGTGTCAGATTGGATGGTGAAACCGAGTTCAGAGGGATATTCGGTTTAACAGGATACTTTGAAGGATGGTTTACAAATGATGAATATGCAGTGCCGGTACTTGCTAAAATGCAGGTGATCATTGGCAGTATCACATTGGAGTTAAAAGATTGGAACAAAGCAAAATGGATGCCTCCCAAATTCAAAAAATAGATAACGAAGAAAAATTATTTCCTTATCTGAATTTATATCCTAAAATTCATCAGAGTGTATTTTTAGCCTCCGGAGTTAAAATTGTTGGTGATGTAGAAATTGGAGCTTATTCAAGTGTATGGTATAACGTTGTGATAAGGGGAGATGTACATTATGTAAAAATCGGAGATATGACAAATATTCAGGACCTTTCGATGCTCCATGTAACAAACAACAAATATCCACTTAATATCGGCAACAAAGTTACCATTGGTCATTCAGTTAAACTGCACGGATGTACTGTTAAAGATTTATCACTAATCGGTATTGGAGCGATCGTTTTAGATGGAGCAATTGTTGAAGAGTATTCAATGGTTGCAGCCGGAGCAGTTGTTAAACCTAATTTTATTGTTCCCAAAGGGAAATTAGTTGCAGGAGTACCGGCTAAAGTTGTTAGAGACTTAACCAATGCTGAAATAAAGGACCTTGAGCATTCTGCAGAAAGATATAAAAAGTATGCTGAGCTCAGTCTTAATTCAATTTTAAGCTTTAATAATAAACAGCATTAGAGGAACTTTGCTTGAAGAATGTTAGAGTTTATTCAGATGATAAATCAATTAGTAAAGCTAAAATTCATTTTCTTATAAATTCGTTATCCAAAGAAATGAAATTTAAAGTTAAATCTCTGGAAATAAATTTTATATCAGGATATGAAATTGAAGTCTTAAATAAAGCGTACTTAAAACACAACAATTCAACAGATATCATCACATTTAATTATTCTGACCCAAAAGATATACTGGATGGAGAAATTTTTATATCAATTGATGATGCTAAAGAAAATGCTAAAATATTCAAAGTTTCATACAAAAATGAGATATCCAGATTGATTATACACGGAATCTTACATTTACTCGGATTTGATGATAAGAATAAAAAAGATAAAATAATTATGAAACGAAAAGAAAATAGATTGCTTAATACATTTAAATTTATTTTATTGTAGTTAGAAATAAACTTTTTATATAAAAACCCTCTTGATCCCGATTTATAAAAATATTTTTGCGGATCTTAATAGTCTATCAGAAAAATTTCAGGAACTACTATACAAAGCTATTCTTATTCAGTCAGTAGATTATGACTTTTGAAAAATTAATTTCAGATTTTTTAGTTGAAGTTAGTGCCGTAAGACGATTTTCTGAAAACACTATTAAATCTTATAAAAATGATTTAGAAGATTTTTGGAAGTATTGTAATAATAATTCCAGATCTCAAGTTGAAAAGATTAGCGAGAAATTTATAAAATCCTATTTAATGACACTTATGGAAAGCGGATTGGATACAAAATCAATAACAAGAAAATTGGCATCAATAAGGGGTGTATTTAAGTATGCATATCAGAAAGATTTTATTAATAAAAATCCTGCTCAATTTTTAGTTAATCCTAAAATCAAAAGAAAGCTTCCGGAAGTAGTTTCTCCGGAAAGCATACTGGAAGTTTATGATATTGCAGAAGGATTAGAGGAGAAACCTGAAACAATCAAAATAATATTTGAATTGCTCTATGGCTGTGCGTTACGAGTTAGTGAATTATGTAGTTTAAGATTAACAGATATTAATTTTTCAAAAGGACAAATCAGAATTACAGGAAAAGGTAATAAAACCAGAATAGTTCCGATAGGTGAAAAATCTTTGGAAATTGTTAATGAATATCTAAACCTAAATCCTGTTAAATCAGCTAATGAAGTTTTAATTCATACAACAAAAGGAAAAGCAATCTATCCCAGATATGTTCATAGATTAGTTAATAAATATTTAGGCAAAGTAACGGATATTAAAAAGAAAAGCCCGCATATATTAAGACATAGTGCAGCAACTCATATGTTGGATAGAGGAGCTGATTTAAGAGCAGTCAAAGATATTTTAGGACACGAAAATCTTTCGACTACACAGATTTATACTCACGTTAGCATCGAAAGATTAAAATCAACATATAAAAAATCTCATCCAAAATCATAAGATCGGAGGATAAAATGAACATACAGATAACAGCCAGAAAATTTAAAGCTCATAGTACATTAAAAGAGTTCATTAAAGATGAGCTATCCTCACTTAAAAAATTTAATGATGATATAATATCTGCAGATGTAATTTTAAGTTATCAGAATAACCAGAATAGTATTAAAAAAGCGGAAATTGTATTGAATATACCGGGACAAACTTTAAATGCAGCCGATCAGACTGAAGACTTTAAAGCTTCGGTTTCATCAGCTACTGAAAAATTAAGAAGACAGCTTGAAACGATTAAATCAAAAAGGGTATCAAAAACCAGATGATTAAGATTGATAATAATTCCATTAAACGTAAGGAATGTATTACTGTTGGTTTCTTGTATGAAAATGCAAAGACTATTTGCAAGTTATCGCTGCTAACACAATCCAACGATTTCGAAAAACAGATAATTGATCAGAATCTTCATCGTCCCGGATTGGCTCTTGCAGGTTTTGTGGATCTTTTCTCTTACTCAAGAGTTCAGGTCTTTGGAAATACTGAAATGAGATATCTTGAACAGCTTACGGAGAGCAAGAGGATAGAATCTCTTGAAAGAATTTTTAAGTTTAACATTCCTGCAATTGTTTTAACAAATGGCAATGAGCCATTCCCGATTTTATTGGAGCTAGCAAATAAATATAAAGTCCCGCTATTCAGCACTAAATATTCTACGACTAAATTAGTTTATTTGTTAAGTGATTTTTTAGATGATCAGTTTTCACCACGTCTTACAATTCACGGTTCATTTGTTGATGTTTATGGGGTCGGGATTTTATTTGTAGGTAAATCTGGCATAGGTAAAAGCGAAGTAGCATTAGACTTAGTAGAAAGAGGGCATAGACTTGTTGGAGATGATGTGATTATCTTGACGAAGAAAGGGGAAGGGATTTTAATTGGATCCGGAACAAAACTTGGCAAGCATTTTATGGAGATAAGAGGGCTTGGAATAATTGATATACAAAGTATGTTTGGCATCAGAGCAATCCGTTACCAAAAAAGACTTGAGATTGTTGTTGAATTAGAAAAGTGGATTGAAGGCGGCGATTACACCAGGACTGGTCTTGACGAAAAAACAATTAACATTCTTGACGTTGAAATTCCTTATGTAAAACTACCAATCATTCCTGGTAAAAATATTACGGTTATTTCTGAAGTAATAGGTCTTAACTATCTCCTGAAACATTATGGACACGATGCAGCAAAAATCTTTCAAAGCCGGCTAAATGAGACTTTGAGGCAAAAATCCCAGATAAAGTCGGATTTGGAGAATAGGAGAGTGGACTATTTTGAACATGATTTTGAATAATTTTTAAATAATTTAATGTTGACAAAAGACGAGTTAATATTTATGTTGCCACATCGTTTATGAAAAAGTTTTACTATTTCTCAGAAAAAAGCCTTAACTTCCTTGAAATAAAGCACTTCAAGGAAAAACTTATAGCTGTTTTTACAGTTGCTGTTCTACTCACATCCTCATTTTTAATGGGCATTTTCTACTTTATTACTAATCTATCCGATGAAAAAGCTGAGCTCGAATTATTAAAGTCTGAAAATTTGGCTCTTAAAGAAAAATTTGTATCATTAGCTGAGGACTATAAGAAACTATCGGGTGATTTGAATTATGTTCAGGAATTTAGTGAACAATTAAGGCTTGCAACAAACCTTGAACCACTTACTCCTGAGGAACGTTTATTGGGAACCGGTGGTATTAAAAAAGAAGGTGTCTTATTATCAGGTTTTGGTTCAGATGTTGACAAAGCTTTAGAAATAATTGATGATATAAAAACAAAATTTGAATTTGAAAAATCCAATTTCGAAACCATTTCAAATAAGTTAAAAACTAATAATGAACTATTTGAATCAATACCTGCAATAGTTCCGGCAGAAGGATCTTACAGTATTCAAAGTTTTGGTTACAGACTTCATCCAATATTAAAAGTAAAAAAAATGCATAATGGCATTGATATACTTAATGATGTTGGAACGCCGGTAAAGGCAACAGGAAAAGGTAAGGTAGTTTTTGTGGGTAATAAAGGTGGTTATGGGCTTGCTATTGAGATTGATCACGGCTTTGGTTACAGAACAGTTTATGGTCATTTGTCCAAAGCATTGGTTAGAGAAGGACACAGTGTAAAAAGAGGGGATGTGATTGGTAAATCGGGTAATTCCGGTTTATCTACCGGTCCACATCTGCATTATGAGGTTATTCATAATGGAGAAAATTTAAACCCGGCAGAATTTTTCTTTGATGAATATAAATATTTTGAATCGTACAATTGATTAACCGGAGGGAATTAATCTAAATGATATGGACAGTCGAACTTGCAGCTTTTTTGGATGATGCTCCCTGGCCAGCTACAAAAGAAGAACTAATAGAATATGCTGAAAGAATCGGGGCTCCTTACGAGGTAATTGATAATCTTAAAGAACTCGAAGACTCTGATGAGCCGTATGAATCTATTGAAGACATCTGGCCGGATTATCCATCCGATGAAGACTTCTTTTATAATGATGAAGATGAATAAGGATTGGCGCCTTGAGCGCCTTTTTTTATGAACATTTACATCGATCAAATAACAGGCAATCCAAAAGTAAAAAGCATTCTTAACAAAATTCTTGAGAGCAAAAATATTCCTCACGCAATTTTATTCGTGGGACCGGATGGAGTTGGCAAGGAGAATGCTGCACTTAATTTTATAAAAGCTTTAAATTCTCAAATACGATCTGATTATTCTGAAAAAATAATTGATGCAATATCTAAATTTTCCGAACCCTATGTGAAGTATATTTTCCCTTTACCTCGCGGCAAAAATGAAACTGATCAGAACGATCCATTTGAAAAATTAAGTGATGATGAAATAGATTTTATTACTGGTGAAATCGAAAAAAAATCTTTAAATAATTTTTACCAGATATCTATTCCAAAAGCTAATATAATAAAGATTAATAGCATTAGGGATATTAAGAAATTTCTTTCAATGAGTTATGAAGATATAAAGTTCAGAACTATTTTAATTTCACAAGCTCATTTAATGAACGAAGAATCACAAAACTCATTACTCAAAAATCTTGAGGAACCCCCAGAGAATGTAATATTTATTCTATCCACTTCTGCACCGGAAAAATTAAAACCAACAATTATTTCAAGATGCTGGACAATTAATTTTCAACCATTAACGGCAGATGAAGTAAGTGAAATATTGACAAATAATTTTGAGATTGAACAGGAACTTGCAAAAAAAGTTGCTGCTTTTTCGGGCGGCTCTGTTACTCAGGCAATTTCATTGATCGAAAATGAGTTTGAAGAACTTTTGAATAAAACCATAATAATATTAAGAAACTCATTTGCAGGCAGATTTCACTCCGCATTAACTGAATTTGGAGATGTAATTGAAGAAAATGATCAAATCAGATTAAAATTGATAATAAGATTGTTAATCATTTGGTTAAATGATCTACAGAAATTCCGAAATAATCGAATGGATAAAATTTATTATTCAAGTTATCTGGAAACATTAGAAAAGTTTAATAGTAAATTTCCTGATTTAAATGTTTCATCGGTTGTTAATGAACTTGATTCTATATCATCTTACCTAAAAAATAATTTGAACTTAAGTGTTGCTGTCAGCAATATCGTTTTCCAACTATATTCATTAGTACCCAGATAAATAAACTGATTAAGGTTTATTATTTTTATTTTGGTTATTTTTAAATAAAGATAATTTAACTCAATAGAGGTTTTATGAAAAAAGTTGTTATAACATCTGCAAAAAGAACTGCAATTGGTGCCTTTAATGGAGCACTATCACAATTCACAGCCTCTCAGCTCGGCAGTTTTGCTATAAAATCCTTAATTGAAGAATGTAAACTGGACCCTGCATTAGTTGATGAAGTGATAATGGGTAATGTACTGCTTGCCGGACAGGGACAAGCTCCTGCACGACAGGCGGCTATTTTTGCCGGGCTTCCGGACAAGACAGAGTGCTTAACCATTAATAAGATGTGTGGCAGCGGATTGAAAGCTGTTATGTTAGCTTCTCAGGCTATTTCTCTTGGCGATGCGGATATAATTATAGCAGGCGGACAGGAAAGTATGACAAATGCTCCTTATCTCTTATTAAATGCTAGAAACGGTTACAGACTTGGACACGGAGAAATAAAAGACTCAGTTGTATTAGATGGATTATGGGATGTTTATAACAACATTCATATGGGTAGTTGTGCGGAATCATGTGCCAGAGAATTTTCCTTTACCAGAGAAGAACTTGATGCTTTTGCAATTCAATCATATAAAAGAGCAATTGATGCAACTAATTCAGGTAGATTTGCAGATGAAATTCATCCAGTTAAAATCTCAACAAAAAGTGGTGAGCTAATTATCGATAAAGATGAAGAGCCGGAAAAAGTAAAGTTTGATAAAATTCCGGCTCTTAAACCAGTGTTTGATAAGAATGGCGTGGTAACAGCAGCCAACGCATCAAGTATAAATGATGGTGCCGCAGCGCTTCTGGTTATGTCAGAAGCAAAAGCCAAAGAGTTGGGGTATAAACCATTGGTTGAAATTATTGCTCACACTTCTGCCGCAAAGGCTCCAATAGATTTTACAACAGCTCCGGCAGATGCAATTAACAAGGTATTGAAAAAAGCAAATATGTCAATTAAAGACATTGGCTTGTTTGAAATAAATGAGGCTTTCGCTGTCGTTTCGCTGGCAGTTAATAAAATATTAGGATTAACCACCGATAACGTTAATGTAAATGGAGGTGCTGTTGCATTAGGTCACCCAATTGGTGCAAGTGGAGCAAGAATTTTGGTCACCCTTATTCACGAAATGAAAAGAAGAAATATTGAGTTTGGAATTGCATCCTTATGTATTGGTGGCGGCGAGGCTTCTTCAATTATAGTTAAAAATGTTTAACTTTTCAGAAAGGGATTTCAGATGGAAATTAAAAGAATAGCCGTAATTGGAGGCGGTACGATGGGTAATGGAATCGCTCACGTATTTGCACAAAATGGATTTGATGTTTTTCTGACCGAGATGAGTGAGGAACTATTTTCAAAAGCAATAATGACCATTTCTACCAATCTTGATCGGCAGGTAAAAAAGGATATTATTAAAGAAGATGATAAGACTGCAACATTAAAACGAATCAATAAAGTGATAGGGATTCAAAATGTGCCTATCGATATTGATTTAGTTATAGAGGCAATCTATGAGAATAAGGATGCTAAATTACTTTTATTTAAGGAGTTAAATAATAGACTTAATTCAAACTGTATTTATGCTTCAAATACTTCTTCGATTTCTATTACAGAGTTATCTAATGCTGTAAATCCTGCTAATTTTATAGGAATGCATTTTATGAATCCTGTTCCAGTGATGAAATTGGTTGAAATCATACGCGGATATTCTACATCAGATGCTACATTTAATACGATTAAAGAATTAACGTTAAAAATAAACAAAGAACCAGTTGAAGTATTTGATTATCCTGGATTTATTTCAAACCGGATATTAATGCCAATGATAAATGAAGCAATTTATGCCTTTATGGAAGGCGTTGCTTCAAAAGATGCAATCGATACAGTAATGAAATTGGGGATGGCACATCCTATGGGTCCGCTTACACTAGCAGATTTTATTGGTCTGGATGTTTGTCTGGCAATCATGGAAGTTTTATATACTGGCTTTAATGATCCCAAATACAGACCTTGCCCCTTGCTTAAGAAAATGGTTGCAGCTAAAAAATTGGGTAGAAAAACAGGTGAAGGATTTTATAAATATTAAGTAGTTTAATTGTTTGCTTTGATTGAAAATATAAAGAGGATTCTCTTAAAATTAAAAAACACTGTAAATAAATTTTCTTTTCCTGAATATACTTATTTCAGTTTTTATGCTATTTTAATTGGTGCTGCTGCCGGATTATCAGCAGTCTTTTTTCACCTCTCAATAGATTTTTTCAATAAATTATTTTTTGAAAAGACAAAAGATGGTTTATTCTTTTTAGGTGCAGCAGCTGTTATCATCCTGCCTGCTATCGGAATGTTAATCCAAAGTTTGATGATTTACACCTCACCTGAAATATCAAAGAAAAGGGGAGTGTTGGAGATTATTAAATCTGTTGCATTAAAAGGAGCTAAGATTCCTTTCAGAACTACAGTTTTTCATTTTTTTGCACCCGTAATTTGTATTGGTTCGGGTGGAACAGTTGGTCCCGAAGGTCCCGCAGCACAATTGGGAGGTGGAGTAGCTAATAAAATTTCTTCGTTGTTAAATTTTTCAGATCAGAGAATGCGAATATTCACTGCCGCCGGTTCTGGAGCAGCTATTGCAGCAATTTTCAATACTCCCTTAGGCGGGGTATTTTTTGCTCTCGAAATTATTTTGTTACACGATTTCCATACACCAACTTTCTCTGCATTAATTCTTGCTTCAGTTACTGCCAGTGCTATATCAAGAATCTTTTTGGGGAATGCAACAATCTTCGAGTTCACAATACCACAGAATGTTGAGTACCATCATTTTTACTTATTCATCATTTTAGGAATCTTCAGTGGTGTCATTTCTGTACTATTTCATAAGTATGGTGAATTATCTTCACACTTAATTAAAAAACATTTACTTAAATCAATACCTCAATGGCTTGTAATGGTTTTTGCAGGTCTGTTAGTTGGAATTTCAGGTTACTTCTTTAAAGATATTTTTGGAATTGGATACGATGGTATAAATAATATTCTAAGTGGTACATACACTTGGCAAATTGTGATTATACTGCTTGCTTTAAAATTTATTCTTGTCCCACTAGTACTCAATTCGGGGGGATTTGGTGGTACATTTGCTCCATCTTTATTTATGGGAGCAAGTCTAGGCTTCATATATTCGCAATTAATTAGTATCATCTTTGGTATCCAAGCTGATCCTACAACTTATACTCTTGTTGGGATGGGGGCAATGCTCGGAGGAATAAACTCCATTCCTATTACTGCAATTCTGATGATATTTGAGATGACGCGTGAATATTCTTTTATTCTTCCGCTAATGCTTGCTGTAATTGTAAGTACTACAATATCACAGATAGTAAATAAAGGATCTTATCACGCTAAGTTATTGGAAAAACAAGGGTTTAAAGTAAACAGCGAAAGATTTTCAAATGTATTAAAATCTATTTACGTAAATGAAATTATGCACAATGATTATCTCGTTGCCAGGCAAAATACTTCCTTAACATCAATTGTGACAAAATTGATGAATTCTAATTACAATTCAATTTTTACTATAGATGATTCTGGCAGATTAATTGGTGTTATAACAAGCAATCACATAAAACCTCTAATTACTGAATTTGAATCACTTAAAATGACTTTGGTAGCCAGTGATATTGCTGATAACCGTGTCCAGTACGTTCAATCCAATAGTGATCTTGATTATGTATTAAAATTATTGACCAAAACAGACATTGATGAATTGCCTGTAGTTGATTCTTTTGAAAATAAGAAGTTAGTTGGAATAATTACAAGACAGGATATTTTAAATGTTTACAACAAAGAAAGTATTAAACAGGATTTGACTGACGGATTAACCAGAGAATTACAAACTCTTCAGAAATCCCAAATCTCGCAGGTTACAGATGGCTATTCAATCGTTGAGAGAAAACCTTACTATGAGTTTATTGGAAAAACAATTTCTGAGTCCAGGATAAGAAATAAATATGGACTTGAAATACTAATGATAAAAAAGAATAAAGAACTCTTTGATGATTCCATAGAAAAAAATAAAATAATTATGCCTAAGCACGATTATATAATAGAAAAGGATGATGTATTAGTTTTATTTGGACCCGATGAAAAAATCAAATTGACCAATGATTGGTAAGTGGCATTTGTCTTATAATGTATATTATGTAAACTAACAAATCCCCTTAAATCAGCCACCACCAAACCGAATAATTAAGTAGATAACAAGTATAATAAGCACAATCCACACAACCGGACTCTTCTTCCTATGCGTGTATTTTCGGTAGCTGGAAAATCCTAATCGACGTTTTCTTCGTTCTTGTTCGTCTTGCTCAGGTTTATAAAACCTAGGAGGATAATCAAAAACTCTATGTCGAGGTCTTTTCATTAACATAAAACTAATCTCTAATTAAATATAGCTTTAACAAAATTTTCTGGATCAAATTCCTGTAAATCGTCAATTCCTTCACCAACACCAATATACTTAACGGGGATTTGCTGTTTAGATACAATCTGAAAAATAACACCACCTTTTGCAGTACCATCAAGTTTTGTGATAACTAAACCTGATATATCTGCAACTTTAGAAAATTCCTGGGCTTGTATCAATGCATTTTGTCCTGTGGTTCCATCTAAAATCAATAATGTTTCATTAGGTCCATTTGGAGCAAACTTCTGAATTACTCTTTTAATTTTTTCTAACTCATTCATAAGATTAGTTTTATTATGCAATCTTCCTGCAGTATCAATAAGAACAATATCGTATTCATCATTAATTGCTTTACTGATTGTATCAAAAACTACGGATGAAGGATCTGAACTATGTGATTTTTGGATTATATCAACATCAGCTCTTTTTGCCCAGATTTCTAACTGCTCATTTGCAGCCGCCCTGAAAGTATCTGCCGCTCCGACAATCACTTTCTTGCCAATTTTTTTATAGTTGTTTGCCAGTTTACCAATTGTAGTTGTCTTCCCTGCTCCATTTACTCCTATTACCAAAATAATGTATGGTTTTGCATTATCAGTATTTTGTGTTTTCAGATCACAAGCTTTTAATGTCTCAATTAGCTGAGCTTGAACAATTTTCAGAATGTTATCGCTTGTTCTTTCTTTTTCTGACTTGAGACTTTTTCTTAATTCATCAATTATTCTTTCTGTGGTTTCAAATCCTATGTCAGAAGAAATAAGTATTGATTCTATTTCCTCAATAGTTATCTCATCAATTACAGCTTTACCTGTAACAGTTTCTGTAATCGAATTGATAATTTTATTTCTGGTTTTAGCCAGACCTTCTTTTAGTCGGTTAAAATTAAGATTCTTAAATAGACTCATTTGCTTTCTTCAATAAAAATTCTCTTGCTCTTATTACATAAGCTATAAATGAGAGAAATATCAAAACTAAGCTCGAATAGTAGAACATATCGAAAATCAAATTATCTTTATGATAACCAAGTAGAATGAACAAAACTACCAGGCCAATATTCAGAACTGTAATTTTACCGAGCTTGTTAGATGGTAAAACTCTTCCCAATTTTTTAGATACATAAATTCCACCAAGGAAAATCAATATGTCACGAATAATAATCGACAGAAAATAAAAAGTGTTTATTTCTCCTATCGCAAATAATTTAATTACAATAACTGCCATGGCTGCTTTATCCGCAAGCGGATCAATAATTTTTCCTAACTCTGTTATCTGGTTAAATTTTCTTGCTAAATATCCATCAAGTATATCTGTAGCAGCGGCAAACAAACACAACACAAAGGTAATATATCTGATTGCCTGACTTTCATAATGATCTAATAAAAACCATAACGGAATAACCAGAAGCAATCTCAAAAAACTTATTGCATTGGAAATTGTAAATATTTTATCGTTAGAAATTTTCATTTTATTACTGCAAATTTACCTAATTTTTCCTCGCCTTCCTCATTCTTATCATTTAACTGAACTACCCTATAAATATAAACACCTGTTGATAATTCATTCCCATCTTTGTCAGTTAAATTAAAATCCACTCCCCCGTTTCCATCATTTTCTTCAAG
>FWPV01008472.1_pt1 | contig 17987 bp, 16 predicted proteins | sample 2228371 | NCBI WGS metagenome assembly FWPV01 (sample SAMEA103939776, study PRJEB20133) | metagenome | reverse complement strand
CGATTTCATCATAAGCAAGGAAAGGCAACCCCATGGAAAGTCCCAGTTACATTGTAGAGATGAAAGGCATTCATAAAGGATTCCCCGGCGTGCAGGCCCTGGCAGATATAGACTTCAACCTGAAACGGGGGGAGATCCATGCCCTGGTCGGCGAGAATGGGGCCGGCAAGTCCACCTTGATCAAAATCCTGACCGGTGTAGAGCGTCCAGATGCCGGGGTGATCATCTTCGATGGGCAAGAAGTGGTCGTCAAATCCCCGCTGCAGGCCCAAAAACTCGGCATCAGCACGGTCTACCAGGAGGTCAATCTTTGCCCCAATCTGACGGTTGCCGAAAACATCCTCATCGGTCGAGAACCCATGCGGCGCGGGCGCATTGATTGGAAGACCATGAACGCCCAGGCGCAACAACTTCTGGAGCGTTTGGACATCTTTATTGATGTCACCCAACCCCTCGGTTCCTATTCGGTGGCGATTCAGCAGATGGCAGCGATTGCCCGCGCGTTGGAGATCACTTCTGCTAAAGTGCTCATCTTGGATGAACCGACTTCGAGCCTGGATGCTCACGAGACGGCCCAACTCTTCAAAGTGATGCGCAAACTGAAGGAGGAAGGGGTAGCCATTATTTTCATCAGCCACTTCCTGGACCAGGTGTACGAGGTCTCCGACCGGATCACCGTTCTGCGCAACGGGCAATGGGTAGGCACATACGAGACGGCGACACTCCCGCGCTTAGAACTCATCGCCAAAATGATCGGGCGCAGCCTGACCGAACTGGATGAGATGTCAAAAATCAAACTGGAAAGCCGTAAGAATATCAAAGGTGAAGTCTTGCTAGAAGCGAAAGCCTTGGGACTGAGTGACGCCATTCAGCCGTTCGATCTGGAATTGCATGCCGGAGAGGTGCTGGGGTTTGCCGGTTTGTTGGGATCAGGGCGCACGGAGATCACCCATCTTCTGTTCGGGGTCGAAAAACCCGATAGCGGCGTCCTGAAAATGAACAATGAACTTATAAAGCGCTTTTCACCGCTGGCTTCTATCGGACGGGGGATTGCCCTGTGCCCTGAAGATCGCAAGGCCTGTGGCATCGTGGACAATCTAACGGTCAGGGAAAACATCATGCTGGCGCTACAGGCCGGGCGCGGCTGGTTCAAATATCTCACGCCCCAACAGCAATACGAGCTGGCCGACCGCTACATCAAATTACTCAACATTGCCACCCCTTCCGCCGACCAACCGGTCAAAAACCTAAGCGGTGGCAATCAACAAAAAGTCATCTTGGCCCGCTGGCTGGCCACGAATCCCAAATTGCTGATTCTGGATGAACCTACGCGGGGTATTGATGTGGGCGCCAAAGCCGAAATCCAGAAACTGGTGTTATCGCTGGCCGAAGAAGGCAAGGCTTGTGTGTTCATTTCTTCGGAATTAGACGAGGTCTTGCGCACCAGTCACCGCATCGTCGTCCTGCGCGACCGCGAGAAAGTGACCGAGTTTGCCGGCGAGGTAGACGAACATACCATCATCCAGGCCATGGCCGGAGGTGAAGCATGAAACGCACTCAGACAAGCAAAATGTCACCGTGGCACACCCTCACGGAACAGAGACTTTTCTTCCCCTTTGTCGCTCTGATGTTAATCTTGCTCTTTGACCTGTTCTTGGTGCCCGGTTTCTTCAAACTGGAGACGAAAGAGGGCCATCTGTACGGCAATCTCGTTGACATACTGCGTAACGGCTCTACGGTCATGGTATTGGCGATTGGGATGACGCTGGTGATTGCCACCGGCGGGGTAGACCTCTCCGTGGGCGCCGTGATGGCGATTGCGGCTTCGGTCGCCGCTATCATGATGAATCCGGTCATCATCGGCGTGAAGTTGCCTCCCGACCTGCTGAAATTCATCAACGATCCCAACTTTACCTATGCCCCTTTGTGGGAAGTCATCGTTGTCACCCTTATCGTAGCCATCATCTGTGGTCTGTGGAACGGCATGCTGGTAGCTTATGGCAGAATCCAACCTATGGTTGCCACGCTGATCTTGATGATTGCCGGACGAGGCATTGCGCAACTGATCACCAATGGGGTACGCATCCAAATTTTCTATGAGCCGTATGCCTTTCTGGGGAGCGGCTGGTTGATTTTGCCCTTTCCCTTATACATTGTCACGGCTTTATATCTTGTGGCCTGGCTGCTGACGCGCAAAACGGCGATTGGTTTGTTCATTGAGTCGGTGGGCACCAATGCCCGCTCCAGTTTTTACAGTGGCATTGATGAAAAGAAGATCAAACTGCTGGCTTACGCCTTTTGCGGCTTTTGCGCCGGTGTGGCCGGCCTGATTACCAGCTCCAACATCCGTACTTCAGATGCCAACAACATCGGTCTGAACTACGAACTCGACGCCATCCTGGCCGTCGTCATCGGCGGTACGCTGATGACGGGTGGACGATTCTCGTTGCTGGCCAGCCTGGTGGGGGCATTGGTCATCCAGGCCACAACGACCTCTATGTACGCCATCGGCGTTCCGGCCAATGCCGTGCTGGCCATCAAAGGCTTGGTGGTGGTTCTGGTGATTCTTCTCTACTCGGAACAAGTCCGCGGGTTCATCCGTCGAATTACTGTACCAAAGGGGAGTCTCTCATGATATCACAGATAGGCGCCTTTATTTCCCGCAACCGGCGATTTGTACCGCTTTCGATCACGGCCTTATTGTCGTTTGTCGCCTACATTATCGGCGCGATCTTCTATCCGGGGATGCGTGATCCCCAGGTGTTCCTCAACCTTTTCCGCACCACCCCCTTTCTGCTCATCAGCGCCGTGGGCATGACCTTCGTGATTTTGACCGGCGGGATTGATCTATCGGTGAGCGGCGTGGTCGCTTTGACAACAGTGGCAGCGGCCGCACTTTTACGAGAAGGCTGGAATGCCTGGCTGGTTATGCTGCTGATGTTGGTGATGGGGATGACATTGGGTACGATTATGGGCATTTTCATCACCTATCTCAAAGTGCAGCCGTTTATTGCCACCCTGGCGGGAATGTGGGTAGCGCGGGGGTTGTGTTTCTTCATCAGCGATGATGCCATTGCCATCAACAACCCCATTTATTGCTTACTGGGGGGAACCAAAATCCTCATCCCCGGCCTCAGCGACCCCAAAACCCAGCACGGGGCATTCATTTCCATCCTGGTTGTGGTGGCCTTTTTGGTCCTGGGGGTCGCCACTTATGTTGCCCACTACACCCGCTTCGGACGCACCGTGTATGCCATTGGAGGCAATGAAGGACGCAATGAGCAATCGGCGCGCCTGATGGGACTACCGGTGGATCGTACCAAAGTATTGGTGTACACGTTGAACGGCTTCTGCTCGGCACTGGCGGGCATTGTTCTGAGCATTTACGTCTCCTCGGGGCATGGTTTGTATGCACGCGGTTTCGAGCTGACGGTGATTGCAGCCGTGGTGATGGGCGGCACGATGTTAAGTGGCGGTGAAGGCTATATGATCGGGACATTGTTCGGCGTCTTGATCACCGGCGTCACCCAGACCCTGATCCAGTTCAACGGGCGACTCAGTTCATGGTGGACGAACATCGTCGTTGGGGCGTTGACGCTGCTCTTTATCGGTGCGCAAAGCCTATTAATGGCACACAAAGGCCGCCGCACGCCACGCCAGGTCACGACAGAAACCGAGCTGCGCCGACAGAAACAGCGACGGTACTTCATGCTCGGTGGGGCAACGACCGGCGTCATTATTATCGCGGTGCTCATCGCCAGTTGGTTGGCCCAACCCCATGAAAACGGCACCACCGGCAACATCCCCACCCCTTCATCGGCCGCATGCCAGTTCCGCCCCTTCCGTGACGCAGAAGCAACGGACCTGAAGGTGGGGGGCGCCATCCTCGTCTACGAGCGCAACGGCGGCCCCGATTGTATTGACGAATTATATGCTATCTACCCTGATGGACGGATCGTCGGTGATAACGGCACCCAGCAGATCGAAAAGCAAGCGACGGCGGCAGAGGTAGAGAATTTATTGAGCCGCATCGCCGAACGCGGCTGGTTTACCGATGAGATTTACAGCACCTGGCATACTCCCTGTGGTCAGTGCTTTGAATATCACATCAGCATCACCTATCAGGGACAAGAGAAAAGCGTCACCGCCGTGGATGGAGGGACCGATGCGCCGGCCAACTACTGGCAAGTCGTCTCGCTCATTAACGGTATCATTCCCAAGTTTACCAGCGTCCCGTAATGCCTATTGACCAGGCAAGCTCGGCTTTAGCCTCGCATTAACACGAATTTCATTTCAAGGGAAAAGAGATGAGAAACAAATTGTCATTGCTGCTGTTCCTGATCTGTGCGCTATTCAGTCTCGCGTGTAACTACATTGTCCTACCGGAGTGCTGGGAGGAGGCCTCGAAGCCCAAAGGCTCAGGATGGAGCGCCGTGGCCACAGAGGTCGGTGAAGTGGAAGGCGCATTGCGCATCGCCTTGACCTTACGCAATGACACCGGCGACTGGAGTGCCATGCAGGCCGAAGCCGGGAAGCCGGCCACCCTCAGCGCCGGCGGCAAAACGATTAACTGCGAGACGGTGCAAGTCAGTTCCGGCGGGCATCGGCTGGCGCCGGGCTTCCAGATGCGGGGATTTATCGGCGGCACCAAGGCTGAGCCGAAAGTACAATTGGTCTACGTGGAATGCAAGGGCGCCACACCGACCCCCGGCGCCCAATTGGCCATCAACTACGTCTACTTTACCGGGCAATATAACTACTACGAACCGGAGGCGAACAAAGCCACCGGGGTGCTGAAGGTCAATTTGGATGAAATCGCCACCGGTTTAACCTATCCGGTAGGCACGACACTGCCGGATATCATCAAAAAGCCTGATGTGGAGATCACCGCCCTCAACAAGGTCACGTTGACCCTCACCAACATCGAGCGCACGGAGAAAGGTCTGCGCTTTGCGTGGAAGACGTCCAATCCGGGCGAATATCCCACCTACGTTCACATCGGTAATCCGCCGGTGATCGGTGCAGATGGCATCATCTACGGATTGTACGAGACGCCGGATCTGGCTTCTGTGCCCATCACGCCGGCGGGGGGCGTGGCCGAATGGACGACCGAGACCACCGTCCCCGCCGATGTCCGCGGACACTACATACTGCTCAGCGTGGAATCCGGTAAACAGCGGCTCTACGCTAACTACGCCATTGACATCAGCGAATACTAAATGCGGTCGGCCTACCAGCGGGCATGGTGCTCTTCGGCAAAGCCGATCAAATCTCGTACTTCCAACACCTGTCCATCATCCAGACGGGCATAGCCGTTGTAACGTCCGAACATTTGGTGGACTTCGCTGGTAATCACCGCCAGGTTCGTGCGGGCGATGCGCTCTTTGAAAGGGGTGAAAGTTAAATCCAAACGCCCATCATCGGCGGTGAAATGCCAGGGGAGCATGTAGTCGCCTGAGCGATAATCAAAGGTAACGTGCGCCAGCTTATGAACCCGGCCATCGAGAATCACGCAGTTTTCGGTGGCACGGCTCAGGTCGCCGAAACCACAGCCCAGGTTCAGGCCAAGCGTGCGCCCATCCGGCAGGAAACCGGAGGCACTGGCCCAGTTCCAGAAGCTCTGATATTCCCAGACCCCTCGTCCCCAATCCAGCGAACCGAGGCTTTCGGTGGGATACAGCGCTTCGCGCAGTTCTCCATACTGAATGTAGCCCTGAGCCGGAAGACAGTTGATTTTACGATTGTAATAAAAACGCTTGGCGCCGATCGGAATAACCACCGTCATGGATTCATGCTGCGGCGGACAGGTCAACGTCAATTCCGCTTTAATGCCACGGCCCTGATGATAACCGGGCCAATCCACAAAAACGCGCCGTTCTCCATCCACCACGGAAAAGCGCAAGGTTGCCTTCCGATTGACAAAGCGGCTTTCACCGCTATGACTGTCGCGCGGCAGTTGAATCCCCCACCCCAACGGAATGACCAGCCCCTCTTCATAAAGATCACCGCTGGTGAAATCCAGCGTGTAAACAAAGACATTGCCCGCATAGCCCAGATCGGCGATGGTGGCCGAAAAGAAGCGTCGTGGGGTAAAAACGGCATAATAATCCCAACGCTTGATGCGGAAGCGTTGTAGGCAGCGGAGTTTGTAGAAACGGGCATTTTCAAGATTGCATTCGAGCAGCGGTTGCCGCGCCCAACCGATCTGCGTTAAGACGCCTTGCGCATCCAATAAAGGACCGGGTTGTGTCAGTTCGATTTGCATAAGGACTACCTCCTGAAAATAGTTTGCCGGTTGTTAGGGCGATCATTTTCTGTAAATCTGCGAAAATCAGCGTGAATCCGCGTCCGATACCTTGTTCGGCTTATTCAGGAACAAATCTAAGCAGTCATAGAGACGTGGAGATGCCAATGGCTATTTCTTGTCTTCACCAGGAAGCTGCCCCAGAGCATCTCCCCAGGCCGAAGGCACGCCCAACGCCTGAAAGCACGTAGTGAGCCTATTCCTGCTCACAGGTGGATGTCTTGAAACGTCTCCAAATCAAGGCGTAGGTTTCCCATCCGCAGCGCAGCCACCCGTTCTTGAGCAGTCCAGGGAGTCCGTAACCACACGACGGCCTCGTTTGCACTTTCGATCAATGCCAGAGCCAGTGCAAAGCCATCGCGTCCCTCCAGGGCAGCCAGTCGCCCGGCGATAAAATCTCGATCCGGGAAAACGGCCAAATGCCCATAAGGCAGCGGAACACGCGGCGCCGCAGCAAAATAAGCGCGATAACACGCCGCACGATAAGCGCGCCGCATTTCCATAGTCCGTGGACGCACGCCATCCCAGGCGGGAAGTTCTACCAGGCACACATCCGGCAGATAGCGCAGCGGCGCTATCAGCGGCTCCAGCTCCTGTTCCCGCGCCAGGGCGACTACCATGCATGGACGGAAAAGGGCTACTTTTGCCCATTTGAGTTCGGCGCCGCCGTGTAACGGATCAACCAGACCTGAGGTATCAATCACCAGCGCATTCACGTTCATCCGCCGGGCAAAGCGGCGCAACCGTTCCAGCCCCAACACAACCGCGAGCATAACGCCGTGGGGCGTATTACTGCCGACAAAACTCACCCTGCGTGAGCCGCCAGGTGGAAAACACACATCCCATATTCCCCGGTTGACGGCGAGTGTCAAGGTCGCCGGCAGGCCAAAGCTATTCTGGCCCACATCGGCATCGAGAAAGCCCACGCGCTCACAGTGTTCTACCAGGCGCGTGTAAACATAACGCGCGAAGGTGCTCTTGCCGCTGTCAGAGGCGCCCAAAACCAAAATCGGGCCCTGCCAATCACCAATCGGCAACGTGTGCCAGGCCGGGGGGATCACCATCTCATCCTGATTCACCACCTGTCTCACCCCTCCTCATACACACAAGTATGACTTCACGGCAAAAACCACAAAGGACACAAAGTGCACAAAGGATTTTAAGTTTGGATTAACAAAATTGCTGTTTCTGTGTTGAATCAGCAGAATTTTGATTACGGTTACACTCTGTAGTATCAGTAAATCTAATTTTGCTTGGCCTGGATCGTCAGATCCAGGCTGGAACGGGGATCTGACGATCCTCTCTGAGCATTTTTCGCTCTACTGAGTATACCTCTTTACAGGGCTTGCGCCAGTAGCACTGTATAGTACAATGAAGTTAGTCTTTGACTTTCAATGGGTAGGTCTGATCCAAGGAGGAGATATCCAGGAAGGACTGGTCATCAAAGCGCAAAGCGGGTTCTACACCCTGTTGACCGACGAGGGAAAGCAAGTGGTGGCGCGCGTGCGCGGAAAGCTCAAAAAGAAGCGCAGCGAAAGCAGCATCGTGGCCGTCGGCGACCGGGTGACATGGCAAATTGTCGCCGATGGTAGCGCGGTCATTGAGACCGTTCAACCGCGCACCCGTTTGCTATCACGTCTCAAACCCCTGGCCTCCGGACGCGGGACGCGCCGCTGGGACCGCCAGGGGTATCTCCGTGAACAGGAGCAGGTTATCATCGCCAACCTGGATCAGGCTGTTTTCGTGCTCGCCTGTGCCAACCCCAAACCTCATCTGCGCATGTTAGATCGTTTGCTGGTGGGTGCCGAGCGTCAAGGCATCCCGGCCTTGATCTGTGCCAACAAGCTGGATCAGATCGGCAAGGAAGAAGCCATTGCCCTCTTTGGAGTCTATGAACGCATCGGCTATCCGGTTGTCTATACCAGCGCAGTGAGTGGAGAGGGCATTGATGACTTGCGGCAGCGGCTCAAGGATAAGATTTCGGCGCTCATCGGGCCATCCGGCGTCGGCAAAACCAGCTTGCTCAACGCGATGGAGCCAGGCCTGGGCAAACGAGTCAGAAGTGTGAGCCAGGTTACCGGCAAAGGCCGCCACACCACGACGGTGACCGAGATGGTGCCGTTGGCAATCGGCGGCTGGGTCGCCGATACGCCCGGCCTGCGCGCCCTCGCCCTCTTTGATCTGGACCCCGAGGAGATTGACGCCTACTTCCCCGACATTGCTCCCTACGTCCCGCACTGCGCCTTCTCCGACTGTACCCACACGGTCGAGCCGGGCTGTGCCGTGCTGCACGCTGTCGCAACCGGTGAGGTGGACGCTCATCGCCATGAAAGTTACGTGCGCCTACACCAGGAACATCGCAAACTGGCGGATATGTACTGGTGGGGTATTGATGAAGAGCCGTAGTCGCAGGCGGTGGGCGGTCGAATCTCGCGTTGCATCCTCGGAAATATTCAGCTTTACCCGGTGTCTTTATCGTGCGTTGAACAGGTACAAAGTAAATTCGTGGTGAAAGGAGCAAATTTCATGAAAGTGTCAAAAACTATCGTCGTTTTGGTATTGGGCATGGTATTGAGCACCGCCATGCCGGCATACGCTGCGCCGAATGGGGCGGCGCTTCCCCCGCTCCCCGAATGGCCGATCATCGGCCCCATTCTGCAGCGGTTGGGGCTTGTCGAGGCAACCCCTGCCGAAGTCGCCGAACCGCCTGAGGATCTCAACCTGCCGCAATATAAGATCGAGACCCTGAGCGATATTCTGGCCCTCCAGGATATAGAAAACGATCAGCGTGTGCGCGTCACGGCCACGGATACGGCACTCACCGCCATCGTGAAGAAAGCGCTGGACGAGAATAACGTTACAGGTGTACAGAATTTTCAACTCACCTTCACACCGGGCAAAGCCACCCTCTCCATCGAAGTTGATCCCAGCATTTTGGAAGAGGCGAACGTTGACCTGCCCATCAAACTCAAAGACACCCTCAAACTTCAAGGCGTGGTCACCCTTACAGCTTCAGGCTGCCAACCGGCCGTGACCATCAAAAAGGTCAGTATCAACGGTTGGGCGATCGGACTACGCGGTTTGGCACAACGCTGGGTTGATGAGCAACTGCCCGATGTATGGCCTGCGGAAATCTGCATCGAACGCATCACGTTAAAATCCGGCGAGATTGCCGTCGTCGGTTACCGGCGCTAGAGTAAATTTTTTTCAACGCCATAGTCAAACTTCAACAGGAGCACAAAATGGACCCTAAACTGAATGAACTCAAAGCACGTTTACAAGAAGCCCATGATCTGAACGCGGCAGCAGCCGTCCTGCAATGGGATCAGAGCACTTATATGCCCCCCGGAGGTAGTGCGGCGCGCGCCCGTCAGTCGGCCGTCCTCGCCAGATTGGCCCACGAGAAATTTACCGATCCTGCCATCGGTCACCTGCTGGACGAGCTGCGTCCCCTGGAAGAGAGCCTTCCCTACGACGACGATGACGCTGCCCTCATTCGGGTAGCGCGGCGTCACTATGAACGCCAGACCAAAGTCCCCTCGGCATTTCTGGCCCAGTTTTACCGCCACACGGCGGAATCGTATACCGTCTGGACAAAGGCGCGTCCGGAGAACAACTTTGCACTCGTGCAACCCTATCTGGAGAAGACGTTGGACTTCAGCCGCCAATTGGCCGATTTCTTCCCCGGCTACGAACATATCGCCGATCCCTTGATTGATTTTGCGGATTATGGGATGAAGGCTTCGACATTGCGCACGGTTTTCGACGCACTGCGGACCCGGTTAGTGCCTATCGTCCACTCGATCACCGCCCAACCGCCCGCCGATGACACGTGTCTGCATCGTACTTTCCCGCAGGCAGAACAAAGAGCCTTTTTCGAGAAGGTCATCCGGGCTTTCGGCTATGACTTCGAGCGCGGTCGCTGCGATGTCAGTCCACATCCTTTTACCACCGGCTTCTCCGTCGGCGATATTCGCATCACCGTCCGTTACAAAGAGAACGATCTGAGCGAGGCGCTGTTCAGCGCCATGCACGAGGCCGGCCATGCCATGTATGAACAAGGGTGCAACCCCGCCTACGAAGCGACTCCCCTGGCCGGCGGCACCTCATCGGGCGTCCATGAGAGCCAATCCCGTCTATGGGAGAACCTCGTCGGGCGCAGCTACGGGTTCTGGACGTATTACTACCCCCATCTGCAGACCACATTCCCGGCCCAGTTGGGCGACGTGTCGTTGGATACCTTCTACCGAGCCATCAACAAGGTGCAGCCTTCCCTCATCCGCACCGATGCCGACGAAGTGACCTACAATCTGCATGTCATGCTGCGCTTCGACTTCGAGCTGGCATTGCTGGAGGGCAAACTGAGCGTGCGGGACCTACCGGAGGCCTGGCGCGAACGCTTCAAAGCAGACTTCGGCATCCTCCCGGCAGATGATCGTGACGGCGTGCTACAGGATGTGCACTGGTACGGCGGGATAGTAGGCGGAGCGTTCCAGGGATACACCCTCGGTAACATCCTCAGCGCCTTGTTCTATCAATGTGCGCTGGCAGCTCATCCGCAGATCCCCGCAGAAATCGCACGCGGGGAATTCGCTACCCTGCACGGCTGGCTCAAAGACAATCTCTACACCCACGGCAGCAAATACACCGCACCGGAACTCATCGAGCGTGTGACCGGCGGGCCACTCCGCATCGAGCCTTATATCACCTACCTGCGCACCAAGTACGGAGCGTTATACGAACTATGAAACTCAAGGCCGTGCTCTTCGATCTCGACGGCACTCTGTTGGAAAACGACATACGGAACGAATTCATTCCCCGTTACCTGGCCCTGCTCTCGGCCCATCTGGCGCCGTGGGTGACACCGCAGAAACTCATTGCCGGTCTCATGCGGGGAGCCGACGCAGTGACGACCAATGACGGCAGCCGCACTAACGCGGAGGCTTTTGCTGCGGTCTTCTATCCGTGGGTGGGCCAACCGCAAGAAGTGTTGGAGCCGCAGTTCCTGGACTTCTACCAAAACATCTTCCCCACCCTCCGACAGTATACGGTTCCTAGAGCGGGAGCGCGTCTTGCCGTACAAACCGCCTTCGCCCAGGGCTATCAGGTCGTCATTGCTACCAATCCGCATTTCCCTGCCATAGCCACCTGGCAGCGACTGGCCTGGGCCGGCGTGGATGATTTCCCTTACCAAAAGGTAACCACTTACGAGAATTGTCACTTTGCCAAACCTAACCTGGGTTATTATCAAGAGATTATTGCCGAACTGGGCTGTCATCCCGAAGAAGCACTGATGGTCGGGGATGAAGCGATGGATATGGTCGCCGGTCAATTGGGCTGTTCGACCTTCCTCATCCCCGGTTCGGCGACCAAAATGGAGGAGATCGCTCCACCCCCTACTTTCCAGGGAACGTTGAGCGATTTGATCACCTTGTTGCAAACATGGTGAAGGGACTTTCTGTAGCTCGGTCAGGAGAAAGCAATGCGCAAATCGAGAGTGATGATGGTTCTGCTGCTCATCGTGGTCATAGCGGCGTTGGCGTTCCTGATCCTGACACGCCATTTACGGCAGGACACAGGCGAGACCAAACGCCTCACCCCCACGGCGACGTTTTATGTGATGTGCACCCCACCCGCCTGTAAAGGGAACGAAGTCTATTATTGTGCCGACGAGTGTCTTGGCGGCTGCGGTACCGTGTGTGCCACACCAACGCCCTGAGCGCATGTCCGTGGCAGAGTAAGAATTTGCGCTGTAATCCGCCTGCAGCAGATAGTGCAGCACAATCAGACTTTTGTCGTAGTCAACAGCGACGTTGTCCATTATGATCAGTCTAAAGGATTGGATAAAAACTATCACAAATCTTAGGACTTACGCAGACGCGGCTATTTTTTACCGCAGTCAACTCTAAGAACCATTTACGGAGTATATAAAATGTTTTGCTATCAATGTGAACAAGCCGTCAAAGGCGAAGCCTGCACCGTCTCGGGTGTTTGCGGCAAGGATCCCATCGTCGCCGCCCTGCAAGATTTGCTCATCGAAAACCTTACCGGCATTGCATTTTATGCCCACAAACTGCACGGTTTAGGCATGGCAACCCCAGAAGCGGATGTTGCCTTGATTGAAGGATTATTCACCACCGTCACCAATGTCAACTTCGATGCAGAACGAATGCGCCTGATCATTCTGAAGTCCCAACAGATCAAAGAGGATGTCCGGACAGCCTACATCGCAGCTACCGGCGCAGAGGCGGAATCCGTTCCGGGCGGGGCACTGCTCGTTCCGGCAGATACCGTCGAGGGGATGCTGAAGCAAGCGGCAAAGTTTGTTCTGACGCTTGCCCGGCGCAATGACGATGTGACCAGTCTACGCTCGTTGGTTCTCTTCGGCCTGAAGGGGATGGCAGCTTACGCCGATCATGCCCGAATTTTGGGTAAGGAAGACCCTGTGATCACCCACTTCTTCGCCGAAGCACTGAGTGCAATCCGCGACGACACGCTGACCACCCCCGACCTCGTTACCCTAGCGTTGAAAACCGGTGAGGTGAACCTGCGCTGTATGGAACTCCTCGATCAGGGCCACAACGAACACTTCGGTCATCCCACACCCACGCCCGTGCCTACCGGCGTCCGCAAAGGCCCGGCCATTGTCATCTCAGGCCACGATCTGCTTGATCTGGAGATGCTGCTTCAGCAGACCGAGGGCAAAGGCATCACCATCTATACCCATGGCGAGATGTTGCCCGCCCATGGCTATCCCGGCCTCAAAAAGTACACGCACCTGTACGGCAACTACGGCAGCGCTTGGCAGAACCAGCAAAAGGAATTCACCGCCTTCCCCGGTGCAATTCTGATGACGACTAACTGCATCCAGAAACCCCGTGACAGTTATATGGACAACATCTTCACCACCGGGTTGGTAGCGTGGCCCGGTGTCCGCCATATCGAAGCAGACAAACACGGATACAAGGACTTTACCCCCGTGATCGAGCGCGCTCTGACGCTTGGTGGCTTCACCGAGGATAAGGAAGACGTTGTCATCACGGTAGGATTCGGGCACAATGCCGTCCTCGGTATAGCAGACAAGATCATTGAGGCGGTCAAAGCAGGACAGATCAGGCATTTCTTCCTCATTGGCGGCTGTGACGGCGCGAAGCCGGGTCGCAACTACTACACCGAGTTTGCCGAGAAGACGCCGGCCGATACGATGATGCTGACGTTGGCCTGCGGCAAGTATCGCTTCAACAAACACGACTACGGCGATATCGGCGGCATCCCCCGCCTGTTGGATGTGGGCCAGTGCAATGACGCTTACTCTGCGATCCAGATTGCCGTGGCCCTTTCCACAGCTTTCGGTGTAGGCGTGAATGACCTGCCGTTAAGCTTCATTCTCTCGTGGTACGAGCAGAAAGCCGTCGTTGTCCTGCTTACCCTGCTCTCCCTGGGGATCAAGAATATCAAACTCGGCCCATCCCTGCCGGCCTTCGTGTCACCCGGTGTATTGAAGGTGCTGGTGGAGAATTTCGCCATCGCCCCGATTACAACGGTGGAAGCGGATATGGCGGAGTGTTTGGCATAAGTACAACTTACCACGCCCGCCGGAATTTTGCGCTCCGGCGGGCGTGGCGTGCCATAGGAGAATCGAAGCTCCGCTCCTCAAAGGATAAACAAACGCAAAGACCAGCTCCCGTCTACCGTTTGCCCTTCGCCAGCCCCTTCCCCACAAGATAAGCGTAGCTCCGGGCTACGGCCTCCATCATATCGCCCGCGCACCGATCAATTTCGACAATGAGCCATGCGGTATGTGGCTTACCGGCTTCGACAATGGCCGGGAAGTCCACGCTGCCATCACCTACGGCGGTCATCGGCTCGCCCTTGACACATGGGCCGTCCTTGATATGCAGGAACGGTGCGCGGGGTCCCATCTCCCGCACAACCTGCGCCGGATCAACGCCGGCCGTCCTGATCCAATAGGTATCCAGCTCGAAGAAGATGGTCGGATCGAGCCATTCCAGCATGACTTGATAGACATAACGTCCGTTGACCTGCATATATTCCCACCAATGGTTATGCACGCCGAACGCCATGCCGTTTTCACGCGCCACCTGATTGGCCTGGTTAAAGAGGTCGCACGTAGCCTTGATCTTATCCAACGTTTCAAAATCCGTCGGCCCTTTGCCGCTGATGATGCGTGGGCAATCTATGGCGCGCATCGCATCCAGAACCTCGTTCTTCTTGTCACCCACAGGCAATGCGACATGGGCACCGGGAACCTGCAGCCCCAGCTCCTTGAACAGCTTGCCGGCCGCTTCCGGCGTCGAACCGGGGAAGCTCGCCGGCTCCACACCGATGTAGCCCATCGCCGCGACCTTACGGACGGCGGCCTCAAAGCCGTGTTCCTGCGCATACTCGCGCACGGAATACAGTTGTAAACCGATTGGTGATGTCATGTTTTCTCCTTGTGATTGGTGATTAGTAATTGGGGATTGGGGATTGGGGATTGGGGGTTGGGGATTAGGAATCAGGGATCGGGGCAAACCGAATCCCTGATTCCTAATCCCTGGTTACAAAATGATCTCTCGCCCTTCCGCCGCCGAACGGTAACAGGCGTCAATGATGCGGGTGCGGACCAGCGCTTCGCGCCCGTCGAGGCTGCGCCAGTCGCCGCTGCGGAGGATGTCCACAAAGCGGTGGATGGAAGCCAGGTGGCCTTCGCCTTTGCCCAGGTGCGGCTGGATGTCCACGGGGAGACCCGCGACGTCGGTGTAGAACATCAGCGTGTCGCCTTGCACGTAGTTGACGACGCGAATCTCCGCGCCGCCCTCGGTGCCGTAGAGCGTCACGCCGAATTCGTCGTTGTTGGCGCGGTAGGTGGCCCAACTTGTCTCCAGGAGCAGTGCCGCATTGCCTTCCAGGCGGATGAAGGCACTCGCCAGGTCTTCAACCTCGTAGCCCGCACCGACCAACTGCTTCTGCATCCCACTGCCGCCGCGCCCACGTGGGCCAAGCTCGGCGTAGACCGCGCCACTGACGGCCAACGCGCGCGGTTCGCCCAGCAGGTAGAGCGCCATGTCGAGCATGTGCACGCCCAGGTCAATCAGCGGGCCGCCGCCGGCCATCGCCTTTTTGGTGAACCAACTGCCCAGGCCGGGGATGCCATTGCGCCGCAACCACCAGGCTTTGGCGTGGTAGATTCTACCCAGACCGCCCTGGTCAATGTAGGTTTTGAGCGCCTGCACGTCGGCGCGCTGGCGGTGGTTGAAGGTGACGTCAAGTGCCCGCCCGGTCCGCGCCGCCGTTACCACCATCGCCTCGGCGTCGGCGAGCGTGCTGGCGAGCGGCTTCTCGCACAGCACGTGCTTGCCGCTTTCCAGCGCCGCGATGGCAACAGGCGCATGCAAGAAATTGGGCGTACAGACATTGACGATGTCCAGGTCGTCACGGGCCACGAGCGGCTTGTAATCGTCGTAGAGATGGGGAATGTTGTTCGCTGCGCCGAATTCTTCAAGCCGTTTGGGGTCGGTATCCGCCACGGCAACGATCTCGATGCCGGGAATCTGCTGGTAAGCGCGCAGGTGATGCCGTCCAATGCCCAGGCCGACGATGCCCACGCGCAGGATATCCATAGGTTCAGACATAAACTTTATCTCCTCCAAGAAAGTAATCGGTAACAAGGGATCAGGAATCGGTAACGAGGGATCAGGAATCGGTAACAAGGGATCAGGAATCGGTAACGAGGGATCAAGGGGATCGGGTCTACCCAATTCCCGATTACCAATTCCCGATTACCAATTCCCGATTACCAATCCCCGATTACCAATCCTTGATTACCCTACGCTTCGATCTCGAACTTTTCGAGTGGCTGGGGATGATGTGGGGCCTTCGCCAGGTCGCGGAAGCCAACGACATTGACAGGGGCACACCAACGGACGGCGTTGGTGATGACCTGTTGGACTTCCTTCTGGTAATAGATGGGGAAGGTTTCATGGCCGGGCTGGAAATAGAAGACTTTGCCGCGCCCGCGATACCAGCAACAACCGCTGCGGAACACCTCACCGCCCTGGAACCAACTGATGAAGATCAGCTCATCGGGTTGCGGAATATCGAAGAATTCGCCGTACATCTCGGTATGCGGAATCTCGAAGTACTCGCCCAGGCCCTCGACGATGGGATGTCCCGGTGAGACCACCCACAAACGATGGCGCTCGCCGACCTCGCGCCACTTGAGCGAACAGTTCGTGCCCATCAAGCGGCGGAAAATCTTGGAGAAATGGCCGGAGTGCAGGACAATCAGCCCCATGCCGCCGAGGACGCGCTGCTGCACCTTGTCCACGATCTCGTCCTTGACCTCCTGGTGCGCCATGTGACCCCACCAGATGAGGACGTCGGTGTTCGCCAGCACTTCGTCGGTCAGGCCGTGCTCCGGCTCGTCAAGGGTGGCCGTCCCCACCTCATAGCCCGCTTCTTTCAAGAAATCGGCGATGGCCTGGTGAATCCCATCGGGATACACCTCTTTAACGGCCTGATCGGTTTTCTCGTGACGGAACTCATTCCAAACGGTAACTCGGATACTCATTGCTCTACTCCTTTGGTAAAAGATAGGTGATTCATAATTGGGGATTTCGTCATTCGATTCGTTATTCATAACGCGGTTGCGTACCGATGAGGCAAGACATCTATCGGCGAGGCATGGTCAAAAGTCGGTTCGCTGCATATTGAGAATCAAAGCTCATTCTATCCTTTTTCAAATCATCGCCATGATACCACATTATTTCAATAACGCCGCTCGATCTCGCGGCGGGCAATCTCGACGGCGCGGCGGGCGTTGTTCAGGTTGCCGTGGACGGTGTACACGTCGCGGATGATGAACTCGACGAAGACATCGCGCGTGGCGTCCAGCGTCTCGCGGATGTGGGCGGCCCAGGCGTCTTCATCCAACGTGGCAGCTACACTGAGGAAGTTCGGATCGGGCTTGCGCGAGAAGACGATGTCCGTGCCGCGCAGCGCGTCGCCCATAAACTGCTGATCGCACCAGCGCGAGATGGAGACTTTCTTCTATCGAAAGTGTCCGGGATGACCTTATCGTCGTCAATCAGTTCGTGGTTACGGATATGGCGCAACAGTTGCCGCTCGATCTCGCGTCCGGCAGGTGAGGTACAGCGGAAAATGCTTGCCGGCATAAAGTCGCGGTCAAATGTCCATGTTTCGATGATGACCGGTGGACGCGCGCCCGGGCGGGCATCATTCAAGTCATACCACATTTGCTTGCGCGCCGCCATCACGGGCAGCGCGGCATACGCTGCCTGCTTCCGCGCCAGTTCGCGCAGATAACGGCGTTCTTCGTCATGGATAGTGTCCATCATTCCTCCGCGCGTAATCTGGTAATCCATGGTTCGGCTTCTGACCGGCTGAAGGCCGGCGTGTACGTGTAATTCCGCCTTCAGCCGGTCTTTTCCCGAGGTGTCCAATTACCAGATTATTTTCTTAAACTTCATAAGTCGCCACTACGCGGCGTCAGGATGTTAAGGCGCGGTATAGGCGCGCATCACCAGGGGGAGATAGAGATAGCGCGTCGGCGGGCCGAAAGTCCACACGTAGTTCATCCGCATATCCACGTCGTCGTGGTAGCCACCGGCGACGAGCGTGACGTGATATTGCCTGGAAGTCGCCAGCGTAGTCGTCGGCG
>FWPV01008467.1_pt1 | contig 17989 bp, 16 predicted proteins | sample 2228371 | NCBI WGS metagenome assembly FWPV01 (sample SAMEA103939776, study PRJEB20133) | metagenome | reverse complement strand
CAAAAAAGACTTCAGCTCTTCTTTTTAACCCAGCCGTGCCGGATTGCCTCCTCAGCAATCTGAATGGCGTTTAGTGCAGCACCTTTGCGCAAGTTATCGGCTACCACCCACATCACCAAACCCTTGGGATGGGATGAATCCGCTCGGATTCGACCTACATAAACATCGTCGGAACCCGCAGCCAACCAGGGCATAGGGTAGAGACTAACACTAGGGTCGTCAAGCACTTTGACACCAGGCGCCTGAGCCAATATATGCCTAGCTTCCTCAGGGGCTATTGCATCAGTGAACTCTACATTTATGGCTTCGCTATGCCCGATAAAGACCGGCACCCGGACACATGTCGCCGAGATAGCTATATCATTAGCATGCATTATCTTGCGGGTTTCCTCGACCATCTTCCACTCTTCCTTGGTGTAGCCATTGTCTAAAAAAACGTCGATTTCAGGCAGTAGATTAAACCCTATCTGGTGCGGATAAACATGAGGGACAACATTCTGCCCCTCTAAAACTAACTTGGCTTGGGTAGTAAGTTCCTCCATGGCTGCTGCGCCCGTGCCGGATACCGACTGATAAGTGGAAACAATGATCCGCTTGATCGGGTTGACCTTATGGAGCGGATAAAGAGCTACCACCATTTGAATTGTAGAGCAATTCGGATTGGCGATGATCCCGCGATGCCACCTTATGTCCTCGGGGTTCACCTCAGGGACGACCAAGGGGACTTCCTGTTCCATCCTAAAGGCAGCACTGTTATCAATAACCAAAGCCCCAGACTTAGCAGCAATAGGCGAAAAATAACGGCTAATCTCAGAACCAGCGGAAAAAAGGGCGATATCAATGTTATGAAAGGACTCAGGACTGGTCTCCTTAACCTCAATCTCCTGGTGACCTACGTACAGCCTCTTGCCTGCTGAGCGGTCAGAGGCATAAAGCTGGAGTGAAGACATGGGAAAATTCCGCTGCTGCAAAATCTTGATAAACTCCTGACCCACCAACCCGGTGGCACCAACTATAGCCACATTGTATCCCTTCATTGGCTCACCCTAAATTCAACAAGGCATCCAACCCATAAACCAGTCCTTGCCGTTTTACCACCTCTTTTATAGCTAGAATAGTGCCAGGCATATAACACTCCCGGCTTATAGTATCATGCCGCAAGCTTAATGTTTGACCCGGCGCGCCAAGGATTACCTCCTGGCTCGCCATAAGTCCAAGTAATCTTACGCTATGGATGGCTATGCCGTCAACCTGCCCACCCCTAGTGCCACTAAGCGTCTCCTTCTTAGTCGGCGGGTAAGCAAAGGGTTTGCCCCGGGATTTCAACATCTCTCTAGCGGTAGCCAGGGCTGTCCCCGATGGTGCATCAGCCTTCTCATGGTGATGCAGCTCAATAATCTCAGCATAGTCAAAGAATCTAGCTGCAATTTTGGCCAAGTGCAGCAGGACTACTGACCCCAAAGCAAAGTTGGGGGCTACCACAGCACCTACACCATTAGCCTTGGACAGCTGGTCAATTTCTTTAAGATCGTCATCTGAAAGCCCTGACGTTCCTATGACAACACTAATGCCTTGTTTAAGCGCAACGCGAGCCGCCGATATAGCAGCATCAGCGATTGTGAAATCCACCAATACCTTAGGGTGACACATTTTGAGGAGCGAACTCAAGTCAGAAGAAAGAGGCACCTTCTTTGCACCGTCAGGCAAGATAAGATGCTCCTGAGTAGCTTTTATATCGACCGCACCAACCATCTCCAGTTCAGGGTCACGGTATATTGCTGCCGTAACTTCCCTCCCCATCTTGCCCAAGGCTCCATGAACTATAACCGTTATCGATGCCATCTCCCACCCCCTTCTCGCCTCGCAGAGGCAAGGATTTAATTCTATTTGAATTTATCGGCGTGGTTTCTTATTCCGACCACTACGCTGATAAGCACCAGGATGGCGCTTAACCTGCTTTTGCGATGAGCGACCTGCTGCAGTGGAGTTCACAACGCGAACTCCGCGAACTTGAGATAAATCTGAAAAGACTGCTCGTCGCGATAAATTCACCCTACCGAGGTGATCGATCTCAATGACTTTTACCATAATCTCATCACCCACCTTCACCACATCTTCAACACGAGGTACATGGTAATCTGCCAACTCACTTATGTGGACCAGGCCTTCCTTACCAGGTAAAATTTCCACAAAAGCACCAAAATTCGACAAGCGCGTTACCTTCCCAGTATAAATACCTCCAACTTCCACTTCACGTGTTAGGCTCTCTATCTTTTCGATCGCTCTTTCGGCTGCTTCCTTACTGGGCGAGCCGATAATAACTGCCCCGTCATTCTCCACATCTATGGTCGTCTTAGTCTCCTCAATTATGGAGCGAATAGTCCGACCGCCAGGTCCAATCACAGCACCGATCTTGCTGGGGTCAATGGTTATTTTATACATCCTCGGAGCATAGGGGCTAAGTTCAGGACGACTGGAAGCAAGGGTCTGCTTAAGCTTATCAAGTATCTGAAAGTGGGCACTGCGAGCCTGCTTTATAGCCTCAGCCAGGATCTCATAGCTTATGCCTCTGAGCTTAATGTCCAACTGAAGAGCCGTAATTCCCTGGCTGGTACCAGCCACCTTAAAGTCCATATCACCATAGGCATCCTCCATGCCCTCAATATCAGTAAGAATAACGAAACTGCCATTCTCCCCAGTAACTAGTCCCATAGCTATCCCAACCACTGGAGCCTTAATGGGCACACCTGCATCCATCAAAGCTAGACTCGAGCTACAAACACTCGCCATAGAGGTACTGCCATTAGAACTGAGGACCTCCGAAACCAAGCGTATAGTATAAGAAAACTCGTCCTCGCTAGGTATGACCGGAGCAAGAGCTCTTTCTGCCAGAGCTCCATGTCCGATCTCCCGTCGACCCGGTGAGCCAAGCCGCTTCACTTCCCCGGTAGAAAATGGTGGGAAGTTATAATGGTGCATAAAGCGTTTCGTCTCTTCTAAGCCCAAGCCATCGAGCAGTTGCTCTTGGCGCAAAGAACCGAGGGTAGTTATAGTTAAAACCTGAGTCAACCCCCTAGTGAACAAGCCCGAGCCATGGGTACGGGGCAGTAGTCCAACCTCACTGCTGATGGGACGTATCTCCTCAGGCAAGCGTCCATCGAGATGCCGTCTCTTCCCCAAAATGCTCGTCCGAATCTCTTTCTTGAGGTAGTCTTCAATTGCAGCGACAATATCGGTTTCAGCAAAGCTCTCTTTTAGCTTTCCAATAGCTTCCTGCTTAACGGCTTCGATCGCATTCTCACGTTCACCTCTGTCCTTTTGGTTGATGGCTTGAGCCAGTCTATCTCCGAATTCCGAGGCTACGGTGATCTTAAGTTCAGGCGCTATTTCTGCGGCTTTCACCTCTATCTTGGGCTTGCCATAAGACTTCTGTAGATTTTCCTGAAATTTGACAAGCTCCTGGTTTGCCTCATGTCCAAACTTAATTGCTTCCAGAACTATCTCCTCAGAAACTTCTCTGGCCCCTGCCTCCACCATCACTATCGCCTCTTTGGTACTGGCAACAACCAGGTCAAGCAGGCTACCACTCATCTGGGGCAGTGTCGGGTTCAGCACTAAGCTGCCATTGATATAACCGACACGCACTGCAGCCACAGGACCGAAAAAGGGGATAGAAGAAAGGGCTAAAGCTGCCGACGCTCCGTTGACCGCCAGAATATCAGGGTCATTTTCTTGGTCTGTCGAAAGGACGGTGACTACAATTTGAATATCATTATGTAAGTTCTTATCCAAGAGTGGACGCAGACTGCGGTCAGTCAATCGTCCAGCTAATGTCGCTTGTTCACTGGGGCGTCCTTCCCGCCTGATAAAGCTACCAGGAATCTTACCAACAGCATACAGTCTTTCCTCATAGTCCACAGTCAGATGGACGAAGTCGTCGCCTTCGCGAGGTTCATCGCTCATACAAACGGTAACCAAAACCACGGTGTCGCCATAGCGAACGGTAACAGCACTGTCAGCTTGCTTTGCCAGCTTACCTGTCTCGATAGTTAGCAACCTGCCCCCTATAGCACATTGGCCAGACTGAGACATAAGACCGCCCCCATATTCGGTAAACTATTTCCTCAAACCTAATCTGGAGATAAGGCTACGATAGCGGTTGATATCACTCTTAGCGGCATAAGCCAGCAAGCGCCTCCGCCGCCCTATCAACTTCAGTAGCCCACGCCGGGTGTGATGGTCTTTAGGATGAACTCTCAAATGCTCAGACAGCTGGTTTATCCTCTCAGTGAGCAAGGCTACCTGAACATCGGTAGAACCGGTATCACCATCGCCTGCCCTAAAATTAGAAATAATGGCTTTTTTCTTCTCCTTATCCAAATTTATCTCCTTGAAATCACTTATAAGCAAAAATTATAACACAGGTTTAAAACTAATGCACAAAGCCTTTAGCAATCAGTCCATCTGGAGTATAATAAAAGCAGCATGACCTCTCAAGTTTTCTATCGTAAGTGGCGTCCCCAGACCCTGTCCGAAGTTGTAGGTCAAGAGCACGTTACCCAAACATTACGGCACGCTGTAGCCAGTGGGCGAGTAGCCCACGCTTATCTTTTCTGTGGTCCCAGAGGTACTGGTAAGACCAGTACTGGGCGCATCCTAGCCAAAGCAATAAATTGTCTAAACCCCGACCAAGGCGAGCCATGCAATGAATGCCAGATATGTCAAGCATTTAACCAAGGCAGCCTTTTAGACATCATTGAGATAGATGCGGCTAGCAATAGAGGCATTAACGAGATCCGTGACTTAAGGGAAAAGGTCAATTACGCCCCGCACCTTGCACGCTACAAAGTCTATATTATTGACGAGGTCCACATGATAACTAAGGAGGCTTCTAATGCCTTTCTCAAGACCTTAGAAGAGCCACCTCCGCATGCTATCTTCATTCTAGCAACCACAGAACCACACAAGGTTTTAGCAACCATCTTATCACGCTGCCAGAGGTTCGATTTCCACCGCCTCTCCCAATCGGCAGTAGTTTCCAAACTCAAATACATTTGCGATAAAGAGGGCATTCAAATTGAGCATGAAGCTTTAAGACTTATCGCCAAGGTGACTACCGGGAGCCTGCGCGACGCTGAGAATCTATTAGAGCAGCTAACTGCATATTACGGACACAACATTGAACTCCACCAGGTACAGGCGACATTAGGCATAAGCGGAGACCTACGCATCAGAGAGCTAGCCAAACATATCGTCAATAAGGACATTACCGCTGGGCTTAAGACCATTAACAGCGTTAGCAGCGATGGACTTGACCTGCGCCAATTTAACCGCGAACTTATAGACTACCTGCGAGAATTGCTCTTGGTGAAGTCTGGCTCAGAAGAAGTGGTAGACGTTACAAGCGATGACCTAACCGAGATAAAGAGTCTGGCAGCCAATGCCAGTCTCGACTATCTTCTGACAGCAGTCAAGCGCTTCAGCGAGGTGGATCTCCGCTTGGATAGCTACTCCTCGCTGCCGCTGGAGTTAGCCCTTGTTGATTGCATCCTGTCTGCAGCTAAGGATAAAGAACCCGTCAAACCCAAGATGCTGGACCCTAAAGAAAAAGCTGAAGCCTCCTGCCACACAGCCAAATCGCCCAAAGCAATTCCAGAAACCAAAACTCAAGAGCCAGCCAAAGTCACCGAACCACTACAGGATATTCCACCCCAGAAAATCGACTATCTGCGCAGCCGATGGAAAGAATTCATCCAGTCCTTAAAAGGAGAGGGCTCCAGTGGCAACTTGGACGCCTTTTTGCGCAGCGCCTGTGAACCCATATCTGTTGAAGGCGATACCATAGTACTTGGCTTCTATTACAGCTTCCATAAGGAGAAAATTGAAGACCCAAAGTATAAGCACCTAGTGGAGAAAAAATTGCGCGAAGTTTTCGGACAACCCTATCAAGTGCGTTGTATCGTCACACCACGTAGCGATAAAGCTAAAGCAGAAGCGGAGAGCCCTCTGGTAAAAGCGGCTAGAGAAAATTATGGCGCCAAGGTCATTGACAGGAAGCCCAGAGCGGAGGAGCAATGAATAAATTCGTCTTTCGCCAAGCACAAGAATTACAAGCCAAATTGGCTAAGGCACAGCAGGAGCTAGCCAACATGACTACTGAGGTAAGCTCCGGTGGCGGAGTCATCAAAATAGTGATCGATGGTCAACAGAGAATTCGCTCGGTAAACATATCACCAGAAGTGATAAATGCCGAAGACAGTGAACTCCTGGAGGACTTAGTTATGACTGCGGTGAATGAAGCTATCCGGAAATCTCAGGAGCTCGCTGCCAGCCACTTGAGCAGCTTGACCGGTGGACTTAAGATTCCCGGGCTGTTTTAAGAAATTTTGGTCAAGAAAAGCATGCGTGGTTTTTGCACTGCTAACTGTTTGCTCAGGGTGAAAAATGAATCTTAGGAGGTTAATCTTTGAAGGCTGATTACATGCCCGCTGCCGAGCCAATAGCCAGACTAATCGAAGAACTGAACAAACTGCCAGGTATCGGACCAAAGAGTGCACAGCGGCTAACTTATCATTTGCTGCGGGCACCCAAAGAGGAAGTTGAGGCACTGGCTGAAGCTATCAGAGCCATCAAAGAGAGATTGACCCTGTGCTCCACCTGTCTTAATATCACCGATTCCGACCCCTGCGTTACCTGCCGCGATGAAAAGCGCGACCGCACCAAGATCTGTGTGGTTGAAGAGCCCATCGATATCCTCCCTTTGGAACGCACCAAGAAGTATAATGGCCTCTACCATGTGCTTCATGGTGTCATTGCGCCCACCGAAGGCATAGGGCCAGAAGAGCTAAGGATCAAAGAACTGCTGTCACGGCTCAACGGGGGTGTAGTAACGGAAGTGATACTGGCAACCAATCCTAACCTAGAAGGTGAAGCCACTGCCATGTATCTGCAGCGCCTGATTGCCCCATTAGGTATCCGCATCACTAGGCTAGCTCGCGGTTTGCCATATGGTGGTGACCTCGAATATGCTGATGATGTTACACTTAGCCGCGCCCTGGAAGGCAGGCAAGAGATGTGAGCAGACACAAGCCATGACAACCACCCGGACTTACCAAACAGAAGCCATCATCCTTAAGCGAACTAAGCTTGGCGAAGCTGACCGAATACTGACCCTTTACACGCCTGGACTGGGTAAACTAAAAGCGGTAGCTAAAGGGACCCGCCGCCCACTCAGCAAACTGGGAGGTCACGTAGAACTCCTCACCCATAGTCGCCTGATGCTAGCTAAAGGCCGCAACCTCGACATAGTCACCCAAGCACAGACGATCAATAATTTCCTACCTATAAAGGATAACTTGGAGCGTATTTCTCTTGGTCTCTACATCGCGGAACTCGTAGATTCCTTCACCGGAGAGCACATAGAAGACCGACAACTTTTTAACTTATTGCTGGATACTCTACACCAATTGTCACAGGCTACAAACTGTGAGGCTGTCTTGCGCTACTTTGAACTTCATCTGCTCGACCACCTCGGATATCGCCCGCAGCTACACCGCTGCACCATCTGTAATCTACCACTGCAGCCCCAGACCAACTTCTTCAGCCCTAGTCACGGAGGCACGCTTTGCCATGAGTGCGGCTATCACGAGCCAATAGCTCGCCCCCTCTCTCTCAATGCCGTGAAAGTTCTCCGTCTATGGCAAGACTGCGACTACACCACCGCCAAGAGAGTGAGAATAGATGCAAAATTAGCTGCAGAGCTGGAACAGATAATGCAGGAATACATCAAGTACCTTCTAGAGAGACAACTGAAGTCGACAGCCTGGCTAGATAAACTTAAACGAGAAAGCCGCCAGCCTACAGAAATAACAAACCCCAAACACTGACTCACAAACAGTTCAAATTGCGGGTATGAAAAACAAGAACGGCTCGAATCCACTCTTTTGATTGGCTGCGCCTTCTCAGAACCGCCTTTTATCAAAATCGTCACATATTAATGCCAGTGTACTTACTTCAATTCCTCCTAAAGCCCTTGCCTTACGTGCAACGACAGTAGCAAGTGCCTGAATTGAATACAGTGGAAGCCAAAGCTATACTATAAGGGAGACAGCGGAAGTTATGTTAACTCTCAGTGATATCCTTTATGAAGTCACCAAGCCGGCTCGCTACACCGGGGGCGAATGGAACAGTATCGTTAAAGACTGGCAAGCAACACCGATCCGAGTTGCTCTAGCTTTTCCCGACGTCTATGAGGTCGGCATGTCTAACCTAGCATTGCCGATACTTTATAAGATACTAAATGACCAGCCGGATGTCCTCGCCGAGAGAGTTTACGCCCCTTGGGTAGACATGGAGAGATCGCTGCGTCAGCACAACATCCCGCTGTTCAGCTTGGAAACCAAGCACCCCTTGGGAGATTTTGACATTATTGGCTTCTCCCTAGGCTATGAGCTCACATATACCAACGTATTGAACATGCTTGATATGGCTAGAATTCCACTATTCAGCTGCCAGAGGAACGATTCACATCCGCTAATAATAGCTGGGGGCAGTTGTGCGCTGAACCCTGAGCCGATGGCTGATTTTATCGACTTATTTGTCATCGGAGAGGCTGAAGAGGCAATTTTGGCATTATTAGAATTGTTCCGAACAGACAAAGGTCATAAAGAACGATTGCTACGTCAAGCGGCAAAGCTCCCTGGCATATATGTTCCCAGCCTATACGAAGTGAATTACTTCAAAGACGGCACCTTAGCTAGCATGATACCAAAGGTACCTGAAGCCAAGCCAACCATTGAGCGCCAAGTAGTCACCAACCTTCCGCAGCCGGTCACCAGACCAGTCGTTCCTTATATCGAAGTCATTCATGACCGGGGCGCGATTGAAATCCAGCGCGGCTGCACCCGAGGGTGCCGTTTCTGCCAAGCCGGGATAATTTACCGCCCGGTTCGCGAGCTGCCTGAGCAAGAGATAATTGACGCTGTTACAGCGCTTGTGAATAACTGCGGCTATAATGAAATTTCCCTAGTTTCCCTGAGCACTGGGGACTATCACAATATAAGCAGCCTAATCAGACGCCTGTCAAGCAAATGCTGCCAAGACAATCTCACCCTGTCTTTGCCCAGCCTTCGTCTGGATACATCATCGATAGAGCTAATCGAGTCACTGCCATACAGGCGCAAGACCACTTTGACCTTTGCTCCTGAAGCCGGGACAGAGAGGCTAAGACAAGTGATAAATAAAAGCATTTCCGAGGAGGCGATGCTTGACACCTTTGCCGCTGCCTTTGACAAGGGATGGCTGAACCTTAAACTATATTTCATGGTAGGGCTACCCACCGAGACTACCGACGATATCAAGGGGTTAATCGACTTGGTGACCAAAACATGCCAGCTGGGCAGAAAGTGCAGAGGCAAACCGCCAAAGCTACGAGTCAGTGTAGCCGCTTTTGTTCCAAAGCCACATACCCCTTGCCAATGGCTAGCCCAAGACTTAGAAGGGCAGCTGACTACCAAATATGCCCTGCTCAAGCAGGGCTTACGGCGAGCTGGGGTCCACCTATCATGGCAGGACATCAAAACCAGCCAGCTGGAAGCACTTCTATCCCGAGGTGACCGACGTCTAGCTAAGGTTATCTATAAAGCCTGGGAATTGGGTAGCAAACTGGATGCCTGGCATGAATGCTTTAAATATGATAACTGGCTATGTGCCTTGGCTGAGAGCGGCCTTGACCCTGCCTTCTACGCAAATCGGGAAAGATCCCTAGACGAGCTATTGCCCTGGCAGCATATCGACGTCGGGGTAACATCCGCCTTTCTCAAGAGTGAATACCAGAATATCGAGCAGGGAAAGGAGACCCCGGACTGCCGCTATGGGCAATGCAACGCCTGTGGGCTGCAAAACCGGCATCCAGCATGCCAACAGAAATTTAGAGAGACTACTGCGAGACCGATGCAAAATAGACATGCGTGAACGGAGCTTTAGACCAATCCAGTGGCGGTCACAGCAAAAGCTCTGGTCCCCACAGCGCTTGTTGGATGGAAGGGAATCAAAATTACAATGGAGGAGAACCATGGTAGATAAATCTCTATCTTTTGAATCGGTGTACTGGCCATTTAGGAAATATACGGACATGTACAACCGCTCAATACAAGACCCCGAGCGCTTTTGGGCGGAGGAAGCCAGGAAGCTGGACTGGTTCAAGACTTGGGACAGCGTTCTCGACTGGCAGCCACCGTTTGCCCGCTGGTTTGTCGGCGGCAGACTCAACGCCTGCTATCAATGTGTCGACCGCCATGTCAAGACGTGGCGGAGGAGCAAGGTCGCAATATACTGGGAAGGTGAACTGGGTGATAGCCAGGTATTAAGCTACTCCACCCTTTATAGATGGGTAAACAAATTCGCTTCAGTCCTCAAAAATTTAGGCGTAGAAAAGGGAGACAGGGTGGCTCTGTATTTGCCGATGATCCCTGAACTGCCAATATTCATGCTAGCCTGCGCTAGAATCGGAGCTATCCATACGGTGATATTTTCGGGATTTAGCACCCAAGCTCTAGCCGATAGAATTAATGACACCCAAGCAAAAGTCCTGGTCACGGCGGATGCCGGCTTCAGAAGAGGCAAGCTTCTGGAACTTAAGAGTATCAGCGACCAAGCAGTAAGTCTATCGCCTTCGATCGAAAAGGTAGTAGTAGCTAGAAGAGGCAACATACCTACCAATATGAAGCCGGGGCGAGACTTCTGGCTCCATGAACTACTTGACGAGGCAGTCGCTTACGTCCCTGCTGAACCCGTTGAGTCCACCCATCCTCTTTATATCCTCTACACCTCAGGCACCACGGGGAAACCCAAGGGCATTGTCCACAGCACCGGAGGCTATCTTGTCTACAATAACTCCGCTTACAAATGGGTATTTGATATAAAGGAGGAATCCGTTTACTGGTGCACGGCTGATGTTGGCTGGGTCACCGGGCATAGCTCCATTGTCTATGGTCCCTTGTGTCATGGTGCCGCGATTGTTCTTTACGAAGGAGCCCCTGACTATCCCTCAGTAGACAGATGGTGGGATGTCATTGAGAAATTCGGTGTCACTGTGTTCTATACTTCCCCCACGGGCATCAGGATGCTTATGAAATACGGTGAAGATGTGGTCAAAAAACATGACCTAAGCACCCTGGAACTGCTAGGCAGCGTTGGGGAAGCCATCAACCCTGAAGCCTGGCAGTGGTATTACAGGGTCATCGGCGGCGAAAGATGCCCCATAGTTGATACTTGGTGGCAGACAGAAACCGGTGGCACGATGATTTCACCAGCCCCGGGAATAGAACTAGTGCCGCTTAAGCCAGGCTCAGCAACCTTTCCGCTACCTGGGGTAAATGTTGACATAGTTGACGAAGGTGGCAAATCAGTCCCATCCGGAGAGAAAGGTTATCTTGTCATAAAGTCACCGTGGCCAGGTATGCTCATGGGCATTTATGGGGACCCACAGCGGTACCAAGAAACCTACTGGTCCAAGTTCCCTGGCATGTTTTATACCGGTGACTACGCCATAAGGGACAAAGATGGCTACTACTGGCTGCTGGGCAGAGCCGATGAAGTGCTTAAAATAGCCGGGCACAGGATAGGCACGATAGAGATAGAAGATGCCGTTGTATCCCATCGAGCTGTAGTTGAGGCAGCAGTAGCCAGCAAGCCTGACCCGGTTAAGGGAGACAGTGTAGTCATCTTTGCCACACTTAAGCAAGGGGAGAAGCCATCACCTGAACTTAAGACCGAGATAAAACAGCACATACGTAAGACACTGGGCCCAGTAGTGACTCCTGACGAAATCTACTTTGTAGCCCGTTTGCCCAAGACAAGGAGTGGCAAAATCATGAGGCGCATCCTAAAAGCTGTAGCCAGCGGCACTGGGATTGGAGACCTAACAACATTGGAAGATGAGGCTTCAGTTGAAGAGGTAAGGAAAGCCTACGAGGAGCTTCAGAAAAAGATTTAGAACCACGCATCGCACCGTCAAAAAGCCCCCAAACCATTCCCACGGCAGAGGGGGACAGAGATTGCTCCTGAATAGTTTATTTTTCTGTGATGCTACCTGAAGGAAGTGCTACTCCTCAGCAAGGCTAAAACCTCGCCCCCCCGTGCCAAATAAGTTACCAACGGCAGAAAAAAACTTGACTTCCAACGCAAAAGCCACTAAACTATCTGCCTCAGACTAATAGAAGATAGCAACATGAAACGATATGAACTCGAAGTCTCCAGGCGGGAGACAATGGGTAAGAAAGTGAGGTTCCTACGCCGTCAAGGTCTGACCCCTGGCAATATCTACGGGCACGGAATCGATTCCATCCCGGTAAAGGTAGATACCAAGAGCCTGAAGCACCTGCTAGCCCATGTAGGGGGAACCGATCTCATCTCCCTAAAAATCGACGATTCAAAGGCTCCGGTATTGGCACTAGTCCGTAGCGTGCAGAGAAACCCGCTTACTGACGAGCTCCTCCATGTGGATTTCTATCAGGTCAGGATGACTGAAAAGATAAAGGTGGACGTTCCTCTAGTATTCGTCGGAGAGGCACCCGTGTTGAATAAAGTCAAAGACGCCTCCATCCTTTATTTAATCGATTCAGTGCGTATCGAAGCTTTGCCTGACCACCTACCACATAGCCTCGAAGTTGACCTATCAAGCCTCGAGGAGCTAGACAGCGCGATCCATGTCAAAGACATCCCGATTGGTGATGGAATAACTTTGCACAGCGACCCCGAACAGATAGTTGCTAAGGTAGCGGAGGTCCGCAAAGAGATTGAAGTAGCGCCAGCCGAAGCGGAAGTTAAGGAGGGGGTTGAGGTTATGGCAGCTGAGGCAGAAGCCAAAGCTGAAGCCGGCGCAGAAGACGAAGAATAGCACTGCGCCGCTCAAATATGAGCTGAAACGAAATCCCGCAGTGCCTGAAAATATTGTTGCATCCCGCCCAGCAAAAGGGTATTGTGGTCAACCCCAGGAATTATGAGCAGACGTTTGTCTTTGGCAGCAATATTTTCATAAAGCGCCTTACCTTCAACCACGGGCACAATCTGGTCATATTCACCGTGAATAACCAAAGTAGGAATGAGAATTTTGCGAATAAGTTCAAGGCTGGTTGGTGTTTCTGTCACATTGATGCCCAAAGCCCCCACCGGGAAGCCGAAATAGTCAAGCAGCATAAACACATTTGCAAAGCCACTCTCTATAATCAGCCCGCTCCACTGATTCTGGTAGTGGCAGGCAAGCTCAATAGCTGACGCACTTCCCAGAGAGCGCCCCATAAGAAAAAGGTTTCCGGGAAACCCGTTCTCCTTCAACACCTGCTTGAAGCCCTCAAAAATCGGGTGGGCATCTTTTATCATATTGGTAAGTGTCGGCGAGCCTCCGCTACTACCGTAGCCTCTATAATCGACCACAAAAAGATTGAGCCCAATCTGGTTATAGATAGAGCCTATGTCTTCATAATCACTGGCTATTTCACCATTGCCGTGGAAGAACAGAACGTTAGGGAATTTCTTGCCGCCAAAATAGAAATAATACGAAATAGAGACATTCTCCTCAACCGGAATCGAGCCAGCAATAACACCAGCCCGGCTCGGTCTTCCAAAGAAATCCCGCCGAGGATAAAAAATGAATTGCAAAATCTCCGGACGGTCTAAGGCTGCAAGTTCATGCCACGCCTGAGCCATTTCCTATCCCCAACGTCCTTGATTTTCCTCCTCGTCACAATTCATGTCAACAGTGATTTATTAAATGCTTATTATCTCCCCCTCAATATCATCTTCGATCGTCAGGATGCCGAACGAGCGGTACCCTGGTCCGGGGTTGAAAAAGAGAACGCCTCCAACTCGCTCCATCCGCGCCACATGGCTATGCCCGTAGATGATGATGTCCACATCATCAAAGTGTGCTCTTACCCTTTTTTCTATCCCCTCTGGACCGCCTGAGCCATGTATGATCCCGACCTTCCTGCCAGCGGTCACAAACAGTTCCTTTTCGGGAAGCAAATCCTTGAGCTTCATCGAATCCACATTACCACGAACTGCTTTCACCTCAGCCAGCCGCTTCAACCCTTCCAAGACCTGCGAGCCGACAAAGTCGCCGGCATGGACTATCAAATCCACGTTGGAAAACGCCCTTATAATCTGTGCTGGGATTTCCTCGAACAAATGTACATGGGTATCAGAAAGCACGCCTATCTTCATAAGACAAATCTCCCACAACAAGACAAGGTGAACTTTCTAAAGAACTTCCAAGAACTCCCTAATAGCCTGGTTTACTTTCTCTGGGCTTTACATAAAGACGAAGTGCGTGCCCTCCAAGACAATTAACTTGGCACCGGCGATCTTGCTGGCTAAGTACTGAGAATATTTCACTGGCGTCATCTCATCCTCGGTGCCGCAGATAATAAGGGTGGGGGTTTGAATCAGGTGAACCCTATCCATAATGTCAAACCTATCACAGCACCGAAAGTCGTTCAATCGTACGGCAGCACTTACCTCGAGCGCTTTATTAATCACCCTCTCCCTTATGTCAGGAGCTACTCTCGCATAAAAAGATTCGAGCATATTCCTTACCCAATCAGCAGGAGCACCAATGCCAGCCTCCAGCAGACTAAGAAAGTCAGACCTTACCCTCAATCTGGCACCGGTACCGATAAGGACAATACCCCTGACATGGGACGGATAATTCAGGGCATACATCTGAGCCACAGCACCACCCATGGAATGTCCCACCAAGACCGGCTGCGAGTAATTTCTGTCACGAACGTATCTATAGAGCCAGTCGGCATAGTCATCGATACTGGCGCAAGGCTCACCTTCAGGATGACCAGGAAGGCTAATAGCTTCAGAATCGGCAAAATATTCAGTTTGATAGTACCAAGCAAGCCCAGTATTGCCGGCACCATGAATAAAGACAAGCTTCACTTTAACACCTGCAAGACACCCTGGCGGATCATTTTCACGGCAATGGCTGCCAAAAAGAGGCTGATTACTTTGGACGTAGCTCTGACACCCCCCTGTCCCAAGAAAGCCACCACTCGGTTAGCCTGTGCAAATAGCAGCCATGCTATCGCCAGATTCAGGATGAAAGAAAAAATCACGACAACAATTGCATACTGGTCGACCAGTATCAACAACGTAGTAAGCACTGCTGGACCAACTACCAGAGGTGTGCCCAAAGGCACGACACCCACCATCTCAGCACCGACTGAAGCTTGAGCTTCAACCATCTTGCCAGTAATTAAATCCTTGGCTGCTAGCAGGAAAAGGATAAGCCCGCCAGCAACCAGAAAGTCGGACACTTCAATGCCCAAAAAGAGAAAAATGCCCTTGCCAATAACAACAAAGCCTAATCCTAATCCCAAGGCAGTAATTACCGCCAGACGCACTACACGCCTGCGCTCCCTCGCCTCCATATCCTGCGTTAAAGGGACAAGTATGGGCAAAACACCAATGGCATCTAATGCCACAAAAAGTGGAACAAAAGTCAAGCCGAACTGTTGCAATAGAAAAATCAATCTTTCCATATCTCTATCGCATGGTGAATAGAGCGGGGTCGCCTACTGATCAGCGTCTTTGTTTTCCACCCTCTCCTCTCCACGATGGACAAAGGCGATAGAAGCTACTCTGTCATCATGTTCAAGTCTCTTCAAACGTACCCCCTGGGTAGCTCTCCCTTGAAGCGAAATCTCCTCATCTACAGGAATACGTATGACTATGCCCTTAGCAGAAATGATAATTACGTGTTGATTGGGAGGAACCAGTTTTGCAGCAATGACCTTGCCCGTCTTCTCATTAACCCGATGAGCGATTACTCCCTTGCCGCCTCGTGAACGTAGGGGAAAGTTCCGCACACGGCTGCGTTTACCGAAACCGTTCTCGGTAACCGTAAGGAGGTCAGCTTCAGGAAAGATGGCACCCATTGCCACCACCCGGTCACCAGAACCTAGCCTAATGCCACGAACGCCTCCACTGGTTCTAGAAGCAGGCCGCAGCCCTTTCACGGCAAATCTGATGGCTTGTCCATTTTGAGTTACCAAAATAACTTCATCTTTTTGGGCGACCACATCTGCAGAAACCAACTCCTCATCCCCTCTAAGCTTCATGGCAATAAGCCCACTGCTTCTGACCTGAGTGAAGTTGTCAAGACTTGTCTTTTTCACTATCCCCTTGGAAGTCGCCATAACCATAAACATGCCTGGGACGAAGTCCTTTATCGCCACTACAGTAGTTACCTGCTCCCTTGGGTCAATGGACAGCAAATTAGCCAGAGCTGTACCTTTCGCCGTCCGCGATAAATCCTGAGGGATATCATAGCACTTAAGTCGGTAAACCTTACCACGGTTAGTAAATAGTAGTAAGTTATCGTGAGTATCAGCTACCACCAAGTGTCTCACGGTATCGGTCTCCCGGGTCACCATCCCTGTAACACCACGACCCCCCCGATGCTGCTTCTGATAAGTGGTAGCTGGAATCCTCTTTATGTACCCCTGCTCGCTGAGGGTGATCACCACATCCTGATGAGGAATCAGGTCCTCCTCTTGAAATTCCTCAGCCTCCTCCCGCTTAATCAAAGTACGCCTCCCATCACCATACTCTTTCTTAAGTTCGCTAACATCCTGCTGAATAAGAAAAAGTATTTTCTTCGGGTTGGCCAAAAGGTCTTCAAGATAGGCAATAGTCTTAACCACTTCGCTATACTCATCAACTATCTTCTTTTGTTCCAGACGTGCCAAGCGGCGCAGCTGCATATCCAAAATTGCCTGCGCCTGGACTTGAGACAAATTGAAATTCTCCATCAAACTAGTTCGGGCTGTATCAGCGTTCTCCGCTTTTCGGATGGTCTGAATAACCTGTTCTAAATGGTCAAGCGCAACCCTAAAGCCTTCAAGGATATGTGCCCTATCCTTTGCTTTCTGAAGCTCAAACTGGGAGCGGCGGGTGATAACCTCCCGGCGGAAATCTATATAGCAGGTCAAAGCTTCCTTAAGATTGATGACCTGTGGCTGCCCATCCACCAAAGCCAGCATGTTTATGAAGAAGGATGACTGCAGAGGGGTAAACTTGTATAGGTTATTGGATATCTTGATGGGCTGGGCATCCTTTCTCAGCCCTATGACTATCCTCATGCCATGGCGGTCCGATTCATCACGAACTTCGCTGATACCATCAATCCTTCTCTCCCTCACCAGCTCAGCGATCCTCTCCACCAAAGCTGCCTTATTGGTCTGATAAGGCAGCTCAGTTATGACCATCTGCTGACGTCCGCCTTTCAAGCTTTCCTCAGTGACTTTAGCCCGAACTACAATCTTGCCCTGTCCGCTGGCATAGGCTTCCTTAATGCCACTCCGCCCCAGAATAATACCCCCTGTGGGGAAATCTGGACCTTTGACAATTTTCATCAAATCATCAACATCGGCATCTGGGTTATCAATAAGATACTTGATTGCATCGCACACCTCACTAAGGTTATGAGGCGGTATATTGGTAGCCATACCCACAGCAATGCCTGAGGAGCCATTGACCAGCAAATTAGGTAATCTAGCGGGCAAAACTGTCGGCTCCTTCAAGCTATCATCAAAATTGGGCATGAAATCAACAGTATCTTTATCAATATCAACAAGCATTTCTTCGGCGATTTTTGTCAGACGAGCCTCGGTATAACGCATGGCTGCCGGCGGGTCATCGTCCATACTGCCGAAATTACCCTGCCCATCAACAAGTCTGTACCGCATGGTGAAATCTTGTGCCATCCGTACCATAGCTTCATATACCGGGGCATCCCCGTGAGGATGATACTTTCCCAGGACCTCACCAACTATGCGAGCACTTTTCTTGTAAGGACTGGTATGCCGGAGACCCAGCCCATCCATTGCATACAAAATGCGCCGATGTACCGGCTTCAAGCCATCACGTACATCGGGCAGGGCTCGAGAAACTATAACACTCATAGCATAATCAAGTTAGG
>FWPV01008076.1_pt1 | contig 17991 bp, 13 predicted proteins | sample 2228371 | NCBI WGS metagenome assembly FWPV01 (sample SAMEA103939776, study PRJEB20133) | metagenome | reverse complement strand
CCGCGACGAAGAGAAGGTTAGTTAATTACAATTAGTTACTTACATTATATCAGATTTTGTGCTTGACATCCTCTTTCAGAGAAGGGGGAAATTTTTTTCAACCAGCAACCCTCTCTCTCCTATCTACTTTCTCCTTTATATCCAGCATCTGGCAGAATTTTTTAATACCATTATTTGCTTTTTTCATAATCATACAGGTTCTCTTCTATTATTTTCAAATATCTTTCATTACCAACTATCTCATTACATAATTCACACATAAAAGTATATTTTTTTTCAGGATCTAAAATTATTTCTTTTTGATTTAAAAAATCTCTTAACCCTGCTGGCCCATAATTTGCAAGAATCTTAAAAATTTTATTTTGTTTTGTCCGTTTTATTATATCTTCTAACCTTTCTTTTTTTAAATCACCAATAATATAAAAATCTAAAAACGCATTACCATTACATGAGCATACCCTTACCTTTAAATCAGGTTCTACCCAGAGATAACCCACGCCTTTGGGGCCTAAACAATGCATTGTTTTTTCTGTTTTCTTTAATTCAACTTCGTAATCTTTTAATTCCTGCCATGCGGGTCTTGTCGGTTTCCATATTCCATATTTTATTTTAAAGCCATTTATTAAAATAAACTTTTGTTCTCTATTTATTTTTATTTCAGAGAAACCTTCACTTTTTAAAATATTTATCATCTCGTTATATAATTTAAAAATTTCTTCTTTATCATAATAACATGACCCTATTGTAAGTGATGACAATTTAAAATATTTGCTATATTCTAAAATAAAATCTGCAACCCATTTTATTGGTATTCTTTCCTGGTGATATGGATCAATGCTCAATCTAAAACCAGATGTGTAATTAATTTCTTTTAATTTTAAAAAAAATTCTGATGCTTTTTTTTTATCACTGGCAATATAAGCATTTGTAGGCGGCTTGCATACCCTTATTGCCAGTTTCTTTGCATGCGGAATTAAAGAAAGCATAAATTCAGGATATAAAGTTATCTCACCCCCTGTTATCTGAATTGAATTCAACCCAATCTTTTTCCCTTCATAAAGTAACTTTATAGCATCGTCAATATTCATTTTTTGAGTTAAATCATGATTTTTAAAATCATTGTTGCAGTGCCTGCAAAAAGCAGTGCAGTTAAAAGTAGGGATAAAAACAATTCCGCGCGGTGTGTATTCTTCTTTTAGTTCATACTTTTTCATAAGGGTCAAAAAATTTCTTATACTCATCTAAAATTTCTCTATCTGTCATTCCAGCTATATAATCAGCAATCACCCTTTTGATAGAATCTTTTTCCAATCTTTTTCTTATATTGGGCGGCAGGATTGATTCTACACCATACCCCCTTTTTATATATATATTAAACAGATCTGTGATTATTCGCTGGGATTTTTCTTCCATTCTTATAACTTTATAGTGTTTATACATATTTATATAAAGAAATTTTTTTAAATCTTTGTGCATAGTTTTCATCTCCGGACTAAAATCAACAATATCTTTTTTATGGTTTCTTACCTTTTCAACTGAATCAATATTTTCCTTATTTATAGTTTCTATCGTATTATTTAATAAATCATTTATCTGTAAATTTATAATTGACCTTGTGATTGTATATTTTTTCATAACTGGCGATAAATTTTCAAATTCTTTTTTATTAATCTTCTTTTCAATTTCACCCCATATCATTGTTTTTTTTAAATCTTCTATTTTTAAAAGCCCGGAAGTTATCCCATCATCAACATCATGAGAATTATATGCAATCTCATCTGCTATGTTTACAACCTGTGCCTCTAACGTTGCTCTTTTATCTAATTCATACTCTTTATAATTTTTATAGATTGGCGAATCATAAGAGGTTTTATGTTTCACCATTCCTTCTTTTACTTCCCATGATAAGTTAAGACCGGGGAAATCAGGATATTTTTCTTCTAATTCATCTAAGACCCTTAACCCCTGTATATTATGCTCAAACCCGCCTTCTTTTTTGCCAACAAGTTTATTTAAAATGGTTTCTCCTGAATGACCAAAAGGTGTATGTCCTATATCATGTGCCAGAGCAATTGACTCTGTGAGTTCTTCGTTTAATCTTAATGCCTTTGCTATACTCCTTGCAATCTGGGCAACTTCCTGTGTATGGGTAAGGCGTGTTCTGTAATAATCTCCTTCGTGATTTACAAAAACCTGGGTTTTATATTCTAATTTTCTGAATGCGGTTGAATGTATTATTCTATCCCTGTCTCGCTGATAAACAGACCTATATTCATGTTCCTGTTCTTTATACCGTCTGCCCCCTGTATATTTGCTTTTCATTGCATACGGAGCTAAAATTTTTTCTTCTAAATCTTCTAACCTATATCTTGTTAAAATATGAACCTTTTCTTTCAATTCATTCCCCTGGTTTTAAAGTTGTATCCGGAACTATCTGTTTTAAAAAAAGATTATAAATTTCTTTTGTAAATTTCCCTGCATTTAAAAGTTTTTCCAATCTTCTGAACATATCTGACACTATAGAATTTTTTATTTCAAGAGAAGTTTTAAGTTCAATACCGATAAAAAGTTCATCCACAATATCACGCAACGCTGTAAATAATTTCTTATTTTTAATTTCAGAAGCGCCCTGCAATGCGTTATAATTGGATATCATTCTTTCTATATTTATTTTACCGCCTGGTAAAATTTTATTGTTGTTGTCAACAAAAACTTTACCTAAAATATCAAAATGTTTTTTGGATACAGAAAATGCAATTTTTAAAAATATATTCTGTGCTTCTTTTTCATCAAGTCTTTCTGAGAGTAAAACCATAATTATTTCCTGCGATTCATTAAATATCTTTAAAATTCCTGTTAATTCATCTGAACTAAAAATTTTATTTTTTAGCTCCTGCTGAAACTCCTGGCTTTCTTTTTTGACTTTTTCTAACTTTTCTAATAATTCCTGCTTTTTCTTTGCTCTTTCTTCTTCTATTTCTTTTTTTATTTTTTCCCTTAATTCCTGTTCCTGTCGTTTTCTTATTTCTTCCTCGTAATCTTTTAATTCCTTTATTTTCTGCATAAATTCCTGTTTTTTCTTTTCTTCTTCTACGGCTAACTCTTTTTTTAATTCTTCCCTTACTTTATTTCTTATTTCTTCTTCCTCTTCTATCTGTTTAAATGCCATTATTTTTTTTAATATCTCTTCTCTTTTTTGTTTTTCCTTTTCAATTATCTCCTGCTTTATTTTTTCTTCCATTTCTTTTTTTGCCTGCTCTGCTTTTTTCAAAGCTTCTTCTTCTATTTTTTTCTTTATATCTGCTTCCATTTTTTCTTTCATTTCTTTTTCTATTTTTTCTCTTAATTCTTTTTCTAATTTTGCTCTCGTTTCAGCATCTATCTTTTCTTTTACTTCCTTTTCAATAACTCCAGCAGTTTGCCTTTCCATTAATTCCTTTACTTCATCCGCAAGTTCGCTTTTCACTTCTTCTCTGACTTCCTTTTCCATTGCTTCTTTTGCTTTTTTTCTTTCTTCTTCAAATTCTCTTAAAAGTCGCTCTTCTTCTTCTGTTAATTTATATGTTTCGTTTTCTTCTACCATTGTCTATTCTCCTGGTTTTATGGTTGTGCTTGGGAAAATTTTTTCCATAAAAATATCCTTTAATCTTTCTGGTATCTTTTTCATCTCAAAAACCTGTTCCATCTGTAAAATCAACTTTGAAATCAATTCATCTTTTGTTGCTATACCTACAGCAAGTTCAGTCGCTATCAGGCGTTCTTCAAAAATATCATGAAGCGCAGAAAAAAACTTTGCTTCTTTTTGTTTTTCTGGCATATAAAGTGCATTTATATTTGCCGCAACTCTTCCTATTTCTAATGAGCCATCAACCCTGACTTTATTATACTGATTGTGATCTGCTTTTCTTAAAACATCCGGATATTTTAACATTACTTTTTCCAGTGTTTTTAAAAACATAGTTTCCACAGATGTTCTTTTTATTAATTTACTTAATAAATTTTTAAAAATACTCTGGGATTGCTCAAAAACCTGAAGAAGTGAAATTTTTTCAGAATAATTGGTAAGAGTTTGTTCCTGCGGAACTTTCTTTTCTTCTTCTGCCTTTACACTTTCTAATTTTTTCAAAACTTCTTCTCTTTTTTTTGCCCTTTCTTCTTCCATCTCTTTGCGTAATTTTTCACGCATTTCTTCTTCTATCTGTTTTCGTAGTTCTTCTACATTTACCGTTTTTATCTGCTCTTTACTTTCTACTTTTTCTGCTTTTACTTCATTTTCATAAGATTGCAATATTTTTTCTTCTTCTACTGTTAATTTCCCTATTTCAAGGGTTTCTAAATCTTTATCAACTGAAACCTTTTCTTCCTGCTTTAAAATTTCCTTTGCTTTGCTTTCGTCTATCTTTTCAATCTTTTCCCCGAATAATTCTGAGACAATATCCTTTATATCATCCATGCTTATCTTAAAATCATCATCATCATCAAAAACCATTGCCATCACCCCTTTGCTCTTTTTAACGTCTACAAGCGTTAATTTATCATATTGATTTTGTTATGTCAATTTTAAGTTTCAAATAAAAAAAATAATTCCTCAATAAAAATCTTTACTTTTTATTTAATAAAAATCCTGAAATAAGCCCAGTAAACTAATGAATTTAATATTGTTACCGGCATTCCTATTTTTGCAAATCTGATAAAATTCAAACTGTGTTCACCCTTTTTTTCTGCATTCTGGATTATTATTACATTGCTTGCAGCGCTTAAAATAAGCATATTTCCGGCAATTGTGCTGCCTGCTGCAAGCGCCATTAATTCTTTCAGTCCTGCACCGCTATGATTTAAAACAGGTAAAAATAAAGCAACAAGTGGAACATTTGATATAAATTGACTTAAAACTATACTGCTTGATAAAATAAAAGAAATAGATGTTACCTTATATCCATTTATAAATCCCTGAAAAAATCCTGTATCCCATACACTTTTCATTAAAACAAACATTGCAGCAAAAAAAATTAACGTTCCCCAGTCAATTTTTTTAATGACTTCTAATCTTTTATTACTGAATATAATTACAGGCAAAGCAGAAATTAGAGCAATGTATGTTAACCTGAAATCAAATTTTAAATTTAAAATAATAAAAAACATTTTAACTATAATAAGTATTATTATCATATTAAGTGAAATTTTTGAAAGTATTGCTAATTTTTTATCCCTTATAGGTTCCTGCGAATGTTTTAATACTTCCTTATGAAAATGGCTCTTATAATATATTTTTAACATTAAAAAAATTATAAAAATATTAATTATAGTCGTAATGGCTAAATATTTTAAAAAAACAAAAAATGGATTATGTATCCTTCCATTTATAGCAATCAATAAATTCTGTGGATTTCCAATTGGACTTAAAACACTTCCTGTTGTTATAGAAAAAGCAAGTGCCAAAAGCAAAACCTTGGGATGCATTTTATGATTTTTAGCAAGAGTTAAAACCACTGGCGTCCCTATAATTGCAAGTGTATCATTCATAAGTATTGCTGACGCAAATCCCATTACAAATAAAATAGCAAGTATCAGATGATCTAAACTTTTTATTTTCTTAAAAATTTTATAGGTAAGATGCGAAAGATAACCGCTTACCTCTAAAGCCTGACCTGTAACAAACATTCCAAACAAAAACAAAATAACATCAATATCAATGGATTTAATTGCTTTTTCAAAAGATATATTACCTGTTAAAATAACAGATATAGCCCCGAAAAGCATTATCTGCCATATTTTCAATTTTACATTTCCAATCTGACGAACAGATATTAAAATAAAAACTATAATTAAAACTATTAAGGGAATATTCAATTTATTCTGCCTGCTCTAATTATATTATTTTTAAATTTGCATATTTTGCAGAAAGTTGTTTTTTACCTTTATTTTTAAAAACAACTGTCAACCGCACATCATCTCCGTATGGTTCTACCTTTGCAATTGTTCCTATACCCATTTTTGTATGTTTTACAACCTGTCCTGGTTTAAATTCACATTCAAAATCATCATATACTTCATCTATTCGCTCTTCTGCTTCATAAGATAACGATTTATCTCCATCTGTTAATAAAGAAGGCGGTGTCCTTCCTTCTATATTTAAAATTTCCCGTGGTATTTCTTTTATAAATCTTGAAACTGTTGAAATTTTTTTTGTTCCATACTGTCTTCTGCATAAAGCACTTAAAAGATATAGTTTCTTTTTTGCCCTTGTTATACCCACATAACATAACCTGCGTTCTTCTTCTATGCCATTTTCTTCCTGTATACAATTTTTATGCGGAAAAATATCTTCGTCCACACCTATGATAAAAACAACTTTAAATTCCAATCCCTTGGCACTATGCATTGTCATCAAAGTTACAGCATTTGCATCTTTGTCCCATCTATCTATTTCTGAAATCAAACTTGCCTGATTTAAAAAATCTTCTATAGTTTTGCCGGGATTGTTTTCTTCATATTCTGCAATTGCTGAAACAAGTTCTTTTATATTTTCTACTCTTTCTTTTGAATGTGGATCCATATCGTTTTCCCAGAAATCTTTATACCCTGTTTTTGAAATAATTTCTTTTATAATTTCCTGCATTTTTGTTTTATCTTTTTTTTCATACAATTCTTTTATAAATTGTCTGAATTTTATAAGAGAAGATTTCTGGCTTTCTTTAATATCTTTTATTTCTTCTATTTTAAATAAAACATCATACATTAAAAGTCCATTTTCAAATCCGTATTGTTCTAACTTATCAATTGTTGCATCTCCTATACCGCGTGGCGGCACATTGATAATTCTTTTAAAACTTAATATATCATAAGGATTTGAAATTACGCGCAAATATGCGAGTAAGTCCTTAATTTCCATTCTTGCATAAAATTGAATCCCGCCTACCAATCTATATGGAATACCTGCTCTTCTTAATTTATCCTCCATGACTCTTGACTGTGCATTCATTCTGTAAAAAACCGCTATATCTTTTAGTTTAATATCTGCTTTCTGTATCAAATTAAATATTTCCTTTACAACATAATCTGCCTCGTCTATTTCATCATTTGCATTATAAAAATTTATCTTGTCTCCCTTTTCATTTTCTGTCCATAACTCTTTTTCCTTTCTGCTTTCATTGTTTTTTATAACGCTGTGAGCTGCTTTTAAAATAGTTTTTGTTGACCTGTAATTCTGTTCAAGTCGTATAACTTTTGCATTTTTATAATCATCTTCAAAACTTAATATATTCGTGATATCCGCTCCGCGGAATTTATATATACTCTGGTCATCATCACCAACAACACAGATATTTTGATATTTTTTTGCAATCATAGAAATTAAAACATACTGTGAATTATTTATATCCTGATATTCATCAATTAAAATATATTTAAATTTTTCTCTGTAAAATTCCAGGACATCCGGATTTTTTTCAAAAATTTCAACAGGTTTTATAATAAGGTCATCAAAATCCATTGCATTATTTCTTTTTAATTTCTCTTCATACAAAAGATAAATATTTGCAAAAGTTCGTGCTTCTTCTCCAACTGCATAATTTTTTTTATAATTTTCTGCTGATATTAACTGGTCCTTATTATCCTGAATATAATCAATTATCTTATAGGGTTTAATCTCTTTTTCAGATACTTTACATAATGACATACATTCTTTTACAAGTCGTTCCCTGTCGTCTTCATCATAAATTGTAAAATTTTTTGTAAAACCTATTTTATCTGCAAATTGCCTTAAAATCCTGCATCCCATTGAATGAAAGGTGCTTATCCATATTTTTTCAGCTGCTTTACCCACAACATTTCTTATTCTTGATTTCATCTCATCCGCGGCTTTGTTGGTAAAGGTAACAGCGAGAATATTTTCTGGTGATATTTTGTATTCTGATATTAAATAAGCAACACGATATGTTATAACCCTGGTTTTCCCACTGCCAGCACCGGCAAGTATGAGTAAAGGTCCTTCTTTATGTCGGACAGCCTCTTTTTGTTCTTTATTTAAAAGTATATCAATATCTTCCAATTTATCTTAATACCTTTATTTTAAATTTTTGCTCCCGCGCTTTGTAATCGGAATATTTTTTTTACATAAAGGACAATCTGCGGGTTCATAAGTTTCAACATCTATCTTTGCTAAATAAAATGTTTTTCCTGCTTTAAAATCTATTTCTTTACCGCTTCTGTTTATTAAAAAACCAACTCCTGCTATTTCACATTCATAATTTGCTTTCAGTTCATCTATTATTTCCTGCACAGAACCACCTGTTGTCACTATATCTTCTACGATTAATACCCTTTCTCCTTTGTTCACTGTAAATCCCCGTCTTAATTTAAGTTTTCCTTCTTCTCTTTCCATAAAAATCCCGCGACATTTCAATTGTCTCGCAGTTTCATAAGATAATATGATACCACCTATGGCAGCACCTATAACAACATCAATTTTTTCATTTTTAAAATAATTTGCTATCCCGGAACATAATACTTCTGTCCACTCTGGTTTCTGCAAAACAGCAAATTTTTCCAGATATCTTTCACTATGCTTCCCAGATGTTAAAAGAAAATGTCCGGTTAAAAGAGAACCTGCTTTTTCAAAGATTTCTATTATTTCTTTTTCCTGCATTGTTCACCAGCCTTTATTTCATTAAATATATTTTCAATAACTTCTAATTTATCTTCTGCCTGTAAAACTGGTCTGCCAACAACAATATAATCTGCTCCATCCCTTATGGCTTCTTTTGGGGTTAAAACCCTTTTCTGGTCATCTTTTTTTACTTTTTTAATTCTTATTCCAGGTGTAACTATTATAATATCATCACCTAACTCTTTTCTTAATATCTTTAATTCGTTAGGTGAACAGATTATACCATCTGCACCTGCATCTTTTGCATTTTTTGCTAGAGTTAAAACCATTTTTTTAATATCATAATTACATTTTAAATTTTCTTTTAAATCTCTGTTATCCATACTTGTTAAAATTGTAACAGCAAGCAAAAGCGGTCTTTCTATCTGCATTTTTTCTGCTGCTTTTTCAATTGCTTCCCTTGCGTAACTTATCATTTTTTTACCACCTAAAGCATGGACGTTTATCATATTAACTCCTAAACGTGCTGCTTCATAACATGCATTATAAACCGTCTGTGGTATATCAAAAAACTTTGCATCATAAAAAATTTTAAGCCCTTTTCTTCTTAAAGTCATAACCATCCGTGGTCCATCTTTTGTAATTAACTGTAAACCCAATTTATAAAATTTAATATGCGGCGCTAATTTTTCTATAATATTATATGCTGAAGCAACATCATCAACATCAAGCGCCAGTATCAACTTTTCCCTGATATCAGCCTGTTTTTTTATATTATCCATTTTTTCTCCTTATTTTAAATTTATCTTTAACGGTCTTCCTGTTATAAATAACCATGCATATTCATAGTGGTTGCCATCTTTTCCCTTTGCTATTACTTTTATATCATGCATGCCTTTTTTAAGCTTTTTCTTATTTTCTTTATAAGAATATAATAACATCTTTGTTTCTGGATTGTAAATAGAATCTTTCAAATCAATATTATCAATCTTAAATTTTATTGTTTCTATGTTTAAATTTGAATCTTCTAAAAGTTTTACTTTTAATACAGGTTGTTCATCTTCAATTATATCACCATCTCCCGGATAAAACTCTTTTAATTTTAACTGTTTCCTTTCTAAAATTTTTTTAAATTCATCTATAGTTGTTGAAACATAAATCATGGTTCTTTTTAATGAGTATTTATGGGTCTCTTTTGTGTTATAAGAAGGCACGACAGAAAACGCAAGTTTATAACCTGCTTTTTCTACTATTTTATGGACTTCTTTTGAATATGAACCATAAGGATATGCCATTGTTTCTATGGGAACCCCGATCTTTTTTTCAAGGTATTTTTTAGGTTCAATTATTTCCTTTTCCAGAAATTTTATATATTCTTCATCAGTTAAATTTTTTTTATTAGTTAAAACAGGATGGGTATTTGAATGACAACCAAACTCAAATCCATTTTCTGATAATTCTTTAATTTCATCAAAACTTAAGGTATTTTTACCAGCATTAACAAAAACCTGATAAATATAAATCGTTGCTGGAATTTTGTATTTTTTTAAAACAGGATAAGCATATTCATAGATACTTTTATAACCATCATCTATTGTTATTAAAATTGGTTTTTCAGGTATTTCTCCTTTACCATACATATAATCAATAAATTCTTTCATACCTATTAAATTATATCCGTTATCTTTAAGATATTTCATCTGTTTTTCAAAATTTTCAGGTTTTATAGAATACGTGTCTAAAATTTCTTTGTCTTTTTCTTTTATTTTTGTAACTTTAAATTTATGATAACACAGGACATTTATTAATTTTTCATCTGCGCCAAAAGAAACTGTTGCAAAAAAAATAAATAAAAATAATTTAATTACTTTTTTCAATTTTATTTTCTCCTTTTTTTAACAAAAAATCTTTAATTTTATCAAATATAATAAAAAATAACCAACCAGTTATTATACCGCCTAAAACATCAAGCGGATAATGCCCGCCTGTATAAATACAAAAAAAATAGACAGAAATAAGTAAAAACAAAAGAAAAGGACGTAAAAAAACATAATCCTTCCATAATAAAAGAACAAAAAAGGTAAACATCGCAGAATGCGTTGAAGGAAAAGCATAACCTAATTTTTTTAAATTAGCAAGTAAATTTATATCAGAAAAAACTGCAGAAGGTCTTAACCTTTTAAAATATGGTTTTAATAAAAAAGTATTTGTAATGTTTATTATTATAATACCCCACAGTAAAAGTAAAAGATTTATCTTTTCTTTATAGGTTATCTTTTTTTTATAAAAGAAAAAAAACAAACCCAAAAAAATAATTATTATTAAAAAAATATCATTTGATATGACTTTGATAAATTTAGCAAAATATTCATTATAAAGTGTAATATTTATAAATTTTAAAATAGTTATATCAATTGATATTATTTTTTCTTTTATTATAGAAAAATTCATCTTAATAATCTATTTTATATAAAACAGCACCTTCATTTTGATAAACTGCTTTTCCTATTTTTTCAAATTTTACCTGTGCTTTTGGATATAAACTTTTTTCTATGGTTCCCGAATAGACATATTTAATATTTTTTTCTTTTAAAAGATTTTTTGTTTCTTCCAGGGATTCTAATGTATAAATTTTATTTACCAGATTCTGAGCTTCGTTGATTTCGCTATGTCTTCCGCTCTGCTGCCCGACCTGGTAAGCCCATCCCACCATAGTTGGCATACCGGTAAAAATTGAAATACGGGAAAGTCCTGTATACATCCTTTCCCCTGGCGCCTCTACAATTGCTGTTATTTCATCTAAATTTTCATTTATCCATTTTATAGTTCCATAATCATATTTATCAAAATCATAAATTGCACCTATCCTCTTTTCCATATTTTCCATATATTTAACCCCATCTATTCTTATTTTCTGCGTAAAATTATTACTGCATAGTTTCATTTTTGTAAATGCCGATAAAAAAGGATAAAGTAAAACAGGTATTAATATAAAAATAAAGCAACTCCAGAAAATTATCTTTCCAATCTTATCTTTTAAAACATAAACAAACAGCGAAGAGAAAAGAATTAAAATTATATATAAACTCTGCAAATATTTTGAACCACCTTTCATATCAATATATTGTAAGTAATAAAAAATTAAAAGCAAAGCAATAACTGTAATTGAAATAAACTTTTTACTTTCAGAAATTTCTTTTCCTTTTAAAATAAAAAAGTTTTTTGTTTCTCTTACAATTTTAAATAATATATAAGGGACAGCAATTGAGAGAAATGTCCATACAACCATATAAAATTTAAAAACTGTATTCATCCTGCCATCGCCCATAAAATAAATTTCTGTTCCCCAGATAACACCGGTTGAAACAAATAACAAAAGCATAGCAAAAATTTCTGTCTTATCATTACTCGTTGAAATAACATATAAAGTTACAACTGCCATTATAAAAAGGAACCCGAAAGTCGGCTGAATAAAAATGCCCGTTAATATGGCAAGCATTATAGCAGTAAATGTTAAAATAAATTTTATACTCAAATCTGAACTGCCAAAAATTTTATCCATAACTTTTGAAATATTTTTTTCTATCTTTGAGATATCAAACCATTTTATTTTTAAAATTCCTGTCTTTTTTGCAAAAATCTCATATCCTTTATTTAAAACAAAAATAATATATGCAAAGACAATAAGGAAAAAGATAGAAAAATATTTAAACATAATAAAAACTGAAACCCTTTCCATTTTTGAAATAAGTTTCGGGATTGCTTTATAAGGAGAAGAAAAATTAAAATGAAATGGCAAAAATAAAATATAAGCAACAGTTGTTAATAAAATACCTGAAATAAAAAACCAGATAAATAAAGGAAATGATTTTTTTATCAATTCACCTGTTTTAATTTTCTTTTTCAATAAATTCTTTAATAAAAAATACAAAATTGCAAATATCACAAGCCATGTAAGAGCAAGTTGAACAGGGAAATTCCATGTATTCATCGGCAACATAGCACCTAAAATTATTGCAATAAAAAATAAATTTAAAAATTTTTCTATTTTGCTTTGCCCAAAATTTTCTAAAATATTAAATGTTTTATTTTCTTTTATAATCATATTATAAATAAAAGCAAGCCCTAAAACAGCAACAGGTATAACGATGTTATGGGCATGCAAATCACCATATAAATAACTGAAAAAAGGAACTTCTGTTATTACAGGGCTCGGATAAATTCTTGTTGGATCCCAGATAAACTGAAACCTTAAAATACCATCAAAAATTCTCTGTATATTACCGCCTGAATTAACTATGCTTTCATATATGAAAGTTAAAGTATGAAAATTTCCTGCAAGTGCTAAAAGTGTCCCTCCGAATAATGCATATTTATATTTTTTAGTTAAATTATAAACAAGAGCAAAAGCAGAAGTAAAACTGAGTGCAAAAAGCAATGCAAGAGAAAAATTATAAGTAAGTGATGGCGCATAACCCAAAAGTTTTGAAACAGTTGCAAGCATCAACTGTCCCCAGTAATAGTAATTAAGTGTAAAGCCATAAAGCCACGGGTCATGCGGCGGAAATTTCACATCATTAAAAATTGCAGAAAGATATGCCATGCCCATCGGTTCTCCACCGCCGTTATATCCATGGTCTTTTATATTATGTATATCAGGACAGTAAAATTTTATTAAAATAAAAAATAAATAACAGGATAAAAAAACTATTTCAGTAAATAATATATGTTTTCTGTTAATAATAAAAAAATTAAGATATTCTTTTTTATTTTTGTAATAATAAAATAAACTTAAAACTGCCAAAACAATAAACAAAATAAATAAATTAATCTGTGTAAACTTAATGATATTTAGAGAAACTAAAATCCAGTTTATATAAGCAAAAAGAAAAATCCCTGTTATCTTTGAAAGACCATATCCCCTGTCATTTAGATTCTTTAATGATAAATTGAGCAATGGAAAAACTAAAAAAGCAAGTATCTGCACTATCAAATACCACATAAAAATAGAAATAAAAGGCAGTATTGCAATAACTTTATCTTTTTTCAAACCCAAATTCGGATTTCCCATTCCTTTCTTGACTGCAAATTTCTGTTTTACACTTTTTTCTCCATTTATTATTATTTCTTTTAACTGTGCAGAGGTTAAATAAAGTTCGTTTTTAAATATATAAACATGCGGATGGTCATAAAGTTGAAAACTTTCATCTGCATTATCATCTTTTATTTTTATTCCGAATAAAGATGGATAAACAGCACATTCATAAATTCTTTTAAAACCTAACTTTTCTGGTTCTGAAAGCATTGTTTTATAATAAAAATAATTTATTGGATATCTTTCAGGTATTCTCTGATATGTTCCATACGCTCTTTTATCAGCCATCATCACATAATCAGTTATGCTTAACGCATTTGATAGTTCATCAATCTTCCTGGGAGAATCTGGTTCCTGCAAATTCCATTTAATATTATTATAAATACCTATGTGTTTACCATCTGCATAAACAGGCAAATCATCTCCCCACATCTCATTTAATATTGTTGTTCTCTGTGGAGGATTTGAATCAGGTTTTATTTCTGAAATATTTTTATATATCCAGCGTGATGCCTGTATCCAGGGATGTGAATTAAAATAAACATTCATAAAAGCAAGTCCATAAAATACTACGCTTACTACAATAAAATATTTTAAAATAACTGCGTATTTTTTCTCTTTTATGAAATTATGAAAATCATATAAAATTTTTGCGGTTATTATAGAAAAAAAAGGAGTAAGTGGTAGCATATATCTGTTAAATTTTGCAAATGAAGCACCAACTATGAGGAAATAAGGAAGAATAAATGAAAATATTAAAATAAGTCCTCCATCTGGCATTTTACCTTCTTTTATTTTATTAAACATAAATATAAGGTAAAATCCAAAAGCAAAAAATGCCAGCAATCCATAAGGTATTCCCATCGTATAAAGAACCAGGTTTTTTATGTAATAAAGATATGGTGTTGTTTTTAAATATTGTCTGTTATACGGGACGTCTCCTTCTCCTGTGACTAATATACTCTTCTGATAATTCTGATCTCTCATAAATTGTTGAAAATTAAGTATGGCATGTGGCATAAAAATAAAAAATGCAATTGCTGTTACCATTACTGCAGAACCTAAATTTAATAAACTCTGCGTCCTTTTTTCGCCGGCAGATTTTGTTTTCCCTTTTATACTGAAAAAATAAAGAAAATGTGCGGTTAAAATAACTAAAAAAACTGGTAAAGCAGCTGTCTTTGATGCAAGAGCAGCGCCATAAAAAATTCCAGAAAGAATATAATCCTGTGCTTTACCATATTTATAAATTCGCGCTGAAAAATAAACACAGCCAGCAATAAAAAATGTAACAAAGGGGTCAACTGTATAAAAATGCGCAGCCTGAATATGAAGCACGGTAAATGTAAGAAAAAAAGCAGAAAGTAAAGCAACACCTGCTCCAAAAAGTAATTTTGCTATTAAGAAAATAAAAATTATTGTGCCTGTATCAATAAGTCCTGAAATCACCCTTGCCCCACCTATTGTTGCAGCATTCATATCCCTGATAGGAGTCATTTTATTTATAGCAAACACAATACTCCTTTGAATATGTAATATATATAAAGGTAAGGAACCATATTGCAGGCCTATGGGTCTGTCACCCCAGTGTTTTATCTGCGGCACTGCATGGCTTAATATCCATCTTTCATCTGGATGAAATTGCCTGTCATTATACCAGTCCGGCTGATAAAGCCTTAAAAACATGGCAACTATTATAATAAGAAAAAGGAAAAAAAATAATTTGGCATCATTTCTTTTTTTTACCATTTTTTAACTCCTTTTTATAAGTTTATTCCGCTTTTAGCAAAGATGATGCTTCTATTTCTTCTACATCTTCTGGTTTTTTAAATTCAAAATTTATGTCTTTAAATTCATCCTTATTTAAAATTTCTTTTTCATTAAAAGTTTCAATATTTGAAAATTTTACTTCTATCAAAGTATTTTCAAATTTCATACTCATGCTTTCAGGAATAAGTGTTTTTTTATTTATTTTAGATATTATCTCATCAAAATCAATTGATTTATTTTTAAGTGGTATCATTTTTATTATATATTGTTCCTCTATTTCACTTAAAATATTTTTACTGTTTTTTGAAAAATAATCTATAGATGTTTCAAATTCAATATAAAAATGCGTATTTAAATTTGCTTCTTTTATGTTTTGCTTTATTACCTGTTTTAATTCTGGAGTGTAAATCCATAAATTTTTCCCATCAGATAATAAAATCTGCTCTGCTGGTTCTTTATAATGAACCAAAAATTTGTCTGGCTTTTTAATAAGCATATCCCCTTTTACTTCCTGCTTATTATTTACATCAATATATGTTGTTGTGATTGTTAAATCTGCTTTAATTACTATTCTTTCTTTCTGAGCTTCTTTTATTTTGTTGAGTAATTCTTTTATACCATCAATATCTTTTGTTTTTGTCTGCGTTGTTGTTTTTCTTTTTGTTTTCTTTTCTATTTTTATATCAGGAGTTGTTGTTTTTTTAACCTCTTTAGCTTGCCTGGTAACCTTTTCCAGTTCTTCCTGTTTTACATCCTTACCTAAACTTTCCGATTCAGAACTTTTTATTGTTATTTCCTCATCCTTTGAATTACCATTTTCATCCACGCTTAATGCTGAAAAACAGGAAAACGTAAAAAAAACACAAATCGTCAGACAAAAAAATATCTTTTTATTCATTTTAATTTAATCTCCTACATATTTTCTGGGTTTATTACCATCCGGTGCAGTTACCAGTCCTTTTTCTTCCATCTCATCTATTAACCTTGCTGCTTTTGAATAACCTATACTTAATTTTCGCTGTAAATAAGAAGTTGATATCTCTCCTCTTTCTTTTGCAAGTTTAACTGCTTTTTCAAAAAGACCTGTATCTTCATCAGAACTATCAATATCAATATTATCAACATCTTCATCTTTTAAATCAAATTCAGATGAATAATCCGGTTTTCTTTGTTTTCTTATAAATTGAACAACTTTTGATATTTCCTGAGCAGTAACGAGTGCCGACTGTCCCCTTACCGGCTTATTTAAGTCATAAGGAGCATAAAGCATATCTCCCCTGCCAAGCAAGGTTTCTGCTCCTTTTGTATCCAATATAGTTCTTGAATCCACCTGGGACATAACCTGGAAAGCAATCCTGGTTGGAAAGTTTGCTTTTATAACACCGGTTATAACATCAACAGATGGCCTTTGTGTTGCAAGTATTAGATGTATCCCGACAGCTCTTGCAAGTTGGGCTAACCTGCGCAGGGATTCTTCTACACTCCCTTTTGATAAAAGCATAAGGTCTGCAAGTTCATCAATTACAAGAACAATATACGGCATATTCTTTTTTAAATCTTCTGGATTTAAATCTTTATCTTTGCTTATTTCTTCGTTATATTCTTTAACCATTTTATTATAAATTTCAATATTTTGTGCGCCTTCTTCGGCAAGAATTTCATACCTGCTATCCATTTCATTTATCAATTTTTTTAACGCAATGGATGCTAATTTCGCATCTGTTATTACAGGAGATAAAAGATGTGGCAAATCCCTGTAATGTGTAAGTTCTACTCTTTTTGGATCAACTAAAATGAATTTTACTTCATCAGGTGTTGCCTTAAATAATATACTCATTATTATTGAATTAACACATACACTTTTTCCTGAGCCGGTTGCTCCTGCAATTAATAGATGTGGCATTTTAGAAAGTTCGGCAATTATAGGTTTACCACCCAGATCTCTTCCTATAGCAATTGTTAAAACTGACTGAGAATTTAAGAATTCTTCATCTTCTATAAGTTCTTTTAAAGTTATTATTTTTCTTGTTCTTTTGGGCACTTCAATGCCTAAAAGCGCCTTATCAGGAACAGGCGCTATTCTGACATGTTCTACCTTCATCGCAAGCGCTATATCTGTTGCTAAATTCTCAACATTGCTTACCTTTACTCCTGTTGCAAGTTCAATTTCAAATCGCGAAATAACAGGTCCATCCACAACATTTACAACTGCACATTCTATACCAAAATCATTTAATGTCTTTTTTAATTTTTCTGCATCTTCTGTATAATTTATTGTCTCACTTTTACTTTCGCTTTCTTTTAAAAGCGAGGTTGGTGGCAGGTTATAATCCCCTTTTACTATGGTTCTTAAAACAGGTGTTCTTTTTTTCTCAGAAAGTTCAGAAGATATTATATTTATTCTTTCTTTTCTTTCTGGTTTTTCTTTATATTCATTCTTTTCTTCTGATTTAATTTTATTTTGTTCTTTTAATTCTTCTGCGGTTAGTTTAGGTTTTGGTTCTGTTGAAATGACATT
>FWPV01008466.1_pt1 | contig 17995 bp, 11 predicted proteins | sample 2228371 | NCBI WGS metagenome assembly FWPV01 (sample SAMEA103939776, study PRJEB20133) | metagenome | reverse complement strand
GAATACGACATGCACGTGATGCGGACGAAGAACGGCTATCCCGCCTATCCCTCTCCGCGCGATTACGACCCCGTGCCGGATACGCTCTATCGCAACAACGGCGACGGAACGTTCACGGATGTGAGCGAGGAGGCGGGGATCGCCGCGCACGCAGGCAGCGGCATGGGCATCGTTTGCGCCGATTTCGACGACGACGGCGACCCGGATGTCTTCGTCTGCAATGATGTCGGCGCGAATTTCTTGTTCGTCAACCAAGGCGACGGCACCTTCCGAGAAGAGGCCGTCTTCCTCGGTACGGCGTATAACGGCAACGGCGAGGAAAACGCCAGCATGGGCGTGGATTGCGGCGACTACGACAACGACGGCCTGTTGGACTTCTTCATGACCTCCTATCAGAATGAACTGCCCGTCCTCTACCGCAACACCGGCAAGGGATACTTCGAGGACGTGACCGCCCAGACCAACTCCGGAGCGGCGGTTTTTCGCCACGTCAATTGGGGAACCGCCCTCGCCGACTTCAACAATGACGGCTTTCGGGACATTTTCATTTCCAACGGCCACACGGAAGACTACGTGGACATGTACGACGACACGACGTCGTACAAAGCGGCCAACACCGTTCTTATGAATACGGGACACGGCGGCTTCCTGCCGCTGCCGCCCGACTGCGGAAGCGGACTGAAGCCCGTCCTCGCCAGTCGCGGCGCCGGCGTCGCCGATCTGGACAACGACGGCGACCTCGACGTGGTCGTGCTCAATATGCGGGACAAAGTTACCGTGTTGCGCAACGATAGCCCGGCGGCCGGACATTGGTTGCAACTCGAACTTCGGGCACCGGGCGGCAATCGTTTCGGGGTGGGCGCCAAGGTGACGGTTCGCGCGGGAAGCTCGCGGTGGGTCGATGAGGTCCACAGCGGGCGCGGGTATCAAAGCCACTGGGGACTGCGGCTGCACTTCGGCTTAGGGCGGTATGATCGCGTAGACCGGGTGGAAGTCCGTTGGCCCGGCGGACTCGTGGAGACGTTCCAAGTACCGGCCGTCGATCGCCGCTACGTCCTTCGCAAAGGCGGCGAGGTCGTACCGGTGCCATGAGCGAACACGGCAACGGGGGACCGCTCACGCCGCGAAGTCGGTCCCGCATCACGGCGGAAACGCCCGGCCGGTTCCCACCGTCAGCGTCGCATGATGATCGGCGGGCACGTTCTCGAAAACCTCCTTCCTCCCGGAAGGCCAAGTCACCTCAATGCGATCGGCGACGGTACTTTTTCCTAGGCCGAAATGCAGCCGCAATCCCCAATGGCTCTGATAGCCGCGGCCGGCGTGTACCTCTTGGACTTGCCCACGACCGCCGGCCGTTACGGCAACTTTCGCACCGACGGCAAAGCGGTTGGGCGGTTCGCCGCGGAGGCTGATCTGGAGCCAGTGATGATCCCGCGGCGTGTCGTTGCGAAGGATGGTGGGAGGACGTCGCGAATTGAGTACGACCACATCCAGGTCGCCGTCGTTGTCCAGATCGGCGACGGCGGCCCCGCGAGAGGCCTCCACGATCTCCGCCACCGACCCGCATTGGGAGGTGACGTCCGCCAAACTGCCGTCGCCGGTATTCATCAAGACCAAGTTGGGTACCCGGTATCGGCAATCGGGATAGCGTTGTTGGATGTTGTCCTCCGTATGCCCGCAAGCAATGAATACGTCCTGATCGCCGTCATTGTCGAAGTCCGCCCAAGGCGAACCCCACGTCACATACGGCAACGTGGCACCGTCCAATCCGGCGGTTCGACTCACATCCAGGAAATAGTTCCCTCCGAAGTTCCGGTACAGCATCGCGGATTCGTTCTCGTACGACGTCACGAGCAAATCCGGCCAACCGTCGTGGTCGTAATCCGCGGCATCGGGAGCCATGCTGGCTTGGGGTAACCCCGCCGAATCATAAGCCACCCCGTAGATGATGCCGACCTCCTCGAAACGACCGTCACCGCGATTAAGAAACAGGAAATTGGCCATTCCGTCGTTGGCTACGAAGACGTCCGGCCGTTCATCGCCGTTGACATCGCAACACACGATTCCCATACCCGTGCCTGCATGTTGAGCAATCCCTGCCTCCACGCTGACGTCCGTGAAGGTGCCGTCGCCGTTATTGCGGTAGAGCGTATCCGGTTCCGGATCATGGTCCAACGGGCCGGGATAGAACACCACGCCTTGCACCATGCGCGGCCGGTGCGTCGCCGGATCGAATTTCACGTAGTTCGCCACGTAGAGGTCGAGATCGCCGTCGCCGTCCATATCGAAGAAGGCGCAGCCGGCGCCGACCTTGTTGCCGCTGTCCGTGCCGGTGATTTGGGTGACGTCGGTGAACGTGCCGTCGCCGTTGTTGCGATAGAGCACGTTGGGACCGAAGTTGTTGAGGTACAGATCGAGGAAGCCGTCCCCGTCGTAGTCTCCCGCAGTCACGCCCAGACCGAAGCCGGTATCGCCCACGCCGGCCTGCTCGGTGACGTCGGTAAAGGTGCCGTCGCCGTTGTTGCGGTAGAGGGCGTTCCGCGGGGGCTGATCGACTAGCGTGCCGGGCAGGGGGGCGCCGTTGAGCAGATAAACATCCTCGTCGCCGTCGTTGTCGTAATCGAAGATCGCCAGTCCGGCGCTCATCGCCTCCATGATGTAGTGCCGGCCGCTCGATCCGTCCGTGTGCACAAACGTGATGCCGCTCGACGCCGTTATGTCCGTGAATCGCACCGCGGTGGAGACCTTCCGGTCGCCCGGAGTCGCCGCCGGCGGCCGATATCGGCGAAGAGGCCGGCCGGGCATTTCGGCTTCGCCCGCGAGTTCCGCGCGCTCGGTGCCGGGTGAGGCCGGGACGTTCGGCACATCACCGTGACGCGGCTGATTCCAAGGGCGTTGAAGCACCACCAAGGCGACGCTCGCCAATAAGACGATGACCGCCGCTCCCGCCAAGCGCGGACCGGTGCGCCGTGTGCTCATTGCGTGCCGGCCTCCTCCCGCAGGTCGCGGCCCGGCGTTGCCGACGATGCGTCGGGAATCGTGGTACGCGAAGAGTCGCCCGCCGCCGAGGCCGCCGCCTCGCGTTCGTGCCGTCGGGACCGGAGCAGGTCGCCCGTGGCGCGATAATACGCCGCCAACAGGACATGCGCGGTCGCCTCGCGGGGGTTTAGTTGCAAGGCCGACCGCAGCCAGCGAGCGGCATCGTTCGGATTCCCATACCGCAGCAGAATCGCACCGATTTCGCAGCGGATTCCCGGATCGCCGGGCTGTTCCACCGCCGTCCGGATCAACTGCTCAAGCCGCCGCAAAGCCGGCTCCGCCTCCGCCACGTACTCGGCGTGCGTACGTGCCTCGTCGTCGCGACCGAGGCCCCGCAACGTTTGAACCAAAGCGTTGCGGATCGTGGCATCGAACGGTCGTTCCGCCGCCGCCCGTTCCAGATGCCGGAGGGCCGAGGCAAAATCCCCTTCCGCCAGGCAGATCTCCCCCAACAAGGATCGCGCGGCAAATCCGTCCGCTCCATGCGACACGAGCGATTCCAACGCTTCACGTGCCTCGGCGACACGGCCTGCACGATAGGAACATTCCGCCCAAAGGAGGGCCGCTTCCGGCCCGGCCGCTCCCGATCGCCGCGCGTATTCCAGCAGCTCCGCGGCCTCGTCGTACCTCCGCATCTCCATCAGCACTTCGGCCAAGCGACATCGAAGCTCGTCGCGGTCCGGCTGGAGCGATAGGGCGATTCGATACGCTTCGGCCGCCTCGGGAAAATGGGCCATCGCCTGGTTCAAGTAGCCGCGTAAGTAGTGCACTTGCGGGTCTTGGGGATGGTCTTTTTGCCAAGTATCGAGCAGTCGCCTCGCATCATCGAATCTCAAATTGGCGAAGTAGCCGAGCACGTAGGCCTGGCAGGTTTCCAGGGCCTCGCCCTCTTGATCGACCAGCAACTCCCGGAGATGAGGCTCGGCGGCTTGCAGATCTCCCGACTGAGCTTGTAGGAGCCACCGTTCCCGCCGCCCTCGGCGCGGATTAAGCCCCAACGCCTCCGCGCGCTGCAACAACCAATCCGCTCGCTCCAAGTCGCCCTGATGGCGGTGAGCGCGGGATAGAAGGAATACCGCCTCGGCATCGTGGGGGTTGTAGCGCAGGGCCTCCCGCAATTCCGACAGGGCATCGGCGGATTGGTGCCGCAAGAGAAGTTCTCGGCCGCGCTCCCGGTAGTACTGACCCTGCCACCAAGGCCCGATCCACCACCAAAAGACCGACCAGCAGGCCAGCGCCCCGGCGGCAAGGGCTGCACGCCCCACGATCCGGCGACTCATCACCATGCGAATCATAACGACCCGTTTGCCGGCAATCCGCTATTCGCAATCGGTTCCTGCCCCAACCGCGTTTTCGAACGGGCATCCCCGATGAGAGACAACAGCGCCACCCGCGAAAAAGGCCGCACGCAAGGCGCGCTCTCCATCCCGCAGGCGAATCGATGAGGCCGCTCACGCACGCCGTCACGGTGTGCTGCCGATATTATACACGGGATTCGCGGGCCTTGGGTAAACGCGATCGCGGCGACTTGCCGGCCGAGTCGAATCGGCCGAGCGCCTAGTGCAAGGAGGGGTTGTTCGGCGAGTATCGAGAAGCCGCCCGCCCCTCGGCCGGCTCCCGGTCGCGAGGATCGCTCAATGGAGGCGAAGCCCCTCCAAGAATTTCAGCTGCTCGGCAAAGGCCTTGTCCGGAGGCAGGAGTTCCAGGGCCTCGCGGACGACGGCCGAGGCTTGGGGCGCGCCCTTCGTATCGGCAAGATGCAAGGCCCAGCGGGCATACAACTGAGCGAGGTTGCCGGGCAACGGGCCGTAACCAGGGTCGATTCGCACGGCCAAGCGGAGCCGTTGCGCTGCCGCCGGATAGTCCTTCTCGCCGGCCGCCGCGATGGCCCAGTTGTTCAGCGCCGCCAAAAGGTTGTCCCGGGCCGTGCGGTTGCCCGGATCGAGGTAGAGCGCCTTCACGTTGTCCGCCACCGCCGCGGAAAAGCGTTTGTTCAAGACGGCTTCGACGCCGCGGTTGTAATACACCGTACCCACGAGTGCGACGGGACTCAGGGGTCGGGCTGCCTCTCCGTAGGGATTCGTGTTTCCCGCCGACTTCGGACCGGAAACCAGGGGCCGGTTCTCGATGCTCTCCGTCCCGGCGACGAGGTACGCACGGGGCGAAGCGCCGGGCCGGTCCCGGCCGAGGTCGAACCACTCCGCGCACGTCGCTTCTACAATGACGGCCTGCCCGCGGCAATCCACGCGACAGTATGCGTGCGTCGGCGACTGAAGCGGCTCCACCGCCAAGCCGAGACACTCCGCCAGCGTGCAAAACCAGACCGTCGCGCTGACGCAGTTGTAGCGTCCCCGGGTTAACGGCTCCAAGGGCGAAGTGGCTTCCAAGCGATAGTCACCCGTCAAGATCTCTTGATGCAGGTAGCGAAAGACGGTTTCCAGTCTTTGCCGGGCGGAGGCATCGGCGGGAATTCGTTTCGCGGCATTCCGCACGTGCGCCTCCATGCGGCGTCGCAGCCACTGCAATTCGGCCGCGTCTCGGACTCCCGCAGCCACCGCGGCCGCTTCCGGAAGCGACAGCGTATCCCAGCGACCGTCCGAGGCGTCTTGAAAAATGTGCCGTTCCAGCTCCGTCGTCTCCGCTCGCGTCGTCGCAACCAGCCAAGCGTAGTCGGGATCGGTGACGAGCGTGTCGTCCAGCCCCAGGGCGGTGCGAAGAATCTCGTCGGGCGGTCCCGCCCGGTCACCGCTCGGCAGCGGCAGGTCGATGGCGGACGTGTTCGCGATGCCGGCAAGCGGAGCATCCGCGCCCACGGCGTGAGCGGGCCTCGCCGAGCGGCGGAAAGACGTCGCCCGCGATAGCGACGCGCGGAACCGGCCCGCCTCTTCGCCCCGCGATTCCATGCGAGCGGGTGCCAGCTCGCGCAGCGGCCGCTGCCAAGATCGGCTCGCGTAACCGATCCAGCACACGGCCGCGATCGCAACGAGGGCTCCCAACGTCCGGCCGGAAGAACGAGAAATAGCGTTCATGAGGTGATCCACGGATGCGGCTATTCCCGAAGTAGGCCCCCCAAGGGAGTCGGCCAAAGCCTCCATTCCCCAAAAACGTAGGTCGCAGAATCGGCTTGGGCAAATCGACTCCGATGTTCACCGCGGATTCCTCCCAAGACGGCTTGGGAACCGGCCCCGTCCATTTGGTGCATAGCCAGAGCAGCACTCCCGAGGTTCGGCCGGTGACGATTCTATCGACTGTTCAACCTGCCGGTCCAACGCCAACGCCACTCCTTGACCATGCAGTAGGATACGGGGACCACGAACAACGTCATCAGCTCGATCAACATGCCCCCGAAAGAGGGAATGGCGATCGGCACCATGACGTCGCTCCCGCGCCCCACGCTTGTCAGAACGGGCAGCAAGGCGAGGACGGTGGTGGCTGTCGTCATGAGACAGGGACGGATCCGCCGCAGTCCCGCCGCCACGGTCGCCTCGCGAATCTCGGCGATGCTTCCCGGCTTCCGCCGCGCGAACTGCTGATCCAAGTATCCGGCGATGACGACTCCGTCATCCGTGGCGATGCCCCACAGCGCGATGAACCCGACCCACACCGCGACGCTGAGGTTCATGGCCTTCATCTGGAACAGTTGTCGCACATGTGTGTCGAAGACCGCAAAATCCCCGAACCACGTCTTGCCGTAGAGGTAAAGCAACAGGAATCCGCCGGACGCCGCCACCAACACGCCGCTGAACACGATGAACGTGGTAGCCACGCTGCGAAACTGCAAATAGAGCACGAGGAAGATGATGAAAAAGGTGAGGGGAATGACTACCGCCAACGTCCGGGCGGATCGCACCTGGTTCTCGTACGAACCGATGAACGTCGGCATCTCAGTACCCGGGGGCAATACCAGCTCTCCCTTGGCGTACGCATCGCGCAGCAGATCACGGCAACCTTCCACGACATCGACCTCGGCAAAACCGGGCAGCTTGTCGAAGATCACGTATCCGACCAATTTGGTGTCTTAGGACCGAATCTCCATTGGTCCACGGACGTATTCGATGTCGGCGACCAATTCCAGCGGGATCTGGGCGCCGGCGGAGGTCGTCACCAGGATCCGCTTCAACTGCTCGATGGAATCACGCCGTTCGCGAAGATAGCGGACGCGGACGGGATAGCGTTCCCGGCCTTCGACCGTCGTGGTGAGAGGCTCGCCGCCCACCGCCGTCTCCACCAGGTCTTGCACCTGGGCCACCGTGACGCCGTAACGCGCCAGGTCGTCGCGGCGGAGGTGAATCTCCAAATAGGGCGAGGCGACCATGCGGTCGGCGAAGACGGTTTCGGAATCGACACCCGGTGCCCGGCGGAGGAGTTCCTCCAACTGCAACCCCACGGCTTGGATATCTTCGAGGCGATTGCCGCGAATTCGGGCGGCCATGGCGGCTCGAATACCGGTCTGCAACATGACGATCCGCGCGGCGATGGGTTGCAACTTCGGCGCCGCCGTCAGTCCGGGCAGTCGAGCCGTCCGTTCGATCACCTGCCACAAGTCGTCGGCGGAACGGATTTCCGGTCGCCACTGGCGAAAGGGCTTGCCGTGGGGATCGGGAATCAAGTTTCCCGCCGCATCACGAACGAACTCGATACGGCCGTCCTTCTCTTGATGGCGGTAATAAAGCCGTCTACCATCGGCATCGACGGCATATTCCGGTTTGTAGGTGATGACGGTTTCGATCATCCCCACGGGGGCGGGATCGAGGGCGCTCTCCACGCGCCCGAGCTTACCCACCACCGATTCGACTTCCGGAATCGCCGAGATCGCTCGGACTTGTTTGCTGAGGTAGTCCTCCGCCTGGGCTAAAGAGACGTGCGGCATGGCGGTCGGCATGAGGAGAAACGATCCCTCGTCCAAGGGCGGCATGAACTCTCGACCCAACCCGGGGAATTCATGGCTCGCCCAAACCCACCAGGGGTGAGCACGCACCGAATCTGACGATATTCCCAGCGGCGCCGGAAGGCGCGCCAGGAAGCCGAACATGCGTTCGAAGCCCAGCCAGACGCAGCCGGCCAGGAGCACGGCCGAGATGGGGAACACGTAGAACACCGCCTTGTGTGCCAGGAAAAACCGCAAAAGTTGCTCGTAGAACCGCTGGAAAATCAGAAACATCGCGAGCAAGCCGCCGACCACGCCGCCGCAGAAAACGGAGTTCCGCATCCATCCGGCATCGGCCCCCAGCGGCATCCAGTCCTGCGACAGCAAGAGCACCCCGAGAACGGCCGCCGCAACGGTGAGTAGGCGACGATAGACGGCCGCAAAACGCGGTGCGAACTCCGCGATCAGGATGTTGCCGGACCACAGAAGTACGACGGGCAGCAACCACCACGCGAAAGCGACGGCGCCCGCGATCCCCGCTGCGACCAAGGCGACAGCCGCACCGACCCGAAACCAAAACCGAGGGCGCTTGACGCTGAAGAGAATGTGGGCCAAGGGAGGCAGCAACGTCAAGGCCACGATCACGGAGGCCAGCAGCGCGAAGGTCTTGGTGTAGGCTAGCGGCCGGAACAGCTTGCCCTCCGGCCCGATCATCACGAAGACCGGCAGGAATCCCAGAATCGTCGTGCTTACGGCGGTCAGCACGGGGCGTCCCACTTCCGATGCCGCTCGGAAAATAACTTCCAACCGCGACTCCTCGGGCGCCGCTTCGTCCAAGTGCCGCAACATGTTCTCCGTGAGGATGATCCCCATATCGACCATGGTCCCGATGGCGATGGCGATACCCGCGAGCGACATGATATTGGAATCGACATGCAGGACTTTCATGCCGATGAAGGACATCAGCACGGCTAATGGCAGCAGAGACGAAATGAGAAACGAGGAGCGGAAGTGATTCACCATGATCAGTACGACGATGATGGTGACCAAGACCTGTTGGCGCAAGGCGTCGCCCAAGGTCCCCAGCGTCTCTTGAATCAATTCCGTGCGATCATAGAAGGGCACGATGGTAACCTGGGAGCGGCTTCCATCGGCCAGAGTCTTGACCGGGAGCCCCGGGGCGAGTTCGGCGATTTTTCGGCGGACGTTTTGAATCACGGCCATGGGGTTTTCACCGTAGCGAGCGACGACCACGCCCCCCACCGCCTCCGCTCCGCCCTTGTTCAGCACGCCGCGGCGCATGGCGGGGCCGGTCGTCACTCGGGCAAGATGCTTGACCAAGATCGGCGTCTCGCGGTCCGCTCGCACAACCGCATTCTCCAGGTCCGAGATGTCGCGGATGAAACCCCGGCTGCGAATCATGTAATCCACGCCGTTGATCTCGATGGTCCGAGCACCGACGTCGAGATTGGAACGGCGGACCGCATCGAGCACCTCGTGCAGGGTCACGCCGTAGTGCGCGAGCAGTTCCGGATCGACGTCCACTTGATACTCCCGTACGAATCCTCCCACCGAGGCGACCTCCGCCACGCCTTCCGCGGATTGCAAGGCGTAGCGGACCTGCCAGTCCTGAATGGACCGTAATTCCTCCATGTCCCAGCCGCCGGCCGGCTTGCCGCTTTCGGGATCGCGGCCCTCCAGCGTGTACCAAAAGATCTGGCCCAGGGCCGTGGCGTCCGGTCCCAGGGTGGGTGCCACGCCGGGCGGAAGCAACCGCTGCGCAATCGGCAGCCTTTCCAGAATGCGCGTCCGCGCCCAGTAGAAGTCCACCTTCTCCTGAAAGATCACGTAGACCACCGCGAAGCCGAAATACGACGAGCTGCGGATCGTCTTGACGCCGGGCACGCCCAAAAGCGACGTCGTCAAGGGATAGGTGACTTGGTCCTCCACGTCTTGCGGCGATCGCCCCGGCCATTCCACCAACACGATCTGCTGGTTTTCGCCGATGTCGGGGATGGCATCCACGGGCACGGGACTGCGCGGCAGCCAGGGCAGCTCCCAGCGGAACGGCATCACCGCCGCTCCCCAACCGACGACCGCCGCGATGATCAGAAAGACGACGAGCTTGTTTTCCAACGTGAAGCGGATCACCGCATCCACGAAACCGGAACCGAAAGGCTGATCTTCACGCTGATTCATGGTTCTATCCCCAGGGCAAGGATTCTTCGTACATTCGGTGGCGCCGCGGCGGCCTCGCGACGCGCGGCAGGTCGCTCCGGCGTTAAGGTGACGACCGGCGCGGCGCGTAAGTCGCCTCCGGCGCACCGCAGCGGAGCATCTTGGCGCCGAAATAGGGATTCGCGACGTCGCCTTCCACCTGCATCCAATCCGCGCCGCGATTGGAAAACGCCATCGGGCAATGCACGCGGACGAGGGGCTGGGGTAGGTCGTGCCCGGCCGACCGCATCAACTCATCGGCAACCCGCGATAACGAGTCGAAGGCCGCGCGGAGCGTTTCGATGTCTTCCGTCCGACCGCCGGCGTCGCAAGCCTCGATCATCTTTTGCAGCAAGGCGCGGCCCTGCCGAAATTGATCCTCGTCGAGCGCCGACGCGTTGAGTGCCGCCAAGGTTTGCCTGACGCTTTGAAATCCGGAACTCGCCGCGATCGCGTCATCACCGGCCAGCGCTTGCTGGATTTCGAGGTATCCCCGCCAAACCGGACGAAGCTTGGGCGTGAAGTCGTGCGGGAACGCGTCCTCCATCGGGAGAGGTTCATCCGACGTCTTTCCGACGGTTTCGCCATGGTGATGCCCCGGCTGGGTGTTCAGTTCAGCGGTGTCGTGCATCATGCTGGGCAGACCGGCCAATTGGGCCGCACTGTCGATCTTGAAGTTGCCCCGGACCACGACCTGCTCGCCTTCCCGGAGACCATCCAGCACGACGTAACCCTCTCGGACGCGGGCCCCCAAGACCACTTGGCGACTCTCGAAGATCGGCTCCTCCGTGTCGGCGGTGCGGACGTAGACCAGCGAGCGCATTCCCGTTATCAGCGGCGCCGAGGCCGGGATCACGAGCGGCGGCGTCAGTGCCTCCGCTCGCTCGGCGGTCGGGTAGCCCAACTCCGTCAACGGGACCAGGTCCATGCCGCATCGCGTGCAAGGCGCCGGCCCATCGGCGGTTACGTCCGGATGCATGGGGCACACCCATTTGCCCAAGAGTTCCGGCTCAAAGACTTGATCGCCGTCCGCCAGTCGGGACTCGATCACGCCTCGCGCCAACATGCCGGGCTTGAGGCGGCCTTCCGGATTCTCCACGTTGACACGAATGCGGATCGTGCGCGTCTTCTCGTCCAGGGTCGGCTGGATAAAGGCCACCCGCCCCGTGAACGTCTCGCCCGGATAAGCCTCGGTCTCGAACGTCACCGGTTGCCCGTAGCGCACCCACGGCAAATCCGCCTCGAAGGCATCGAAAAAGACCCACAGCTCGCTCATGTCGGCAATCGTGTAGATCGGGCCGCCGGTCTGAACGTAATCCCCTTCCTTGGCGTGCTTCGTGATGACGATTCCCCCTTGCGGCGCGTAGATCGTCATGTGGTCGGTGCTTGCCCGACGCGCCTTAATGTCCGCGATTTGTTCGGGCAGGATTCCCCACAATCGCAACTTCTCCTCCGAACTCTTCAAGAGCGAGGCGGCCACGGAATACGCGGGACTGCCCGGCGCGGAGGACTCCAGCGACGCCATCGCCCGCAGCAATTCCTGCTGCGCTACATTCAGTTCCGGACTGTAGATCTCCACCAGGTGGTCCCCCTTGCGGACCGGCACCCCCGTGTAGTCCACGTAGAGCCGATCCAGCCGCCCGGGGAATCGCGCGGAGATCGTCGTCCAGCGGGTTTCGTCGAACTCGATTCGCCCCCAAAGGCGTACTTCTCGGACGGGGAACAGCCGCCGCGCGGGCGACGTCTCCACCTCGGCAAGGGCGACCGCCTCCGATGTCATGCGCAATTGGCGCGGCCCCAGAGAACTCTCCTCTTCCGAGGCCGGAATCAGGTCCATGAAACAGATCGGGCACTGGCCGGGCTTGGGCTGCCGAATCTGCGGATGCATGGAGCACGTCCACACCGTGCTTCGGCTCTCCTGCGGATGCCCACCTTCGCCATGCGGCTGCGAATGCGAATGCGGCGACGTCGCGCGGCCCCGTCCCAGCCACCAGCCCGCCATAAAGACCAATGCCAGCGCCGCGAAGATCGCATAACGGCCTACCCGGCGCCGGCGTTGCTCTATCCTAGCCGCAAACGGCGTCCCACCCTTCTCGCATCGTGGGGCCTGCGATTCCTCCGGAGACGTCCCGGCCGGAATCGAAACTTCTTCGCGTTGATTGGATGAATCTGATTGCGTCATGATTCTCTCTCCCGTTGAATTCGGATCATGCTTGCGGTTTTCGGCGGCGCCCGGTCTTGAGAAATGATCGAACCGCGGCTCTTTCGCGCCGGGTATGCGGAAAGCGCCTGGCGGACAATCGGTCACTTCGAGGATCGTCGCGACTCGCGCCGTTCGCCCCTGTTGGGGGAAGGGGCGGTTGCCCGACTCGAAATCTTCACGACGCCTGGCCGCCGCGTTATCGGGGCCGACGAAGGACCATTCCGCGCCGGGCGAGGCGAGAAATCAGGACCGACCAAGGCGCAAGGTTGCAGAAAGCGTCAGTCCGTCCGCGTGCCAGCGCGTGCGCTGAGCGCGCGAGATTAGATCTGCAAGACACACAGACGCAGATGGAGAGGAACCGTCGGGCAGCTCAGACAAAGCTGTGTGGCGGCGAAGAAGTCCACGCGCGGCACCGCCACGGAGAAGGCTGCCGCACATGGCACCGAGACGTAACCCCAGCATATCGGCTGGTTCACCTCATTAGCCGATTTGCTCCCGGAAGTCACCCCGGCATCCGGCGAGCAGCACTTGCCCGGCGGCGAATCCGGTGCGTTTCGGCCGGGTCCACCCGTGCTCGTCGGGCTTGCGTGCTCCGGCATCCCAGGACACGGAGACACGCGGATACCGGCATCGACGCTCTTGTGGCAAAGCGGACAACCCTTCGACATCGGCTGCAATGCAAGAAGCTGCTTGGCGCCGAATTGAAGCGCACAGACTCCGTGGGGAGTCCATCCCAGCAGCAACCAAACAGCCAAAAGAACCCGAGCCGGGGGAATCATCGCGACGATATTCTATGTTCGGAAGATCCTGCCCATTTCAATTCTAGCCTCTCCGTGCCGCGCGGCAACCCACACGGCCGGTTCATCGGCGGGGATGCCCATACCTCGCTAGAACAGGCTTGGGAAAGGTACACCGTATCTTCTGCTGAGCGCCGTTCTCGCGGTCTGCTCCGCCTGGTTCAGCGCAGTGGCCGTTCGGTCCAAATTGCTCAGCACTCGGCCTTGCAACAGGGGATTGCCGGGATCCTGAACCAACGCTTGCAGCGACTTGACGAAAGCGTCCATCAAATCGCAGATTGCCGCCTTGCATTCAATCGCCTCGCGATCGACATGCGCATCATCCAATTCGTTGAGAAATTCGATCAAGGCCTCGCAGGACGCCTTGAACGCGACAAACATCTCCAATTGCTCCACAAGCGGAAATTGTTCAATTTGGGGCAAGGCGGAGTTCACTTCCTTCCAGGTTTGCAAGGCGGCTTTCATGGTCAGCCAATATCGCAGCGTCGCTGCGCCGGTTTCGGATTGCCTCCCACGATCGCCTCCGCCGTCGCCCCCACGATACCGGGCTTCCGGCGGGAAAGCAACCATTTGCACGCTCGGCAACAGCGCGGCAACTTGATCTGCGCTCACGGCGAAATTGATATTCTGCGCTCGCATCTCGGGCGATAAAGCAAGGGTATTGACACCGACTGCTCGGCCCAGGGCGTCCACCAAAGGACCGCCGCTGTTGCCGGGAGAGATCGCGGCCGTGGTTTGAATCCAGCGGGTATTCTCGTACGGCGTGATTTCCCCGATACAATCCTGCAAGACTCGATCCAGTTCCTCGGTCGTCCGCACCGCGCTGACGATTCCCTCCGTGACGGTCCCTGAGAACCCCAAGGGAGCGCCGTAGGCAAAGACCTTTTCGGTCAGCGACGGCAATCCCTGACGCAAGGGAAGGACGGCAGGTGGGCGGCGTAATCCGTCGACCGCCATGAATGCCAAATCGTATTGGGGATAAACGGCCCCGCGCGTCACGCCGAACAAGTTGCCGTCGTGCAACCGAACCTGCACCGCCCCGGCACCTTGTACCACATGATAATTGGTCACCACCACGGGGTAGGTCGATGGTCCGTCGATAAAGAAACCGCTGCCCTGGCCCGTGTCTGTGAGCACGGTGACGGTGGCCCTCTGAATCTTCTCCAACCAGTCGGCCGGCCCGGAGGAAGGCGAATGAGAGTCCGCGACCGTGCCTGCCGGACTGGAATCCGAACTCGGCCCGGTCGATTCGGAAGCATCTTCCTCCGGCGGGCTTGCCGTCGGGGGCGGACTCGACACCGGCGGCTCTCCCGGACCGTAGTCGCCCGGCCTTTCCGGCGCCGTGCTGCCCGCCTCCCTCGCAGGCGGCTCGGCGTCGTCACCGGCCTTCCGAGCGGTTGCGATCTGCCGCACGGTCGCGGAAAACGCCGCAAACAATATGATGCCGCCGATCACGGCCGCCACGATGATCGCCGGTCGCCCGCCGATCTTGGGAAGCTGCACGTCAGGCAACCGTCTTCGCACGCGTTTGGCGACGGGTGGAGGACCGGACACTGCGGGCGATTCGGCCTCCGCGCGCGGTGTTACGGTTCGCACCGAACCGGGCGGCAGGACGGCCTCGGGCGCAAACCAAGTCCGCCCATCCTCGGAAAGCCGCGCATCCGCCGGCAACCGCCCTTGGTCGGCAAGTTGAACGATGCCTTTCTCGGGAAATGGGCCGCGAACTTTACCCTCGACCAAGATGTAGAAGAACCGCGTCGGCATCGTCTCCGCCCTTTCCCCGGAATGCCTCACTACGACCAAGCCCCGCCGCCCGCGCTCCGTCTCATTTGATTCGCAGTACGGCCGCCTGCGGGTAAGCTTCTTACTGGAAGAAGCCCTCGCTACCGCCGCGATCGACAAGTCGGCCTATTTCAGTCATGAGAAACAAGCGATAGCGAAAACCGGCTTTTACGACCGCCTCGCGAAAGACGGGCCAGGTGTCATACGTATCGGGCCACAGGCCGATCTGAAGCCCCTTGCCCGCTTGGCATTTTCGGATGCGATTCACGATGGCGGCGGCGTTTTCGGGCATGATGGGGATACCTTTTTCCGGCCGCGGCGTCACGTGGATGCCGTCCCGGTCCTCGCTCAAGACGAAAAACTCCGCGACGTTCAATCCCAACCTATTCCCCCGCGCATCATACTCATGCCAAACGTACATCCTGTCGTAGCGGAGGATCAATGCAGGCCCGCCCTCATAAATCTCCGTTTCGCGCGGCAGTTCGATGCTAAACGTCGCCCGGCTCTTGGCCGCCGCCAATTCCTCCGTTTTCGACTTCAGATCGCGTCGCTTCCGTTCGACATCTATACGCAAGTCGTCGAGACTCTTCTGCAATTCTTGTTCTTGCAAGGCAAACCGACGCTCCTGCTCGGAAAGGTCCTCGATGCGCTCGCGGATCTCTTGTTCACGTTCCTCCAACTCTCGCTTTTCCCTCGCCAGTTCGGCGATTGCTCGCGGCAGATCCCCCTCCGCTCTCCGCAAGGCCTCGATGCTCTCTTCGAGTGTCCGGACTTCCGCGGCCAAACGATCGCGTTGCGCAACGCTTATCAGACGCTCCAGGGCGTTCCGCAATTCCTGGTCGCGCGAGGTCAACGAATTGCGCGTCAAGACGGCCAGAAGGATCGTAATCAAGACGATCCCGCCGAAGGTGTTGCAAATGGTATCCAGCATCAGCTCAAGGCTGTCGCCCGTTGCCTCGCGTCGCACCCGGTCATCCTCCAGCAAGAGCGGTTGTTTACGCACCCGATGTCAACTGGAATTGCTGATCTTCGCCCAATGGTTCGAAACCTCGCGGTATGCCGCGACTGCGGAGCCGATCCAAAATGTTCCAAGCCTCCTCTCTCGCCGAAGGCCTTACCAAAAGGAAGACGTAGTCGCCGGCGCGTCGCCGATCGCACCAGCCGAACGCCTGCGACATCCGCTCGGCGACGCCGCCCGTCCAACGCTCGAGTACGGCGGATTCACCGGTCCGGCTCAAACGCGTGACCGTCCACGCGTTCTGCCCCAGATCCAACACATAGCGATTCGAATCTTCGAAACCGCTTATAGTGAAGGTCAATTCCTTCATCATTCCGACGCGGCGCAACTGGGCATCGACGCGGGCCAGCTCTCGATCCAGTTGCTCGATCTGCCGCGTCATGGCCGCGATTTCATCCGCTCCTTCCCGCATCTCTCGATTGCCGCGGGAGAACTCCTTCTCGGTCCGTTCCTCGATTTCCCGCAAACGTTCGGCCAACTCTTCGACGTGCCGCCGCAACGCCGCCGTAGCTTCCGGCGAGATTTCACCGTAGTCTTGCGACGCCTGCATCATTCGCTGCAACTCTTGCTCCAGCTCGGCCTTTTTTTGTTCCAGGCTTCGGATCTCATCGTCCGTCGGCCCAGCCTCCGTCGCGATCTCTTGCACTCGAGCCGCGGCTTGCACCAACTGCAAGGCCAAGAGAAGCGCGACGAAGAGGAGAATTCCCATCACCGAGGTAATGATGTCTTGAAAGGAGAAAAGGCTGATCGCGGGCCCGCCGCCTCTACGCATGTTCCGGTTCCTTCGCTTCCTCCATGGTCAGTCTCAGGCGACCGACGATGTAACGGCTACAGTATTCGGAGCAACTTTCGAGGAACTCGTACTCCGCCTTTCGCAGCGAGGTGATCCCCATTTGAATGATGAGGGCGGCGATGAGGGCCACCAGCGTCGTGTCGAACGCCGTGCCCAAACCGGCGGTTACTTGGCGCAGTCCGTTCGTCAAGGAACTCACGTCGCCGCCGCCGGCCAAGACTTGCGAGAATGCCCCGATCGACTGAGACAACCCCAAGACAGTGCCGATGAATCCGAGCACGGGGATCGCCCAAACAAAGCCCTGCACCATACTGTACGACGTCTCCAAGGCGGATTCATCCTGCTCAGCGATGGAACGCAGGATGTCGTCCACGTCCGTAACCCGGCCGAGATTGCGGAGATTCGAGAGCGCGAGAAGAATGCGATTGTAGAGGAGATAGGCCTGCGGCTCGTCGGCCACGGCGTAGATTCGCTGAACCACTTCGTCCGCGGCTAGCGGCGACAGCACGAAGTCGGGTTGCTCGGGAGTGACCGAGTAATTCAAGGCTGCTCGTTGGACCTTCAGCTTGCGCCACTTGATCCAGAGAAACACGAGCGACCACGCGGCCAAGAATACCGTGGCGTATTGCGTCGGCCCCCGGTGGAGAAAGATGTCCGCATAGCCCGCCCAACGCTCGGGAAGGGCAAGCAACGCCCCAAACACCGCCCCACTCACGATAGCGGCCAGGATTCCCGTGAAAAGGATATTGACGCGGGTATAGCGCCCCCCGCGAAGACCCCAACGGCGCTCGGGGTCCGCGCGATGCCATCGCAAGGGAGTATTCACCGCCTCCTTCTCCGCCGACAACCAGTCTCGGTCGAGATTCATCGTCATTTCCGCGTTCCCAGGGACGATAAACGCTCACCAACCAGGACCGTCCACGCCCGCCGCCATAGCGGCAATCAAGCTAATCCCAATCATGGCGAGCGTAATCAGGGTGAGTATGCCCTGCCAAAGATAAGACGTGCGCCAGCGGCCCAAGACCGTGTCCAGAACAGAGGCGGACGGGGTGTATTTCAACGCCCCGATGGCATTATTCGCGGCGAAACGATAGGCGAGCGGAACGAACCACATGATGCAACCAAACAACTGGAGTACGGCCGCGACCCTGGCGCCGGCCAGCGGCGCAAACAACATCCCCAAGAAACCAATGATGAACAGAATGACCAACAACACGCTCCAACAGACCGCGGCAATGCCCGACCACAAGCGGATATCCAACAGCAGTTGAACGGTTGT
>FWPV01008455.1_pt1 | contig 17998 bp, 15 predicted proteins | sample 2228371 | NCBI WGS metagenome assembly FWPV01 (sample SAMEA103939776, study PRJEB20133) | metagenome | reverse complement strand
CCGGACCGAAACGCGTTCCTAAACCGGCGCGCGGATTCCCTGCAGGACGTCGTTCGGCAGGTGCAGACCGACGCGGCCGTCCGCGACCGGTTCGTGCGCCACTACGCGATGACCCCTCAGGAGGTGGTGGCGTTCCTGCGCACGCTGCGTCCCGGCCGCCTGCAGGCCGACGGCGTGTTCGAGGTGTACAGCGTTCCGCCGGACGGTCGCATCAAGGGTCGCTTCGCGAAGCTGAAGAAGGGCACTCCCGTGTACGTCGACCCCGACGGTCGCCCGCAGCTGATCGCGCTCTGCGCGAACCCCCTCTCCCGCGGGCCCAAGCGCGCCGAGGCGCTGAACCCACAGGCCGACGGCCTTTGGTCCGCGCCGAACGAGGAGCTGGTGGCCTTGGAGGACGAGCCCGCCGAGCCGGTTGCCGAGTGGACCTTCGCGGACTACACCGAGCCGGATCTGCCCGAGCACGCGGGAGAGGTCACCACCACACCGCCGGACACGGTGATCCTGCCGGAGGCCCCGCTCCCGGGCGGAGGTCCGACGGTGGTTCCGCTGGGCGGCGGCGGACCGGGCCTCGGCTGGCTGCCCGGCCTCGGCATCCCGCCGCTCCTTGGCGGCGGCGAGGGCAAGGAGGACACGTCGTTCCCGCCCGAGGCCGTGCCGGAGCCGGCCACGCTCGCGCTCGCCGGGGGAGCGTTCGCCGCCGCGCTGCTGCGCCGGCGCCGCCGCTAGATTGCCCGACGCCGCTGGGTCACGTCGTCTCCGGGTCGCTCTCCAGGTCGTCGTGCAGCGAGATGTCGAGCAATCCCTCGACTTTGGCCTCGCTGGATCCAGGGAGAGCCGCCTGCTCGAACTCCTGAGCGGACAGCCTCCTCGTCTGGTGCTCCAAGGGCTGGAGCTCGACGTCCTTGGCTTGGTCGCCCCGCAGCTCGCGGATCTTCCGCGCGGCGGGCAGCACGCGGGCCTCCAGCGTTCCGACCGCCGCGTTGTAGTGGTCCACCGCGGAGTCCAGGCTGCGACCGAGCTTGCCGAAGTGCTCGCCGAGCTTGGCCACGCGCTGGTACAGCTCCTTGCCCGCCTCGGCGATCTTTTGGGCGTTCTCGGCCAGCTGTTGGCTCTGCCATCCGAAGCTCACCGCACGCAGCAGGCTGATCAGCGTCATCGGGGTTGCGAGCAGCACCTTGCGGTCCACACCCAGCTCCACCAGGGAGGGGTCCTGCTCCAGCGCCGCGCCCAGGATCGGCTCGCTGGGCAGGAACAGCACGACGAAGTCCACGGCGCCAACCTGCTCCCAGTAGCGCTTTTCCGAAAGCCGCTGGATGTGTTCCCGCACGTGCCGCGCGTGCGCCTTCAGGCGCTCCGACTTCTGGTCCTCGTCCTGCGTCTCGATGGCCTCCAGGTAGGCGGCCAGAGGCACCTTGCTGTCCACCACCACCTTGCGGCCGTTGGGCATGTGCACCACCATGTCGGGGCGCAGGCCCTCGCCGGTGGTGGACTGCTCCTCGAAGTCGCAGTAGTTGACCATGCCCGCGAGCTCCACCACGCGGCGCAGCTGGATCTCGCCCCACCGGCCCCTCTGTTGCGGCGCCCGCAGAGCCTTCACCAGGTTGCTGGCCTCCTTCTGAAGCACCTGGTTCTGGTTGGCGAGCTGCTCGACCTGCTGGTGCAGCTTGGCGTAAGCCTCGGTGCGGCGCCGCTCCAGCTCTTGGTTGTGCTCCTCCAGCTTCCTCAGCTGCTCCTCCACCGGCTTGACCAGCTTGCCCACCTCCTGCACGGGCTTCTGCAGGTTCTCGTTGGCCAGCTTCAGGAACAGCTCGGAGTTCTTGCCGAGGGCGTCCTGCGCGACCTTGGCGAACTCCTGCGACCACTTCTCCTTGATCTTCTGGAACTCCGCGATCTGCTCCTGGAGGCTGCGCTCCCGCTCGGCCATCTGGGCCTCGAGCGCCTGATGGTTGGCGCGCAGCGTCTGGTAGTCGCGGCGCAGCTCCTCCAGCTCCGCCCGCATCCTTCCGGCCTGCTCCTCTGCGGCCTCGGCGCGCGAGGTCGCCGAGGCCGCCTCCTTCTGCGCCTGCTCGCTCTGGTCGCGCGCCGTGCGGGCTTCCTCGCGGGCGAGATCTCTCTCCAGGGTCATGCCGGCAAGCTGATCCCGCAGGCCCTGCACCTGGGTCTTGAGCGAGGCCGATTCGACCGCGAGCCTCTCCCTCTCGGCGTTCGCGGTCTGCAGGTCCGCCTTGGCTTGGTTCCGCTCCGTCTCCACCGTCGAGAACTGGCCCTGCAGAGCGTCGAGCTTCTGCTTCAGGGCCAAGTACGCGGCGGCCGCTCCGACCGCCAGCCCGAGAACGAGCGCGAGGACGAACATGCCGGCATCCATGCCTTTCAGGATATCCCAGAAGTCGGGTTGCGGCGTGCAGGTACGCTCCCTCCATGGCGAACTCCGAGTCGGGTGGGGCGACGTTGCGGCGGCTCTGGGAGGAGGACTGCCTGCTGCTTCCCGGCGTCTACGATCCGATCGGTGCGCTGCTGGCCAAGGACGCGGGAGCGCGAGCGCTGTACCTGAGCGGCGCGGGGGTCGCCAACGGCGCCTTCGGCCTGCCCGACATCGGGCTGATCGACCGCGGCGAGATGGCCGAGCAGGCGCGCCGCGTGGTCCGGGCGGCCGGCCTTCCGGTGCTCAGCGACGCCGACACCGGCTACGGCGAGCCGCTGGGCGTGGCCCGCACGGTGCGACTCTTCGAAGAGGCGGGGCTGGCCGGATTGCACCTCGAGGACCAGCGCAACCCCAAGCGCTGCGGGCACCTGGAGGGCAAGGAGCTGGTGCCCCCAAGCGAGATGGCCGCGAAGATCCGCGCCGCGACCGAGGCTCGGACCGACCGCGCTTTCGTCATCGTCGCTCGGACCGACGCGCGGGGTCCCGAAGGCCTGCAGGCTGCGATCGTCCGCGCGCTGTCCTACGTCGACAGCGGCGCGGACGCCGTGTTTCCCGAAGGGCTGCAGAGCGAGCAGGAGTTCGAGGAGTTCCGGCGCCGGGTCCCCGGGCCGCTCGTCGCCAACATGACGGAGTTCGGGGTCACGCCCCTGATTCCGTTCCGGCGCTTCCGCGAATTGGGCTACCAAGCGGTGATCTACCCGCTGACCGCCTTCCGCGTGATGCTTCGCTGCGTCGGGGAGGCGTACCGCACCCTGCTGCGCGAGGGCACCCAGGCCCCGCTGGTGGACGGGATGGCTGGGAGGCAGGAGCTGTACCGCCTCCTCGGATACGACCAAGCGGTCCGGGAGGACGCGCGATGGGCTGAACAGGCCAGAAAGGCTGATATCTGCTGAATCTTTGGAGTAGATTCCTGCACACCTACCGATACAGAGGGCGTTCCATGAGCACCGATCCCTACTCCAGCTACAGCCCGGGTCTCGAAGGCGTGTACGCGGGCGTCACCAAGATCAGCGAGGTCCACGACGACCCCAGCTACCTGATCTACCGCGGCATCGACGTCAACGATCTGGCGGCCCACGCGTCCTACGAGGAGACCGCCTACCTGCTGCTCTACGAGAAGCTCCCGAACCGAGAGGAGCTGGCCAACTTCCTGGACGTTCTGAACCGCTCGCGGTATCTGCCGGCGGAGGTGGTGGCGGCGCTGCGGCTGATGCCGAAGACCACGGACCTGATGGACATGGTTCGGGCCGGCTTCGCCATGACCGCTCCGTTCGACCCGGACTACTCCGACAACTCGCACGGCGGCAACGTCCGCAAAGCCATCCACATCATCGCCCGCGCCCCGGTGCTCGTGGCGGCCGCCTATCGTCTGAGGTCGGGCAAGGAGCCGATTCCGCCGGACCCGAACCTGCGCACGTCGGCGAACTTCCTCTACATGCTGACCGGCGAGAAGCCCGACGACCTGTCGGAGCAGGCGTTCAACACCTCGCTGATCCTGTACGCCGAGCACGGATTCAACGCCAGCACGTTCGCGTGCCGCGTCACCGTCTCCACGCTCAGCGACATCTACAGCGGCATCGTGACGGGCATCGGCACCCTGAAAGGCCCGCTGCACGGCGGCGCGAACGAGGAGGCGATGAAGATGCTCCTCGAGATCGGCACGCCGGCCAACGCCGAGAAGTGGGTCCGCAACGCCATCGAGACGAAGCGCAAGGTGATGGGCTTCGGCCACCGCGAGTACAAGCACGGCGACCCGCGGGCGCGCATCCTGACCAAGGTTGCCAAAGAGGTCGGCAAGGCCAAGGGCTACACGATCTGGTCGAAGATCGGAGAGATCTTGGAGAAGGTGATGCTGGAGGAGAAGGGCCTGTACCCCAACGTGGACTTCCCGGCCGCCTACCTCTACTATCTGCTCGGCATCCCGATCAGCGTGTACATCCCGATCTTCGTGATGGCCAGGGTCGCGGGTTGGTCGGCGCACGCCATCGAGCAGCTGGACAACAACCGTCTGATCCGGCCGAAGGTGATCTACGAGGGTCCGCCCCGCGGCGTGCCGTTCGTGCCGATCGACGAGCGCTGAGCCCGTCTCGCGTTCCGGGGGTCGGCCCGCGTGGGGCGGGCCCTCGGCGTTTTGGACTCAGCCCGTGCGGCGCACCGGCTCCTTCAGCGTCTCCCAGCGCGCCTCGGTGAGGCCTTGGCCGACCACCCAGCGGTACACGCCGGCCAAGTGTCCATGCGCGCCGGTGTGCAGGATCGGCACGCCCGACACGATCAGCGGCTCGGCCATCTTGGTGTGCGAGTGCCCGCCGACGATGAGGTCGAACTTCGGATAGGCCGCGGCCAGCTCGCGATCGGTGTGCAGTCCGGTGTGGGTGAGCGCGATCAGGCAGTCCACCTGGTCGCGGATCGCCTCCGCCTCCCGCACCGTGCACTCGATCGGCTGCTCCCACACGTACCGGCTCGTGCGGTACATCTTCATGTGCCGCGTGAGGAACGGCACCATCGCGCCGACGATCCCCACGCGGATGCCGCCGACCTCCATCTGCGCGCTGGGAGGCAGAACCAGCTTGCCGTCGCGGTCGAACAGATTGGCGCACACCAGCGTGTGCAGGCAACCGCGCAGCTTGGCGTGGAACCCAGCCTCCGTGATGTGGATCTCGCGGTTCCCGGGCACCCCGACGTCGCAGCGCGCCCTTGACAAGAGAGCCCAAGCCCGGTCCGCCTTCAGCGGAAACGCGAGGTTGCCGGACTTCACCGAGTCCCCGCAGTTCAGGTGCAGCCCGTCGTCCGGCTTCAGCGAGGCGAGCCGGTCCGCCAGCTCGTAGTCCAGCGATCCGTGGAGATCGGCCGTATGAACGATCGTGATCCCCTTCCCAAGCGACACAAGGCGTAGTTTGGCACTGCCGCCAAGTCAACGGAGGTTGACTTCAACGGTTCGGGACCCCTGTCCCACCGTCATTCGCGGAAAGGGCGCCCCGTCGCGTCGGTCTGGACGTTTCCGGTGAGGATCAGGATGCCGTCCACGAAGGACCAGATGGCGCCGTACCCGCAGGTTGCCAGAGCGACGGCCATCTGGGCGAGGCCCAGCCCGACGTGCCCCGTGTACAGCCTTCCCACACCGGGCAGGAACAGCTGCAGCACGCCCGCGGCGATCCGGCTCTTGCGCGGGCCGTAGGCCACGGGCACGGAGCCGACGGAGGGCCTGGGCATCGGCGGGCCCGGCGGCACCGCCGGAACGATCGGCTCGGGAAACTGCGACGCGAGTTCGGGCAGCTCTCCGGCGCGCGCCCAGTCCTCCAGACCAGGCCTCCACACCAGCGTGGTGGGCGTGATCCCTCCGACCGAGATCAGCTCCCTCATCTGGTCGTCGCCGATCGGCCCGATCTGACCGTAGTTGCCGATGTAGTGCCACTCCGCCACCGTGAGCCTCCCGCCAGCCGAGGGTGAGTGTACACGGAACGGGCGACGCGCCGGGTCACACCATCGGCCAGCCGTCGGCGTCGTTGCGGATCTGCCCCGTGAGGATCAGGATGCCGTCGATCAGCGACCAGACGGCGCCGATCCACACCGTCGCGAGCGCCACCAGAAGCTGGATCACGCCCAGAGCCCAGTAGCCCGCATACATCCGGCCCGTTCCAGGGATGACGATCTGCAGCACCCCGGCGGCAACCCTCGACCTAGCCATGACTTCAGTATAGTGCAGGTTCGCGCCCTTCGGTTCGCCATAATGGCGGGAGTGTTGGCCGCCGAGAACCTCGGAGTCCGTTTCGGCAGCCGGTGGATCTTCCGCAGGCTCAGCTTCCAGCTCCAGCCGGGCGACGGTCTGCTGGTCGCCGGGTCGAACGGGTCGGGCAAGTCCACCCTCCTGCGCATCCTCGCCGGGCTGGCCTCTCCCAGCGAGGGCGGCGTTCGGCTGCCCGAGGGGGACCCACGCAGGGTCCTCGCGATCTCGGCCATCGACCAGCAGCTGTACGCCGCGCTCTCCGTGCGCGAGCACCTGCAGCTGGCGGGCAGGATGCGCGGCGTGGAGCCCCGGGCGGACGAGCTGATCGAGCGCGTCGGACTGCAGGCGGCCGCCGACCGCTGGGCCTCGCGTCTGTCCACCGGCATGCGCGCGCGCCTCAGGCTGGCCCTGGCCATTCAGGCCGATCCGCTGGTCCTGCTGCTGGACGAACCCGGAGCAGGCCTCGACGAGGCGGGCACCGAACTGGTGGAGAGCGTGTGCGCCGAGCAGCGCCGGCGGGGCGTGCTCGTCGTGGCGACCAACGACCCGCGAGAAAGGAGGTTGGGCAATCTCGAGATCCGACTCGGCTGACGGCTGGCTACGGGAAGTGGCCGCCTGCTTTCGCAAGGAGTGGCTGGCGGAGACGCGCAGCCGCGCGGGCCTGATGTCCGCGGGCCTGTTCTCGGTCTCCGCCGTGGTGGCGGTGTGGTTCGCGTCGTTCGGGTTCCGCCTGCCCGGGGGCCTGGCCGCGGGCCTGCTCTGGGTCACCCTGCTGTTCTCAGCGGTGGTGGCTCTGCCCCGCGTTCTTCTGGCGGAGGAGGAGAACGGCACGGGCGACCTGTTGCGCCAGTGGGCCCGGCCGCACGCGGTGTTCTGGGGCAAGGCGCTGTTCAACAGCCTGCAGATGGTGCTGACCGCGGTGGCCCTGACGGTGCTGTTCCTGATGCTGACGGATCTGCAGATCCGCCACCCCCTGCTGCTGGCGCTGTCGCTCGCGGCGGGGTGCACGGCGCTCTCTGCCGGCACCACGCTGTGCGGAGCCTTGGCGGCCCAGGCGCCGAACCGCGCGGCCCTGTCGGTCGCGGTGTCGGTGCCGTTTCTGCTGCCGATGGTGGCCCTAGGCATCACGGCCGTGCGGGTGGCCTTCGGCCAGGGCGACGCATCGGGCGGATGGCAGGGGTGCCTCGGCTTGGCGTGCTATGCTTTGGCCACGTTTTCCGGCGGACCGCACCTGTTCGCCGCGGTTTGGAGGCGATGACGAGACCCGCGAACATCCTGCTTCTGCTGGCGATGGCCGGAGCGACGGTCGCTAGCTTCCTCGCGCCGCCCGCCAAGGGCTTCCAGCAGCCAGATCTGGCGCGCATCATCTTCTTCCACCTGCCCTGCGCGTTCGCCGCCACGGCGTTCCTCTTTTTCGGGGCGTTCGCCGCGATCCGCTCCCTGTCGGCCGACCGCCTGCTGTGGGACGCAAGGGCGGAGGCGGCGCACGGCATGGCGGCGGCCATGGCCATTGCCACGATGCTCAGCGGCATCCTCTTCAGCAAGGTGCAGTGGGGGGCGTGGTGGCAGAACGACCCGCGCCAGACGTCGTTCCTGCTGGTGCTGCTGATCTTGGGGGCCTACTTCGCGATCCGCGCCGCGTTCCAAGACCCCGAGCGGCGGGCCCGCAACTCGGCGGCCTATTCCGTCGGCAGCCTGCTGCCCAACCTGTTCCTGATCTTCGTGTTCCCGCGGCTGCCGCAGGTCAGCACGTTCCACCCCGAGGTCATCGGCAAAGAGGGCGGGTTCGATCCGACTTACTGGCGGACGATCCTCGCGGTGTTCGCCTGTCTGATGGTGGTCGCCATCTGGGCCTACCGCATGCGCGTCCGAGCCATCCTTCTGGAAGAGCGACTGGAGCAACTCGATGCAGAACTGGATTCTCGCCAGCGTCACTCCGCTGATCGTGTGGTGCGTGCTGTTCGTCTACCTGAGCCAGACGAATCGCCGCGTGGCTGAGGCCGAGCGAAGGCTCCGCGAGCTGGAGGCCTCCGACAAGGAGCCCTGACGTGGAGGCGCAGGGGCTGACCCGAGCCGAATTCCTGCGCGCGGTCGCCGTGGGAGCCGCCTCGCTGGCCTTGGCGCGGCGGGGCCTCGGCGCGCAGTCCGCCAGCGCCAAGCCCGAGCTGACCCTGGACGACCTGAAGGCGTACCTGAAGCTCGCGGACCTGCGGATGAGCGACGACGAGATGCGCCAGGTGCTGCAGGCCGGCGTGGCCGAGGGCGTCGCAGAGTACGCGGGGCTGCGCAAGGCGGTCGACTCGTACGACCTCGTGCCCAGGAGCGTGTTCCGTCCGATCGGGGCCGAGCGCCTGCGACCCGGACGCGTGACGGTGCGCGCCCGCGCTGTGCGGCTGCGCCGGCCGTCCGACGACGAGGATCTCGCGTTCCTGAGCGTCACCGAGCTGGGGCACCTGCTGCGGACGAGGCGGGTGTCCAGCGTCGAGCTGACCGAGCTGGCGATCCGTCGGCTCCAGCGGTTCGGCCCGAAGCTGAGGTGCCTGGTCACCCTGATGGAGGAGCGCGCGCTGCGGATGGCCCGCCGAGCCGACGAGGAGCTGCAGGCGGGTAGGGTCCGCGGCCCGCTGCACGGCATCCCGACCGGCGTGAAGGACCTGTTCGCCACCAAGGGCTATCCAACCCAGTGGGGCACCGAGGCGTTCCGGGGCCAACTGCTGGACTACGACGCCGCGGTGGTGGAGAGGCTGGACGCCGCCGGAGCCGTGATCGTGGCCAAGCTGAGCCTCGGCGCGCTGGCGATGGACAACAAGTGGTTCGGAGGCGACACGCTGAACCCGTGGAATCCCAAGGAGGGCTCCAGCGGCTCCAGCGCCGGCTCCGCGGCGGCTGTGGCCGCCGGACTGCTTCCCTACGCGATCGGCACCGAAACCAGCGGCAGCATCGTCAGCCCGTCGCTTCGCTGCCGCGTCTCCGGACTGCGGACCACTTTCGGCACCGTCAGCCGGTTCGGGGCGATGACCCTCTCCTGGTCCATGGACAAGATCGGTCCGATCTGTCGAACCATCGAGGACGCGGCGCTGGTTCTGGCCGCTCTGATAGGCCAAGACCCCCGCGACTTGGCCACCGTGAACAGGGGCTTCGCCTATGCCCCTCCGGCCGACCTGCAGGGGTGGACGATCGGCGTGGTGGGCAAGCCGGAGCGCCAGGCGCTGGACCTGCTGGAGAGGGCCGGCGCCAAGCTTCGGGAGGCCGACTTGCCGAAGATGCCGCCGGGCCTCGGCAACATCATCGGCGTGGAGTCCGCCGCGATGTTCGACGAGATCACCCGCGACGGCCGCGTGAACTTGGTGGAGAACGAGTGGCCGCTCTACTTCCGGGCCAGCCGCTTCGTGCCGGCGGTCGAGTTCGCCCAAGCCGAGCGCGCCCGCGCCAAGCTGTGCGAACAGTGGGACGAGGCGATGGCCCTGTTCGACTGCATGGTGCTCGCGGACTCCGGCGGCGAGGCGATCTACCCGGCCAACCTGTGCGGCCTGCCCCAGGCGATCATCCCGTTCGGCACGCACCCCGACGGCAAGAGCCGCTCCGTGTCGTTCCTCGCCAGGCCCTACCAAGAGGCCAAGGCCATCGGAGCGGCCGACGTCGTGCAGCGGTCCACGGACTATCACCGACGGCGTCCGGATCTGCGCCCGTTCGTGTGAGGGCCGGAGGGGGTACGATCCCCTCTGCCGCATGAAGGGATCGTTGCCGGTCGTGGTGATCGTGGGCCGCCCGAACGTGGGGAAGAGCACGCTCTTCAACCGGATCGTTCGGAAGCGCGTCGCCGTGGTCGAGGACACGCCCGGCGTCACCAGGGATCGCCTGTACGCCGAGGCGGAGTGGCGCGGCCGACGGTTCACCATCGTCGACACGGGCGGCATCCTCTTCCAGGATGACGACCCGCTGGTCGAGCAGATCCGCGTGCAGGCCGAGATCGCCCTGGCCGAGGCGGACCTCGTCCTGTTCCTCACCGACTCCTCCTCTGGCCTGAACCCTGCTGACCGGGATCTGGCCGAGCGGCTCCGCGGGCTGGACCAGCCGATTCTGCTGCTGGCGAACAAGAGCGACCACCCGAACCACGACGCGCTCGCGAGCGAGTTCTACGCGCTCGGCATCGGCGGCGAGGTCCGCCCGGTCTCGGGCCTGCACGGCAGAAACGTGGCGGACCTCCTGGACGACATCGTGGAGCTTCTGCCGGAGGCCCCGCCCGCCGAGGAGCAGGCGGAGGAGATCCGGCTGGCGATCGTGGGACGGCCCAACGTGGGCAAGTCTTCGCTGCTCAACGCCTTCACGGGGGAGAAGCGGGCGATCGTCTCGGACCTGCCCGGAACCACCCGCGACGCCATCGACACGCTGCTCGAATACGCCGGGGAGCGCTTCCGGCTGATCGACACGGCCGGCCTGCGCCGGAAGGGCAAGATCCAAGGCTCGGTGGAGTACTACATGGCCAACCGCGCCACGCACGCCATCGAGCGGTGCGACTGCGCCCTGGTGGTGGTGGACGGATCCGAGGGCCTCACCGACGGCGACAAGCGCATCGCGAAGATGGCGCACGACGCCGGCAGAGCGGTGGTGATCGCCATCAACAAGTGGGACGTGAAGGAGCCGCCCGACGGCCAGCCGCGCCGCAAGAGCCTCCTGAAGAAGGATTTCCTGAAGATCCTCTCGAACGAGCTGCCCGAGCTGCACTACGCCCAAGCCTGCTTCACCAGCGCGATCGAATCCGCAGGCCTGGAGCCGGTGCTGGACACCGTGCTGTCCGCGCTCGAGAGCTACAGCTTCCGCATCTCCACCGGTCGCATCAACCGGCTGATCCAGGACGCGGTCTTCGAGCGCCCGTACACCTCCAAGGGCAAGACGCTGAAGATCTACTACGCGACGCAGGTCTCCACGCGGCCGCCGACGTTCGCCCTGTTCGTCAACGACCCGGACCTGCTCCACTTCTCCTATCGCCGTTACCTGGAGAACCGACTCCGGGCGGAGTTCCCGCTGCCCGGCACGCCCATCCGCTTCCTGGTCAAATCCAGCCACAAGCCGAAGGATCCGACGGAGCAACCCAAGCCCCGGAAACGCAAGACCGAGCGATGATCCTGCTGGCGTTCGACAAGTTCAAGGGCACGCTGGACGCTCGGTCCGTGTGCGCCGCCGCCGCGCGAGGATTGCAGAGCGCGGGCGTCCCTGCCCAGTCGATCGACCTCTGCCCGCTGTCGGACGGAGGCGACGGGTTCCTGGACTGCCTGGCGAGCCCGCCCCGAACCAAGGACTGGCACCCGGGGGAAACCGGCCCTGACTTCGTCCCGCGCCGCGTGCCGTTCCTAACCGACGGCCAAGGCGGGGCGATCGTCGAATCCGCCAAGGTGTGCGGGCTGGCGATGCTCCCTCCGGAGAAGCTGAACCCGCTGCGAACCACGTCGTACGGGCTTGGCGAGGTGCTCCGCTACCTGCGCGACGAGGGCTTCCGCGAGGCGATCGTGGGCCTTGGAGGAACCGCCACCTGCGACGGCGGGATCGGCATGCTGGCGGCGCTTGGGTGGAGGTTCTTGGACGATCACGGCAGGAGCGTGCATCCGTCCGGAGGATGTCTTCCGGAGATCCGCCGCGTCGAGCCCGGCCCGCCGCTCGGACTGAGGGTGGTGGCCGCCACCGACGTCTGGAACCCGCTGTACGGGCCGAACGGAGCGGCACACGTGTTCGCGCCGCAGAAAGGGGCCGACGCGGAGGGCGTCCGCGTCCTCGACCGCGGGCTGCGCAACCTGGCCCGGCTGATGGCCGGGCTGTCGCCGCACGACCACAGCCAAACTCCCGGCGCGGGCGCCGCGGGCGGATTGGGCTACGCCATCCTGCAAGCGCTCGGCGGCAGGGTGGAGTCGGGAGCCGCGCTGGCCCTGAGGGAGGTCGGTTTTCGAGAGCGGTTGGCCATGGCGACCCTCTGCATCACAGGCGAGGGAAAGACGGACCGCCAGACCCTCGAGGGGAAGCTGCCGTACGAGGTCCTGCGAGCGTGCCGCGAGGCGGGAGTGCCCTGCCTGTTGCTCTCCGGCACGCTCGACCTCGATCCGGCGGCGGTAGGGTTCGACGATGGGATCGCCGCGGCCCGGCCCGGAACCTTGGCCTCAGAGGCCGATGTGGCCGAGGCCTGCGCCGAACTGCTCCGGCGCGCCGGCCGAAGGCCCGGCGACTGAGGCGTCGACTCCTGCCAAACTGGAGCCATGAGCCAAGCACCGAACAAGCGCGAGCTGATGCTCGGCCTTCTGCAGCCCGGCTTCGTGCCACCGTACGTGCCTGCGGCGTTCTTCCTGCACTTCCCGCCCGCTTTCCATCGGGGACGCGCCGCCGTCGACAAGCACCTTGAGTTCTTCCGCGCGACGGGCATGGACCTGGTGAAGATCCAGTTCGAGATGCCCTGGCCCGACCTCGGCATCCGCGAGGCGCGCCAATGGGCCGAGGTTCCCAAGCTGGGAATGGACTTCTATCGGCCGATGCTCGAGGTGGTGGAGGGCCTCGTCCGAGAGGCGGGCTCCGAGGCCGTCGTGGTGCTGACCCTGTACTCGCCCTACATGATCGCGGCGCACTTGGTCCGAGACGGGCGCTTGGACGCGGACCTGCAAGAGGCCCCGGAGGCGGTCGCGGCCGGCCTACAGCGGATCGCGGACGACGTGCTGGAGTTTGTCCGGGAGTGCCGCAAGGTCGGCCTGGACGGCTTCTACCATTCCACCCAGGGCGGCGAAGAGCGGCGATTCCCGGATTCGAGTCTGTTCGAGCAGGTGATCCGGCCGTCGGACCTGAAGGTGATGCGGGAGATCGCCGAGCTGTTCCCCTTCAACATCCTGCACGTGTGCGACTACCACCGCGCCAAGGTGGGAGGCTACGCCAGCATGGAGCCGTTCCTCGACTACCCCGGGCACGTGCTGAGCTGCAGCCCGCACATCGGCGGGGAGGAGGTGCCTCTTTCGACGCTGTACCACCAGTTCGGCAGGCCCGTGTTGGGTGGCATGGACCGGCTGGGCGTGATCGCCTCGGGAAGCGAGGAGGAGGTTCGAAAGGAGGCTCGCAGGGTGCTCGATGGTGCGTTCCCCGGAATGATCCTCGGCGCCGACTGCACGGTCCCGGCGGACACCCCGTGGTCGAACTTGGCGGCCGCCATCGACGAGGCGCACCGCCGAACGTTCTGAGGCGCCATGGAGACGATCCCGATTCCCGGAACCGATCTGAGGGTCTCGCGGTTCGCATTCGGCACGGCGGACTGCGGGACGAAGACGCCAGCCGATGCGGCGTTCCGCCTGTTCGAACTGTACAAGTCCGGAGGAGGAAACTTCATCGATACGGCGCATTGCTACTCCGCTTGGGTGCCCGGCGGCCTGGGGGTGAGCGAGCGGTGGGTGGCCGAGGCCGTTCGGAGGTTTGACCGAGAAGGGCTGGTCATCGCCACGAAGGGCGGCCACTGCGCCTTCGAAGGGTATCCCCGCCCCAACGCCTTCCTGGCCCCGGAGCTGCTGGAGAGGGACCTGAGCGAGAGCCTGGATCGGCTGCAGCTGGACGCGGTGGACCTCTACTACCTGCACCGGGACGATCCTCGGGTGCCGGTCGGCGAGATCGTGGAGGCCTGCAACCGACTGGCGGATTCGGGCCGCGTGCGGCACCTCGGCGCCAGCAACTGGTCTGCGCGGCGTCTGCTCGAGGCCAACCGATACGCCCAAAGCAAGAACCTGCGGCCGTTCGTCGTTCTGCAGAACCATTGGAGCCTGATGCAGCCCAACTGGACGTCGTTGGACGCTCCGGGAGCGGTGCGGTACGTGCTGGACGAGGAGCGCGCGCCTCTGGCCGAGGCGGGCATTCCGGTCGCCGCGTGGGCCCCGGTGCGAGGCATCGGCGAGCTGCAGCGGGGGCAGGCCGGAGGATACGACACCGAACGCAACCGCAGACGCTTGGAGACAGCCAAGCGCGTGGCGGCGCAGAACGGAGCCACCGCGGTTCAGGTGGGACTCGCCTACCTGCTGGCCCAGCGCCCCCTCGCGATCCCGATCCTCGGCACGGGCAACGAGGCGCACCTGCGAGAGGCGCTGGCGGCCGAACGGCTGCGCCTGACGCCGGAGCAGTTGGAGGCGCTCGAGGGCGCCTAGCGGCGACCGAGGATCGCCTCAATCTCCGCCATCTGCGCGGGGGTCAGCGGGCCGAACCGCATGGCCGCGGCGTTCTCCTCCGCCTGGCGCACCGTGCGGATTCCCGGGATCGGCAGCGTCCGCGGGCTGCGCGCCCAGATCCACGCTAAGGCGCCCTGCGCGACCGTGCGGCCGCCGCTGGTCAGGATGTCCCGGATGGCGTCGCGCTTGGCGATGTATTCAGGATTCGGCTTTCCGCCTAGAAAGATCCGCATCCACTCCGGCGCCTTCTCGCCACGCACGTCGTCCGCTCCCACCTTGGTCTCGGCGGTGTACTTGCCCGTGAGAACGCCCATCGCCAGCGGTCCGCGGTTGATGCCCGTCAACCGGTGCCTCTCGCACACCCCGATCACCGCCGGGTTGTCGTCCAGCACGTTCAGATGGAACTGGATGGCGGCGCAGTGCTCGCCCTCGGCGAACAGCTCCGCCCGCTCGGCGGAGTCGGTGCTCCAGCCGTAGGTTCGGATCTTGCCCTCCCGCACGAGTTCCTCCAGCGTCTCGCGCACCTCGGGCGCCTTCTCCAAGGGATAGCCGCCGTCGTGGAACTGCAGCAGGTCGATCACGTCCGTGCCAAGCCGACGCAGCGAGTCCTCGCACGCCTTGCGGATGCCGGCCGGCGACGCGTCGGACCCGGTGACCTGACGCGTGGCCTCGTCGAACACCGCGTTGAACTTGGTGGCCACCACCACCTTGTCCCAGCGACCCTTCAGCGCCCTGCCCAGCACCCGCTCGCTGTGCCCGCAGCCGTACACGTTCGCGGTGTCGAAGAAGTCGATCCCCAGGTCGATCGCCGCGTGGATGGCTCGGATCGACTCCTCGTCGTCCACCTGCCCCCAGCCCAGCGGCGTTTCGCCGGACCAGAACGGCCCCCCGATCGCCCAGCAACCGAAGCCCATCGGGCTCACCATGCGCCCGGTTCTTCCCAGTTCGCGCTTCTCCATCGCAAGGTCTCCGGGGCGAATCTACCCCGCCCAACCCGACGCGAGAAGCGCGATATGGATAACCATGTTGTTATACTGTTTCTGCAAGGAGCATTCTTGATGGCCCTCAGACCGCACATCCTGCTCGGCGCGGCCCCGCTGTTGCTCGCCATGGGTTTCGGACTCTCTCGGCAGGCGTCCGAACGCACGAACCTGGCGCCGGTGGCGGAGTCCTCCACCAGCTACGTCTCCCCGCACGAGAAGCTGTCCGCGCTCAACGACGGCTACGAGCCGCGCGGCTCGTGGGACCGCGGCCCGGCGGCGTACGGCAACTGGCCCCGCCGAGGCACGCAGTGGGTGGAGTACCGTTGGCCGAAGCCGATCTCGACGGACCGCATCGAGGTCTACTGGTTCGACGACCGGGGCGGCGTGCGCCTGCCGTCCTCGTGCCGCCTGCTGGCGTGGACCGGCGGGGAGTGGCATCCGGTGCAGGGTGCCGAGTCCGTTGGACTTCTCGGGGACCGCTTCAACGTGGTGGAGTTCCCGGCAGTGCGCACCGACCGCCTGCGTCTGGAGTTCGCCTCCTCCGGGGAGGCTTCCACCGGCATCCTCGAGTGGAGGGTGATCGATGCGGGCGACTCGCCGAACTTCGCGCCCAGGGTCGAGGCCGGCCCGGAGCGCACCGTAGTGCTCGGCGGCCGCACTTACCTGACCCCTCAGACGCTGGACGACGGCAAGCCTTCGCGAAGCCTCAAGGTGCGGTGGTCTCAGGCTTCAGGCCCGGGCAAGGCATCGTTCGCCGACGCGGCGAGCGCCGAAACCTCCGCGACGTTCGACCGGCCGGGCGTGCACGTCCTGCGTCTGACCGCCGACGACGGAGAGGAGGCCGCTTCCGACACCGTGCGGGTGCGCGTCGTGCCGGCTCCCTCGGGTCCTTGGCTGCAGCGCGTGAAGGCTGCCAGCTGGTCGGTGGGCGGACCGTTCTGGGGGCCTCGCTTCCGCGCCATCGTCACGAAGTGGATTCCCTACCTGATCGCCAAGCTGGAGGACCCCGCCCTGCCGGAAGGAGGCCTCTGGAACTTCGACCAGGCGGCCAAACGCCTGAAGGGCCTTTCCCACGGCCCGCACCGGGGCTACCCGTTCGCCGACGCCTACGCCTACGACACCCTCGAGGCGATGTCGCTGGCGCTGTTCCTCGATGCCGCAGGCGACCCCGAGATCGCCCGGGCCCAGGCGCTCTTCCGAAGGACGATCGCCCGTTGGGTGCCGCGCATCGTGGCTGCGCAGCATCCGGACGGATACCTGCAGACGTTCGAGACGATCCGCGGCCTGCCCCGGTGGAGCAACGTGCACAACCACGAGGCGTTCAACCTGGGGCACCTCCTCGAGGCGGCCATGGCGCACTTCGAGGCCACGGGCCGCAAGGACCGCCGGCTGCTGGACGCGGCCATCCGAGCGGCCGACTGCTGGGACCGCAACCTCGGCCCGGCGCCCAAGCGGCCGTTCCACGTGGAGCACCAAGGGTTGGAGCAGGCTCTTGTGAGGCTCGGGCGCTTGGTGGACGAGCTGAAGGGGCCGGGAAGCGGCTCGCGGTACCGCCGCATGGCGCTGTACTTCCTGAACGAGAGGCGCGGAGGCGGTGAGTACGACCAGAGCCATCTGCCCGTCCGCAAGCAGTACGAGGCCGTGGGGCACGCCGTGCGGGCGGTCTACCAATACCAAGGCATGGTGGAAGCCTTCCAAGACAGTCGGGACGAGGACCTTCTCAGCGCGGCCCTGTCGCTCGAGGACAGCATCGTCAACCGCAAGTACTACCTGACCGGCGGCATCGGCAGCGGTGAGACGTCCGAGGGCTTCGGAGGGGACTACAGCCTCCCGAACAACTCGTACTGCGAGTCGTGCGCCGGTTGCGGCCAGGTGTTCTTCCAGCACGCGCTGCTGCGCACCACGCGCGAGGCGCGGCACGCCGACCTGTTCGAGGAAACGCTGATGAACAACGTTCTGGGCGCCATCGACCTTGCCGGCGAGAACTACACCTACACGAACTCGCTGGACTCCAGCCAAGCCCGCTACAAGTGGCACGTGTGCCCTTGCTGCGTCGGCAACGTTCCGCGGACGCTGCTCATGCTGCCGCAGTGGGCGTACGCCAAGGCCCGCGACGGCCTGTTCGTGAACCTGTACTTCCACGGTTGGGCGGACCTCGGGCCGGTCGCGGGCGTGAACACCCGCGTGACCCAGTGCACGGACTACCCCTGGAAGGGCGCCGTCAGGCTGACGATCGCCCCCGAGAGGCCGGTACGGATGGCGCTGCGGCTTCGCGAGCCGAACCGACGAACCAGCGCGCTGTACACGAACCAGCCGAACGTGGCCGGGCTGCAGTCCGTGCGCGTGAACGGAAAGCCCGTGCGGGCGAAGTCCGCCAAGGGTTATCTGGTGATCGACCGGGTTTGGCGCAAGGGCGATGTCGTGGAGTTCACGATCCCTCTCCGTCCGCAGAAGGTGTTCTGCGACCCGAGGGTGCGGGCCAACGCGGGACGGATGGCGCTGCGGTACGGGCCGCTGGTCTACAACTTCGAGTCGGTGGATCAGGATCTCGGGCGGCCGCTCTCGCGGACGGCTCCGGTCGAGGCCGTCTGGAATCCCGGGCTGCTGGGCGGGGTGGTCTCGCTGCGGACCAAGTTCGCGGACGGGTCGCCGGCGGTGGCGGTGCCGAACTACGCGCGCCTCAACCGCGGCG
>FWPV01008187.1_pt1 | contig 18005 bp, 19 predicted proteins | sample 2228371 | NCBI WGS metagenome assembly FWPV01 (sample SAMEA103939776, study PRJEB20133) | metagenome | reverse complement strand
CCTCTCCATGGAGCCACCGAAGGGAATCGAACCCCCGACCCGCTGATTACAAATCAGCTGCTCTGCCTGCTGAGCTACGGTGGCTTCATCAAATTTCAAATTTAAATATAAATCAAAAAAAGACAACAATAATCCCTTTTAATTAGAATCTCAATTTAACAACATTTATTATAAAATGGTCAACCTTAATTATGCAAGAATACAGACGATTTTTAATGAAAAGCTCGTATTTTCTAAGAATTAATACTTCTTTGTCTTAATATCTCAAACAATATAATTCCTGTAGCTACTGAAACATTTAATGAATTAACTTTACCACACATGGGAATCTTAACTATCAAATCGCACATTTCTTTAACAGTCTGTCTAAGTCCTTTACCTTCAGAACCTAAAACAAGCGCTAAGGGTATATTTAGTTTTACATCCCAGATAGATTTTTGAGTATCAGTTTCAGCGCCGATTACTAATATATCATTTTTTTTCATTTCAATGATAGCATTTTTTATATTCGGCACCATTGAAACCGGAACATATTCAACTGCTCCGGCAGAGACTTTTGACATATCAGCGCTCAGAGAGACAGATCTGTAAGACTGGATAATAACACCGTGCACACCTGATGCCTCAGCAGTTCTCAAGATAGCGCCAAAATTCCTCGGGTCTTCAATACAATCAAGCACAATAAATAGAGGAATTTCTCCTTTTTCATAGGGAGCTTGAATCAATTCGTTCAGAGGAGTATAATTTTTAGCCAGAACTTTTGCAGCAATCCCCTGATTTGATTTCCCGAAGTTCTTATCAAAAAAATCCTGGGCTGCTGTTTTTACAATGATATTCCGACTCTCAGCTTCTTTAATAAGCCACCCGGGTATCTGACGTCTCCCGGATGATATATATAGTTCTTTTATAGTTCTCCCTGATCTTAGAGCCTCAAAAACAGGATTAATGCCATAAATCCAACCATTAGCAAATTTTAATCTTCCAGTTTGTCCTATCTTTTTTATCTTCAAGAATTATCCCCTTTTCTTCAAGTTCTTTTCTTATTAAATCTGCAAGTTCCCAATCTTTTCTCTGCCTTGCATCATTTCGTTGTTTTATCTTTACTTCAATTTCCTCTTCTGTCAAATCTATTCCTTTCAATTTCATTAAAGAAACATTCCACTCATATGGCGTTCTGTTAAAGATATTCAAAACATTACCTGTTTCAGATAAAAGTTGTCTGGTTAGTAAAAGAAGTTCTATATCTTTTGAACCTGTTGGTTTTCTATCAAGAAATTTATTAACTTCTTTAATGAGTTCGAATATATGTCCAAGAGCGAGAGCAGTATTGAAGTCATCATCCATTGCTGATATGAACTTCTCTTTAAAAGAAGATAAAAAATTAGAAAAATCATTCCCTGCTTTAGTAAAGTCTTTACTTTCAACCTGCTGTTTTCTTAATTCATCATCAATCCTTGTTAGAGTAGTATAAAATCTATCCAGGGTACTTTCAGCTTCCTTGAGTTGTTCATCTGAAAATTCAATCGGACTTCTGTAATGTGTTGAAAGAAGGAAGAATCTGAGCACCTCGGGATCGAATCTATTAAGAACTTCTTTAATAGTAAAGAAGTTTCCAAGAGATTTAGACATCTTTTCTTTATTGATTGTTATAAAACCATTATGCACCCAGTATCTTGCAAATGGTTTTCCTGTATATGCTTCTGATTGTGCAATTTCATTTTCATGGTGTGGGAATAACAAATCCGCACCTCCGCCGTGAATATCGAAGCTTTCTCCAAGATGTTTAAGTGACATAGCAGAGCATTCAATATGCCATCCAGGCCTACCCTTTCCCCATGGACTTTCCCAGAACGGTTCCCCCTCTTTTGATTTTTTCCACAGAGCAAAATCCATTGGATTTCTCTTGTTCTCGTCAACCTCAACTCTCGCGCCAGCCAGCATATCTTCCATATCTCTCCTTGAGAGTTTTCCATAATCCTTAAAACTATCTACAGAAAAATAGACATTCCCGTTTACCTCATATGCAAAGCCTTTATCTATTAATCCTTTTACTATTTCAATCATCTCATTGATATATTCTGTTGCTTTCGGTTCTATATCAGCCCTTGCAACGCCGAGTCTATCCATGTCCGCATAATACTCATCTGTATATTTCTGAGCAACAACATTCCATGGAATTCCTTCCTCATTTGCCCTTTTAATAATTTTGTCGTCTATATCAGTAAAATTTCTCACATATGTCACATCATAACCTTTATATCTCAGATACCGTGTTATAACATCAAAAACTATCGCACTCCTGGCATGACCTATATGACAGTAATCATACACAGTCACACCACAGGCATAAATTCTTACTTTGTTCGGCACAAGCGGAATAAATTCCTCTTTTTTACCTGTGAGGGTGTTATAAATTTTCATAGATTATAGTTCCTTAGATAATATTGTGATGATTAATATAATACCTTAAATACTATATCGATTTTAACCCTGATATAGACAATCTATCTTTTTATGTTATTATATTTTGCAATGGAAAATCCAAATACCCAACAGCAGGACTTAAAAAAAATGATAGCTGATTATATGGAAGCAGGCATGCTGGATAATATTATTGATATGTTCAAATATGATTCCAGCCTTTATGATTATATAGGTTATCTTCTTACTGATGAAAGAATGCGTGTAAGAATTGGAACCACAGCACTTCTTGAAACCCTCAGTTCCGAAGACCCGGAAAACTCTAAAAAAGCTCTGCCACAGGTAATTTCATTATTAAAAAACTCCGACCCTGTTCTAAGGGGCGATGCTGCTTATCTCTTAGGTACCATCGGAGACGAAAAAGTAATTCCCCATCTTCAAGAACTTCTTAATGATGAAAATGAAAATGTAAGAATTATCGCAACCGAAGCCATTCAGGACATAGAATCAAGAAATAAATAATCTTATCCCTTCATAAGTAGCATTGCACCATTACTGAGACCGAGTTCTTTTGAGACTACATGACATTTTGACTGGAAAAGAAAATAAATATTCTTTCTGCTGTTTAATAGTGTCTCAAAATTACCCTGTCCTTTGCTTATAATCATTTGCGCTCTTTTGAATTCCTCCTGAAAATATTTTGATGTCCACTGAAGTATAGTACCAACTGCATCGGAACCGTTATCAATCACCTCGCATATTTCTGTTAACCCTGATTCTTCTGCATCTAAAACTGTTGCATCATTGATAACAGGAGAGCCTTTCACAACAGCTTTCACTTTCTTTTTATTTTCAATCAATGATTCTATCAAAATTCTATCAAAAACTATCTCCCCAGCATTATCAAGGAGATACAGTATTTCATCTGCTTTTGATACTGAATTTAAAAATTCCTTACTGTCATCTACATTAAGATTGTTATTCAGCGCGCGATTTATTGTGCTTTCTATGTCAACTGAAGTAAATATACCGAAGTCGATAACATTGCCGGCTATCGCAAGTTTCGATGCTGTTATAAGTGGTTCTTTACTTTCTGATACTATGTTTTTGAGTTTACCATAAAGTCCGAGTGCGATTTTATTGTACTTTGTTTTAATATTTTTGAATGGATCTCCTCCAAGCATCTGACGAATCTTTCTATGAATGAAGGTTGTAGTGTAAGCCGGGGGCATTGAAGTATCGACAGTTTTAATATAATCCATTATCTCCTTTAAAACTGTTACCTGAAAAACCTCATCATCCGTTCCAAGTCTGAGTGCAATCAAAGCCTGTTTAAGGAAACAGGGGAAACAATCAAGTTGAACTTTCATTTCTTTTTCTTTTTAAGGTTATTTGCTTTTTCTTCTACCTCAACTGCCATCTGTTTCTTATATTCTTTAAATTTTTTCAAAAGCTCCTTATCCTTGCAGGAAAGAATCTGTACTGCAAAAATTGCGGCATTTTTGGCACCAGCCTTTCCTATTGCCATTGTTGCTACAGGAACTCCCGGGGGCATCTGCACAGTTGAAAGCAAAGAATCAAGTCCCTTAAGATGTGAGGATTCTATCGGCACGCCTATTACAGGCAAAACAGTATGAGCTGCCAGAACTCCTGCAAGGTGTGCAGCCATTCCGGCTCCTGCAATTATGACACCAATACCCTTTTGTTCTGCACTCTCCGCAAGTTTTATTGCACGAGCCGGGGTCCTGTGTGCAGAGGCAATTGTCATATCATAGGGGACTCCAAATTTTTCGAGTATCTCTCCAGCAGATTCCATCACAGGCAAATCCGATTCACTGCCCATTACAATCAAAACCTTTGCTTTCATTTAAACCTCCTTTAAAATAAAGTCTTTATCAAAGTCATACTTTATTCCATTAAATTTAATTTTACTCAACGCCGATATGCTCTTTTGAATTAATTCATCCTTACTGTCGGAAACAACATTAACACCAATCACATTATTACCATTTGTTACAATATCGCTGTTAGAGAAAGATGTATTTTCATGAAAAATATGAATATTATTATCTTCCATATTTTCGATTCCTGATATTACATTTCCTCTGTCTTCATTTTCTGAAAAAACCATTGTGGTCAGAGAGAGCTTATCTTCCAGTTTAATCTCAATTCTATCGAGCCTCTCATCTATAATAGCTGTGAAAATATCTATTATATCAGTTTTTATCAATGGCAAAACTGTCTGGGCTTCAAGATAATCAAAAGTACAGGTTATATCATGAAAAAGCATCTGTCTGTCATTTAAAAACAAATCTACAGAAAATATACCTTTAAATTTAATCCTCTCTGAGGAAATAGCATCAAGTAAAGGAATGACAATCTTTTTATCAAGAATATCATTTGTTTCCAGTGATGGAGGTTTCTGTTGACTTAAACACATCAGTGTCTTCATAAATATACTATCGGTATTTTTTTTCCTGAGAGTCGCAAGATGCTTCAAATTATTACCATCTGTTAAAAAGACAAAAGAAAACTCGAGGCCCTGTGGGATTTCACTGATAATTATATGATTGCCTGCATCATTGAATATTCTTTCATTTATAATTTTTTTCAGTGCATGGATTGCATCATCAACTGTTTGAGCCTTATAGATTCCTGTATTATAAAGGTGCCCATCTGTTTTTATTAAAACAGGTGCTCCTTTCAGCATTATATAATCAACAGCATGCAGAAATGCTGAAAAAGTTTTATATTCAGGCAAAGGTATCCCGTAAAATTTGAGTAAATCATGTGAAAAAACTCTGCTTGAGTGCAACTGGAATGCTTTTAAATCAGGACCTATTACCCTGCAGCCCTCCCTGCGGAAGAGACTTGCTGCATCCTGTGCAATAAATCTTTCCGAACCTATAAAAACAAGGTCTATCCACTCATATTTTACAAAATCAACAAGAGCATCAAGAGTTCCTTCATTCAATTCAATACATTCAGCATATGAAGTAATACCTGCATTGCCAGGGCAGCAATAAATTTTTTCGATATTTTTACTCCGGGAAAGTTTCCATACAAGAGCATGTTCCCTCCCCCCGTCTCCTAACACGAGTACTTTCAATTATCTATACCTGTCTAACTTTCGATTACCTTATTTAAGTATTCTGCTATCAATTTATCGTATCTTGATGTATGTTGAAATACCTTTGTCGCAAGCTTAAGTCTTGTCTTATAACTAATATCACCTTTATTGTTCTTCATTTCATTGATTACTGTTTCATAATCAGCAGGGTCAACGATCACAACAACATCTTTGAAATTCTTTGATGCTGAACGGAGCATTGTGGGTCCACCAATGTCTATATTTTCTATAGCATCATCAAAAGTTACATTCGGCTTTGAGATAGTCTCCTCGAATGGATAAAGATTCACAACAACCATGTCTATTAACCCTATACTATATTTTTTAACCTCTTCCATATCTTCTGGATGGTCTCTTCTGCAAAGCAAGCCACCGTGTATCTTTGGATGGAGCGTTTTCACTCTACCATCAAGCATTTCAGGCGAGCCTGTATGTTCAGAGACTTCCTTTACTTTAACACCTGCATCTTTCAGTGCCTTTGCAGTGCCCCCTGTTGAAAGTATCTCAATTCCAAATGCAGTCAGTTCCTTTGCGAATTCAACTATACCTTTTTTATTCGAGACACTTATTATTGCCCTCTGAATCCCTGACATAACACCCTCCTCTCAAAATTTTGATTCATAAACGTATTGTTAACCGTGTAAACTGTGTAAACTGTGTAAACCGTGCAAACTGTGTAAACCGTGTAAACTATTATTACTTTTTTATGTATCCTTTTTCCATCATACTCGTAAACTGGTTATCACCTATGATTATATGATCAAGCACTTTGATTCCTACAATACTGCCTGCATTTACAAGCTTTTCAGTAATTATAATATCTTCCCTGCTTGGCTCGGGATCTCCGCTTGGATGATTGTGAACAAAGATTACCGATACTGCAGACTCTTTAATTGCATCTCTGAATGCTTCACGCGGATGTATTAAAGAATTTGTCAGTGTTCCTTCAGATATGCGACAATCCTTAATAACCCTGTTTTTAGCATCAAGCATTGCGCAGTGAAAAACTTCTTTATTGATATTACCGATTTTTTGCTTATAATACTGAAATACTTCATTAGCCGAGAGAAATTGAGAGCCCCTCTGAATACTCTCACCAAGAAATCTTCTTCCAATCTCAAGAGCAGCTTTGACCTGAGCGATTTTTGCATTTCCCATTCCCTTGAATTTAGAAAATTCATAAACAGACGCCTGTTCCATATCCCTGAGATTCTTAAATTTATTCATCAATTCAATAGCAAGATCAATCGCACTTTTTCCACCTCCACCTGTTCTGAGAATAATTGCAAGTAACTGTGCATCAGAAAGAAATCGAGGTCCGTGCTTTAAAAGCCTTTCTCTCGGTCTTTCATCTTCAGGCCATTTTTTAATGCTCTTATAACTCATAAAAACAAAAAATATTAGCATCTATTAAATATATTGTAAAGAAATATTTCTTCTGTCTGATGTCCGTTTTACGTGGTATGTTGTAAAATATCTAATAAGTGTTATCATAATATTTATAGTTGAAATTTTTTCTAAATTTAGATATTAGTTATATTTAGAAACTATCAGGAGGTTTAAGTGAGTCTCAAAGAAAACAAAAGCGCTATCAAGAACAGAAAGGGATTTACATTAGTTGAATTGATTGTTGTAATGGTCATTCTCGGTATGCTCGCTGCACTGGTTTTTCCCAAATTCATTTCTAAGGTTGGCAAGGGAAAAGTATCTGCTGCAAAAACACAGATCGAGTTACTCGGGCAGGCACTCGATCAATTCAGAATGGAAACAGGAAGGTATCCAACAACACAGGAAGGTTTAAATGCACTTCAGGTGAACCCGGGTGTAAATGGCTGGGACGGTCCTTACTTGAAAAAAGGGATACCGAATGACCCATGGGGAAGACCTTATCATTACGAATCTCCCGGCCAGCATGGTGATTATGACCTGTATTCATATGGAGCTGATGGGCAACCTGGTGGTGAAGGAGAAAATCAGGATGTCAATAGCTGGGAATAATTGTCTTTTTGTGTAATTTCTATTGACATATTTTGTCAATAAATTGCTTTATGGTGAGTTTGGACTTAAAAATATTGCAGAGAAAACTTATAGTGTTAGTAGAAGAATCAGTCATAACCATATTGATTATTTTATAATTTTTTAGTATATTAGGTATTGCAGTCCTCCTGATTTAGTTTCTGGCATGGTGATTGCTTTCTTTAAAGTAAAGAAATCAAAGGAGGTGGTGCAAAAGGATATAAAGCATCAGGGTTCAGGTGGCAATTATTTTTATAGTAATAACTTTTAAAAATCAAAAAGGGGGAAAGATGTTTAAAACAATTCAACAGATGAAGAAAAGGGATCAGAGAGGTTTTACCCTCATTGAATTACTCATTGTCGTTGCAATCATTGGAATTCTGGCAGCAATAGCAATTCCTGCATATCTTGGACAGAGAGAAAAAGCAAAGGTTCGTTGCGTTATCGCAGGTGCAAAAGGTGCGGTCTCTGAATTACAGAGCTGGCTCGATGCAATTGTCTCTGGAGACCCTTATTTAATTACAGGACCAACTGGAGATGCGATTTGCTATCAAGCACCCAATCCTGACCCTGCCAAAACATGTGCTGCAATGTATAATGGCCTGGAAGGTACCGCATACACAGCAACTGCTGCTGATGTTGTAGAAAAAGCTATCGCACATCATGCAAATAAAGGTGAAAGAAGCTGCTTTGTGGGTACAATCAGTCTCTTTGCTACAGGCACACCTCAAGCCGGACAAATTATACTTACCGCAGGAACAAGTGCTATCACGATTCAAGGTTATGCACAGGATACAGGCAATCCAGTTTTCAGCACCACAGTATCTGCACGTTAAAAGAATTCGCATAAAAAAGGCGGGATTAAATTCCCGCCTTTTTTTTTAACCCGAGAATGAGAGGAATTACTAAAAAATAATATGTTAAATGATTCATATAATAAGAAAGTTTTAATTTTCAGCATTTTAACTTTTATCATCGCTTTTTTCATTTATTTACCCACAATCTGGAATAAATTTGTATGGGATGATATTCAATTAATAACTCATCCTCTTAATCTGGGTAAAAATCCTTATTCATTTTTCTTCGGGAGTGGAATATATTACAGACCATTCCTTCATCTTTCAATGGCAATTGATTATAGTTTCTGGCATCTCAATCCAATGGGATACCATCTTACAAATGTCATTCTCCACAGCATAGCTTCTTTACTGGTTTTCTTAACAGGATTGTTTATATTGAAAGACGAAAGTATCAATCTCAACAACATTCATCTGAATAATGGAAATACAAAAATTTTAACAGCCGCACTGTTGTCATCGATTATTTTTGCTATACACCCTGTTCATACAGAGTCAGTAGCATGGATTTCAGGGAGAACCGATATAATCTCGACAATTTTCTTACTTCTTGCTTTTCTCTCATTTCTTATCTACAGGAGAGAGAGCAAAATTTCAGGACTTATCCTGACATGTATCTTTTTCCTGTTTTCATTATTCAGCAAAGAAAATGCAATTTCTTTTATTTTTATTGCTATGTTATATGGCCTGCTTACTGGAATGAATCGCAAGAAACTTGCTATTTCTCTGTTTTCATTTTCTGGAGCAGGTTTAATATATTTAATCATGAGACAGAGCAAGGTAGTAACAATGGTTCTATCATCTCCTGCCGGAAAAAATTCTCTTTTTTCGCCGGATATTTCTATAACAAATTTTTTCCCTTTACTTTTTGGAGGATTGGGTTATTATTTTGAAAAACTTGTTTTGCCTTTAAACCTGAATCTTCTGCCTGATGTGCCAAAAAATCCTATATTTTTTCTTATTGCTCTTTTTCCATTTATACTTGCCATTGTCTTGTATTTAAAAAAACGCAAATTAGAATTCTTTCTATTATTCTGGAGCATTCTTACTTTGCTACCTTCTTTGCTTATTTTATTCTCTAAAATAGGGTCTCCAATCGGTGAACGCTATTTATATCTGCCTTCTGTTGGTTTTTGTATTCTTGCTGGTGTTTTACTTTCAAGAATAAGCAACAAGAAATTACTATTTATTTCTTTTGTAATAATAATTTCAGGTTCATTTTCAACATATGAAAGGTTAAAAGTCTGGGAAAACGATCTAACACTCTGGAAAGATACAGTTGCAAAAAATCCCTCATCTGCAATTGCACATGCAAACTATGGCAGAGCTCTAATGGAAAAAAATGATTTTGAACAGGGCAGAAAAGAATTGTTTACCGCTTTACAGCAAAAAAGAATAAGCGCGGAACTTGTATCAATCATAAAGGATATGCTCGGGGTGGTAGAGATGAGAAATAAAAACTACCAGAAAGCTGAAGATTATTTTAAAGAATCTTTAAAAGCCAATCCCAGAAATATTACAGCACTTAGTAATTATGGAATCTTATATCTAAGGATGTCGGAACCCATTAAAAATGAAGAAGAAAAAAAATTGATTATCGAGAAAGCAATAAAACTACTTGAAGAGTCAATAAAAATATCGCCTGGATTCATACAGGCAAAGTTTAATCTCGGGCTATGTTATCTTCAGATAAAAGAATATGACAGGGCTCAAAAATACTTTGAATCAGTAATCGAATTAGATCCAAGAGGTAGTCTGTCTAACGAAGCTCTACAGCTTCTTCTAATTGTGGAATTTGCCAGACGTAATATTCCTACGGGCAACCAGTAATTTTAACTATTGAAAACAATTTAATGATATTGAGTTTTAAAATAGATAAGATGGTAAAATAAAAAAAATGACATGTTTGGGATTTTTCCAAGAAAGGAGTTAATATGAAAAATGAAATAGTTAAGAAGAGTCGTCAGAACAGTGCAAACAAGAATGGTTTTACTTTAGTTGAACTTTTAATAGTTATTGCTATTATAGGCATTCTTGCTGCGATAGCCGTACCATTATTCCTGGGAGAACGCACAAAAGCAGCACGGACAGAGGCTCAAACCAATCTAACATCTCTGAGGCTTGTCCTTGAACAATATTATGCTGAGAATGGTTGTTACTATAAATCAAGTGGAAGTTGTGCAAACGGAACTCTTACCTTATCCCAGATCAAATCTACATACAGCCTGTTTAAACCTGGAGATGAAAAAGCACTAAAGTTTGACTATAAACTTGTAATATCAGGAGACCCTTCAGCATCGGCTTTTATTGCTAAAGCTATGGGCAAATCTGATACTATTGTTAAAAATACAACACTCTGTCTCAATCAGAACAATGAAATGACAGGAGGAGCATCCTGCACATGGTAATTGAATAATAAAATGTATGTTGAAAGTCTTTCACCTATGTAAAAATAAAATCCGATATATTCTTTTCCTTCTCATTATTTCACAACTTACTTTTTTTCATTCTAAATTTGTAAAAGCCGACGATTATGTTACGATATATTTTTATTGGGGCATGGGTTGTCATAATTGTAAAGAAGCAGACAGATTTTTGAAGGGGCTTTCACAGAAATATCCACAAATTAAAATAGAATCTTACGAGGTCTGGAACAATACTGAAAATTCAAGACTTTTTTCGAGCATGGCAAATGCTTACGGGATAAAAGTTGAAGTTGTTCCAACAATTTTTATAGGGAATTTTGAACCATTTGTAGGATATATAAATGATGAAACAACCGGGAAATCACTTGAGCTGGCTGTAAAACATTGTATTGATTTCGGGTGCATAGACCCTTTTGAAAAGACTCAGAATCTTTTAAACCACAAAATAATTCCAAAAACAAATATACCTGCTTCAGATCATAGCATTATCACACTACCATTTTTAGGCAAAATAGATTCATCAAAAGTATCATTGCCTGTTTTAACAGTTATTATTGCTGGGTTAGATGGATTCAACCCATGCTCTTTTTTTGTATTATTAATTTTACTCAGTATCTTAGGACATGCTCACTCAAGAAAAATTATGTTATTAATAGGCGGTATATTTATTTTTTTCTCGGGTCTCATATATTTTGCTTTCATGTCAGCCTGGTTAAATCTATTCCTGATTTTAGGACAGATCAAGGAAATAACTATTTTTGCAGGAATAATAGCTCTACTAATCGCTTTAATCAACATTAAAGATTTCTTTTATTTTAAAAAGGGAATATCACTAACTATTCCGGATAAAGCAAAACCCAGGATATATGAGCTTGCAAGAAAAATAGTTAATGAAAGTTCACGGCCTGCAATGATAACAGGGACAATGATACTTGCTTTTACTGCGAATATATACGAACTTCTATGTACTGCAGGATTTCCCATGGTCTATACAAGAGCTCTAACCTTGAATGATATTTCTAAATATTCTTATTACATTTATCTGATTTTCTACAATTTGATTTATGTAATTCCGCTGATGTTTGTTGTCATCATTTTTTCCATAAGTATTGGCAAGCGTAAGCTCACAGAATGGCAGGGAAAAATATTGAAGCTTATTTCCGGGGTTATGATGTTTTATCTCGGGTTAATATTAGTATTCAATCCAGATCTTCTTAATAATTTTTTAATTTCAATTTCTTTGATACTGGCATCTTTACTTACATCAACTATAATAATACTTCTGTCAGGAAAATCGATAAAAATGTAATATGGGAGTAAGGAACAGTTAAGGGAAAAAGTCCTGCTCTTTGCTGAAGCACAAGGATTATTTACAGACAAAGATGTCCTTGAAGCCATTTCATGAGGGGTTTACCATACACAAATGTTATTATTGGTACCGTTTATTTTGTTTCAGAAATAGAGTCATTGTTATTTATATCCATAATAAAATCATCGAGTTAAATAAATTTTTGAGCAATGTAAGCATTATTTAGGTTAAACTATTTTAAATGATTTTATATTTAAAAATATTCAGGATAAAACACTGGATTAAAAACTTTTTCCTCTTTGCTGCTCCTTTTTTTGGAGGTGTCTTATTTACAGATAAATCTTTATATATCGGAATTCCTGCTTTTATAGCTTTTTCTCTATGTTCGAGTTCCATATATATTTTTAATGACTTAAGAGATATTGAAAGAGACAGGCTTCATCCGAAAAAAAGCAAAAGACCCATTGCATCAGGACAGGTCAGCAAAAATTCCGCTTATATATTATCATTTCTTCTGATTTTAACCTCATTGATTCTATCTTTTAAAATTGGTATCAATTTCTTCTACTTTATTATCTTATATTTCCTTATACAAATCGGATACTCGATCTATTTTAAAAAAGTGCCCATACTTGATATTTTCTGCATTGCTTCTGGCTTTGTGATCAGAGTTCTTGCAGGAGGTGCGGTTTTTGATGTTGAAGTATCCAGATGGCTAATACTTACTATGTTCATGATATCCATTGTTCTTGCTACAGGTAAAAGACTTGGAGAGGTTTTATTGCTCAGTGAAAAAATTACAGAGCACAGACAAAGTCTAAACTCTTATTCAATATCAACCCTGAATGAAATATTACTTATTTCCTCATCTGCCGCACTGATTGCATATTCCTTATATACAGTTGAACAGTTCCACAAGCTCATTTATACAATTCCTGTTGTAACATTTGGATTGTTCAGATATTTGATGATTTCAAAACAGGGTATGGGAGACCCGACCGAAGCCATGACAAAAGACAGATGGCTTGCACTGACAATATTTATATGGCTTTTTATTGTTTGGCTTGTAAGATATTAATATTTTACGATGCATTTTTTCTTGATTAAGAAACGCTTTAGTACCAATGAATAATTTAAGAACAAAGATATTGAGAAAATTATATAATGTGTTTCCTTTTTCATTAAAAGGAGACCTTTTGTTAGATAATAAAGAAATTAACAGAGATATATCCTGTGTAATCAATTTTTATGGAAGAATAAATTTGCTCGAGGGCATTCTTTACAGCCTTGTTCAACAAGATTTTCCCAAAAATAACTTCGAAGTTATACTTGTAGAAGACAGAGGTGGCACAGAAGAAGGTAAAAATATAGCAGAACATTTTTCAGATAAGCTTAATATCAGATATTACGCTCTTTCAGAAAATTTTGGATTAATGGGTTATTCAAGAAATTATGGGCTTTCTAAAACAAAAGGGGAATTCGTTCTATTTCTTGATGATGATACTGTTATACTTCAAAGAAATTTTTTATCAACTCTTGTCAATACCTTTAAATCACTCAAAACAGATGCTGTAATACCACATGGAAGAGCAAGCTATGCTTTATTGAAAAATAAATATGATTTTCACGACCCTTATTATCCAACAAGCCGTTGCATGGCATATAGAAGAGATGTCCTTGGAGAATTGGGTGGTTATGTTTCAGAAATTATAGGACAGGAAGACGTTGAATTTGTGATACGTTATATATCTTCAGGGAGGACATTCATCCAATCTAATCAGCTTGAATATTTCCATCCTCCTTTGATAATCAACAAAATCAGTAAAGCAGCGGCTGTAGGTGCTTCATTTTTCAGACTGCGAAAAAGGTATCCATTTTTAATCTGGCTGATGCTTTTAATAAACGGCTCAAGATATTTGCCTTTGTTACTGTTACCAGTCAAAACAAAATGGAAAATGCAGGGCAAATTCAGTTTAGGGTTTGCCGTGGGAATTATCCTGTCAATGATAGGAATCACCTATGAGTATAAGTGAAAAAATAAACGAGAAAACAAAAGATGTTTCCGGCCGACTTTTTTCTGTCCTTCAAAGCTCAGTGAAAATAAATATGCGTAACTACCACTCCAGAGATCTTATAACAGGAAGTTCAATTGCTTTTCTTTATAAAATTATTGGCATGACGTTGGGGTATATTTTTGTTTTGATAATTACTCGCAATCTCGGAGCATATACAATGGGAGTTTTTGCTATATCTATAACAGTATTGGAGGTTTTTTCAGTTTTCGGTAGAATAGGACTTGAGACAGCTTTGTTGCGTTTTACTGCTGAATTTTCTTCAAATAAAAGGATGGATTTGATAAAGGAAGTTTATAACAAGGCTTGTAAGATTATTATTCCATTATGCACTGTGCTTTCTATCTTGATATATCTCGGTGCGCCTTACGTTGCAAAAGGCATATTTAACAATGAACATCTCACAAAATCTTTTCGTATAATTTCAATTTCACTTCTTCCTTCTGTTTTCCTATCGATAAATCTTGAAAGCATTAGAGGACTCAAGAAAATAAAGGAATATGCCTTTTTACAAAATATTCCAGGACAATTATTCGGCAACTTATTTTTATTGACAGTTCTTATCTTTTATAAAAGTCAATATTTACCAATTATTACTCATATAATAACCACATTTTTTCTGAGTATTATAAGCTTTTTCCTGTGGCATAGATATACGAATAAAGATTATGTTTGCCGAAACACATCCATTCAAATCAAAAAAATTTTGAAGACCTCCTTACCAATGTTTCTTTCAAGTTCACTTTTTATGATTATAGGGTGGACTGATACGATCATGCTCGGTATTTTCCGTAGCGAGGAGGAAGTAGGAATATATAATGTTGTGATGAAAATATCTTTCTTAACAAGTATTACATTATACGCTATTAATAGTATTGCTGCTCCAAAATTTGCTGAACTTTATGTTAGTGGGAATATATAAGAACTCGGACAATTTGCGAGAAATTCAACCAAAATGATTTTCTTGAGTTCTTTACCACTCTTAACATTATTTATTTCTTTCCCCTCGTTTGTACTCGGTTTTTTCGGGAACGAGTTTATTACTGGTACATCAGCCTTGGTCTTTTTATCAATAAGTCAATTTGTGAATGCTATATCAGGTTCGGTTGGATATATCCTACAAATGACCGGGAAAGAAAATGTTTTTCAATATATTGTTTTTGCTGCAACATTAATTAACATAACACTTAATTTACTTTTAATCCCACATTACGGTATAAATGGAGCAGCTTTTGCAAGTATGATAAGCTTGGCTTTCTGGAATCTGATTTCTATAGTATATATAAAATCTTTTCTAAATTTTATTACTATTTATCTTCCAGGATTCAGAAAAGCTGGTAAAATATAGATATGAATAAGTGTAAATTGCCTAACTTTTTAATTGTAGGAGCAGCAAAAAGCGGAACCACCTCACTTTATCATTATCTTAAGCAGCATCCAGAAATTTATATGAGTCCTGTGAAAGAGCCAAAGTTTATAACTTCTCAATTTTTAAAATTTCCCTTCAAAGGTGTAAAGGATGATGAGGTAATGAAAAGCATGGTGAAAGATTTTAAAGAATATTGCAACCTTTTTGCGATGTCAAATAACGAAAAAGCGATTGGGGAAGCCAGTGCAGATAATTTATACTACTATGAAAAAGCTATACCTTATATTAAAAAATTTATTGGTGAACCAAAAATTATTATTATTCTAAGGAATCCTATTGAAAGAGCATTCCCCGCTTATTTGCATCTTGTTCGTGACAATAGAGAACTACTGACTTTCGAAAAAGCTTTAGAAGTAGAAGGAATAAGGGAAAAAAATAACTGGGAGTTTATATGGTTTTATAAAAAAGTTGGTTTTTTTGCAGAACAAGTAAGAGCATATCTGGAAAGCTTTTCCCATGTTAAAATTTGTTTTTTTGAAGATTTAGTTAAAAATCCTTTAAATCTTGTACAGGATTTATATAAATTTTTAGAAGTTAATCATATGTTTGTTCCTGATATAAATAAAAGATACAATGTTTCTTTGATACCAAAAAGCCAAATATTACACAAATTTTTAACACAGCAAAGTATTATTAAAGAAAATCTCAAGAATTTATTAAAAATTTTTATTTCTGATAAACAAATAGGAATTTTAGTAGAAAATGCTAAAACAAAAAACTTATATAAGCCAGAAATGAAACAAAAGACTCGTAAACATTTAATCGATATTTATCGTGAAGACATATTAAAACTTCAAGATTTAATTAAGAGAGATTTAAGCCACTGGCTGAAATAAAATTTATGAATCCAAAGGTAGCGATAGTAATAGTTAACTGGAATAAAAAAGATTACGTTCTTAATCTTTTGAATTCACTGAAAAAAATCAATTATGATAATTACGAAATCATTGTAGTTGATAATGCTTCAACTGATGGTTCTGTAGAAGCATTAAAAGAATTATTTCCAGAAATACATTTAATTGTGAATGCAAAAAATCTTGGGGGAACAGGAGGATTCAATACGGGCTTAAAGTATATAATGGGACAACCAGAATATGAATATATCTGGCTTTTAGATAATGATGTTGATATTGATGAGCAATCATTAATTGAATTGATTAATGTTATGGAAGAAGATAGTTCAATCGGAATAGCAGGCTCAAGGATAGTTGATATTAATGATAAAGATATTACTGTAGAAGCAGGGGCTTTTTTCCGATGGGACATTGTTGGGGTAAAACCTTTATTTAGAAATAAAAGGAATCTTTCTTTTAAGAAAAAACTTATTGATGTTGATTATGTTGCTATTTGTTCTGCATTGGTAAGGACAAGCGCCGTTAAGAACGTAGGGATAATGGATGAACGGTATTTTATTTTTTGGGATGATATGGACTGGGGGATGCAATTCAAAAAAAATTATTATAGGGTAGTATCAGTTCTTACTTCAATAGTATTTCATCCTCCATTTACTGAAAAAAGAACTCCATTAGTTGATTTTTATTATGGTAATAGGAACTCACTTCTTACTTATGCAAAACATTCAAATTTCTATGATAGATTTTTTATTTATTTGAAACATCTCCGATATTGTCTCAAGGTTCTATTTTTCCTATATTTAAACGGGAAGAAAAATTTAGCATGGATGGGATTTTCTGCTATATTTGATTTTATTAAAGGATCATGGGGTGGTAAAACTTTTGAATTTCACGAACAACCCCATAAAAATAAACCGTTTAAATATAATAATGAAAAAATAAAAAAGATAATTATCTTGAATACTGGGAATAGAGAAGATATTTTACATTCATCTAAAAAAGCCAAAAAAATATTTTCTGAAGCAACCTTAACATTACTTATACAATTTGATAGAGTTGACATGTTTAAAAACGATTTCAATTGTATAATTCTTTTAAAACGAGAAAAATTGTTATATCTTTTTCTTATTTTTTTAAAAATCCTTTCTAAAAATTACGATATAGCGATATTACCAAGATATCCTTCTCCTTTTTCATATGCAGCTAAGAAAGCTTATTTCTATGACCAAGCCACTGACAATTTTATCGAGCATAATGGTAATAGAAAAAATATCTGGAAGCTTCTTTTATCAATCATTGCCGGAGAAATAACAAGTATATTGTTTTTACCAGTTGTATTTATAAGAAGTATTTTCTATAAAAGCAAATAAAATAGATTCGTAATACACTTAATAATTATTAATTCTGTCCCATTTCACTATCTATTTAATTTTGATATAATTTAAACTATCTTCTTACATAACACAATTATTAAATATGAACTATAACTAT
>FWPV01008451.1_pt1 | contig 18006 bp, 16 predicted proteins | sample 2228371 | NCBI WGS metagenome assembly FWPV01 (sample SAMEA103939776, study PRJEB20133) | metagenome | reverse complement strand
ATATTCTCCATAAAAAATAAAATAATATTATTAAAAAATTTTTTTCTAAACCTCTAAGAAAAAAACGAAAAAAATTAGGTAAATTTAATAATTAATGCTATCACCAAAGCATAAATTGCAATAGCTTCCGCGAATGCGATTGATAAAATCATGCTCGTTCTTATTTTTGATTCAGCCTCGGGATTTCTTCCTATTGCCTCCATCGCTTTCGAAGCTAATTTGCCAATGGCTGTCGCCGGTGCTATTGCTCCAATGGTGATTGTTAAAGCGGTAGAAATCATTTTAATTCCCTCGTCAGTCATATTTCCACCTCCTTTCAAAATTTTATTATTTTAATGTTCTTGATGACTGGTTGCAAGAGTTAAAAATACCGCGGTAAGCATAGAAAATACTAAAGCCTGAATAAATCCGACAAAAAGTTCCAAAAAAAGAAAAGGCAAAGGCGCCAGAAGAGGCATCAAAAAAGCTACTACAGTTAGTAGCACTTCTCCAGCAAAAATATTTCCAAAAAGACGAAAGGCGAAAGAAATAACTTTTGTCCCTTCTCCCATTAATTCTAAAAGACCAACAAAAAAATATATTGGATTTTTAAAATTAAAAAATCTCCCCAGATATTCCTTTCCTAGAGTAACTACACCAAAATATTGTATAACGGCTACGGCGACTATGGCTAATGCAAAAGTTAAATTCAAATCAGCGGAACCGGCTCTAAAAAGAGGAATAAAAGAAGCGTGATGATTTTCTACATGCTTAATTCCAATAGTTCCCACCCCTGGTATAAGCCCAAACCAGTTCAAAAAGATAATAAAAATAAATAAACTTCCGACGATGGGAAAAAATTTTTTGGTATTGTTGCCGCAGACTGATTCAAATATGGAATATATCCCCCCAACTAATATTTCCGCAATTAGCTGAATTTTTGTAGGAATCATGGAGATTCTTCTAGTCATCAGTAAAGACATCAATATTAAAAAAATCATTACTAACCAGGTCGTAATAATTGAATTGGTAACAGGAATGCCAAAAACTTCAAGTAGTTTTTCCGCTTTTAACGAAATATGAACCTCTGACATATTTATTTTTCTATGTTCCGTTTAATAATCTGATAAATATTTCCAAGAGAAATAACAACCCCGAAAAAAATTAACGACAGGGTAAGTTTTGGCGTTAGATTTAATTTATTGTCTAAATAAGAACCAATAACTGCTCCCCCTGTGAGTGGAATAGCTATTGCAAAACCTAAATCCGTAGCAAGACTAATTCCTTCTAAAAATCGGTTTGCATCTTTTCTCTCTTTTTTTTCAGATATTTTTTCTTGCGTCTCTTCTAATAAATTATTCTTTCCAAACCTCAATCTTTTTTTAGTTAAATTTATTTTTTTCATTTTATGATTATCCATCTTTTTAGTCAAGTAGTTTTGCATCATCAACAATCATTGAAAATCTATCATCTTTTTGAGAAATTTTTCCTTTAGCCAAAATTATACTGTCAGACAGCCAAATATTTTTTGTTCTTTGATAAACATTAGGAAATACGACCAATTCAATACTACCTGTAAAATCGTCAATTTTTACAAACACCATTTCTTCATTGGTTCCTCTGGTAGTTATTTTTTTTACTTGAGTTACTATTCCTCCGAGAATTACTGCGTTTTTAGGACTAGAAATTGTATTGATTGTGTGAGTAGTTTTTTTTCTTAATAAGTCTAAATATGGACTTAAAGGATGTTCTGTCAGATAAAAACCTAATAAGTTTTTTTCAAAAAGAAGAAGTTCTTTCTTTGTCAGTTCTTCTGTTTCTGGTAGATTATCTTTTATGTCCGTCATCTGATCGTCAATAGTGCCAGCAAATAAACTTACCTGTCCATTATCGAGCTTTCGTCGTCTTAAATGAACCTTCTCAACTATCTGGGGATAATAAGATAAAAGCGCAGCTCTTTTTCCAAATCTATCAAATGCGCCTGTTTTTATTAAACTTTCTAATGTTTTTTTATTTACCTTAGTCAAGTCTACCCTATTAACAAAATCGGTAAAAGATCTAAACTCTCCTTCTTTTTTTCTTGCGTTTAGAATAGTCTCTATTGCCGCTGAACCAACATTTTTAATGGCCGACAAACCAAAACGGATTTTTAGATCTGTTTGTTTTGTCTCATTTTTTTCTATTGAAAAGTCAACATCAGATTTATTTATATCTGGAGGTAAAAGATCTATTTTCATCCTTCTGCATTCAAGTATGCTTCTGGCAAGTTTTTCATTTCTTATAGGACCTGATGCGCTTCGGCTTTCTGCTGCTAAAACGGCAGTCATAAATTCAACTGGAAACTTTGTTTTCATATAAGCGGTTTGATAAGCTATTAAAGCATAAGAAGCTGAATGTGCTTTATTAAAACCATAACCAACAAATTTCTCAATTAATGAGAATATTTTTTCTGCCACACTTCTGGAGTAGCCTTTTTTAATACAACCTTCAATAAACTTGGCCTTTTCTTTTTTCATTAACTCTCGCTTTTTTTTACCTATAGCCATACGTAACTTATCAGCTTCAACCATAGTATAACCAGCCATCTTATTAGCAATTTGCATACATTGTTCCTGATAAACTGCAATGCCATAAGTTTCCGAAAGAATTGATTTTAAATCTGGATGAGGATATTTGATTTTTTTAGCATTTTCTTTCGCTTGAATAAAATCAGGTATCCAATCCATCGGCCCGGGACGAAAAAGAGCTACCATGGCGGAGATGTCTGAAAATTTTTTCGGCTTCAAATCTCGAGCTAGTCTTCTCATGCCGGCTGACTCCAATTGAAAAATACCAGTAGTTTCTCCTGAAGATATAAGTTCATATACCTGTTTATCGTCTAGCGGAATATTATGTAAATCTACTGTTATTCCCCTAACTTCTTTAATAAATCGAATACAATTCTCCAAAATTGTTAAGTTCCTAAGTCCTAAAAGATCCATTTTTAAAAGTCCTACTGCTTTTCCTTCTGCGGCATTTAAATCCAAACAATACATATCGTATTGAGTGATAATTTTTTCGCCTTTTGTTTCTTTTTGAAGAGGGGTATAGTTTGTCAATGGCTTATCGGATATAACAACACCAGCAGCATGAACAGAAGCATGCCTTGACACGCCTTCCAACTTCCTAGCCAAATCCAATAAACGTTTAGTGTCAGGTTCATGTTCGTATGCAAAAGATAATTCAGGAGTTGTCTGTAGAGCCTTATCGATTGTCATTGGAAAACCTTGCGCTCCAATAGGAATCATTTTTGCTATTCTGTCTGGCTGTGCGTAAGGCATTCCCAAAGCTCTTCCTACATCTCTTACAGCTTGTCTTGCCTCCATAGTTCCAAAAGTAATAATCTGGGCTACTTTATCTCTGCCATATTTTTTAGTGACGTAATCTATCACATCGTCACGCCTAATATCGGCAAAATCTAAATCTATATCAGGCGGCGAAGGCCTGTCTGGATTTAGAAATCTCTCAAAGGGCAGCTGATATTTCAACGGATCTAAATCTGTTATTCCCAAAGCAAAAGCGACTAGACTTCCCGCCGCAGATCCTCTTCCCGGACCAACAGCGATTTGGTGATTTTTCGCCCAATTGACAAAATCTGCCACAATTAAAAAATAAGTTGAATAGCCTTTCTTGGCAATAATTTCTAGTTCATAATCCAAACGTCTGGTTATTTCATCTGTAACATGAGGAAATCTTTTTTTTATTCCTTCGATAGATAATTTTCTAATAAAAAGATTGGCGGTCTCACCTTTAGGGACCTCAAAATGGGGTAAAATCCATTTTCCCAATTCTATTTCAACATTACACATACTGGAAATTTTTTGCGTATTTTCAATAGCTTCGGGATATTGAACAAATATCCCTTTCATCTCTTCTTGACTTCTCAAATAAAAATCCGGAGAAGAGATCATCGATAACGGTCTTGAAGAATCTAGAATCGTTCTTTGAGTCTGGACGCAAAGAAGAATTTCTTGCGCTTCTGCTTCATCAGCATAAATATAGTGAATATCATTTGTAGCCACCAAAGGAATACCTAATTTTCTTGATAAATAAACAAGTTTTTCATTTGCTTTTTCCTGCTCTGGAATTTTAGGATGATACTGAAGTTCCAAATAAAAATTATCTTGCCCAAAAATCTGTTTCAAATCTAATGCCCTTTTTTTTGCCATTTGATCTTGATCTGCTACTAAAAGAGAAGGAATTTCTCCTTTTAAACAGCCTGAAAGACATATAAGTCCTTGACGATGCTGATTTAAAACCTCTAAATCAATTCTTGGTTTATAATAAAATCCCTCCAAATGGGCATGAGTAACTAACTTCATTAAATTTTGATAGCCTAGATTGTTCTTGGCCAAAAGGACTAAATGATATTGATCACTGTCTATTCCAGTTTGTTTATCAAATCGACTGCGTGAGGCCTGATAGAATTCTACTCCTATAATTGGTTTGATCCCGATATTTTTTGCCGCTAAATAAAATTTTATAACCCCATACATCGTGCCGTGATCTGTAATTGCCAAAGCATCCATCCCTAAATTTTTTGCTTGATTAACAAGATCGGGAATTTTGCCTAAGCCATCTAACAATGAATATTCTGTATGACAATGCAAGTGAGTAAAATCAGACATTATTAGCTTAAACTTGCCTCAAGAAGTTTTTTAACTGTTCTTGGAACTGCTTTTCCTCCTGCTTCTTTCATTACTTGACCGACTAAAAACATGATGACCTGCGATTTGCCAGATTTATAGTCTCTGACTGCTTTTGGATTGTTTTTGATGACTTTGTTGATAATCATCTTGATCTTTTCATCAGAGATTAATGTTTTCTGCGTTTGTCGACTTATTAAAGCAAGCAGCTTCTGAGGGGTAATCTTATTAATCTGTATTTTTTTATTTATTATCCAATTTGCTATATTCTTTGAATTTATTTTATTGAATCTGATATTCTTTTTTTTATATTTAAGGCAATTTTCAAAATAATCTGCCAATTCACTTGTTTCCGTCAAAATAGCGGCATCGTATTCAGATAAATTATATTCCTTAATAAATCTATTTAACTTCTGATCCGGTAATTCTCCAATTTGAGATTTAAGATTTTGAATTTGAGATTTTTCCCATCTTATGGGAGGAATATCTGGTTCTGGAAAATATCGATAATCATGAGCTTCTTCTTTGCTTCTCTGAGTATAAGTTGCTCCTTTTTTTTCATCCCATCCTCTAGTCTCTTGTTTTGGCGTTTCTTTTTTTGACAATAATTCAATTTGTCTTTTTATTTCATAATCTATTGCCTTTTTGGCAAAATTAAAAGAGTTAATATTTTTTACTTCAACTTTATATTTAGGTAATTGACAGTCTGTAAATATATGCAATAATGAAGATTTATTTCCAGCTTTGCAATTTAAATTCTGAATTTTCATCACCGAAATATTTGGCTCTAATCTCATGCTGCCTTTTTCCATATCAGCTTCTGAAATCTTTAAATATCTAATAATCTGATATAGTTTTCTTAAAAATATTTTGGCTTCGTCACTGCTTCTTAAATCAGGCTCGGTCACAATCTCAACCAAAGGCACTCCGCTTCTGTTGTAATCAACTAAAGTACACTTTTGTCCATCTATATTTGCATGTAATAATTTTCCAGTATCTTCTTCCATATGAACTCTCTTAATTCTAATTTTCTTTTTATATTGTTTATTTAAATTATGACATTTCACCTCCAGCCAGCCATTGACAGCAAAAGGTTTATCATACTGCGATATTTGATAACCCTTTGGCAGATCCGGATAAAAATAATTTTTTCGATCAAATTTTGAGTAGAAAGGTATCTGACAATTCAAAGCTAAACCAAGCTTTACGCACCATTCAATAGCTTTTTTATTTGGCACCGGTAGAGCTCCCGGCAAACCTAGACATACTGGACAACAATGTGTATTAGGTTTGTGACCAAAGTAGCTATTTTTGCAACTACAAAACATTTTTGACTTGGTAGCCAGTTCGACATGTATTTCCAGACCAATGATTGGCAAATACTCTTCCATATTATGAAATGTCTTCTATTCAATAATCGCTAAATATTTTATTATGGATTAAATCTCTCCATCATTCTGGGAAAAGGGATTGTCTCTCTTAAATGCGGCAGTTTGCAAATCCAAGCGACAACCCGCTCTAATCCCAAACCATAACCACTATGCAAAACGCTGCCATAACGCCGCAAATCCAAATACCACTGATAATCTTTTTCTGAATAATTTAACTCTTTTATTCTGGACTGTAATTTAACCAAATCTTCCTCTCTTTGACTGCCTCCAATAATCTCGCCGTATCCTTCTGGAGCTAAAAGATCGTTATTTAACACCCTTGATGCATCATCCGGATCTTCCTTCATGTAAAAAGCTTTTACTTCTTTGGGGTATTTTTCAATAAATAAATGTAAGCTAAATTCTTTAGCCAGCCAAGTTTCCATGTCTGCTCCAAAATCATCTCTTTCGCTGATAGAGAATTTGGCTTTTTTAAGCAGAGCGACAGCTTGTTTATGAGTAATTCTGGGAAAATTCCCGTTCAGAATTTTTTTTAATGGCTCAAGCGGTCTTTCAATTATTTCTAATTCATTTCTGCATTTTTTTAATACTGCCTCAACTATTGCAGTGATTAACTTTTCTTGACAGTTCATATTTTCAATATGGTCTGCAAATGCCATTTCAGCGTCCATCATCCAAAATTCTGTTAAATGTCTTCTGGTTTTACTTTTTTCGGCTCTAAAAGTAGGACCAAAATCAAATACTTTTCTATGAGAAAAAATTGCCGCTTCTAAATATAATTGTCCCGATTGAGAAAGAAAAACATAAGGTTTATTGCTGCTGGAAGACTGGATTAGATTAGTCTTTGTGTAATCGACTTTTTTAGTGTCTTTCCAAGCAGGCAGATAAGGTACAGGAAAAAGCGTCGTTGTTCCCTCACAGGCATTTGGAGTAAAAATTGGCGCATCAATTTTAACAAAGCCTTCTTTGGCCAAATGATGGTAGATCGTATAAATAATTTCATTTCTTATCCGCTGAATCGCCCACTGCCTCTTGCTTCTTAACCAAAGATGTCTATGATTTAATAAAAAATCCGGACCATGTTCTTTTTTTCCAATTGGGTATTCCTCGGCTTTAGAGATAATTTCTAAATTCTTAACGCAAATCTCATATCCTTCTGGCGCTCGTTTTTCTTCTTTTACTACTCCAGCTATGTAAACTGATGTTTCAAGCGTTGCCTCCTGAGCTGATGCAAAAACAGATTCCGACACTTCATTTTTAGATACGGTAGCTTGAATAAATCCAGTTCCATCTCTAATTTGTAAAAAGACTATACCTCCACTTGATCTTTTATTATAAATCCAGCCCTTAACTAAAACTGTTTTATTAAGGAAATCCTTTGTATCTTTTAAATAAAAATCATTATTCATAATAAATTCACCACCAAATTAATACATCTTAAATAAATTAAACATAAAATTATTTTTGGCAGAATTATAGAATAATTTGCCGATATTACTCAAAAATAAAAAAACTAATCAATTAGTATTTCTGGCTTTCTTTTATGGAAATTTGTCACCTTTTGATAAGCATAACCAATTTGCAAAAGAAGTGGCTCGCTAAACATTTTTCCTAAAAGCTGAACTCCTACAGGCAACTGATCTTTTGTAAATCCGCAAGGAATAGCCAAAGAAGGAATGCCTGCTGGTGTTTGACAAGTGTATATATCTGCCAACATATTCTGCAGCGGATTATTTATCAGCTGTCCAATTTTTGTTGCCGGCATAGGCTCAACAGGCATAAGCAGCGCGTCACACTTTGAGAATGCTTTATTATATTCCTTTATTAATAAAGTTCTTCCCTGCTGAGCTTTTTTATAATAAGCGTTATAATATCCCGCTGATAACGCATAGGTGCCAAGCATAATCCGTCGCATAGTTTCCCGACTGAAATAACTTCTATTTTTTCCATATCTAATCCCATCATATCTGGCTAAATTAGCGCTCGTTTCACTGGTGCCAATAAGGTAATAGATGGCTACTCCGTAATCAAGAAGTGGTATAGATATTTCTTTTATACTGAATCCTATTTCTGAAAATATTTGAATTGATTTTTCAAATAAATCTTTTACCTCTTTATCTAATCCTCTGGAAAAACATTCTTTTGGCACTCCCAATATAATTTTATTTAGTTTTTTTTGGAGGGCATTTTGATAATCAGGCACTTTTTCTGGCGAACTGGTAGCATCAAGAGGATCTTTGCCAGCTATGATTTTTAATACACAAGCGATATCTTCAACGCTTTTAGCCATCGGTCCAACCGTATCAAAAGAAGAAACGTAAGCGATACAACCATATCTTGATACTCTACCATATGTAACTTTGAGCCCGGTAATATTGCACCAACAACAAGGATTTCTGATTGATCCTCCTGTATCCTCACCTATCCCAAAAACAGCCATACGAGAAGAAATAGCCGCCGCGTTTCCTCCACTTGAACCGCCGGCAACTCGAGATAAATCCCAAGGATTTCTAACCACACCAAAATCAGTATTTTCGGAAGAAGCACCGTGACCCCAAGCATCCATATTAGTTTTTCCAATCAAAATACCTCCCTCATCTAGAACCTTTTGATACACTGTGGCATTATATGGCGGAAAGTAATTCTCCAATACGGCCGATGAGGCGGTAGTTTTAATTCCTTTTGTATTAAAGCAATCTTTTATGATAAATGGCAGTCCAAAAATTATTGAACTTTCGGCGGATCTGCTTTTATCTGCTTCTTCTGCTTTTTTTATTACTTCTTCTTTTGGCACAAGAGTAACAAAAGCATTAAGTTGAGGATTTATTTTTTCAATGTTTTGATAACATTCTTCAACGATCTCTGCCGAAGAAAACTTTTTTGATTTTAGTCCTTTTGAAAGTTCAAGTATTGATAAATCCAGCAACATAAATTTATTCGAAAACAGATTTGGCAACAAAATAACCTTTGTATTTCCTAGTAGCATTGGCCAAGGCTTCTTTTTGGGAAAAAGATGGTTTGACTATGTCTTCCCGAAAAATATTTTCCAGTCCGGTTACTTGACTGGTGGGAATAACATTCTCTGTATTGATCTCCTGAATTTTATTAACATATTCTATAATCGATCTTAAATCTTTTCTGAATTGTGTTTTAACTTTCGGCGAAAGACCAAGATTGGCCAACTTTGCCACATGTTCAATTACAGAAAGCGAAAGTATACGCGTCTTCTTTTTCATATCCTAATTTTACTCGGCAAGAGATTATTTTTCCAGAGGATATTGATTGAAGCTATATTATTCTAATTCTAATACTAACTACAAATTAAGTATTTTTAATCGAATATTTTTATATCTTTAATGATCTTTTAAATATCTATCTAACTCCCAATCAGTTACAAAAATACGAAAATTATCCCATTCCTCCTTTTTAGCCTCTAGATAACGCTTCCAAGTATATTCGCCAAAAGCTTCCTTTACAATTGTTCCTCTTTCTATCAATTCTATAGCCTCCCCTAAACTAGCTGGTAACTTATTAATGTAGTATTTCTTAAGTTTCTCATCATTAAATTCAAAAAGATTTTCTTCTACCGGAGGTGGAGCAATTACTTTTTTTCTTATTCCTTCAAGTCCAGCTTTCAGCAAAACGGCAAAGACTAAATATGGATTTCCTGAAGGATCAGGACAACGAATTTCTAATCTAGCTGATCTAGATTCTCCTCCTTTTGATGTTTCAGGTACTCTAATTAAAGCTGACCTGTTAATTCTTGCCCAACAAATATAGGCCGGGGCTTCATAACCAGGTGTCAATCTTTTATACGAGTTTACTATTGGCGCCAATACTCCGGAAATTTCTCTAACATATTTCAGCTGACCGCCAAGAAAGTGATAAGCGAGGTTAGATAATCCATATTTATCTTTTGGGCTATAAAAAATATTTTTTCCTCCTCTCCATAAACTTTGATGAGTATGCATACCGCTGCCGTTTATTCCAAAAAAAGGTTTGGGCATAAAAGTGGCATGATAGTTGTGTTTATAAGCAATAAATTTAGCAGCCATTTTTAGGGTAATAGTATTATCTGCCATTTTTAAAGCCCGATCGTATCGAATATTTATCTCGTGCTGTCTATCAGCTACTTCATGCGTGCTTGTTTCCGATTCTATACCCATCAAATAAAGCGATTCCATAATTTCACGTTTTATGGCATAAGATTCATCCATAATTAAAGAAAAATAATATCCATTTCCCCTCGAATCTTTCTTAATTTTCTCTTGATCATCTTTGGGAAAAAGAAAAAACTCGCACTCTGGAGCCACGAAAAATTCAAATCCCATTGATTTTGCCTCCGATAATACTCGTTTTAATATTTGTCTCGGATCTCCTTCAAACGGCTCATGATTGGGTCGGTAAACATCACAGATAAGACGAGCTACTCTGCCTGATTCAGCATTGTTTCTCCAAGGCAAAAGAGCATATGTGTCAGGATCTGGTTTTAGATACATATCAGATTCATGGATTCGTGCGAAACCTTCGATCGAAGATCCATCAATCCAAATCCCTTTTTCCAAAGCCTCTCTTAATCGATAAGAAGGAATGGTGGAGCTTTTAATATTGCCTAAAAAATCAGAAAATTGTAAATCGATATATGCTACCTTATCTCTTTTTACCAAAGATAAAATTTTTTTGATCAAATCTTCAGACATATTATCTCCTTTTTTTTAAAAAAATTTTCATAAAAAAACTTCCGCTGCCTTAATTGCTTCGGAAGACTTCTTTGTCTTTTTTTTATTTTTCTGCTTCTTTGCAGAATAAAAAAATTCTAGCCAATCTAATTCTGCTTGTCAAGAACATTATTTGCCAGGATTATTGCTTCTGATATTTCTTTAAGACTTTTTCTACTATTCATACTTTCTTTCCGCAATAATTTAAAAGCTTGTTCTTCGTCTATATTTCTTTGCTTCATAATTATACCTTTAGCTTTCTCGATCAATTTTCTCAAATCCAATGCTTCTCTAAGTAAATAAGCTTCTTCAATAAGTAATGCGTTTTCCACCGCTCCTCCAACTAATTTCCCTATAGCCGAAAGAAATTTAATTTCCGTAGCCGAATAAATATGTTCTTTTTTATGCTGAATATTAATTACACCCCAGACTCCATGACGATTAATAATTGGAACGGAAAGAAATGCTTCATAAAGATCCTCAGGTAGATTGTGAAAAAACTTAAATCTGTTATCCTTACTGGCGCCTTTTGAAATTGCTACAGGTTTTTTCTCTTTAGCTACCCATCCTGTAATGCCTTCTCCAATTTTCATTTTAATTTGGCGAAGGAGCTTTCGATGTGGATTTTTTGAAGCGCGAAGGACTAATTCCTGTTTTTTTTTGTCCAATATATATATCAAACAAGAATCTCCTTTAGTCACTTTAATAGCTATTTTCACAATCTTCCGAAGCAGATCATCGATCTCCAAACTATGTACGTTTTGAGCTACTTGATAAAGTAAATTCAGTTCTTTTTTTAGTTCTTTTTGTTTATTAATATTTTCCATATTTATCATCAATATCTATTTTTAATCTTTTTAGAATAAATTTATGAGCCAACCATTCCAAATCATCATTTAGAGGTTTTAATTCTATCTTTTTTTTATATTTCACCTCAACTGCTTTAGCAATTAACCAGTCAGCAATATGAGGATTTTTAGGTAAAAAAGGCCCATGATAATAACAGGCAATCACATTATTATATACCGCGCCTTCAAAACCATCTTCTCCATTGTTGCCGAAACCGACTAATACTTTGGCTAATGGTTGACAACTATTTTCTAAATATGTTCTTCCACCGTGATTTTCAAATCCTACTATAGTTTTTTGTCCGGGTGGCAGCTGATCCCTTATTATCGATAATAATTCTCCTGCAGTATCCCCAATGCAACGTTTTTTGTGATGGCCGAAATGTTTAGTAAAAAAATCAAAAATACCAAGACCTTTGAGTATCTTTCCCTCTCCTGTCATATAGTATTGACCTAAAAGTTGTGGGGAACCGCAGACAAAAAGTCCGGGAATCCCTTTTTGGAAAAGATGAATATATATTTTTTTCTTCTTTATTAGATCGGAAATGACTATCTCCTGTTGTCTATCCTGAGCGCCTCCGCCTAAAATTAAATCACATCGCCCTATCTTTTTCCTATTTGTTTGTTGATTGATTTCAACCACTTTACATAATATCTTTCTCCATTGACAGCGTTTTTGAAGACAAATTATATTACCACGATCTCCGTAGGTAGACATAAGTTTTGGGTATAACCAACCGATTGTTAAGCTAAAATTTCTTTTTGGCTGTTTCACAATATCTTTCTTCCTGATAATAATTTTCTTATCTCCAGCATTGCTGAATAGGTAGGTAAAATATATAATGTTTCACTTTCGCTAATTTCCTCTAGTGCGCTATCTATTGCTTGTTTCAGATTTAAATAAATTTTAAGATTAGATTTGGTATCTTCAGATAAAAGGCTAAAATCTCGAACTTTTCTTGAATATTTTATCCGAAGTCCCATATCATAAGCTCTGTCCCCGCTGACGATAATTTTGGTTTTTTGCGGGATCATTTCAAAATCTACGTCCCAAATCCAAGAAACATCTCTCCCATCCGGAATTCGATCGTTTAGAACAAACATTAAAATTTGAGGTCTATATCTTATAACAGTTTTCAATGCAGCATTGAACCCGGCCGGATTTTTGGCTAAAAATATTTTCATTTTTTTCCTGCCAATATAAAATTCTTCTTGTCTGCCAAATGCAGGAGTAAAATTTTTTATAGAATTAAGAATCTTTTTCGACTCAACACCCAATGCTTCAGCCGTATAATATGACGCTAAATAATTATAATCGTTATATAAACCTGACAAAGGACCTTTTATATCTATCTTTTGTATTTTTGGTCTTTTATTGCCGCAAAAAGAGCAATACCAAACTCCTAAATGAGAAAAATATACTCCTTTATATTTCAGCTCATGATTACACCTTCGGCAAAAAATAGAATCAACAGCATATTCTCTTTTTTTTAGATATTCATTTGGCTTGTCTAATCCAAAATAAATTACTTTTTTAGGATAGCAATAACCTAAATAAGCAATTTGAGGATCATCTGCATTAAGAATGATTCTTGCTTGATCGGGTAAATTTTTCAAACACATTTTCCATTTGTTGGCAATTATATCTACTTCTCCATATCTATCTAATTGGTCCCTAAACAAATTTAATAGCACTAAAATGATTTCTTTTTTATAATCTTTAAGCTGGGAAATAACTTCAGTTAGAGCGGCCTCGTCTACTTCAAAAATAGCATAATTAGCTTCAACTTTTCCCTTCCAGCTTGTTTTTTGGATGCAAGCAGAAATCAAACCATTAATTAGATTGGCTCCTGATTGATTGTGAATTATCTTTAAATTGGGATTATCTGCTGTAAGAATTTGACTAATTATCTTGGCTGTTGTGGTTTTACCGTTTGTACCTGTAACGATTATTACTCCATCTTTTATCTGCATTAAAAAATTATGCAAAATATTAGGAAAAAATATCAGACATATTTCTCCGGGCCAAGTACTTCCACTGCCAAGATTAAATAGACGACTTAGGCAAGAAATAAATTTAGCCGCTAATATAAATGGAAAAATCATTTTTTTGAAGCTGGTGGATATTACTTTTTGCAAATTAATGCTATATTATACCATCTGCAGATTACATAGAATTAAGTATTCTTATTCTTTCTTCAATTGGCGGATGAGTATCAAATAAACCAGAAAACCAAGAAGAAAAACTTTTCCCTTTAAATGGATTGACGATAAAAAGATGAGCTGTGGCGTTTGTAGCTGAATTTAAAACGGCTTTATCATGAGCCAATTTATTTAAAGCCGAGGACAATCCAGATGGATTTCGTGTTAGCAGGACTGCCGATGCATCAGCAAGAAATTCTCTTCTTCTTGAAATAGCCAATTGAATTATTGTCGCAACTAAAGGGGAAAGAAGGGCAAATATTATTCCCAAAAGCATCATTACCGCCATTATACTGCTTTTTTCTTCTCGATCATTTCTTCGACTTTGACCCCACCAAATAGTTCTCATAAACCAATCAGATAAAAAAGCGATGGTCCCAACCAAAACAGTCGTAATCGCCATTAGCCGAGTGTCAAAATTCTGGATATGCGACATTTCATGAGCTATAACTCCTTCGAGCTCGTTTCTATCAAGTTTAGATATTAATCCTCTTGTGACGCAAATGATGGCATGCTGCGGATCTCGACCGGTGGCAAAAGCATTAGGAGCTTCATCTTCGATTATATAGAGTTTAGGTTTAGGCAACCCCGAAGCAATAGCCATATTTTCTGTAACAGTAAAAAGATCGAAGTCTTTATTTCTATCTGCCTCTCTAGCTTTTGACATTGCTAAAATTATTTTATCGCTCCAAAGATAACTTCCAAGACTGGTTAAGCCGGACAATAGCAAAGCAATTCCTGCCCATGAAATACCATAACCAGAAGCCTTACCCAGAATATAAGCTGTAGTAGCAATAAAAATAGAAAAAAAAGCCATTACCAATAAACTTTTTGTCTTATTGGCTTCAATTTGTGAATATACCGATAAAGCCATAGTTAATTAAAATCAACTTTTACTTTTTTTCTTTCTTCTGTTCCAGCCTGAAAAAATTCTTCCTCTTTAAAACCTAAATGCGAAGCGATAAGATTATTCGGAAAAACTTGTATTTTAGTATTATATTCCGAAACAGAAGTGTTATAAAATTGACGAGCATAGGCAATTTTATCTTCCGTATCATCGAGTTCTTTTTGAAACTGAAGAAAATTTTCACTAGCTTTAAGTTGAGGATAGTTTTCTGCCACCGCAAATAAGCTTTTTAAGGCCTGTGTAAGTTCACCATCAGCTTTTGCTTTAGCTAATGGTCCTGCTGCAGTAATAAGAGCGCTTCTAGCTTTAGTTACGTTTTCAAAAATATTTTTTTCATGCTTAGCATAGCCTTTTACTGTTTCTAACAGATTTGGAATTAAATCTGCCCTTCTCTGCAACTGAACATCAATCTGACTCCATGATTCTTTTACTCTTATTCTTGCAGAAACTAAACTGTTATATATAGACCAAATATAAAGTAGAACTAAACAAATTACTGCCAATAAACCAATTAACATCAAACCTCACCTCCTTTCTTTTTACTTAGTAGAGGTCAACCATTTAACAAATTTATTATAAGGCAAAGTATTAATAATGTCATCTTTTGTTGCCCAACCACGTCTTGCTACTGAAACTCCATAATCCATTAGTCTCATCTGATCGGCTTGATGACTATCTGTGTTAATAATTAATTTTACTTTATTGCTTATCGCTTGTTTAACCATAATATCAGATAAATCTAATCTGTCAGGATAAGCATTTATTTCTATCGCTTTGTCTTTTTTTTGACAAAACGTAAATAATTTAGACCAATTCAATTGATAAGCTTCTCTTTTTCCTATTCTTCTTCCAGAAGGATGTGCTAATATTTTTGCTTTAGGATGGCTTAAACCAGAAATAATTCTTTGAGTCATTCTTTCTTTATCTATTTTGAAACTTGAATGAACTGATACTATCATTGCGTCTAAATATTTAATTGCTTCTTCTGGTAAAGCTATTTTCCCGTCTGGAAGTATATCTACTTCTAACATGATAAATAATTTTACTCGAACATCTTTATTGTTCAATAAAAAGTGTTCAAAATTTATTTTCCTTCTTTTTAAAATGCTTATAATTTGCTCGGTAGTATGATGTCTTATGCTTGGATTATGATCACTAATACCAACATATTCATAATTTAATTTTTTGGCAAGAGAAAGTATTTCTTTAAGGGAAGATAAGCCAAGATCGTGAGAAGGTTCAAGGTTATAATCAGAATGAATGTGTAAATCCCCTTTAATGTCTTTTAATTCAATAAGTTTAGGCAAGCCTGGCGACTTTCCTTGAGCTTCAGAAATAGCAGCTTCAATTTCCCCATTATCTTCTCGCAATTCTGGGGGGATCCAAGATAATCCCATTGCTTGATAAAATTTTTTTTCAGAGTCAAATTCATATAAATTCAATTTGCTATTGTAGTTTTTATGGCACAATAATCTATTTCTTGCATTTTTATTTATATTTTTTTTATTTAATATTTTAATACCATATTCAGATAGTGAAAAACCTTTCCTTAAAGCGTACTCTCTTAGTTTAATATTATGATTTTTATTACCAGTGAAATATTGCAACATAGAACCAAATTGACTTGGATTCTGTACTCTAAGATCTATCTGCTGATTGCTGTTAATAATTACACTTGTTCCGCTATACCCTTTTTCTATTATTTTTTTTATTTTTGGATATTTGAGAAACCAATCAATTACCTCAATTGGATTCCTTGTCGAGATAGCTATATCAATATCACCTATCGTAGCTACTTTGCGCCTCAGACTTCCTAAAGGTACAGCTTCAATTACGCTTGGATTAAGTTTGCAATATTCAATTATTTCTTTAGCAATTGCCGATGCATAAGATAAAGGCATTCGATCTGGTGTAAGAGAGCCCTGCTGATATTTTTGAAGTGCCTCAATAATTTCTTTTTCTGATTTTTCTCCAAATCCTTCAATAGTTCGAATTTTACCTTTTTTTGCTGCTTTTAATAAGTCTTGGATAACAGATTTAGGTTTTTTAAGACCCAATGTCGTCACTAGCTTATAAGCTTTCTTAGGACCAAAACTCGGGACATCTAATAGAGGAAACATTGATGCAGGAAAATCCGATAATATTTTTTCAAAATGTTTTACCTTTCCTGTTTGAAAAAGTTCTTCTAAATGAGAAAAAATAGCAGGTCCAATTCCTGTAAGCGATTTAAGTTGCTTATTTTCCCAAAGATCTTTAATTTCGACAGAACTCTTTTGAATTATATCCGCGGCTCGTTCATAAGCAATAATTTTAAATCTGTTTTCATTTTTCAGAGAATAAGCTGCCGCTATTTGGCGCAATAATTTGGCAATTTCTTTATTCGTCATTTTTTTAAAAGAGAATTTAAATAAAAGTTTAACACAACTATTGACCACCTCACAAACTTCTGATATTATCCTTGTTGATTCTGGGCTCGTGGTGTAGCGGTCAACATGTCGCCCTGTCGAGGCGAAGATCGCCGGTTCGAATCCGGTCGGGCCCGCCTAAAAAGCAAAATATTATATTTCCTGCCTCACTAATTCTGCCTAGAAAGGAGGGAAATATCTAATGGTAAAAACAGAAGGAAAAAAACCGGATCTCACCGAATCTTTTGTTTCCGTCACTCTTGGATTTCTTGTAGTTATAGTAGCTGCTTTACTACTATATAACTATTTTTCAAAATCTAAATCAGTTAGTCCTACTCAAGAAGAAGCCAAAGATACTTGGGAGGAAAAGACAATTAATCTTCCCACAACACATACTGTCACCTCTGGAGAAAATCTTTGGTCGATAGCACTAAAATACTATGATTCTGGTTATAACTGGGTATCTATTGCCAAAGAAAATAATTTATCTAATCCTGACAATATTCAGGCCGGAATAACTTTAACAATCCCAAAAACCGAAGTGATAACACCTAAAAGAGACGATATTTCTGCGGCTTCAATAGAACCAGAAAAAACATACATAGTAATAAAAGGAGATAGTTTATGGAAAATTGCTATCAAAGAATATGGCAGCGGTTATGAGTGGGTAAAGATTGCAAAAGCAAATAATTTAATCAATCCAAACCTGATTCATGCCGGAAATGTATTAAAGTTACCTAGGTAAGCTATATTTAGTATCAAAATTAATCTATAATTTATATAGTAATTTAGATGTTAGCTAACGATACGTTGTAAAATAATATTCTTTGTTTCTTTTAAGTATTGGGCTGGTGTTTTATAGTTTAAGCTC
>FWPV01007927.1_pt1 | contig 18006 bp, 11 predicted proteins | sample 2228371 | NCBI WGS metagenome assembly FWPV01 (sample SAMEA103939776, study PRJEB20133) | metagenome | reverse complement strand
CGATGCCGCCGGGGGTCGTCTCTTCAGCCTCCACGGGTTCCACGACGATCCGATCATCCAACGGGCGCAATTTGATATCCTTCATGTTCTCCACCCTTTTCAATGAAGTCCGGTCCGGATTGAACCAACCTGTATCCCTCGGGGAATTCGGCCGACCTCGGCCGCTCTTCCCCGGATCGTTTTCCGTTTGCACTTCGTCCGCCTCGGAGCAGGCGAGACGCCGTTAATCTCAATAGTCGTAGTCGTCCATATCGTGGTTGTGACCGCCCGGCTTCTTGTCCGTTTCCTTTTTGGGGATCTCGGTAACCAGGCAGGAAGTCGTCAGCAGCAGGCCGGCAACGCTGGCCGCGTTTTGAAGCGCGACGCGGACCACCTTGGCCGGATCAATGACGCCGGCTTCCACCAGATCGACGAACTGATCGCGATCGGCGTCATAGCCTTCGTTCTTTTTCATCTTGCGAACACGGTTGACCACGACGGCGCCCTGTTGGCCGGCGTTCTCGGCGATCGTTCGCAAGGGGATTTCCAAGACGCCGGCGATGATTTTGGCACCCAAAGCCTCGTCGCCGGTCAGCTCCAATTTCTCCACGGCCTTGGCGGCACGAAGGAGCGCGACGCCGCCGCCGGGAACGACACCCTCTTCGAGTGCCGCCTGGGTGGCGTTCTTTGCGTCCTCGATGAGGAATTTGCGTTCCTTCAACTCGGTCTCGGTCGCGGCCCCCACGTAAATCTGAGCCACGCCGCCCGACAACTTGGCGAGTCGCTCTTGCAACTTTTCGCGATCATAATCGCTGGTGGTGGTTTGCAGCTCGCGGCGAATCATCTCGCAGCGGCCTTCGATCTCCTCCTTGTTGCCCGCCCCGCCCACGATGGTGGTGTCGTCGGCCGAGACGATGACCTTCTTGGCCTGCCCCAGGTCGCTGAGCTTGACGGATTCCAGATTAATGCCCAAGTCCTTGAAGATGGCCTTACCGCCGGTCAAGATGGCGATGTCGCCCAACATGGCCTTGCGGCGCTCCCCGTAAGCGGGAGCCTTTACCGCGCAGACGTTGAGGATGCCGCGGAGTTTATTGACCACCAGCGTTGCCAAGGCCTCCCCTTCAACATCCTCGGCGATGATCAGGAGCGGGCGGTTGGCCTTGCTGACCGCTTCCAGCAGGGGCACTAGCGCCCTGGCGTTGGAAATCTTCTCCTCGTGCACCAAAACAAGGCAGCGTTCCAATTCGCAGGTTTGCGAATCGGGATTGGTGACGAAATGCGGCGAAAGGAAACCGCGGTCGAATTGCATGCCCTCGATGAATTCGACGGTCGTCTCGGCTTGCTTGCCTTCCTCGACCGTGATCGCGCCATTCTTGCCCACCTTGACGAAGGCGTCGGCCAGCACGGCGCCGATGGAAGGATCGTTGTTGCCGGCGATGGTGGCGACCTGGGCGATTTCCTTGCGGCTCTTTTCGTCAACGGCTACCGCCATTTTGCGGACGGCCTCCACTGCGGCGTCGACCGCCTTTTGGATGCCGCGATTGAGGGCCATCGGATCGGCGCCGGCCGCGATCATTTTCAGACCTTCCTGGAAGATCGCTTCGGCCAGGACGGTGGCGGTGGTGGTTCCATCACCCGCCACATCGTTCGTTTTCGAGGCGGCTTCGCGGACGAGCTTGGCGGCGAGGTTTTCGTAGGGGTTTTCCAGATCGATGTCTTCGGCCACGGTTACCCCGTCCTTGGTCACCTTGGGGGAACCCCAGCTCTTGTCGAGCATCACGTTACGACCGCGAGGGCCTAACGTGGCCTTGACCGCGGCCGCCAGTTTATTCACGCCGGCCGCCAGCGATTGCCTCGCGACATCCTCAAATAAAAGTTGTTTTGCCACAGTGATTCCTCCTCAAATCTGTAATAGGTCATCCCCACTCAGGAAGGTCCACCGAAAGGTTCCGCTCGAAGAAATACGCTGTCGTTAGGCGGCTCGCTCCATCGAAATCGCTCCTGCATGGGAGGAGCCTCCAGCCGCCGCCCGAAGGCTAGGCAACAACGCGCGTCATCGCCGTCGCCGGCACGTTATCGAAACAACCCCTTCCAGGCTGCCCATTGCAGGGATCAAAACCGCCATTTCCGGAGTGGCAGCCGCTCGATTGGATTGCTCCCGTTAAAGCAACATCCGTTCCTAATGAGCAATCAAATTCTTAAAGTGTTGCATAATATGAGTTTGTGACTCCAATCTCACGGCGGATGGCGATGGTCTGACGCGAACAGTTCTTATTGGAGTGCCATTTTGGCAGACGTGGGGGCCATGCGTCCCGCCCATGTTGGCCGGTCCATGGTCGGCAGTTGGCTTCCCGCATGGAGTCGCAGCCGGTCCCAAACGCCTCGGATTCGGACGCGTTTGCCGATTCACGCTCGATCCGCAGGCGCGGCCAACGACCGAATTCGCGTTGCATCGAAGTCTTGGAGGCGGGGACAATCCACGAAAAGAGCGGTCGCGAAGGATGGCTCGCGACCGCTCGGTCGGCGTTGCTGCGGATCGGCTGCAACGAGGGTGGGAGAGTCGGCCGTGCCCTCCCGCGCTTGCGGCGATGGAACGGACGTTACTCCCGCGCTTTAGCCTCGTCCGCCGTCGGGAAATCTACGGGGATGGGCTGCGTGACCTTGCCGCTTGCCGCCCATTCGGCGCCCCGTTGATAGGTCACGATAAACGCCAGGCTTTTCAATTCTTTGGCGGTGTGCCCCAGTGCGTTGAAGAATACCCGGCCTTTGCCGTATCGGACCGTGAAAAGCAGGGGTTCGTGCTCGTCCGAGCCGCCTTTGTCGGCGGGTGCGAAGGCCGTGGCGAGCACCGTGAGGTTCTTGGCCGGCCCGCGAAGCCAACCGTAAAGCTCGTCCGGAACGTGCATGAATTTCTCGGGCAAGCCTTGGGTAATGGGATGCTCTTTGTGCCGGACGACGATTTGGAAGGGTTGCATGGGACCATGCCCGCCCCCTCGGCCCGGCGAGTAGTCGAAAACGGCTCGGCCGTCGCGCCAGCGGACGTACGGCCCCCAGTTCTCGTTGCGACCGCCCCAGCCGCCGAGTCCGATGATTTCGTTGTATTCCGGCCAGTCGGGGAATGCGGCGCAGGCGAAGTGGTACACCAGTACGCCGCCTCCATTCTTGACGTACCGGACGAAGGCCGCTTTGGTTTCGTCCGGCCAGGCGTCCCCCTGATAGTTAAGGACGACCAGATTGTAATCCTCGAAGGACGGCTTGAATCCCGACATATCCCCACCTTTGGCCGGAGACTGGGCCACGTCCACGGTGAACAGTCCCGTCTCTTCCAACAATTGTTGCAGCACCGGCGTCGTTTCTTGCCAGTTGTGACCGTTCTGGCCGGTCACCAGCAACGCCTTGTATTGCGCGGCGAAACCGTTCACGGCGAACAGGAGGCTGAGCGTTCCTGCCCAGAAAAAACAGCGTCGGTGCATGGCGATTCCCTTTCTCGCGAGACGGTGCGGAATTGAAAACACAGGCCACATCCAAGGACGTTTTCTCGGCTTCGGGGCGAACTTGCCCAATGCTTTGACTAGCATAGCCGCCCGGTTAGCATTAGAAAAGAGCTTGGCCGGGACCTGGTTTTGGATCGCCGCCCGACGGCTCCGGACGAACTTCGCCCTGACCTTCATCACGGTGGTGAAGCGTAACGGGAACGGCGTCACCCGTTCCCATCGCGAACAGAGAAACCGGCGACCCAGGTACTGCCGAGGCGGTTACGAGAGGCTGCCGAGGAGCTGGGCAATTCGGCGTCAACAGGGCGTGCATGCCGCTTGCTCTGGCGGGAAAGAGGAACCGACGTACGGCATGTTCGAGATCATCGACCACACCGCCGACATCGGATTGCGGATTCAAGCCGCTTCGCTCGAGGAACTGTTCCAAGATGCGGCGGTGGGCATGTTCTCGTTGCTTTTGGAAGACTTGACCACGGTGCGACAGGTGACGGAGGAATCGTTCGAGATCGTCACGGGCCAAGGGCTCGCTTTACCGCAGCATGCCGGCGGCGACGAGGTATGCAGCCCGCCCGTGCGTCTCTCCGAGGCGTGGGAGGACCTCTTGCACGACTGGCTGGCCGAGCTGTTGACCGGCTTTGACGCGAGACGCATGGTTTTTGGGCGATTCGAGGTGCGGTTCACGGCGGCCGGATTGCACGGTCGGGCATGGGGTGAAAAGTTGGATTTCTCAAGGCATCGGGCGAAGATGGAAATCAAAGCGGTGACCTATCACCAGCTCCATATTTGCAAGACCGAACAAGGATACGAGTCTCTGGTGATCTTCGATTTGTGATCCATGGCCGAGTGGTCGCCCGGCGGCTTCGGTCCTTCGTCGTGAGCGGCCGAACTGCGGAATGTTGCAAGCCGGGGCGGGGTGGGCGAGGAAGAGCGTTGCGTTGCGGCCCGCGGGTACTCCATAATTCTGGTCACAGCTTCAAAGCCCCACGTTCGCATTCACTTCGTACTTCGTTGTCGAAACGGGGAGGTGCTTCATGTCTCGATTCGTGTGCGACGAATTCCGTTGTGTCATTTGGATTCTCGCGGCGTGCGTCGGCGTCCTTGCCGGTTCGTCGGGCAGTCCGGCCGAGGGTGCGGAGCGAGACGCGGGGCCTGTGCCGCCGACGCATGTCGGTCAACACGACGACGGAACATGGTTCTTGGAGAATGCGGTACTGAAAGTTCAGATGGATGCTCGGACGGGCGCCTGGTCCGTTCTCGACAAACGTTGCCGTCGGCAGTGGGTGTCGGCCACGGAGTACAAATCGGAGTCACCGCGGTTTCGTCACGTCGAGGCGGTGCCGGAGTCGGGCGACGCAATCCGATTCGAGGCCGCTTTCAGTTGGACGGACGGTCAGCCGGCTTTCATGCAGGTCACGGTGACGTTGCCCGCCGACGCGGCCGACCTGCGGATCACGGCGGACATGGCGGACCGTACCCGAAAGATCGGGACGAGCCGGTTTTGGGATCCGCTGGGCGCCGACGCGGACGGTCTGGGGATCGCCGTGGCGGACTATTGCAACGGGCATCTGTATCCCGCCGACGCCGAATCGTTGCCGCGGCGGTGGTTTTCGGCATCGCGGCTGGACATGCCTTGGATCGGCATTTGCGAAGGAGAGAAAGGGCCGGCCTTCCTGGTATTGTTCGAGACCAGTGACGACGGAGCCGCGGAGCTACGAAAGTTCAACTTGGGGGGCCGCTCGCTATTTCTGCCGCAGATTCTGTGGCAAGATTCCAAAGGTGCCTTCTCCTATCCGCGGCGGATTACCTATTCCTTTGCGGCGGAGGGTGGATACGTCGCGTTGGCCAAACGATACCGGGAGTTTGCCAAGCGATCGGGTTTGATCGTTCCCTTCGCGGAAAAAGTGAAAGCGAATCCCGAAATCCGGCGGTTGTTCGGGGCGCCCGATGTTTGGGGTTATGCCGCTCTGGAATTCGCTCAAGCGGCGAAAGATGCCGGCGTGCGGCGCTTGCTGGTGCAGGGACGCATGCCGCCGGACCAGATGCGACGGGTCAACGAGTTGGGCTACCTGACGAGCGAATACGACAACTATACCGACATCACGCCCGTCGAGAGCGAAGACCGGATCGACCGCTCGCACGACTTCGTCCCGCAAAGCGTGGTGTTGAAAGCGGACGGTGAGCGGATGACGGCATGGCTCACCTTCGACAAAAAGACGCAATTCATGAAGCGGTGCCCCTCGCTATGGTTGCGAACCGCGAGGATGGACATCCCCAAGATACTGGGCGAGTATCCCTTCCTGGGAAGATTCATCGACGTGACCACCGCCGAGGATTTGTATGAGTGCTACGATCCGGCCCATCCCTTGACGCGTGCGGACAAACGCCGTTGCGGCGAGGAATTGCTGGCCTACGTCCGCTCGCAAAAACTGGTGGTCGGGGGGGAACACGGGATATGGTGGGCGGTCCCGCACGTGGATTATTTCGAAGGAATGATGAGCGGCGGTAGTTACTCGTGGCCGGCGGGACACCTCATTCCGCCCAAGACCAAAGATGAGCGATTTCAAAGCCCGTGGGGACAGGAGTTGCCGCCGTGGCAGGAGTACGAGAAGTGGGGCATCGGGCACCGGTATCGCATTCCGCTGTGGGAATTGGTGTTTCACGATTGCGTCGTTACCACGTGGTACTGGGGAGACTCCAGCGATTTCCTGTTACAAGCGGCCCCGGAAATCACGTCCAAAAAGGATGCCTACAATATTCTCTACGGCACGATTCCATTGCTTTGGGCCGACACGCGGCGCGGTTCGTGGCGGGATCATCGAGATGTCTTCTTGCGAACCTATCGCAACACCTGCATTCTGCACGAGGTCATCGCCGGAACCGAAATGCTGGACCACGAATTCCTGACCGAGGATCGTCGCGTTCAAAAGACGACTTTTTCCGGCGGGACCTGGGCGGTGGTCAATTTCGGGCCGGAACCGTTTGAACTGACCGTAAACGACCGGCACTGGGTGTTGCCCGAAAACGGTTTCGTGGTTCATGGTCCGAATATCGAGCAATCGCGCGTCGTAATCAATGGAGCCGTCGTGACTACGATTCACGGGCCCGACTACGAGTTCACCGAAACCGAATGACGCCCGCCGGCTTCGGATTTCGCAAACGCTTCCTGTTGATGGAGATGCCGATTTTGTCTGCAAACTCTCGAACGACGTTGCTTTTTCGGCCTGCGCGATCCCTGAACGGCCGTGAAGTCGGGCCTCGAATGCGGCCCCGGCGCCGGTTTTCGATGGCAGCCGCGGCCGTCGGCACGGTGATTTTGATCGCTGCCGGTTTCAGCGGCACCGGATCCTTGTCGGCGTGCGACGCCGTGGCGGTCGATCATGCCGCCGTCTTGTCGATCACGGGCGAGGAACTGCACGACGCCGTTGCCTTTCTCGCCGACGATGCGCGGGAAGGGCGGGAAGCCGGCAAGCCGGGCGGCCAAGCCGCAGCCGAGTTCCTTCGCGGCGAGCTGGAGAAGCTAGGGCTTAAACCCGCAGGCAGCGACGGATTCTTCCAGCCGTTCGGCGACGGTTACCGCAATTTGCTCGCGGAATGGCCCGCCGATGTCGCCGCCGACGCTGAGATCCTTGTCGTCGGGGCGCATTATGACCACGTGGGTTACGGGAGCAAACGCAACACTCGTGACGGGCCGGGATTGATCCACAACGGGGCCGACGACAACGCCAGCGGCACGGCCGGGGTGCTGGAGATCGCCGAGGCTTTCACCGTACTCGGTCGGCCGACGCGGCGCAAAATCCTCTTTGCGTTCTGGGACGCCGAGGAAAAGGGACTCCTCGGCTCCAGGCATTGGGTCGAAAACCCGACCAGGCCGTTCGATAAGGTCCGTTTCCTAATCAACATGGACATGATCGGGCGACTGCGAGACGGCCGGGTCGAGGTGTACGGCGTTCGCAGCAGCTTCGGCCTTCGGGAAATGTTGGCCGGTTTGAACCGCGAGACCGATTTGCGGTTGGATTATTCCTGGTGGAATCGCGGCGACAGCGACCACGCCCCCTTTTTCCGTAAGGACGTGCCGTATCTGCTATTCCACACGGGAATGCACGACGACTATCACGCCGCCACCGATGATACGGAGAAGATCAACGTGGAAGGCATGGTGGCCGTTGCACGCTTGGTGTTCGAACTGGTCCTCACTTTGGCCGACCGTGGGGAGCCGATCGCGTTCCGATCCGCCGCCAAGAATGAGTCCGCGAAAGATTGGGACGCGCTTTTTGCGGAACCGAAACCGTGGCGAGATCGCACGGGCATGGCAACGGAAGATTACTCGCCGCCGGAGTCGGGAGGTCTCGCCGTGCGAATATCGCAGGTCCGGCCGGAATCGCCTGCGGCGCGTGCCGGACTGGAGACGGGCTGGCACGTCGAGGCCGTGGACGGCGTGCCCGTCACTTCCGCGGAACGTTTGACGGCCTACCTCTTGCTGACGCGGTGCCCCGCCGTACGTTTGACGCTATCCCTTGCCGACGGTACTCGCGCGGAGCGGGACTTGGTCCTGGAGGGAGAGCCTTTGCGGTTGGGGATGCAGTGGCAGCAGGATGACGCGGAACCCCACGGAATCGTCGTCACGCACGTGCTGTCCGGGTCGCCCGCGGAGCAAGCCGGGATTCGGGCGGGGGATTATGTTTTTGCGGTCAACGGTGAACCGCTGAACGAGCCTCATCGCTTCGAGAAGATCCTTGAGCGGACGGCCGCGCCGTTCACGCTGCTGGTGGAGCGGCAAGGCCGGCTCAAGACCGTATCGGTCGAAGATGTGAGGGACGCCACGGGAAGGGCTTCTCCATCTCCGTGAGTCGGCCGGCACGAATCGACCTTGGGGCTTGGCCAAGACCGGGAGCGGGCGAGCGAACGGATCGCCGCCTACGCGGCGCGTTGCCCCTATTCGTCTCTTCCTCGGTATCCGTCATAATGATCGAAATAACCCCGGTTCGAGAGAGACGGTATTGGGAGAAGGCCCGCACCGTCGATGCGGAAATCGGAGACGCCGCACAATCGGTAGGATGGCCGGGCGACCCGGTTCCGGGCGGCGCGGCGCCAAGCTTCGGAAAAGCAGCAGCTCGATGAGTGTACGACCTCCATTCGGCGAATTCTTGCAAAAGGGCGTGGTGGTGTTCGACGGCCCCATGGGGACGGAGATCTACCGGCACCACGTGTTCACCAATCGCTGTTTCGATGAGCTTTCGTTGTCGGAGCCGAAGCTGATCCGGCAGATCCACCGGGATTATTGCGATGCCGGGGCGGAAGTCCTGACCACGAACACCTTCGGCGCCAATCGAACGCGATTGGAGAAGTACGGCCTGGGAGAGCGCCTCGAGGCCGTCATTCGCGCGGGCGTTCGATTGGCTCGGGAGACGGCGGATGGGGCCGATCGCCCCGTTTACGTGGCCGGTTCGATCGGTCCGTTGGGAGCCGCCGCGCGCGACGAGGACGCCCATCGACGATTGATCTTGGAACAAGTGGACGTCATGGCGGAGGCCGGGGTCGATTTCATCCTCTTCGAGACGCAGCCCAATCGCGAGGCTCTGGAACGATGCGCGCGGGCCATGCAGGAGCGGCCTAACCTGCCATTCGTTCTTTCGGCGGCCGTGTACGAAGACGGGGAATCGGCTTCCGGGGAAACCGTGGAGCGGTTGCTGGCTCCGTTGCCCGATGAATTGCCGCAGCCCATCGCTTGGGGATTGAATTGCGGTTCCGGTCCGCACGGTATGCTTGCCGCGGTCGATCGGGCCGTGAAATTCGTGCGACGGCCGCTGATCGTGCAGCCCAACGCGGGAACGCCCAAGGAGGTCGAAAACCGCCTGATCTACTATTGCTCGCCCGAGTATTTTGCGGAGTACGGCAAGCGTTATGTGCAATTGGGAGCGGCGGCCGTCGGCGGTTGTTGCGGAACCACGCCGGAACACATTCGTGCCCTGTGCGAAACGATCAAGCCTCTGGCGCGGGCGAGAACCAAGCCGATCGCCGCTTCGTCGGTCGAGCCGGCCGAGTTGAAGACGCCCGTCCCCCAAGCCGAGCGTTCCCGATTTGCTTCGCGCTTGGCGCAGCGGCGCTGGGTGGCGTCGGTGGAGCTGGTTCCGCCCCGCGGCTACGACCTGGGAGACATCCTGGCCAAAAGCCGCCTCTTGCATCGTCGCGGTGTGGATGCGGTGAACATTCCCGACGGCCCGCGGGCAAGTTCGCGGATTTCGCCGTTGATTACCGCCGATCGCATCCAGCGCGAGGCCATGATCGAGGTGATCTTGCACTTCTGCTGCCGAGATCGCAACTTGATCGGCATGCAGGCCGACCTGCTGGCGTGCGCCGCCTGCGGGATTCGCAACATCCTGTTCGTGACCGGAGACCCGCCGAAGCTGGGAAACTACCCGCACGCCACGGGAGTCTTCGACACCGACTCGATCGGCATGGTGCAGGTGCAGAGACGACTCAATCAAGGCGTGGACCTGGGCGGCCAGTCGATCGACCCGCCGACGGCCGCTTTCATCGGCGTGGGGCTGGATCCCACGGCCTTGGATCAAGAGCGCGAACTCGATCGATTTCGCCAAAAGGTGGAAGCGGGAGCGGAATTCGCCATTACGCAGCCCGTCTTCGATCCCGATGCCTTGTTGCGATTTCTTGACCGCGTGCAGCAGTACGGGATTCCGATCATAGCCGGGATCTGGCCCCTGGCCAGCTTGAGGAACGCGACCTTTATGAAAAACGAAGTGCCGGGCGTGGTCATTCCGGATTGGGTCATGGAAAAGATGGCCTCGGTTTCCGGTCGAGACGATCAATTGAAAATGGGCGTGGAAATCGCGCGGCAGGCCGTGGAACGGGTGCGGGACCGCGTGGCGGGGATTCAGGTCAGCGCCCCTTTTGGAAAGGCCGAAATCGCCCTCGCCGTCATCGACGGCACCGAGCCGTGAGGCGGTCGCTGTCGCGTTTCGGCCTCGGGATGGAAACGAACCGTGTTGCCACCCGCCGTTCGCGCGGATCGGGGCGGCGTACTGCGTCGTGAGGTCTCTTGCCGTGGAGGATGGCTCGCCCGCTCGGTTTTGCCCCGACTGGGGACGGCGTCCGTCGGTCCTGCATGTCCGAACTGTGACGGGAACGGGCGGCGGCCCCGAAAAAACGATCTTGCAGTCGCCATCCCATTTGCTGGCGGCCGGCTGGGACGCGAGGTGTCTCTATCTGCATCCACCGCAAGATCCCGGCTTTGAGATTCTGCGTCGCCGGGCTGAAGCCTGGGGAACGCCCCTCATCGACCTGCCGGATCGCGGCCCCTGGGATTGGCGCTTAGTCCGCGAACTCGGCCGGATGTGCCGCCGTTTGCAACCCGACATCTGGCACGGCCACGACTACAAAAGCGATCCGCTGGGGCTGCTTTTGCGTCGTAAGCGGAAAGAGATGTTCTTGGTCAGCACAGTCCACGGTTGGGGCGTGCCGGGACGCCGAGTTCGCCTCTATCGCTGGTTTCATCAACTCTGCCTGCGAGGCTTCGATCGGGTGATCTGCGTCTCGGAGGATTTGAAACGGCAGTGTGCTCGGGCGGGTATTCCGACGCGAATCTGTCGCGTGATCGAAAACGGCGTCGATACCGATCTGTATGCCCGACGTGAATCGCCTGCCGCGGCCAAGGTCCGCCTCGGTCTTCCGAGCGACGTATTCTTGGCGGGCGCGGTCGGACGCCTCTCCGCGGAGAAAGATTATCCCACGCTGCTGCGAGCGGCGCGGCGCCTTGCGGAGGCCGGCTTGCCGATCCGCGTGATGATCGTCGGCGAGGGGCCGGAACACGAGCACTTGGCAGGCTTGATCCGGCGCGATCGCTTGCAACAGACGGTAACGCTGGAGGGCTTCCAAGCCGATACGGTGCCTTACTATCAAGCTTTCGATGCCTTCGTCGTCACCAGTCTTGACGAGGGATTGCCGAACGCCCTTCTGGAGGCCATGGCCTGCGAGGTGCCGGTCGTTGCCACGCCGGTCGGCGGAATCGAGCGATTGATCGAAGACGGCGTGACCGGTCTGACGATTCGGCCCGGCGACGACGCCGGTCTGGCCGACGCTTTGCGAAGACTCCGCGATGTTGATCAGCGGCTCAAGTTGGGCCGGGCGGGCAGGGAGCTTGTCCGCAAGGACTACGCGTTTGAACGACGAATGCAGCGGGTGCTGGCCGTCTACCGCGAATTGATCGAGACGCGAATCCGCTGACTCCGTCGCACGCACCGTATCGGTCACGCGGATTGGGGTCCGGCAGTCTTCTCGCGGCGCCGCGCCTTCCGCCGTCGGCTCTCCTCCCGCAGACGCTGCTGCTCTTCGGCCGGGCAGACGTGAAAGCGAACACGGAACGCGCGGTATCCCTCGGCCTCCGCGGACGGATAGAGCTGCGCTATCTCCGCCCGCAAATCGTCGGCAGTGGCGAAACCGTCGGGCTGGGCGTCGTCGTCGGTCAAGTCCTCGAGGCGGACCTCCGCGATCTCGTCGATGACGATGTAACCCGCCCCGGGGATGTAGCTGTATTGCCCTTCCCTCATCCGCCGCCACCTCCAAAGCCGAATCGTTTGCGTCTTCGTTCCGCGGCGAATGGCGTCCATGAACTTCTTTTTGAAAAGAAGCATCGTCGAGCCTTTTCTAAGGGCGGACCTCGGAAACGAATTCGGAGTGATGTTTCCCATCACTGCGGATCATGAGGGCGCCGTTGCGGCGGTACCGGTCGTTGCACCGGTTTGTTGCTCTCAGTCGTTTTCCACCGGCTTCCCGCCCACGAAGATGTAGTAGGGGGCCTTCGCGAACGGGAGGTACGGCACCTTGGCGCGATGCTCTTCCAAAAGGATGGTATGGAAGTGCCGCTGGAGGTACGGGATATGGTCCGGCGAGGGGAAAACGTTGTCGTAGTTGAACCAGAACGTCCAGAACAACCGCGAACACGTCCCGTGGCGCCGAAGTCCCTCTGCCGGAAATTTCCTTGAGACATAGAAGTCCACGACGCCGATCTTGCCGCCCGGCTTCAGCATCGCGCGTGCATTCTCCACGGCCGCAAACCAGTCGGGAATCATCGTGAGCGAGTAGGAGAACGTCACGACGTCGGCGGGCTCCTCGGGCCGGAATCGTGTGGCGTCCGCAACGTAGGTGACGACGTTCTTCCAACCACGGTCCGCGATGCGCCGCTTGGCGACTTCCAGCAGGGAGGGCGACAAATCGACCAAGTGCACCTTGCGCAGGCGTTCGATATCGGGGCCGAAATGCTCGGCGTTGGCCCCGGTACCGGCGCCCAGATCAACCCAAACGCCGCCGGCGGGGATTCCCAACGCTCGCCACAGCTCCTCGCGCCCTTGGAGCAGCCGTTTTCGGAACGCGTCGTAATTGTCGGCTTGCGCGGCGTAAAAAGATTCCAGTCGTTGGGCATGGTCGGCGCCGCGACCGGGATGGAATACCATGCGGTACAGAATTCGAAGGTCCGCCAGCACGCCCATGATGGGTATCGATACTCCTCCATTGAAGGCGGCGATCTGCGTGCGTTGGGGAAATCGTCAGAGCCGCAGGTCTGCCGCCGCGTGCTTTACACGTTGAGATCGGCGATGTAGAAGCTGCCGTACGTGTGAACCCGGCACTTTGCGTGGAGTTCTTGCGCCTGTTCACGGTGGTAGGTGAGTTGTTCCCCCAGCCGGATCGGCCGGCCCTTCAGCTCGATCCGGACGCGATCCACGAAATCGGTCCGCAGTCCGCCGCTCCGCCAGATGGCTCGTGCCCCCGGCGCCGCGCGGTCGAAAATGGCCTGCCATTCCCGTTCCAGGATCGGGAAGTATCTGCCCGACAACCAATCCATGTGATCGAGCAGGACGAAGCGGGAAACCGGAGCGTCGTGCGAGGCCAGGAAGCCCTCGACCGTATCCGTGTGGATCTCGATTCGATCGACCCAACCCGACTTCAGTCGCTGGAAATTCTCCTCCTTCAAGTATTCCGGACAGCACGAACGGGTGTAGCTGCCCATGATATAGACCCGCCAGAAATAATTGTCGGCCAGCGGCAGCTTGGCGAACACCGCTTCCACGGCGTCCTGGACGTACTGTGCGATTCCGCCGGCGTATTGCGATTCGATCTGCTGCCGCTGCGCGCGGGGAACGCCGACCAGCGAAAGCATCGTGTCGCGACTGACCAAGAATCGCAAGACGGGCGTCCAGACCTGCTGCCGCAGATGCCTGTCGTAGATTTCCCGCTGTTCGTCCAGCGATTGGGCGTCCAAGATTCTTTCCACCCACGGCCGGACTTTCGCGACCCGAGTGAGATAGGTGTTCATCACCCGGGCGAACGCCCCCGCTGTTCCGCGGAAATAGAAGGAACGCTTTTTCCCGAAAAAGCGGTGGACGTATTTATCCCAAAATCGGCGGGCGAACGGCGTCAACTCCTGGCGGAGGACGTCGTGATACAGCTCATCCATGTGCCGGAATCGCCCTTCGCCGAAGATCAGGAAAAAGGTCTCGAAATCGAGCTTTCGGATTCCGGCGATCTTCAGTTCCAGGAGGGCGTTTTGCCGGGGATTCATGTCCACGGCGTAGACCCGCCGCGGATTGCAAAGGACGTAGTCCAAGGCGTTGCAGCCCGCGGACGTGATGACCAGAATCGTGTCGTCGGGGCCGATATTCAGGGCTTGCCGGTCGAGACGCGGGTCCTCCCAGCAGGTGTTGTAGACCAAATTGTGTCGATGGACGAGGTTGAAAACTCGACCGCTCACCCATTCCCCTACGGACATAGCGGAAACCCTTTTCAGTGCCGTTGGAACGCTCCCGGCGGAGCCGCCCCCATACGGAGGAATCGGCGCACGTCGAGACAATACCTCAATATACGGGAATCCTCACGCTTAACAAGACGGCGGCAATTTTCTCCAAACCCGGGGTTGACTCACTTAAACCCCAAACGTGCGCGGCGCCCCGGTTCGCCCGCTGCCGAACAGCCCGCTTTGACTGGAGCTTTCCACCAGCGGTTTCACACTTGCCAAAAGCGAGCGCCGACCTGCTATAATGCCCGTCAAACGGCCGAAGCGATGCCGTCCGTTCCTGCCTTGTTCATGTTTGCCTGCCTTTCACGATGAGGTTCCTGCCCATGCGATTCTTTGCGGATTCGATGGCGGCATGCCGTTTCCGGAAGCGTCCGGGGGTTTTGGCGGTGCCGGTGGCGATGTGGCTGGTGGTTTTTCCGCTGCTCTCGGCGTTGGGACAGAATAGCGGGACGCTTCCTCCGTCATGGAAGGCGGCATGGGAGAATCCGCCCTTGGACTGCCGCCCCATGCAGATCGTTCACGGTGTGGCCCCGCGGTTTGCCAGGGCGGATGGGATGGAACAAATCCTGGGCGAAAAGCGGGATGCCGCTGCGTCCGATGAGGGGATGGAGTACTTTCTCCGGCGCGGTCGCGGCGGCATCGTCTGCAACGTGGCCTTCGATCGATACCTCGAATCCGAGGACCATTGGCAAACGCTGATCCGGGCGGTGGACGTCTGTTCGAAGCTCGGCATGCAAGTCTGGATCTACGACGAGAAAGGCTATCCCAGCGCGGCGGCGGGGGGATTGGTACTCCGCGGGCACCCCGAGTTCGAAGCCCTCGTGCTGGCCTTTGCCGGGACCGATCTTTCCGATCCCGCCGCTTTTTTCCTCAGACCGGCCTACGAGCACACTCATGCCGCCAACAATTACCACGCCAAACGGCGCTACCCGAATCTGCTCGACGACCGGGCGACGCGGCGGTTTATCGAGGTCACGCACGAGGCGTACTATCAGCGGCTGGAACCGCACTTTGGAGGAACGATTCGCGCGTTTTTTACGGACGAACCTTCGTTGATGGCGGTGGACTTGGGACCGATTCCCGAACCCGCCGGCAGCAAGGTCCCCGTTGATGATCCCCTCGATCCCAACGTTCCCCGTCTCCCCACCGTACCTTGGGCGTACGATTTGGCCGACCGTTACGAGGAACGCTATCACCAGAATCTGGAAGCGTGCCGCAAGTCCCTTTTTGCCGGTGATACCGAAGAGGACCGGGAGGTCCGGCGGCGGTATTGGAGCTTGGTCGGAGATCTGACGGCGGAACGCTATTTCGGGGAGATTCAACGCTGGGCGCAATCGCACCGGACGGCCTCCTCGGGCCACAATCTTCACGAAGAGTCGATCTTGCACCACGTTCCGTTGTACGGAAACGGACTGAAGGCGATCTCGAAAATGGATATCCCGGGTCTCGATATGTTGACGTCCGATCCACAGGCGGTGATGCACTCAGGCTGGCAGACGGCCGCCATGCCCCTCTCCGGCGCACTCTTGCGAGGAAATCGCCGTGTCATGACGGAGGTCAGCGACTTTGCGCAAAAAATGTCGGGGGCCGGTCCCGCTCCGTTGGACGCCATGCTGGCAACCGCGGCCTGGCAGGCTGCCTGGGGCGTCACGGAATTCACGCTGTACTATAGCCCCGAGGATCGCTCGCCCGAGGAGAATTTGCAGTACGGTCTCTTCGTAGGACGGCTGAATGCCGTGCTCCGTGATGCCCTGCCCGTTCGGCAGGTCGGATTGTATTATCCCATCCGTGATCTGTGGTCCGAGTATCGACCTGTGGCGGGACCGTTGAGCTTGGCCTCGCAAAGCGAACGGGCGCAACGGCTGGTCGGTTCTTACTATCGCTTGGGGCAATGCCTCCAAAGACGCCAGATCCCGTTCGTGCTCACGGACCATGAGTTCTTGGCGGCCGGGAAGGTTACGGCCGAAGGCAAGCTACGGCTGGGCGGCGTGGAATTGTCGGCCCTGCTGGTGCCGTTGGATGCGGAATTGACTCCCGAAGCGGCAAAGGTCGCGGCCGAGTGGCAGGCTGCCGGCGGCAAGGTCATTCGCGATACGCCCGAGCAACCGATCGGGTCGAGCAACGTGCGAGCCGAAACCATGCCGGACATCGTGGTCGAGCCGGCCGACGATGCCTTGACGCTGGGACGCTTCTCCCGCGACGGGCGTGAGATTCTGCTGCTGGTCAACGTCGGCCGCGCCGCATGGACGGGGCACGTTCGCACGCAGCAACAGGGAGCCTGGCTGGTTCTGAATCCGCACACGGCATCGTTAGAAAGCCGCGAATGCGATGCGGAAGGCCTACCTCTCACGCTGCCGCCGCAAGAGACGCGGATCTTGGTGCGATGAGCTTTCCTTGCGCGACGGGCCGGCCCTCGCGAAGTCTCACCTGAATACTGTTGATGATGTTTGGCGGACGACACATCGGAGATCAAAGATGCTGACAGGAATGCATTTCGCGTCGGGCGCTCAAGCCGGGTTTTTCGGATTCATCTTGAGTCTGACGCTAGGCGTACCATGCCTCCTCGACGCTGACCGATGGGCGATTGCGGGCGAGAACACGATCCGTGTGATTCATGTATCTCCCGGCGGGGACGATTCGTGTGACGGTTCGGCCGAATCGCCGGTCGCCTCGTTGCCGCGGGCGGTCGAATTGGTGCGGCAAATGCGGGAACAGTTGGGCGGCGGGCCGGATATCCGCGTGACCGTTCAAAGCGGCGTTTACCGTCTGCGGCAGCCCATCTCGCTGGGAGCGGCCGAATGCCCGGGACCGGGGGCCTTGGTTTTCGCCGCCGAAGGCCCGGGGCCGGTCGTTGTCAGCGGTGGGCGGCTCATCACCGATTGGCGCGAGTCCGAAGGCCGCTGGATCGCTCAGACCGCCTCCGCTACCGGGGAACGCCCGAGTTTTCGCGAGTTGTTCGTGAACGGACGACGCGCGATTCGGGCCAGAACGCCGAACGAAGGGTTCCGCCGCGTCGATCGCTCGGGCGCGGATCGTCGTACCAGCCTATTCATTCATGCGGACGACGCCGGGCTGTTCTCCGGTGATCTTTCGCAGGCGGAGTTCGTGTACTTCCACGATTGGTCCACCTCGCGGGTGAAGATTGCCGGGTTCGATCCCGGGACATTGGAGGTGCGGTTTTCGCAAGTCGTCGGTTGCTCCGCCCCGCACTATGCCATCTGCAATTGGCCGCATCCGCGTTACTATTTGGAGAACGGCCGGGATATGCTCGACGCCCCTGGTGAATGGCTGCTGGATGATTCGAGCGGGCAGGTCACGTATATCCCCTTACCCGGCGAGAAACTGAGTGAGATCGAGGCGACGATCCCCGAGGCGACGGCGCTGCTGGTCGTAAGCGGCGACCCGGCAACGGGAAAGCCCGTCCGTAATCTGGTTGTGGAGGGGATTACCTTTGCTCACTGCCGTTGGGATTTGCCCGAGGCCGGGTATGCCTCCGGACAAGCCTCGGTGTACGAGCCTCGCTTACCGGGGCGACCGGGACGCGAACTGCTGCCCGCCGCGGTGACGTTGGACTATGCCGAGAACTGCGTTTTCCGCCATTGCCGGTTTACGCAACTAGGCGGCTCGGGTTTGTGGTTGCGTCGGCAAGTCCGGGATTGCGGCGTGGAGGGATGCGAATTCACGGACATCTCAGGTAACGGCGTCAATATCGGCGAAACCGTGACCCGA
>FWPV01008450.1_pt1 | contig 18007 bp, 17 predicted proteins | sample 2228371 | NCBI WGS metagenome assembly FWPV01 (sample SAMEA103939776, study PRJEB20133) | metagenome | reverse complement strand
ACACGGCCCTGGAAAGAGATGGAGCCGGCGAGGAGACTCGAACTCCTGACCTGCTCATTACGAGTGAGCTGCTCTACCTGCTGAGCTACGTCGGCACATTCACCGGTTCCAGGAAGTATTATAGCGCCTGCGCGCGCCGATTGAAGACCCGAACGACGGAGAACGCCCCTGGGTCGGTAGCTCCCTTATTCCAAGGACTTCATCCTCCAACACTGGAAGGCCAGCCCGATGTGGCTGCCCCTGATGATGATATCCCCCCTGCCATCTCTGTCTCCCCCCACTTAGATCTCCCCACTCTTACACGAGGTTGATTCAGTATCTGCACCCCCCGAAAGCATCCGCCATCCTTTTGATCGCCCTCATGCATCTGGCCAGACTGTCTGAATTCTCTGCCGCAACATCCGGACGCCAGCATTTGTCCACGTGGTTGACGAATTCTATGAGTCTTGCGCTATATGACGGACCCACAGCCCTTCGACTCCCAGGACGTGGTACCATATCATCCCTTATCTCTTTCCTTCTAGAGGCTCTGGCCAAGTTGACCATGCAGTTCTTGGGGTCTTCCAGCTCATCAGGAGAAAGCGGTACCCTCGCCTTTGGGATGCTCAGAAATTCGCTGATCCTATCCCGGTCCGCAATAAGCCATGCCTCAATTTCTCTAACCGCTATCCTGAAGCACATAAAACGACTCGGGAAAGGAAGCCATCCAGCGACAAACTCCGGAGCGCACTGGGCATCACTATCCAAATCAACAACTACCACCCACGGGAAGAATTCGGCCGCACGATTGTAACCCGAGAGATTTTTCAGCAGGTCATTCTTACCATTCTTGCCGAACACCCCTGACGAACGCAAGCCGAGATGGCGGAGAATCGACTTCAGGGCTGCCTCGTCAACAATACCCTCGACCGCAACCTGAAAAGATACGATTTGGTTGGTCATATTCCTCAGGAAAAGAACGCCAACTGCTCAGCATTGTCTGGCTTTGTATACGGTATAGCCGTATCGGCAAGCGTCAATCCGCCATCCAGTAAAAGCTTTATCTCCCTTACGCTGGAAGCCTGCACTGTTCTCGTGCCTTCTTTGGATGGCACCAGTAGTAGTACTTCGTCGAGGCCAATGCCCTCATCCCTCAGAATATCGCTTGAGTGGGTGCTTATAATCGTTTGGCGGCCCGATTGCCTCTGTATCCTGGCCAACATTTGAGGGAAATATCTTATGACTTCAGGATGTATTGAGAGCTCCGGCTCCTCCAAGAGCAGGGGCCCGTTTCCTTCGAGGCATGCCCAGAGAAAGCCTAGTAGCCTCAACGTACCGTCCGAAAACTGCTCCTCTGTTTGCCAAGCTCCATGCGGCCGCCAGTGGTCGTATCTCCCGTGCAGGTGCGGAACACCCTTTTCGTCCCTTTGGAGCTTGAGTTCCGTTAACTGTGGAACCGCCACCTTTAACGCGGCGTTGATCCTTTTTAGACGGGACTCCTGTGTCTTTTTTGGTGTTCCCGCGATCTGCTCGAGGAAATCTCCTCCGAAGGGATCGTTTTTTCTTCCTGATGAACGATCCGGCTCTCTTACCAACTGCGGCACGATATGCAGGTATCTGGTCGACAGGAAGAACTCCGCAATGTCGCGGAAATCCCTGTTAGCATTCACCTGTTCCAGGTATGTCTGTCTCAGACGTTCTGTGTCATCGAGATCTTCATCGAGAGGACGGTCAAGAATAAGCCTGCCCTTCTGAAATACCCTTTCCTTTCTTATAATCGGCTTGCGCTGGTTATCCTGATGAAAAATGATCTCGTACGTCCAGAGCGATTGTTCCGCTTCTGTGCCGATGTTAACCTTGATTGCTATGTCCGGATTGCTCCTGGCTGCCAGCGCCCGAATGTGCGATACGCCACCCCGTGAGTTCACTGCAGCCTGGAACCCACCCCCTACGGAAACCACATCTCGCAGGAAACGGAAGATGTCCAAGAAATTCGACTTCCCCGACGCGTTAGGGCCAACGAGAAAGACACGGCGCTGCAATTCAGCTTCTATCCTGACGAAGTTCTTCCAGTTCATACACTGGACGTAGGAAAAGCGTAGGGCTTTTTCGGGCCTCACTCTCGCTTGAGGCATTTCAGAATCACCTTTGCGCTTTCAACCCTGATTCCACCAATTCTTGAACACACGTCTAGATGTAAATCATTCTAACATCCTGCTGCAAGAAATCCCGTTACGTCTCCAACCTTATCTTGGACTTGCCTTAACACCCAGCACGAGATCCATGAACGGACTCTCGGACATCTTGTTGACACTTATTCCTTATTCGGTCGCTAAGGCTGTCCGACGGTTGGACCGATTCACACCCCCTTAGAGATCCGTCCCCGGAAAAAATCACGGTGCGGGGCAGCTTATTCCTTGTATCCTTCCTTACTTTTTATGCTGCAATGTAATCATGCAGGTGATGGCGCGCCATATGGAGAGCGCACCCTTCTTGCATTTCTTCGTAATCGGGACGGACAACCCCTGTCCCTAATGGGGAGGGGCGAGCTCGATGTCCATGATGTGTTCCTTCATCTTGTGGGTGAACTGCAGGGTCTCGAAGACGTGGCTGATGCGCCTCTGGATCTCTCCGATGCGTTCCTCGTCCCGCCGGGGGTGGAAGAGGTGCCGGAAACGACCCTGGGCTTGAAGATACTCCTCCACCGGCAGCAGCTTCGACTGGCCCTGGATGATGCGCTGGGTGCCCGCGGTGTAGGTGGTCCTGCCGTTCTCGTGTTCGTAGAGCATCCACATCCCCGTCTGCACCGCCAGCCGCGCCACCTTGACGGTATGGCTGGAGGGGAACTTCCACCCCGGCGGGCAGGGGGCCTGTATCTCGATGTACCGCGTGCCCTTGATCTCCTTGGCGCGCGCGAACTTGCGGAACATGTCCGTGGGGTAGGCCAGGGAGGCGGTGGCCACGTAGGGGACGCCGTGCGCCACCATGATCTGGGCCACGTCCTTGCGCCACTCCCCCTTGCCCCGCGTGGTGTTGGTGGTCCAGGCGGCGTAGGGGGTGGCGCCGCTGCGCTGCGTCCCGGTGTTGGAGTAGGCCTCGTTGTTGTAGCAGACGTAGATGAAATCGGTGTTGCGCTCCGCCGCCCCCGAGAGGGCCTGGATGCCTATATCGTAGGTACCGCCGTCCCCCGCCCACACCAGGATGGTCGGCTTCTCCTCGAAGACCCCCTTCGCCACCAGGCGGTCGGCGGCCGCGGACAGTCCCGAGGCGGTGGCGCCCCCGGTGGCGAAGGCCATGTTCAGGGTGGGGAGGTCCAGCGCCGAGACCGGGAAGGGGCTCTGGAAGACCGAGGTGCAGGAGGCGATGACCGCGAGTACGGTGTTGCGCCCCAAGGCCTTGAAGGCCACGCGGATGGCAGCGCTTCCCGGGCAGCCGTGACAGGCGGCGCTGCCCTGCAGGAAGAGCTCCTCCTCAGGGAAGTCCTTCAGCCTCAACGCGCAGCCCTCCTTCCCCGGAGTCCTTCCAGACCCCGCCTGCTCACCAGGTGATGTTCGTTGATGCGCACCGACGGCCAGGCGGTCCTGGGCTCCAGCCGCCCTTCCGCCGCGGCCGCGGCGTTCTCGGCGATGAACTCGTAGGTGATGTCCCTTCCCCCCAGGCCGGTAACGATGTCGTACACCGCCACCGCCCCGCGTCCGTATACGGATGCCTTCACCTCCGAGAAGAGCGGTCCCTCCATGCCGAAGGAGATGCTGCGGTCCAGGACCAGGGCCGTGCGCAGGGGGGAGAGCAGCTCCACCATCTCCTCCACGGGGAAGGGCCGGTAGGAACGCACGCGCACCAGCCCGTAACGGCGCCCCGCCTCGCGTAGCACGTCCACCGCCACCCTGGCCTCGGAGGCCGCGCTGCCCATGGCCACCAGGGCGTGCTCGGCATCCTCCATGCGGTAGGTGTCCACGAGACCGCCGTGATACCCTCCCACCACATCCCGGTATTCCTCCGCCGCCGACCGGATGACCCCGCGTGCGTTTTCCAGTCCCTGGAACATGGAGTAGCGCACCTCCTCGTAATCGTCGGGGTAGATGACCGACCCGTGGGTGAGGGGATGTTCCGGGTCCAGCCTCCACAGCGAACGGAACGGCGGCAGGAAGCGGTCCACCGCTTCCTGGTCCGGGATCTCCACCTGCATGTAGTTATGGGAGAGGAATATGGCGTCGTAACAGACCATCACCGGCAGGTTGACCTCGGGGTCCTCCGAGATGCGATATGCCTGTACAATGGTGTCCAGTATCTCCTGATGGGAGGCGCAGTGGAGCTGTATCCACCCCGTGTCCCTGGCCGAGAGGGTGTCCTGGTGGTCGCACCAGATGTTCCACCCCGGACCAAGGGCGCGGTTGACGTTCACCATGACCATGGGAAGCCGGATCCCCGCCGCCCAGTGCAGCAGCTCGTGCATGTAGGCGAGGCCGTGGGCGGAGGTGGCGGAGAAGGAACGTATTCCCATGGCCGCCGAGGCGATAAGGGCCGCCATGGCGCTGTGCTCGCTCTCCACGGGGATGTATTCGCATTCCATCTCCCCCTCGTCGATGAAGCGCGAGATCTCCTCGATGACCTGGGTCTGGGGGGTGATGGGATAGGCGGAGACCACCTCCACCCGCGCCAGGCGCGCCCCCCAGGCGGCCACGTGATTCCCCGTTTCCACCAGCTTCATGATCTCTTTTCCTCTTTAACCATGGCGATGGCGCCGCGCGGGCATTCCTCCGCGCATATACCGCATCCCTTGCAGTAATCGTAGTCGATACGTATATCCTTGCTGATACAGGCCTCGGGACAATATATCCAGCAGAGCAGGCACTTGTTGCACCTCTCCCCGTCTATCACCGGGAGGAAGATGCGCCAGCTCCCCGTCATGCCCACGCTGCCCACGGCGGGGACCGAGAGGGTGGTGATGAAGCCTATGTCCTCCGTTTCCTCTTTCTTCCTCTTGGGCATCCTCTCACCGCCTCCCGCGGCAATGGCCTCGGACCTCCCTCAGCGCGCGGCGCCCCGGGCGGACCTGCGCGCCCCCGCCTCGGCCTTCTTTACCTCCACCACGGAGGTGAACCCGCGCCGGGCCGCCTCCATACTCGCCTCCAGCCGGGCTGGCGGGGTGCTCTCCTTGATCACCTCGGTCACCGCCTCCAGGGGCACCAGCTCGGTGACGTAGGAGACCGCCCCCAGGAAGGCGATGTTGGTGACCGGCAGCCCCTCCACCTCCATGCCCAGGTCGATGGCGATGGAGGTGCCGTCCACCGCGAAGGCGGTGAAGGGCAGTCCGGCGAGCTTTATCTCCGCCTCTTCCCGCTCCATGTTGACCAGGAGCACGGTGCTCTCTTTGGTGCCTTCCTTCAGCGCCAGGTCGAGCACGGCGGGGCTCATGACCACCAGGAAGTCGGGCCGGTAGATCTGGCTGCGCAGGTGGATAGGCCTGTCGTCCATGCGCAGGAAGCACTTAACGGGGGCGCCCCTGCGCTCCGCCCCGAAGAAGGGGAAAGCCTGCACGTACTTGCCCGCCAGGTCTCCCGCCCTCGCGAGCATGTTGATGAGGGTCACCGCTCCCTGCCCTCCCAGGCTGTGAAAACGCACTTCTACCATAATATGCCTGTTCGCTTACCTTGCTTAAGGCGCTCCGGCCTCTCCTAAAAGACAGTATCAATATATAGCACAAGGCCGGGGACGCTGTCGATGACGGCGCCAGGGTCTTGTGGTTGGGGGCGGCCGCGAGGCGGCGGCGCGGTCAGAAGCCTTCCTCCAGCTCCAGGTCCACGTCCTCCACCATCTCGTCCTCGCCTTCCTCCGGCTCTTCCTCCGCCTCCCCCGGCTCGGGGCCGAACCAGGATGCGGGAAGTATAACCTTCTCCCCGCCCTCCAGCTCCACCGTGACCCTCTCGTGCATGACGTCGTGGGCGACCACCGTGCCTTCTCCCCTCTCCGTCTCCACCTTCTCACCGATGTCGGGGACCCAGTGAAGGAAGCGGCGGTAGCAGTCCTGCTCGTAGCGCAGGCAGCACATCAGGCGCCCGCACACCCCCGAGATCTTGGCGGGGTTCAGGGGCAGGTGCTGCTCCTTGGCCATGCGGATGGATATGGGGTGGAACTCCTCCAGGAAGGACGCGCAGCACAGGGTGAGCCCGCACGGCCCCAGCCCGCCCACCATCCGGGCCTCGTCGCGCACCCCGATCTGGCGTAGCTCTATGCGCGTCTTCAGGGCCGAGGCCAGGTCGCGCACCAGGTTGCGGAAATCCACCCTGCCGTCCGCGGTGAAATAGAAGGTGATGGAGGACCCGTCGAAGGCATAGTCTATATCTATGAGCTTCATGGCCAGATGGTGCTTGGCGATGAGCTCCTGGCACTTTCGCAGGGCTCTCTCGCGCCGGATCTGGTTGCGCTGCGCCTGCTGCCGGTCCCGGTCCGTGGCCCGCCTGATGACCTTCTTGAGCTCGCCGCGCACCGCCTCGTCCGGGATCTCTATGGGAGGGGCGACCACCCTCCCCAGCTCCACGCCCTTGGCGGCGGGAACGATCACCTCGTCTCCCACACGCAGGGACAGCCGGTCGGGGTCGAAATAGGACGGCTTCGCCCCCTTCCTGATGGACACTCCAACCACCATTGCCATGTATTCTCCTCCCGGGCGCCCGCGCTCAGCGCGCGCCCTTGATCTCCAGCATCAACCAGTCCATCACCAGCCCCTGGTCCACGTTGGCCTCCAGGGCCTTCTTCGCCCTGCCCAGGACCCGCAGGCGCCTCGCCGCCTCCCCGGGACCCGTGAGCAGGGCCTCGTCCTCCAGGTCCCCCCTCCACTCCAGGTTCACCAGGGGCGCGCCGCCGGGCGCTCCCTCCGCCGTGCCGGCGACGCCAATGAGCATTATATCCCGGTAGAAGGAGGCCATGCCATCGAGGAAGTCGAAGATGGCCTGCCGCCGTATACGGGCGTTCTCCCGCCTCAGGGCCTCCTGCCACCTCTTCTCCATCCTCTCCGCAAACCGCCGGTCGAGGGCCTTGAGGTAAGCCTCCCCTGCCTCCTCTCGCGCGGGCGCCTCCATGCGCGCAGCCTCTTCCTGGACCTCCCTGACCCTCTCCAGCAGGGCGGACAGGGACGACCTGCCCACCGCCGCCGCCGCCTCCACTCCCCGCTCCCGAAACCCCGCCAGTTCGGGCCGGCGTGCCCAGAGCAGAGCCCGCCCGAAGATGCCGCCGCAGAGCCGCGACAGCCTTTCGGCCTCCTCCGGGGGCATCCCCATCTCCCGCCGGAGGTATTCCTCCACCTCGCGCCTTCCCAGGGGCGAGAAACGCACCTCCTGGCAGCGGGAGGCGATGGTGGGGAGCAGGCCCTCCGCCGCCGCGGTCACCAGGATGATGCAGGTACCGGGCGGCGGCTCCTCCAGGGTCTTCAGGAAGGCGTTGGCGGCGCTCTCGTTCATGCTGGCGGCCTCGTCGATGACCGCCACCTTGCGCCGCGCCTCCTGGGGCTTGAGGCTCAGCTCCCGTTCCAGGTCCCGCACCTGCTCGATGAGGATCTGGGCGCCCTCGGGCTCCACCAGGTGGAGGTCGGGGTGCGTGCCCCTGGCCACCTTCAGGCAGGATGGGCAGGCATCTGGGATGCCCGAGGGGCAGAGCAGCGCGGCGGAGAAGAGCAGGGCCGTGGTGCGCTTGCCCACCCCGCGCGGCCCGGTGAAGAGCAAGGCGTGGGGTATCTCGCCGCGCTCCAGCATGCCGCGCAGGACGGCGACGGCCCGGTCCTGTCCGAATATCCCCTCCCACCCGTCGCAGGACATCAGCTCCATCCTCACCTCCCGAAAACGGCGGCCATTCCCGCCTGCGCGCCGCCAGAAGGAGGGCTCTTCCTCCGGACGTGGGGAGGCGCGTCAGAGCTCAGGAGAGCAGCGGGGTGACCACCTGCATGACCTGGTGGTGGATGTTCTCCGGCCTGTCCACGCCGTTGAGGACCACGAAACGTTGGGGAAAGAACTTGGCCAATGTCTTGTAGGCCTCCTGAACCTGCTCGTGGAAGGCCTGGGCCTCGCTCTCGATGCGGTCCAGGACCCGCTTGCGCTCCATGAGGCGCTTCAGCCCCACGCGGAAGGGTATCTCCAGGAGAAAGGTGACGTCTGGATAGTGGTCGTCGGTCACCCACTCGTTGAGGTTCTGCACTCCCTCCATCCCCACCCTCCGCGCCACGCCCTGGTAGGCGAGGGTGGAGTCGATGTAGCGGTCGCACAGCACCACCTTTCCCTGGTCGAGGGCCGGCTTTATCACCTCGTAGAAGTGCTGGGCGCGGTCCGCGGCGTAGAGGACGGTCTCCGTCATGGGATGCATCTCCTTGAAGGAGGGGTCCAGGATGATGCGCCTGATTTCCTCGCCGATGCGCGTACCGCCCGGCTCGTGCGTGGCCACCACGTCCACCTTCATGCGCAGCAGGTGGGCATGGAGCATGTTCATCTGAGTGGTCTTTCCGGACCCCTCCACTCCCTCGAAGGTGATGAAGAGGCTCCTCCTTCCGCCTCCTCTCGCCGCCTCTGTCCTGCTCGTCATGGCCTCCTCTTCCCTCGCGTGCCTCGGTGTCGATATCCACTCAGACCCATATCTTATACCATGTGGCCGCCGGCTTATACTGGCATCTTCCTAGGCGTTCTCCAGATGCGAGAAGACGTCCCCGCCGGCCAGATCGTAGCCCACGATGACCGGGAAATCCTCCACCTCCAGCTCGTAGACCGCCTCGGGGCCCAGCTCCGGGAAGGCCACCACGCGGATGGCCCGCACCCTGGACCCCAGCAGGGCCGCCGCGCCGCCCACCCCCACCAGATAGAGCGTCCCGCTCTCACGCAGCGCACGCCGCGTCTCGGCGGATCGCGGACCCTTCCCGATGCAGGCGGCCAGGCCCTCGGCCGCCAGGCGCGGGGTGAAGGGATCCATGCGCGCGGCGGTGGTGGGTCCCACGGAGCCCGAAGGTTTGCCCTCCGGAGCGGGACTGGGGCCGGCGTAATAAACCGTCTCCCCCGCGAGGCGGACCGGCAGCGGCTCCCCTCTATCCAACATCTCCACCATCCTGCGGTGCGCCTGGTCGCGGGCGGTGATCATCCTTCCGCTCAACAGAATGCGGTCCCCCGCCCGCAACGCCTCGCGCGCCTCGCGCTCCAGGGGCAGCGACAGCCTCTTCTCGCCAAACGCCCCGCCATCCGCTATGCCCCGATTCCCCGCCATCGTTCACTCCTCCACTGCTCGCGATCCCGCGGCCGCCTCCGTCCCGCCGGGCGGGCCGCCCCTCTCCGGCGGCGCCGTGCCGTCTCCGCTTCCCGCGGCTGCGTACTCCAGCGTCCCGCCGTCCGCGCCGCCTCTGGATCTGCCTTCCTCCACCTCCCCGCAGGGCGGCGGCTCGGGCACCCGGCGGCGTTGGAAAATATTGTCATGCAGTTCCCAGCCGAAGTAACGGTGGAAGGCGCGGTGGCCGAAAAGCCCCGCCCCGAGGATGACCATACCCCCGACGAAGAGGATGATCTGGGGCCCGTTGAACAGGAAGCGGAAATCGGCCTCCCTGCCGTCGATGGGACCGCTGTAGGAGCCGCCCACCCTCACGATCCACAGGGACACCGGGTTCAGCCCCAGCCTGCGCCCCAGGCCCGTGATGAGGTCGGCGAGGGGACCGGCGAGCATGATGGAGAGGAATATGGAGGCGCGCATGATCACCTGGATGGTGGCGAAGGCGCGGCCCCGGAACTCCTCCTCCAGGTTCTCGTGCAGCAGAGTGACCATGCCCACGATGGCATAGCCCATGCAGGTGCCGCCCAGAAAGACCACCACGAACGACAGCCAGGCCACGGTGAGCAATGAGAACACCACCACCCCCAGCCCGAACCCGGAGATGGCCAGGCCCAGCAGCCTCTCCTTGCGCACGACGTCCTTGAGCGCGCCGGCCAGCATGGACCCCCCCATCATCCCGAAGAGGAGGGTGGTGAGGATGTACATGAAGCGTGAGTTGCTGCCGCCCAGCACGTACTTCACGAAGCCCACGGTGAGCACGTATATGGTGCCTCCCCCCAGGAAGCAGGTGAGGGTGAGGATGAGCACGATGCGGGTGAGAGGGTTGTGGCGCAGGTAGTCGAGGCCCTCCCGGAAGTCGCTCCGCACCTGGTCGGTGGACATGCGCACCCTCTCCTCGCGGGAGCGGCGCTTGAAGCCGATGTGGTAGATGAGCCAGGCGGAGATGAGGAAGGTGAGGGAGTCGATGACGAAGGCGGCCTTGTTCGGGTCGACGTACCTGCCCATGAACTCCGGGTTGACCCTCGCCAGCCAGGCGAAAAGGCCGATGATGCTCCCGGCGATGGCGGTGCCGAAGGCCATGGAGGCGTAGAGGGTGAGCATGTTGAGGGAGTTGGCGTTGGTGAGCTGCTCCGGCTCCACCAGGTCGGGGATGGAGGCGTCCTTGGCGGGGCCGTAGACGATGGTGAAGGTCTCGATGACGAAGACCAGCACGCAGATGAGGGGCAGGTTGGTGGCGAAGGGCAGGGCCAGGACGAGCAGGGCGCGGCTGAGGTCGCACATGATGAGGGTGCGCTTGCGGTCCAGGCGGTCGATGGCGATGCCCGCCAGGAAACCGAGCAGCACCGCGGGCAGGAACTTGCACAGCATCATGATGCTGATGGCGTAGCTCTTCCCCCCGGATATCTGGTCCACGAAGGCGAAGAGCACCGCCACGATCACCCAGTCGCCGATGGCGGAGACCATCTGCCCCGCCCAAAGGAGCAGGAAATCGCGGTTGCGCAGGAGGTCGCGGTAGGCGGAGGGCTTTATCTGCAGGTTGTCCTGGGTGCGCTGGAAGGCCGAGACCCTGGCCTTCCCTTCGAGGCACTCCGCTTTTGTCTCCCGGTCATCAAGCCTCATCTCGGACCTCTCCGGATACATCTCGTGGCCGGCGGGCGCCTGGCTTCACGCCGCGTATGGATCCCCGGATGCCCTCCCCGCCCCCCGGAGTCATCCCCGGCCTCCCTCCGCCGCCTATCCTTCAGACCTCGATCTCCACCGAGCTGCGCCGCAGGCTGTGGCAGCAGATCACCACCCCCACGGGCAGGCAGGCGATATGTGTGGGGGCCTCCTCCACATGCACGTCCAGGGCGGTGGTGTCACCGCCCAGGCCTGCCGCCCCTATGCCCAGGGAGTTCACCGCGTCGAGCAGGCTCTCCTCCAGGTCCGCGAGCTCCTCCCGGGGATGGCGCGTTCCAAGGGGCCGCAACAGGCTCTTCAGCGCCAGCTCCACCGCCCCCGAGGCGTCGGCGCCCACCCCCACCCCCACCACCACGGGGGGGCAGGCCTGGGCGCCCTTGAGCCGCACCGCCTCGAGCGCCGCCCTCTTCACCCCTTCCGGACCCTCTCCCGGCAGCAGCATGCAGAGGCGGGTGGCGTTCTCGCTCCCCCCGCCCTTGGCCATAAGGGTTAGGCGCGCCTTTCCCCGCGCCCCGCCTTCCTCCACGTGCACCTGTACGGGGGTGTTGTCACCGCGGTTGGCGCGCCCGAAGAGCGGGTCATCCACCAGGGAGGAGCGCAGCGGTATGAGGGAGGTGGCGGCGCGCAGGCCGGCACCGGCCGCCGCGCGGTATCCGCAGGGAAGGGATACCCCTTCCCCCAGCTCCACGAAGAGGTGGAACATGCCGGTGTCCTGGCACAGGGGGAGCCTCTCCTCCCGCGCGATGCGCGCGTTCTCCACCAGCATCTCCAGGGCGTAGCGCGCCAGCGGCTTCGACTCCGCCTCCGCGGCGCGCATCAGGGCCAGCTCCACGTCGGGCGAAAGGTCCAGGCTGGCGCGCACCGCCAGCTCCTCCACCGCCGCGGAGATGGTCTCAGGAGCTATTTCCCGCCAGCCAGCCATCCAGCTCCACCGCTCTCTCCCGCAGGGTGGCCGCGCAGGCCTCCAGCTCCCCGCGCTCCTGCGGCAGGAGGGGAAGCTCCACGATCCTCTTCCATCCCCCCCATCCCAGGACCACCGGGACGCCCAGGAACACGTCCGCGAGCCCGTATTCCCCCTCCAGCCTCACGCTCGCCACCACCTGCATGTCCTCGTCCATGAGCACCGCCCTCACCATGCGCGCCACGCAGGCCGAGGGGGCGTAATAGGCGCTGCCCTGCTTGAGCAGGGAGACGATCTCCGCGCCCCCCTCCCTGGTCCTGGCGTTCAGCTCCTCCAGCTTCTCGGTGGAGAGGAGCTCGCTCAGGGGCACCCCGGCCACGGAGGTGAGGCGCGGCAGGGGGAGCATGGCGTCGCCGTGGCTTCCCAGCACCACGGGCTGGACCTGTCCCGGCGGCACGCCCAGCTCCTCGGCGGCGAAGCAGGCGAGACGCGACCCGTCCAGCAACCCCGCCATGCCCATGACCCTTTCCCTCTCCCAGCCCGTGAGCAGCCAGGCCAGGCGGGTCATCTCGTCCAGGGGGTTGGTGACCATGATCAGCACCGCCCCCGGCGCCGCCTCCTTTGCCCTTTCCACCACCTCCCGCACCACCGCCGCGTTCTTCTCCAGCAGGTCGGAGCGGGACATGCCGGGGGCACGCGGAAACCCCGCCGTGATCACCACCACCTCGCTCCCCTCCGCGAGGGCGTAATCGCTCCCGCCCCGCACTCGGGAGGAGGAGGCGGTGAGGGGCAGCGACTGCGCGATGTCCAGCGCCTTGCCCCGCGCCAGGTCCCCGTAGATGTCGATGAGGGCCACGTCGGCGATCCCCTGTTCCGCCACGCGCATGGCGGTGGTGGACCCCACCTGGCCCGCCCCGATCACCGTCACCTTGCGCATAGGACCTCCTCTGCTCGCCGCGCACGTTTAGGCTATTTTCCTACAAGCCCTCGCGCGCGCGCAAATCGCGCTGGTTTTCGAAAAGGAGGATGCGCTTTGAGATCAGAGCCATGAGCCCTCGCGCTCGCAAATCGCGCCCCCGCCGCCCAGGCCGAGGACGGAGCTCTCGCGGCGTTCGTGAACGGCGGATGGATCCCCGCCTCCCTCGCGGGTCCGGAGGGACAGGGCACGGGGGCGGGCGGCGGCACGCCCCGGATCGCCAGGCGTCCGCGGAAAGGGAACCGGGAGCCGGTTAGCCCTGCGGCACGCGCCGGGCTAACCTACTTCCCCTCCGCCTCCTCGCCGCCTTTCGCCTCCTTCTTGCTGGGGCAGGAGGGGTCGAGGCAGAAGGTCCATGGCTTGCGCCCCTTGTTCACGGCGCGGACCTTGGGTGACCCGCAATCCGGGCAGATCTCCCCCGTGGGCATGATGGTCCCCGTCTGGGGCAGGGGATAGGTGGTGGTGCAATCTGGATAGCCGCTGCAGCCCACGAACCTCTTCTTGCTCTTCTTGGCCTTCACTATGCGCAGGTTGGACCCGCAGGAGGGGCAGGTCCCCAGGATGCGGTCCTCCTTGATGCCGTTGCGGATCTCCGCCGCCACCTCGTCCCGGCTGCTCTCCAGGAGATGCATCACGCCGGCCAGGATGTCGCGGGACTTGTCCACCACCTCCTGCTGGGTCTCCACCCCCTCGGCTATGGCGTCCATGTCCCGCTCCAGGGCGGCGGTCATCTCGGGCGAGGAGATGACTCCGGCGAACTTGCGCAGCGCCTCGGTGACCGCCACGCCCGTCTCGGTGGGAGTGATGGGGTCTCCGTAGATATAGCCCCTCTGGTAGAGGCTCTCGATGATGGAGTGGCGGGTGGACTTGGTGCCCAGGCCCAGTTCCTCCATCTTCTCGATGAGCTTGCCCTGGCTGTAGCGCGGCGGGGGCTGCGTCTCTCCCCGCTTCAGCTCCGGCGGCCCCTGGAGGCGCAGGACCTCTCCCTCCTCAAGGTGGGGCAGCATCGCCTCCTTCTTGCGCCCGTAGGGATAGTAGCGGTACCACCCCTCGTCCACGGTGCGGCTGCCGCGGGAGATAAAGGGCTCGGGGCCGCAGGCGAGGTCGGCGCGCACGGAACGCACCACCGCGTCTCCCGCCAGGGTGGCCATGAAGCGTCGCGACACCAGTTCGTATATCTTCCACTCCTGGGGGGAGAGGTCCCCCCGCGCCGCGGCCGCGGTGGGATGGATGGGCGGATGGTCTGTGGTCTGCTTCCTGCCCCGCGTGGGTCTGAGGTCGCCCCTCGCCAGGAGCGATCCCGCGAGTTCCCCGAACTCGGGGCTGCGCGCCAGCTCCCCCAGGATGCCCCGCAGGTCCAGGGAGGGGGGATAGACGGTGTTGTCCACGCGGGGGTAACTGATGTAGCCGTTCATGTACAGGTTCTCGGCCACGCTCATGGCCTTGGCGGCGGAGAAGCCCAGGGATGCGGCGGCGGTGAGCAGACCCGTGGTGTTGAAGGGAATGGGGGGCCTGACCTGCCTCTCGCTGGACTTGACCTCCACCACTCTGGCATTATCTTCCAGACGAGAAAGGGCCTCCTCCGCCTCCCCCTGACTCTGGAAGCGCTCGGCGGCGTGGGTGGCCTGGAAGGTCTCCCCGTCCTTCAGGCAGGTGATCTTCAGCGTCCAGAAGGGGGTGGGGACGAACTCCTTGCGCTCCTTCTCGCGGTCCACGATAAGCGCCAGGGTGGGGCTCTGCACCCGGCCCACGGAGAGGAAATGCTTGCCAAGACGCGTGGAGGCGAGGCTGATGAAGCGGGTGAGGCTCGCCCCCCAGATGAGGTCGATGTCCTGGCGCGCCTCCCCCGCCGCGGCGAGGTCGTAATAGGGGTCCTCCAGGCGCGCGAACACGCGCTTGATCTCCACGGGGGTTAGGGCGGAGAAACGGGCCCGCTTCACCGGAATGTCCGGGCGTATCTCCCTGATCTTGTTGATGGCGTCCACCCCTATGAGCTCGCCCTCGCGGTCGAAGTCGGTGGCGATGATCACCTCGTCGGCTTTCCTGGCCTCGGCGAGCATGGCCTTGATGAGGGCTTTGTTGGTGGGGACCTTGACGATGTCGGCGTGGATGAGCTCGCGAGGTTCCACATCCTGCCACTGCTGGTACTGCTCCGGGAAGTCCACCTTGAGGATGTGGCCCTTGAGGCCCATGCAGCGCACCTCGTCGCCGTTCATCTCGAAGGAATACACGGGGTTGCGCGAACGGTCCAGGGCGCGCGCCTTGCCGTCCGAGAGGATGGACGATATGCGCCTGGCGGTGGTGTTCTTCTCCGTGATGATCAGCTTCAATGCCATGCCGTCCCCGCCTCCTGGCAAACATTCGGCAAATATCCGTAACACATTTAGCGGGGGCCGTCAAGGAAGCGCGGGTCAAAGGAGCGGCGTCTCCATGTCTCTTCATCCGCACTGCGCCCGCGGAAAGGGCGTAGAGCCCTGGCGGAACGCCGCGCGCGGAAGCCGCCGTGGAAGCGCGGGATACGGAACGCGTATCGTGGCAATAATTGCCATCTCATGCTGCCGCGAAGCGATGCGGCCTCCACGGGGAAGTCGGCGGGGACGCGGGCGCGACCCCTTTCAGAACCGCGCCCGCGAAAGGGTCCCTTTTTCGGGGGGAGCGCGCATCTCCCCGCACTGATTCGATCTCAGAACCGCGTCCGCGAAAGGGTCCCTTTTGGGAAAGAACGCTCAGAAGGGGTGCGGGAGGAGCACCACCTTGATGGACTCCGCGGCCTCCGCCACCAGCCTGAATCCCTCCCGTGCCTCCTCCAGGGGGAGGCGGTGGGTGATCATCTCCTCCACCGGAACCCGGCGCGCCCTGATGAGCTCCATGGCCACCATGATGTCCCTGGGACTCCCCCCGTAGGAGGGCACGATGGCGATACCGTTGCGCCAGAAGTCGTTTATGGGCACCGGCAGGTCGACGCCGGGCCGGGTGGGCGCGAAGCAGAGCAGCCTGCCGCCCCGGTCGAGGGACTCCAAGGCCTGCCGGTAAGCGGAGAGCTCGCCGGCGCACACTATGGCCACGTCCACAGGCCTCCCGTCGTTGTGCTCCCGGACCCGCGCCGGCACGTCCTCCGAGGCTGGTATCGCCGCGTCCGCCCCGAAGCGCCTCGCCGCCTCCAGGCGGTAGGGGCTGACGTCGGTGGCGATTATCCGCCCCGCCCCGAGCGCCACGGCCAGGGCGATGTGCAGCAGCCCCGAGATGCCGCTCCCCAGGACGGCCACGCTCTGGCCCGCCTCCAGCCCGGCGACCCTCTGGCCGCGCACCACGCAGGCCAGCGGCTCGATGAAGGTGCCCTGTTCGTAGGTCATGCCGTCGGGGAGGGGGAAGACGCCGCGGTCCACGTTGAGCTCCGGCACGCGCAGGTATTCCGCGAACCCTCCGGGGAAGAAATTGGTGGTGTGCAGGGTCTCGCAGGCGGTGTGGTTCCCGTTCAGGCAGTACCTGCAGGTGTTGCAAGGTATGTGGTGCGAGACGAAGACCCGCTGGCCTTCCCGGTATCGGTCCACCTCGTCCCCGGTCTTCACGATCTCCCCGGCGATCTCGTGCCCGAGGACCAGGGGGGCCTTCTTGATGCGGTACCATTCCATGACGTCGCTGCCGCAGATGCCGCTGGCCATGACCTTCACCAGCACCTCCCGCGGCCCGATCTCCGGGACCGGCATCTCCTCGATCCTGATGTCGCTGTTGTTGTGGTATACGGCTACGCGCAAGGTCCGGCCACCTCGCCTCAGCGCCCGCTCGCTTCCCGGTAGATCTCGGCCGCCTCCCGCGGCGTCGCCCCCTGGTGGATGACCGCGTACAGGGCCCTGGCCATGGCGGCGGGCGCCGGGTTCTGCCACACGTTCCTCCCCAGGTTCACGCCGATGGCGCCCCTCTGCATGCCGTCGTAGACGAACTCGAAGACCTCGAGCTCGGTCTCGCACTTCGGCCCGCCCGCCATCACCACCGGGACGGGACAGCCGTTGGTGACCTTCTCGAAGTCCTCGCACCAGTAGGTCTTGACCACCCGGGCGCCGAGCTCGGCCGCGATGCGGCAGCAGAGGCTCAAGTAGCGCGCGTCCCTCTTCTCGAGCTCCTTGCCCACCGCGGTCACCGCCATCACCGGGATGCCGTACCTCTCGCATTCGTTGACCAGGGCGCTGAGGTTGCCCAGGGTCTGCTTCTCGTAGGGGGTTCCGATGAACACCGAGACCCCCACCGCGCACACGTTCAGCCTGACGATATCGTCGATGGAGGTGGTGAGGATCTCGTCCGCCAGGTCCGCGCCCACCACGCTGGTGCCCCCCGAGACGCGGAGGATGATGGGGATGCCGCTGTCCGGGTCTATGCAGCTCCGCAGCACCCCGCGGGTCACGAAGAGGGCGTCGCAGTATTGGAGCAGGTCGCAGACGGTCTCTCCCGGCCTCTCCAGGCAGCGCGTCGGCCCCTGGAAATAACCGTGGTCGATGGGCATGAAGAAGCAGTGCCCGTCCTCCCGGATGAGGCGGGAGAGGCGGTTCCTCATCCCCCAGTCCAGGTGCTCGCATCCCTTGATGTGCTTGGCCTGCGCGGTCACGGCGCGCTCCGCCCCCATTTCGCGGACGTCCCGCGCCTCGAGGATCCCTCCTGCGTCCGGCATCTCAAGACCTCCTCGTTATGAAATGTCGGCGGCCCGGGTCCCGCCCGCGGCGGACCCGTCCCCGCCCGACCTCCATGTCCCCCCGAAAGGCCTATCCTTCGGGACGGACGATTATGTAGCCCCTGTCCATCAGCCAGTGATGGAAACGGTAAGCGGTGAACATGCAGTCATCCCTGCAGGCGAGCCTCTTTTCCTCGTAGCCCGCCGACCCCTCCTCGAGGGCGTCCAGCTCCACCTGCACCGGGCAGCGCACGTCCCTGCAGAACTCCCTGCGCCGGTATGCGACATATCCTTCCAGAGACATACGCTCCTCTCCCCTTACGTCCTTTACGAACGGTAGTATTATATCCCTCTCAACCCCCGGGCACACAACGCCCCGCCCGCGCGGAAGGGGGCCGGGCTGGGCCCGGCCCCCCTGCTCGCCTCTATATCCGTATCTACCTGATGAACAGCGGAGCGAAGACCAGCGCGATGACCGACATCACCTTGATCATGATGTTCATGCAGGGGC
>FWPV01008449.1_pt1 | contig 18009 bp, 13 predicted proteins | sample 2228371 | NCBI WGS metagenome assembly FWPV01 (sample SAMEA103939776, study PRJEB20133) | metagenome | reverse complement strand
AATTAATTTTCAGAAAAGGGAAGCAGATTTTGCAGGAGAATTTGCTTTATTACAAGGTTTGATGAAGCCATGAAAGGTAATATTTTTAATTGTTAATAGGAGAAGAAAGATTAAGGAAAAATTACAAATATATTTTTGTAATTTTTAGGATATTTGCAGAAAAAATTTATGGATAAACGTTTAGAAGCTTTTGAACGATTGCTAAATATTATGGACGAGTTGCGAGAGAAATGTCCATGGGATAGGGCTCAGACTTTTGAATCTATACGTAATCTTACAATAGAAGAGGTATATGAACTGGCCGATGCGATACTGGAACGAGATATGGATGAAATAAAAAAAGAGCTTGGTGATATTGCTTTACATATAGTTTTTTATGCCAAAATAGCATCGGAGACGGGTGCATTTGACATTAGCGATGTGTTAAATGGTATTTGCGATAAGCTTATTCGTAGACATCCACATGTTTTTGGCAATGTGAGTGTTAAAGATGATACTGAGGTAAAACAAAACTGGGAAGATATAAAGCTAAATGAAGGAAACCGTTCGGTGCTTTCTGGAGTGCCCAATTCTTTACCAGCACTAATAAAAGCCAATAGGGTTCAGGAAAAAGTGAAAGCAGTAGGTTTCGATTGGGAAGTGCCTGCTCAGGTTTGGGATAAGGTTAAGGAAGAACTTGCCGAGTTACAAAATGAAATAGAGAAAAACAATAAAGAAAAGATAGAAGAAGAATTTGGAGATTTACTATTTTCTCTAGTTAATGCGGCAAGACTATATGATATTGATCCTGAAATAGCTCTTGAGCGTACCAATAAAAAATTTATTAAACGTTTTAAATATCTTGAAGATACCGTACGTGCTTCGGGAAAAAGTTTAAGAGACTTGTCTCTTGCCGAGATGGATGTTATATGGGAAAAGGCAAAACAATTTGATTAGTTCTGAACAATCCGGATATGAACTATCTCTGAAATAGTTCCCAAACGAACAGGTGGCCCCCAACTCCCAAATCCGGAGGATACATAGAAATGAGTGTTTTTAATTTTTAAATATCCATAAGGCAATAGGTAAATTCTTCTTACAATCCAGTTGAAAGGCCAGAATTGCCCATCGTGGGTATGTCCTGATATTTGCAGATCGATAGGATAGAGAGCAACCTCTTTAATGTTATGGGGTTGATGATCAATGAGAATGTTGAAATGTTCGGGATTGAGATTATTACATAATTCCATTAAAGATAATCTTTTTCTGCCAAGCATTCTTTCCGATTGTAAATCGTCACGACCTATGATTGTTATATGGTTATTTAATCTTGCTACTGTGTCTTTAAGCCATTGAATGCCTAAAGATTTTATATATTTTTCGGAAGAAGTAATGCCTCCTATGTATTCGTGATTACCGGGTACAGCAAATGTTTTGTATTGAGAAGAAATGGTTCTTAAGGGTTCACCGACATCTTTTTTAAAAATAATACCTCGTGCCTCATCGAGAAGATCGCCTGCAAAAATTACTATGTCAGGATTTAACTCTTTGATTAAATTTTTTAATTTATATATTTGTCTTTTTCCTACCAGACTACCCATGTGAATGTCGCTTACTACCACAATATTTAATTCAGGTTGATTCCCTAAATCTTTCTGAGTATTAATTACAATCTTATTAAGATGGGTATTGTGGGCATTAAAGTAACCCCAACTCACTATAGTAACAATTAAAATCAAAATGAAATGAAATGTTAACCTTTTAATTTGAATGTATGCAAGGCTATCCTTATCAGGCAAGAAAGGAATTATTAAATTGAATAATCTGACTATATCAATTAAAACAATAGCAATAATAAAGTAAAGTGCAGCAATAAGCCAGAAAGAACCAATCCAAATCATTATTTCGTGCCACCAGGCATTGGAATGGTTTGTAAATCGACTTACCACAAAAGATAATGCTAAAAAAATAAATAGAATGCTGAATGGTAAAAACCATTTCTCTGAATAAGGCCATCCTTGTCGTATTCTTACCCAAAGATATACATGCAGCAAGCTATATATTAATAGGAAAGTACCAATAAAAATTAAAAAAGATACATTTCGCATAATAAACTATTTCCTTATGTTAACATTAAAAATATAAAAATGTTAACGTAACCTATCGGCCGAACGAACTAATTCTTCATCTTTTCGAATATTTCTTCGAGCAAGTAGGGTAAGTACTATTGAAATAAATGGGGCAAAAAAGGACCATTTAAGAGTAGTATGGTCAAAACTTTTTGAGGTTTGTAAAAACTGCCATATCACTGCACCCGCAATAATCACTAATATAAAAACATTTACGGAACAAAGCTTTATTTGAAAGAGACGGTTTTTATAGCTGAAAATGCATAGAAAAGTTATAATAAGAAATAAAGAGGTAAGTATACTCAGGGAATAATTTTCATAAATTGAAAGCTTTCCCGTTAAGGTTATTTTTACCAGTCCATGATGATATAAATAAAACATTTCTTCCTTCAAAGTAGAAAAAGTTCCAAAAGGCATAAAAAGGAAAAGCAGCATAATTACAAGTGCTCCTGTGAGGTATAAGCTCTGAATTCTTTGTAACATATGTGTGTTTATTTTATGCAAAGATATATGAGATTTTAAAAAGAACACATCATATAAAAAGAAAGGAAAAATTTTACCTTAAATATTGAAAGAAAAAATATTATTAAAACTTATTAATCATAAAAATACTTAGTAATTTTTTTTTTCGTTTTCAATAGTGTTTTAAAAATGTATATTTGTTGCTAAAAAAAGCTATCCGGGAAAACGCATGAGATGGGTATTAACATTTGGAATCATTGTATTATCAATATTGTATAATAAAACAATAGAAGGGCAATTGTTTGCTCCCGGAGCCGACTATATTAGCTGGATAAATTATACAGGAGAAAAACCTCTTAGAGTACGAGTGTTTGTGTTTAATAAAAATGAAAGCAATTGGGACTCAAAGGTTGGAAAGATAGAAGCTGTAGGTTTAGATTCTCTGGCGGGTTGGACTTTTCAATGGTCGGTTTTTAAGGATTCAAGTATTGAATTTATTGACACATTGGCTCCCATTATTAATTCTGAAAAAGCCATATTGAATAATCTTCAATTTGGTTGTTATAGGGTTAGAATGCAGAAAGATACAATTGATACCTTTTTTGTTGCATGGGTAATAGTGAATCCTTTAGTTTTTCATTTGGTAAAAACCGAAGATGGTTTTGTAAAAGATTTTGAGTATACCTGTGATTTTCTTGATTTAAGAGCAATACCCCGCAATGATAAGAATTATGAATTGCGATTAAGATATGTTCATAACGATTACTATATTTGTCCTAATCCTTATACAGGGGATCTATACAGGTTATCCAATAAAACCAGGTTTGTTTGGAGCGGAAATGATGGATCGGTTTATATGTCGGAAAAACCACAACTTCGAATATATCAACCCCCTGCACAGCATACTAAATACATAGTTGAAGTAACCGATGAATTTGGGAATAAAGCTACCGATGAGATAATTTATAAAACAATTAATACCAAAGCAGATTTTAAAATTTATCTTGCCGAAGATACTATTGAGGGAAGTTTTAAAAATAGATACAAAGAAACCGATGAAGGTGAAGCACGTTTGTGGGCAAAGTTTGAAAATTATTCAAAAAATGGAGTAAACTTTACATGGATACTGTCTGATTTTATGTTAAATCGAGCCGATTCAGTTTATTATCTTCGTTCTACAAGCGATTCAACAGAAATTATTGAAGACGTCCAATATTCCTTACCCCGTACCTACCAAATTACTCTTATATCAGAAAGTCCTCGATTCTGTACCGATACTATTAGAAAAGAAATAAAAATTAAACCATCTAAGATGGGTGACATGGGCAAGAATGCATTTCCTAAAGTATTTACCCCCAATCAGGATGGGTTTAATGATTATTTTTATATAAAAACCGATAATTCTGACACAATACAATCGATCGAATACTTTAGCTTAAGAATATATAATAGTAGGGGAAGTAAAGTATATGAATATAAAGGGAAGATGGCTGATGGCTGGAAGGGTTGGGATGGTAAAACGCTTTGGGGTTTGGATGCTCCTACAGGTATTTACTATTATTATTTCGAGGCAAAAGGCTATGGTCCCATAATGTCATCCACCATCGGAGAAGACGGACAGACAACTTTCATAGATCCAACCAAAGGGCCAAGAAAGATTTCGGGTAAAGGCTATCTTTATCTTTTTAGGTAAAAAAATCTTTTATAAAACAATCTTTGGCAGGGTTATAATTATTTAGTTACTTTGCATCATATTTAAACCCCTAACCCCTTTGTTATGAAAATACATTTATTTGGGTTCTTTTTAATGTTTGCAGTATTAATGCAGCCTTCAGCGAAAGTGCCTGAGGCTTTAAAACAAGCACTAAGCCTGGGGAATACCAGAGAATTAAGTCAGTTTTTCGATACAAAAATAGCCTTAACTTTACTTGATGACGATGATATTTATTCTCGGCAGGAGGCCATTAAAAAGCTCGAGAAATTTTTTGTAACCTATAAACCTCTTTCATTCACCATTGAATTTGAGGGAGGAAAGAATAACAATCAATATGCCATTGGGATTCTTAAAACCTCAAATGGAGAATTCAGAGTTTCTTTACTATTACAAATGAATAAGATTACACAATTAAGAATTGGAAAAGAGGATTAATTTTCTGATACATGAAAATAGATAGAGCAAAAATTGAGCATTTTCTAGACATAGCCATTGCTGAAGATATTGGGGATGGCGATCATACTTCGTTAGCCACCATCGATCCTGCTACAAAAGGCAAAGCAATACTTTTATCCAAAGATGAGGGAATACTTGCAGGAGTAGAAGTAGCTAAAATAGTTTTTCATAAACTTAATTCCGATCTAAAAATTAAAGAATTCAAGCATGACGGGGATGAGGTGAGCAATGGCGAAAAAATATTTGAGATAGAGGGTAATGCTATAGCTATTTTGATGGGAGAGCGATTAGCTTTAAATATAATACAACGCTTAAGCGGTATTGCCACCCAAACGCGCCGATATGTTAAAAAGATAGAAGGGTTAAAAACCAAAATATTAGATACAAGAAAAACAACTCCTGGTATGCGTTTACTCGATAAATATGCTGTAAAAATTGGCGGGGGGACCAATCATCGTATTGGATTATACGACATGATACTTATCAAAGATAATCATATCGATTTTGCAGGGGGGATAGAAATAGCTATTGAACGGGTACATAAATATCTTGATGAAAAAAAAATGAAGTTAAAAATAGAAATTGAAGCTCGTTCTATTGATGATGTAAAACGAATCATCCACAAGGGAGGTATAAATTGCATCTTACTCGATAATTTTACAGTAGATCAAACCAAAGAAGCAGTTACGATCATTAATGGGAGATTCGAAATCGAATCCTCTGGAAACATTACCCTACATAATGTTCGAGATTATGCTGAATGTGGAGTTGATTATATATCCATTGGAGCACTCACTCATCAAATTCGAAGTCTCGATTTTAGTTTAAAGGTTTTATAATCGATTCTTTTTATAAGTTATTCTAATATTATACTTTACGAAGATGTTATAAACGAAACGTTAAAGTATGTAAGGATTATTTAAATATTGTTAATAATTTTTTTCAATAATTCTATTTTATTGCCTGATAATCTCATAAAATCAAAATAGATATTATAGCAAAAGTTTTATTTTTTAAAGAGTTACTGAAATTAGTTGTATGTGTCGTTAGAAAGTAATTTTTTGATAAATATCTTTAAAAGTACGTTGAGATAAATTTATAATAGTTTTTGCAATGGAATCCGGGTCAAATCCACATTCTCTATGAAGTTCCTGTAGGGTACCTTGTTCAATAAAGCGGTCGGGGATACCTAAACGAATTAAAAGAGCTGTATATTCGTTATTCGTCATAAATTCTGCTATAGCGCTTCCAAAACCTCCCATTATAACTCCATCTTCAACTGTTATAATTTTTTTAAATTTTTTAAAGATTTGATGAAGCAAATCTTCATCGAGTGGTTTAATAAAGCGCATGTTATAATGTGCAGGTCGTTTTATGTTCTGGGGTAAAAGTTTTAAAGCTTCCTGAACGAAATTTCCGGGGTGTCCAACGGAAAGAATAGCTATTTCTTCTCCGTCACTTACCAGTTGACCTTTCCCAATAGGAATTTTCTGAAAGGGTAAATGCCAGTTTTCTAATATGCCATAACCTCTTGGATAGCGAATGGCAAAGGGTCCGTAATTTTTGACCTGTGCTGTATACATGAGATTGCGTAATTCTACTTCATGGGGGCAGCAACAATCATATTGGGTATGCTCCTTAAATAGGCAATATCGAAAGCTCCATGATGAGTAGCTCCATCTTCTCCCACTAAACCAGCTCTATCTAAACAAAAAATAACCTGTAGATTTTGTAAAGCCACATCATGAATGATCTGATCATATGCCCTTTGCATAAAGGAGGAATAAATATTGCAAAAAGGGATTATACCCTGTGTGGCTAAACCTGCTGAAAAGGTAACAGCATGTTCTTCGGCTATACCTACATCAAAGCATCGATGTGGTAATTCTTTCATCACTATATTCATGGAACAACCCGTAGGCATGGCTGGGGTTATACCTACAATTTTATCGTTTTGCTTAGCGAGTTCAAGTAATGTATAACCAAATACGTCCTGATATCTGGTATAATTCTCTGATGAATTTTCAATAGGTTTTCCGGTATCTTTATTGAACGGTCCGGGAGAATGAAAATGCGTTTTATTTTCCTCTGCATATTTATATCCTTTCCCTTTTACTGTAGCTACATGCAGGAGTTTTGGTCCTGGTATTTCTTTCAAATCTTTGAGTATAGCAATGAGCTGTGATATATTATGCCCATCAATAATTCCAAAGTAACGAAAATTAAGTGCTTCGAAAAGGTTGCTTTGTCGCATAACCATAGTTTTTATAGCACCTTCAATTTTTTGTACCATTCTTTGAGCCAAGGGACCAAATTTTTGTAGCTTGCTAAGAGCATTCCATACATCAGTTTTAAATTTATTATAAGGTTGGGATGCAGTTATTCGGGAGAGATATTCGCTGAGTGCTCCTACTGGTGGGTCAATAGACATGTTGTTATCATTGAGTATAACCAACATATCGGCATGAAGATGTCCTGCATTATTTAGCCCTTCAAAGGCTAATCCTCCCGTTAAGCTTGAATCTCCAATTACAGCTACTATTTTTCTATCGGTTTCTCCCTGAATTTTACTCGCCATAGCCATACCCAAAGCAGCAGAGATAGAGGTGGAAGCATGACCTGCTCCAAAGGCATCGTAAATACTTTCCGACATTTTAGGAAAACCACTTATACCCCCATAACGTCTATTCGTATGGAAAACGTCTTTTCTTCCTGTTAAAATTTTATGGGCATATGCCTGGTGCCCAACGTCCCATACAATTTTATCATAAGGAGCGTTGTAAACATAATGCAGTGCTACGGCAATTTCTATAGCTCCAAGACTCGAACCAAGATGTCCAGGATTATAGCACGTTTCATTAATTAAGAATTCGCGAATTTCAGAACATAATGTTTCTAGTTCTTCTATCTTTAACTTTTTTAAGTCTGAAGGATAGTTAATTTGATCAAGTAAAGGATAAGTTATTGATTTTTGCGACATAGTGATATAAAAGAAATGTAAATTTATAATAACATTGTTGTTATGTTCAAAGTTAACAATTATTTTTTAAAGTTTAACTATTAAAACTTATAAGGATTTACATTTGACCAAAAACGCCATAGTCCATCCTGAAATTTTAATCCATCGATTGATGCATCGGGTCCGTAGTATTTAAAATTGTTAATGTACAGGGGTGAAGATGGTGCTAAATGATCAAATATAATCATTTTCTGTTTTTTATTGTAATGAATACTCATTTGTGCCATTATGGAATATTCAAAGATTATCCTATTTTGCACTTTTAAACCATAATCAAAAATAGGATAGCCAAAAATAGGTAAATCATCTTCATTGAACCATAGGCTTTCAATGATTTTTTTATTAGTAAAAAGAGTATTATTAAGGCAAGATCCAAGAAGAACATAAATTTTTTTTTCTTTTACCTTATGATAAGGTATGATTTCATAATAGAGGCTTCCGTACCAATTGTCAGCTGTAAATTGCTCAAAAACAGGTCGTTCGGGGTATAGTTTTGAATTGTCTTTTAATAATATAATTCTACATTTTCCATTTTTAGGCTTAAACTGTATTACTCCATAAAAGAGGTGTGTACCATCAACCAGGGGTATGTTAAAGGTATAAATTTTAAATTGTTTATCGGGTGAGGTAATGCGTCCAATGTGCTTGGGTCTTTCCAATGAAGAAAAAGATTCACTTTCCGATAGCCAGGCAGAGAGAAGATTTAGGATTTCATTTCCAATTTTTATTTTTTCAGTGTCGGTAAAAAGGGAAATTATACTTGAACTTTTCTCATTAATTTTTTGAATGAAAGCATTCTGAGTGAAACCATTTATTATAATGCAAATAATTAAAAAACATGTCAGCAGAATTTTATTCATTCTTCTCAATAGCTATAATTTTATGCAAACATAATTTATAAGTTAGATAAATTATTCTTAATTTTTATTAAAATAAAAAAAAACCCTGAAGAAATTTCAGGGATAATTTTTAAAGAAAAGGTTTTATTGGATCCAACGAACATAGTTGAAGTCTTGTCGATGGGGTAATTCAGGATGTTTCGGAAAAATTCTTATTCCCATTTCATAGGTACCAGCCTTATGAGGTTTTATTTCGGTTTTGTAAATGGCAAAATTTTGGTCTTTACGTTCGAGTGTAAATTCCTTGATAAAAACAATTTTGGGAGGTTTGTCATCACTCATCATGGGTTCGGCCATTACCAATTCTATTCCAATGTCTTCGGGTGAAAGTTCGTTAAGGTCGAGAGAAATTTCAGCTGTATATACTTTGCCTAATTCAAGTGCTTCTTTGCTAATATCGGGATGTTTTATTTCTATTACATCGATACTTTCCCAACTGGTTCGAATTTTCTTTTTCCATCGGGCCATTTCTTTAGCCAGCTCATAATCGTTGGCGATCATTTTTTGATTTCTATGATAGAGTGGTAAATAATATTGTTTTACATAATCATCAAGTTGCCGACTCATGGTAAAGTGGGAGGCAATTTTTTCAATGGAATTTTTAATATAATTTATCCAAGCTTTGGGAATTCCTTCTTCATTGCGGTAATAGAATAATGGAGCAATTTCATTTTCTATGGTAGCGTAAATGGTTTCTGCATCGAGTTGATCTTGGAAAGCGGGATTTTCATAAGTTATTTCTTGAGGTAAAGCCCAACCGGCTCCTTCTTTATAACCTTCTACCCACCAGCCATCGAGCACACTAAAGTGTAAAACTCCATTAAGTACAGCTTTTTCTCCACTGGTACCCGATGCTTCAAGGGGTCTTGTAGGGGTATTGAGCCATACATCAACACCCTGAATTAGAACCTGAGCAAGGTTTATTTCGTAATTTGGCAGAAATACAATCCTTCCAATAAACTCAGGACGTTTGCTTATTTCAATAATTCGTTTAATGAGATCCTGTCCTGCCTTATCATTAGGATGAGCTTTTCCTGCAAAAATAAACTGAACAGGCATGGTAGGGTTGTTTACGATTTTAGCCAGTCGGTCAAGGTCGGAGAAGAGCAAATAAGCCCGTTTATAAGTAGCAAAACGTCGAGCAAAACCAATGGTGAGGGTGTGTTTATTGAGTCGTTCGGCTATTTCAAAGGCAATTTTAGGGTTTTCTATTCGTCTAAGGCTGGCATTTTTTACGTAATCTTTTACATAATCGATAAGCCTTTGGCGTAAAGAATTCCTCGTTTTCCATATAATTGAATCGGGTACAGTATGTATTTTCGACCATGTTTCAAATTGGGTTTGATTGTTTAAAAATTCTTTACCAAAGGTTTCCTCAAAGATTTGAATCCAGGGACGAGCAGTCCATGTTGGGAGATGTACACCATTGGTTACATATCCCAGATGCAATTCTTCAGTCATGTAACCTTTATAAAGGGCATGGAAGATGTCTTTGCTTACTTCACTGTGTAATTTCGATACGGCATTTGTTTCCTGTGAAAGATTAGCTGCTAAAAAGCTCATAGAAAACTTTTCAGATGGGTCGTCGGGATTTGCTTTTCCGAGAGCCATAAACTGTTTCCATGAGATTTTAAGACGTTGTGGATAATGGCCTAAATACGTTCGCATCATATCTTCGGAGAAAGTATCGTGTCCTGCTGGAACCGGTGTGTGAGTGGTAAATAATTGAGATGAACGAACAATTTCTAAGGCTTCTCCAAAGGTGAGATTTTCTCTACTAATATAATTTCGCAAACGTTCTAATCCAATAAAGGCAGCATGTCCTTCATTACAATGAAAAACATCGCATTTAATATTCATTGCTTCAAGTGCCCTGATTCCGCCAATACCCAATAAGATTTCCTGCTTAATTCTGTTGTCCCAATCTCCCCCATAAAGGTTATGAGTAATGGTTCTATCGGAAGGGTAATTATCTTCAAAATCGGTATCAAGTAAATATAATGGTACTCGACCAACTTGCACTTTCCATACCCTTGCATGAACGGTTCGACCGGGTAAATTGATATGAATAGTTACCCATCGGTTTTCGTTGTCTCGTACGGGTTGTGCACATGTTTTAGAGAATGTTTGTGATTCAAACTGAGCTATTTGATCTCCATATTCAGATATTACCTGTTTAAAGTATCCATAACGATATAACAGCCCTATGCCAATGATATCGTGAAGAGAATCACTTGCTTCTTTGAGATAGTCCCCTGCTAATATTCCTAACCCTCCTGAGTAAATTTTAAGAGAATCATGCAATCCAAATTCCATGGAAAAATAGGCTACTTTAGGCCCTTTTTTCATGGGTTGTTGCATGTAATTGAGGTATTTAGAATATATGGTTTCTAATTTTTGTAAGAAGGTGGTATCTTTCTCCAGGGATAGAAGTTTTTCATAAGGTAGGTTATTGAGGAATACTACTGGGTTTTCTTCGCAAGCTTTCCAAAGTTTTGGGTCGATGCTGCTGAAGAGATCTATTACATCGTAATTCCAGCTCCACCAGAGATTTTTTGATAATTCTTCGAGAGGACTAAGTTTGTCGGGTATATGTTTTTGAACCAACAACCGTTTCCACACAGGAATGTTTGCATCGCAAATTTTCTCGTGTGAGGATAAGGGTTCAATTTTTTCCGTTTCCATGAGTATGCCTGATCGCTGTAAGGCTTTCTCAATGGCGACCTGGAAAGCTTTATAGTAATATTGAATTAAATTGCTCCATAAGGCTTTTAGGGATACCTGATAGGCTTTATTTCTTACCTCTTCAATTTCACTATTTTTAAGTTGTGAATAATCTATTATTTCTTTTGTAATGGTTTCGGATACTTCTAATTCATTGGTATCGTTTCTGTTTATTATTGTTATACTATGTTTGGTATCAATATTGAGTTGTTGTACCCAACGAGCGAAACCTGCTAAATTGGTGGTTATGGTAGGTACTTTAAAAGCTATACTCTCGAGGGGGGTATATCCCCAAGGTTCATAGTAGGAAGGGAAGACTGTAAGATCAAATCCTATTAATAGTTGGTAGTAGGTAAGGTTAAAAATACCATCGTCCCCATTAAGATAGGAAGGAACATAAACTACTTTTACTTTATTGTTGTTTTCTGGTAGAAGATTATTTCTTTTTAAATTTTGTAAAATGCTGTCATGTTCGGGATAATGAAGATTATGCGTGAGAACGCATGTTTGGCAAGGATTATTATTGTCTACATTGATTTTACTCAGATCTTTTCGAGGTCCATAATGGCCCGCAGGAACCAGAATAAAAGCATAAATAGATTGTTTTAGTTGTGAATTTTTATTTAATGAACCCAATGAATCGATAAAGACATCAATTCCTTTATTATGATATTCGTAACGTCCAGAAATAGCAATAAAAAGATCTTCTTCTTTTATAGGCTGATGGTAAATAGCTGAGGCTGTTTCTTTGAGTTTATTTTTAGCTTTTTCTCTTTCATCATTGAATATGGTTTCATCAGGGACAAAAGCATTATCAAATCCATTGGGAGTTACAACATCAACAGATTTTTGAAGAAATGCCTTACATTCTTCATTGGTTATTTCACTTACAGTGGTGAAGCAGTCGGCTTGTTGAGCTGCAATTTTTTCAAGTGAGTATTTAGCAATTACATTAAATTCAGCTGCCTTAGTGTCGGGGTTGTAATGTTTTAGATGATCATACAGGGGTTGATGATTTCCTGCAATAGCTCTACCCAACACAGTTGCATGAGTTGTAAATATTGTTCCTATCTGTGGTACATTGCTCTTGAGATATAGAAGGCCACTGCCTGTCATCCATTCATGAAATTGGGCTACTACCTTATCGCGAATACTGAGATTAAATTTCACAAAACTTTCTATCGTTTTTCCGGCAGCAAATCCGAATAAACAGGGCTCTATATAATCCCATTGACCCGTAATGGAATCAAGGCGATATGTTTCCCAAAATTGTGATAAGATTTGATCTTTCTGACTAAAAAAGGGAGTAAAATCTATAAGAATAGCAATTGGATTCCCTTTAATTTTCCAGTGTCCAATTTTAATGTGTAATCCTTCTTCTGTTGCCTTATCTTTCCAGGATTTAAAAAGTTTTTTGTCTTCTTCAAATTCGGGATTATATGCCCCATCTCTATAAACATCGGGGCCAATGAGTATGTAATTATTACCTAAGTCACTTGTTAAAGTATTAGCCTTGGTAGATACAACTGTATAAATTCCTCCCACTTTATTACAAACTTCCCAACTTACTTCAAATAAATAATCGGGAGATACATTTTTTTCAATCATATTTCAAATATTATTTAATCTTTACAAAGATACATCACAATTATATTACTTACATAATTGAGAATTATAACCTTTAACCTCAAATTTTTCTTATATAAAAAAACGTTTTTGATAAATAATTAATTTTTATAATTAAGTCTTTTTAGTTTTTTTCTTTTTTTCAGTGTTTTTTTGCCTCGAGGTGTTTGTTTTGTCTTTTTTTGATGGGGTGTCTTTTTTTAGATTTATGGATTTTATTTCTTTTAGTGATTTTTGTGTTTCTTCTTTATCTAATTTTTTAATTTTTTGGCTTTTATTTTTTATTGTATGGGGTTGTGTTTCTAACATTGTTGGATTCTCTGACTTTTCTTCAGAAGAAGTGTTTAAATTTGAAGAAATGCAGGACTGAACACGTAATTCAAAGTCGCTTAAAATATTCATATAATTTATAAATGCTTCATAAGGGGAATTATAGGGGTTGAAATAAGAATATAAACTACCATGGATAAAAAATTTTGTACTCATGTAGTAGAAATGATCGCTGCACTGAAGATATTTCCAGTCGAGTTTTATTTGAGGATCGTTACATTTTAAAACGGAATCTCTGAGTGTATAAAGTTTATTGAATGCTTCTTTTTGAAGTTCATTACCCAGCCAGGCTGAAACATCGCGTTCTTCATCGGCCCAGGAAATGGGGTAAATAATTGATAAAGGAGCTACAGGTTGAAAACGATCAATTATTTCAGAGGGGGTAGAAAATGTAAGATTATTTGTTTTAAAAACTTCTTTAGGGAATGCCTTTAAAAATTCAAAGATTCCAGATTCTTTGGGTTGAATATTCCCGAAGGTGTCGTAATTCATAAAAAGATTTAATGTATCTTCTTTAGAGTCCAGAGCTTTAATCCAACCAACAAATTTTTCGGCTGTGAGGGGGAACTGGTCCCATGATTGATTGGAGAAACGAAAAGTGATGTCGTCGGATAGTCTAGAATTTTTAAGAAGAAGTTTTAATCTGGGATTTGTAGCACTGCAATAAACATAATTAGGACTTTTCCAACCAAGAATATGACGGGCACCCTCGGTAATTGCTCCTTTATATCCCATTTCCACCAGCCAATCACCAATCTCATTACTATATATAAGCTCTGTATTACGAAAAACTGTAGGTTTTTTACCGAATAATTTTTCAATTCTCTGGTCGTGTTCTTTTACTTGATTTATGAATTCGTCTTTATTTATTAAAGATGAGAGGCTGTGGGAATAGGTTTCACTAAGAAATTCTACACTATTGGTTGCTGCTAATTTCTGAAAACTTTCGAGGACATCGGGGGTATACAGTTCAAATTGGTCAAGTGCGGTACCACTAATGGAGAAAGCAATCTTAAAACGTGAGCCGTATTCTTTAATTAAATCTAAAATGATTTTATTAGCAGGCAGATAACTTTTGGTTGTTACCTTTCTCATGAAGCTTTCGTTGGCATAGTCATCATAATAATAATGTTCATTTCCTATCTCAAAAAAACGATATCTACGAAAACGAAAAGGTTGATGTACCTGAAAATATAAACATATTGTTTTCATCCCTGAGTATTTTAGTTAGATTATTACTATTATAAAAGGCTATAGTATATTTTTCTTACTTCTTCTGCAGATGTTTCCCATTTAAGTTTGTCTACTTCCTGTTTTCCGTATTTTTTAAACATTGCGGAGAGGGCAGGATATTTGAGTATACCGTAAATAGCGTCGGACATGGCATCTACGTCCCAGAAGTCGATTTTTATAGCATGATTAAGTACTTCCGCAACGCCCGATTGTTTTGAGATAATAACGGGAACATTGGATTGTATAGCTTCTAAGGGAGAAATGCCAAATGGTTCAGATATAGAGGGCATAACATATACATCGCTGATGGAATACATACGATATACATCATCCCCATTGAGAAAACCCGTAAAATCGAATCGGTTGCTTATGCCAAGTCGTGCAACACGAAGGATAATTTTATTCATCATGTCACCACTACCTGCCATGACAAAACGAACATTATTCATTTTTTTGAGTACTTTATTGGCTGCCTCAACAAAATATTCAGGTCCTTTTTGCATGGTTATTCTTCCTAAAAAAGTTACTATTTTATCGGGTATTCCGCGACGTATCTCTATTTTTTCGCTTTCTTCGAGGGGTTCAACTGCATTATAAACGGTAAATACTTTTTCAGGGGGAATACCGTATTTGTTAATAACTATATCACGAGTCCAGTTACTTACTGTGATAATTCTATCGGCCATTTCCATGCCCATTTTTTCTATTTCATAAACCTTAGGATTTACATTTCCTCCACTACGATCGAAATCGGTTGCATGTACGTGTACCACCAGGGGTTTGCCAGATATTTCTTTGGCTGCAATACCTGCAGGATAGGTTAACCAATCGTGTGCATGAATAATATCGAAGGTGTTATCTACAGCTATGGCAGCAGCTACAAGGGCGTAATTCCTAATTTCTTCAAAGAGATTAGGACCATACCCTCCCTGAAAAGGAATTTTTCCTTCGAATGAGCCACCCGAGAGGGTACGGTATGTTTTGCCTGCATATTTCCTGGTTATTCTAAAGAACTCTTCTGGTTCAGTATAAGGAACAAGTAGAGAGTCTACTTCTATCAGGCTGAGTTCCTTTTCAAATCCCTTTATGAATATATTTTTCTGGTTTACATATACATCTGAGGCACCAATAATATGGGCACTGCTGGTATCTTCATCACCGAAGGCGCGAGGTACAACAAATAATACTTCAATATCGGAGAATTTAGAGAGACCTTTAGTAAGTCCATAGCAGGCTGTACCTAACCCGCCAGATATATGAGGTGGAAATTCCCACCCAAACATGAGTATTCTCATAGTTACATTTTTATTGTTCAAAATTTTCAATAAGTCTTTGAATATAAAGAAGAGCAGCTACGCTCCATGCTTGAGAAATGGAGCCACGTGGTTGATGGGGAGGATCTCCGTCATATATTTCACCTATTGTACCTATACCATATTCGGTAAGCACGGGTTCGAAATTTTTGAAAATATCCTTTACAAGTGGTAGTCCTGCTTTTTTATTAAGTTTTAAATATGCTGTACAAAAGGGTTGAAGTAACCAAGGCCATACTGTTCCATTATGATAGGCAAAATCTCTTGTGGGTTGATCCCCTTCGTATATGGGTTTGTAATCGGGATGGTTAGGACTTAGAGTTCTTAAACCATAAGGGGTGAGTAATTCTTGACGAACTGCTTCTACAACACTTTTTTTAATATCATTATCGATAGGACTAAAATCGAGAGCAGCAGCAATGATCTGGTTGGGACGCATCGCCCAGTCCTTATGTTCAAAGTCTACATAGTCGGCCAGGTAACCTTTGTTTTCCTCCCAGAAAGTTTCTATAAAACTTTTCTCAATAAGAGAGGGTATATGTTTATATTTTCCAAGAAATTTAGTATCGCGAGCCAAACGAGCAAGTTCCAAGCTAAATTGTATAGCATTATACCATAGAGCACATATTTCTACATCGTAACCAATACGAGGGGTGACTGGTTTGCCATAAACAACTGCATCCATCCAGGTAAGAGCATAACCATGTTCTCCCGCCCATATAAGACCATTTTCGTGCATTTTAATATTATAGGGTCCCCCATTAAGATAGGTGTCGAGCACATTCTTCATTGGTTTAGAATATTTTTCCCAAATTTCAATGGCCGAACATCCATATTTGACAAATTCTTGTAAAGACCAGAAAAACCATAGGGGTGCATCTACTGAGTTAAAGGCCGCTTGATGTCCTTCTCCAAGGTTAGGAAAAAGTCCATTGTTCATTTTTTCTACCATGGTATCAATTACAGCTTTAAATGTTCGGGTATCGTCAATTGCTAATGTTAGTCCAGGTAATGAGATAAAGGTGTCGCGACCCCAACTTCCAAACCATGGGTAACCAGCAATTATTTCTGTTTTTTTCTCTCTTCTTACTACAAATTGTTGTGCTGCATTGATTAGACAATTTTTAAAATTATCTCTCGGATTACGTTCTTTGTACTCTTTATTGAACTTTTTTGCAATGGAATTGGGGCTAACTTCCTTTAAACTTACCGAAACATATATCGTTTCACCTTTCTCTATTGGGAATTCAAAATATCCAGGAACATATAAATCCTCTGAATATTCGTATCCTCTAGCTTGTTCCTCGGGGTATTCTATTTGATAATACCAGTCGGGCATGTGTATATATTCAATTTTTTTGGAAAACTGAATATTTAATGCAGGATAGCCACTATACATACGTGTTTTTATACCATTAGGGATAAATTCAACCTTCGTATTTACGTACATATTTGCTTTGCTAAGAGTATGTATGTTTCTGAATGCCAGAAATGGTTTTAATCTTAATAAGGTAGGAGAATGAGCTTCTTCTAATGTATATTTTATTATTAATTGTTCCTCATTAAATACTAATAGTGATTCTTTGGTTAATACCACTCCTCCTACACGATAGCTTGTTTTAGCTATTTTTCCAACCTCAAAATCTCTGATGTACTTATGTCCGGCAGGGTGAAAAACATTGCCAGGATATTTATGTATTCCCAAATTGAATTCGGCATTGTGCTGTATAACACTTAAATCTAAGGAAGAAAGCATTACATGTCGTTCTCCATCTATCTCATCGATTGGACATATTAGTAAACCATGATATTTTCTTGTGTTGCAATCAATTATTGTACTACTCGAGTAAGAGCCCGCACGATTGGTTCGTAATATCTCTTTCTTAAGTGAATATTCCAAATTAACCAATTGATTTTTATCAAATTTAAGATAGCTCATATGATTATTTTTTCTTATATAGGGGTTTACTACAAATTTTGTGAAACTTTTTGTCTTTATCAAATTTAATATTTTAAAATGTATTTAACAAATTATTAATTAATTTTTGATTTTCAATATTTTATTAAGAGTGAGGCAAAAAGTTTTAATGTAATTTTTTTTATGATTCATAAAAAGAAAAATATT
>FWPV01008448.1_pt1 | contig 18010 bp, 14 predicted proteins | sample 2228371 | NCBI WGS metagenome assembly FWPV01 (sample SAMEA103939776, study PRJEB20133) | metagenome | reverse complement strand
TGGCCGAGGCCCGCGCCCTGCGCCACGGACGGGCCGGACCAGAGGGGGGCCGACGCATTGCTGATGAAGCGGGCGGGCGCGCCGCCGCGCTTCAGCACCGCCATGCCGAGGAAGAAGCCGCCAAGGAAGAGGGCGGCGAGAAGAAGGATTCTCGGTTTCATGCAGCCAGTCTCCGCAGCTCTTCGTACAGGCGATGCACCTGCACGAGGGTTTGTTCCTTTTCGCCTGACGTATCGATGATGAAGTCGGCGAATTTCCGTTTTTCCGCAAGGGGCATCTGGCGCTGAAGGCGGGCCAGCGCCTCCTCCCGCGTGAGCCCGTCGCGTTTCATGGCCCGCGCAATCTGCTGCTCGTCGGAACAGACGGCGAGCACGATCCTGTCGAACCGTCTGTAGCTTCCGGTCTCTATCAATATAGCGGCCTCGACGATGGCGATGCCATGCGGGTCGGACGCTGCGATCTGCTGCATCCAGCGCTCTTCTTCCTCGATGACGGCCGGGTGGACGAGGGAGTTCAGCAGCGCGAGTTTTTCAGGGTTTTCGAAGACGAGAGCGGCCAGGGCGCGGCGGACGATGCGGCCTTCGGAGTCGAGGATTCCGGGGCCGAAGGCTTCGACCACTTTTTCGTAAACCTGAGTTCCGGGCTGGAGCAGCTGGTGGCCGAGATCGTCGGCCTTGAGCAGATGGCAGCCGAGCGAGGCGAGAGCTTCGCCGACGAAGCTCTTGCCGGAAGCGAGACCGCCCGTGAGGCCGACGCGCAGCATGGTTTTACAGGAGGCGGCGCTCGGCGCACTCGACCGTGTTCGCCATCAGCATGGCGATGGTGAGCGGACCGACGCCGCCGGGGACGGGAGTGTAGGCTTCGGCCAGGGCGGCCATGTCGCCGGGGTGGACGTCGCCGACGAGAACGCTGCCGTTTTTTTCGAACGCAGCGAGCTTGGCGGGCGCGCCGCGGGCGATGCGTTCCGCTTCGGCGCGGTCCGTGATGCGATTGATGCCGACGTCGACGACCACGGCGCCGGGGCGGATGAATTCCGCAGTGATGAAAGCGGGCTTGCCCATGGCGGCGATGAGGATGTCGGCGCGGCGGCAGACGGCGGGCAGATCGCGCGTTTTCGAGTGGCAGATGGTGACGGTGGCGTGGGCGTGAAGAAGCATGAGGGCCATCGGCTTGCCCACGATGTCGGAACGGCCGACGATGACGGCTTCCGCGCCGGCGATGGGGATTTCCGAGCGTCTGAGCAGCTCCATGACTCCTGCAGGCGTACAGGCGCGCGGAGCGGGCGCGTTGGCGACGAGCTGGCCGACGTTGAACGGGTGGAAGCCGTCGACGTCTTTCTCGGGGCGGATGGCGAGGAGCACGGCGCGCGAGTCCACATGCTTCGGCAGAGGCATCTGGACGAGGATGCCGTCGATGTCGACACGCTGGTTGAAGTGTTCGATGTGGCCGAGCAGTTCTTCCGTGGTGATCGAGTCCGGCAGGCGCAGCTCCTCGCTGTGCATGCCGAGTTCGCGGCAGGTCTTCACTTTGCTCGAGACGTAGAGCTGGCTGGCTGGATTCTCGCCGACGAGGATGGCGACGAGCCCCGGCGGGCGGCGGGAGGCGGCGAGGCGCGCGATGCGGGGCTTCAGTTCATCGAGGATCTGCTGCTGAACGGCCTTTCCGTCGAGAATGCGGGCCATGACGTATTCACGATAGCAGAGGGCGCGGGTTGGCAATAAGATATTTGCATGCGGTTTCACTGGATCGTGCTAGCCTTGGTTCCTGTGTACGCCCAGGAGCCGGTTCCGCCTTACAAGAATGCGCAGCTGAGCGTCGAACAGCGCGTGGCTGACCTGCTGTCGCGCATGACGCTGGAAGAGAAGGTGGCCCAGACGCAGGCGCTGTGGCAGAAGAAAGCGCTGATCACGGACGAGAAGGGGAATTTCGCGCCGGAAAAAGCGGCAGCCGTGCTGCGGCATGGAATGGGACAAATTACGCGGCCGAGCGAAAAGAAAGGGCCGCGGGAGATGGCGGAATTTACGAACGCCATCCAGCGGTGGGTGATGACGAACACGCGGCTCGGCATTCCGGTGATGTTTCACGAGGAGTGCCTGCACGGGCACGCGGCGCCGAAGGGGACGCATTTCCCGCAGGCGATCGCGCTGGCGAGCACGTGGAACCCGGCGCTGGTGGAGGAGGTGTTCACCGCCGTGGCGCGGGAAGTGCGGGCGCGCGGGGCGCGGCAGGCGCTGACGCCGGTGCTCGATCTGGCGCGCGACCCGAGGTGGGGGCGCGTTGAGGAGACGTACGGCGAGGACCCGTATCTGACGGCGCAGATCGGGCTGGCATGCATCCGCGGGTTCCAGGGACAGGGGCCGGCGCTGGCGAAGGACCGGATTTTTGCGACTCTGAAGCATTACGCCGCGCACGGGCAGCCCGAGGCGGGCACGAACGCGGGGCCGGCGAGCATCAGCGAGCGCGTGCTGCGGTCCGAGTTTCTGTATCCGTTCGAGATCGGAATCCGCGTGGGCAAGGCGATGAGCGTGATGCCGTCCTACAACGAGATCGACGGGCTGCCGTCGCATGCCAACGAGTGGCTGCTGGAGCGCGTGCTGCGGCAGGAGTGGGGTTTCCAGGGATTCACGGTCAGCGACTACGAGGCGATCGCGCAGCTGGTGTCTCTGCACAAGGTGGCGGCGGACAAGGACGAGGCGGCGGTGAAGGCGATGCAGGCGGGCGTCGACACGGAGCTCCCGGACATCGACGTCTACGGGCGGCTGGCCGATCTGGTGCGCGCCGGAAGGATCAGCATGGAGACGCTCGACAGGGCTGTGGCGCGCATCCTGCGGGCGAAGTTTCTGGCAGGGCTGTTTGATGATCCCTACACGGACCCGGCGCTGGCGGAGAAAGTGACCAACAGCGCGGAACACCGTGCGCTGGCGCTGCGGGCGGCGCGCGAGTCGATCATCCTGCTGAAGAACGAGCGGAACACGCTGCCGCTCGACGCAGCGAAGCTGAAAACGCTGGCCGTGATCGGACCCAACGCGGACAAGGTGCTGCTGGGCGGCTACAGCGATGATCCGGGCTACTTCATCACGGTGCTCGACGGCATCCGCGAAAAGGTGGGTTCGCGGGTGAAGGTCGTGCACGCCGAAGGCTGCCGGATCACCGAGCCGGGAGGGAGCTGGTACAAGGACGAAGTGAAGCTGCCCGATCCGGCGGAAGACGCGAAGCGCGTGGCGCAGGCGGTGGAGACGGCGAAGGGCGCGGATGCGGTGGTGCTGGTGCTGGGCGGAAATGAGGAGGTGTCGCGCGAGGCGTGGTCCGCCACGCATCTGGGCGACATGGACACGATCGACCTGGTGGGCCGGCAGAACGAACTGGCGCAGAAGATCATGGCCCTGGGCAAGCCGGTGGTGGTCGTTCTGCTGGGCGGGCGTCCGTATGCGATCGAGTGGATCGCGCAGAATGTGCCCGCGATCCTCAACGGCTGGTATCTGGGGCAGGAGACGGGGCGCGCCGTGGCGGACGTGCTGTTCGGAGACTACAATCCCGCGGCGAGGCTGCCGGTGACGGTGGCGCGCAACGTGGGGCAGCTGCCGATCTACTATTATCAGCGGCCCAGCGGCCGTCGTGGGTATCTGTTCTCCTCGAAAGAGCCGCTGTTTCCGTTCGGCTGGGGCCTGAGCTACACGCGTTTCGAGTATTCCGCACCGAAGCTGAGCCGCGCGACGATCGCGCCGGCGGGAGAGACGGAAGTGGAAGTCGAAGTGCGCAACGCGGGGCCGCGGGATGGCGACGAGGTCGTGCAGCTCTACATCCGCGATGATGTGAGCAGCGTGACGCGGCCCATCAAGGAGCTGAAGGGGTTCCAGCGCATTCACCTGAAAGCCGGCGAGTCGAAGACGGTGCGTTTCCGCATCACGCCCGCGGAGCTGTCGCTGATCAACGAGCAGATGCGGCGCGTCGTGGAGCCGGGCACGTTCACGGTCATGGTTGGACCGAACTCGCAGGACCTGAAGAGCGTGACGCTGACTGTCACGCCGTGATGGCCGGAGCCGGCCGGGCGCGCCGCGGCGGGCGGTAGAAGCTTTCCGCGTTCTGGTGAAAGAAGCGCGCAGACGCGGGATCGCCGAGGCTGCGGAAGTACGGGACGAGAATTTCGAAGGCTGCGCCGTACGGCGCCACGCGGTCTGACACGGGCCAGTTGCTGCCGAATACGACTCGCGTTTCGCCGAACGTTTCCAGAAGAGGATCGAGCAGAGGCCTGTAAAAATCGGGGTCGAGGATGGTTTCTTCGCCTCTCCGCCGGGGCAGGTGGGAGATCTTGCAATACAGATTGCGGCGTGCGCGCAGACGGAGGCGGAGATCGCGCGGCAAGGGCTCGTCGAAGGGCATGTGATCGATGATGATCCGCAGCCGCGGGAACTGACGGGCGATGCGTTCGGCACCTTCGAGCATGGCTGCGCCCCCGAGCAGATCGAGGGAGAGCCCGAGGCGTTCCAGCAACCGCAGAGCGGAAAAGATCTGCGGGGAAGACAGAGCCGCGTGGCCGAGGCGGATGCCGCGGAAGAGCGGGTTGGCGGCGAAGCGGCGCAGATGGCCGGGGAAGCCCGGATCGGCAGGATCGAGGCGGCCAACGACGGCGAGGATGAAGGGCTCGCGGGCGGCGAGGTCGAGCAGCCACTGGTTGTCTTCGAGCCACGGGCTGGCCTCGATGACGATGACGCCGGCGACACCGCAGGGGCGGGCGAGGTCCCGCAGTTCCGCGGGCATCACCGTGCGGTACAGAAGGCGGTCCTCGGCGGGCGGCCAGGGGACGCCCTGCGGGCGGGCAGGGTCGTAGAAGTGGACGTGGGAGTCGATGGCAAAGGCCGCAGGGGCGGCGGGCGCCAGAAGAGCGGCGAGGAATTCGCGCCTGCGCACGTTTCTTATGCTACCCCTCTGCTGCCCTTGCAAACCGCGAAGTAAGATGTAAGATCTCAACAGCCATGAGTCTTGAGGAAGTTGCCAAACGCGCGGGCGTTTCCACTGCAACGGTTTCCCGTGTTCTGAACAATCTCGACATCGTGCGCCCGGCGACGCGGGCGAAAGTGCTGAAGGCCATCGCCGAGCTGAATTATCAGCCCAATCTGCACGCGCGAACCCTGGCCGGGGGACGCAGCAACACGATCGGCATGATCGCGTCGAATCTGGAGAATCCATTCTTCTTCGACGTGTTCCGGTCGCTGGAGGCGCAGGCGAGGCAGCACGGCTATGAAGTCGTGGTGGCGCACACGGACTACGATCCGGAACGGCTGGTGCGGAGCGTGAGGCTGATGATCGGGCGCCGCGTGGCGGGGCTGGCGGTGGTGGTGTCGGAAATGGATCCCGCCCTGATGAAGGAACTGCAGGCTTCCAAGACGCCGTGCGTGTTCTACGACGTGGGCAAACCGCAGGAGCGGATGACCAACATCCGCGTGAATTACCGGCGCGGCATCGAGCGCCTGGTGGAGTACCTGCATGATCTCGGGCATTGCCGGTTCGCGTTCGTGGGCCACCACTCGACGCTGGGACCGACGAGCGAGCGCGAAATGGCCTTTCTGGCGAGCGTGAAGAAATTCGCTCCCGCGGTGGAGTGGCGCACGGAGGCGGACCGGGATGGATTCGAAGGCGGAAGGATGGCGGCGTTGCGGATTCTGGCCGGCGGGTTCGCGCCAACGGCGTTCATCTGCGTCAACGACATCATGGCGGTGGGCGTGCTCCGGGCTCTGCGGGAGAAGGGGCTGCGCGTGCCGGAGGATGTTTCCGTGACGGGCTTCGACAATATCCGGCTGGCGGAATTCTGCGAGCCGCCGCTGACGACGGTTCACATTCCGCGGGACGAGATCGGGCGGCTGGCGTTCGCCGCGCTGATTCCGGACAAGGAGATGCCGAACGTGTCCGGACAGGAGATCATCCTCGAGCCCGAGGTGGTGCTGCGGGCTTCCACCTCGAAGGCGAAGCGCTGAGGGGGAGGCTCAGTCTTTCAGAAATCCGTGATGGAGCCCGAGGTAGTAAGGCAGCAGGAACACGGCGCCATCGGCGAGCTCCGTGCCTGACCCGCCGGTGTCCAGCCGCCATGGGTCGTGGTTCCAGTGGGCGAAGTAGCGTTCATCCGCCGGGAGAACTTTGCCGTCGACGCGGCGTCCGTAGAGATCCTTCCGGTTCTCGCGCATCTGGGGCGGCAGCAGCACGATGTCTTTGCGGTGGCTGTTGCGGTGCGCCCAATCGAAGCGGTCCAGAGGGATGCGGACGAGAGTGTCGGCGGCATCCTCCAGCCAGCCCGGCGGAGGGCTGAGATCGACGGGACCGAACGTATCTTCAAATGTCTGGCCGCGGGCGACGGCTGCGTACAGGAAATTGAACAGGGGATTCCGTTCGGGCATTTCGTTCTCGAAATGATGGCGGAAGCCAAGCAGATACTTCATCCGTAAATCAGGGTCTGTTTCGTAACGGATGAGGTTGTAATAATTCATGAAAATCATCTCGTCGTCGCTCTGATTGCCGCCGCCCGGCCCCTGGTGGGACTTGACGATCATGGCGTTCATCCCGTAGCCGTGGCGCTCCACGAGGGCGCGGGCGGCGCGGTCATACCGGGGATCGCCGGTGATATGATGGGCCGTGCGCAGATACGAGAGGATGCTGAGCGAGTTGAGGCCCCGCTCCTGCCACCAGTCGCGGTTGTGATTCAGCTCGTCGGGGCCGAAAACGGCCCAGCGGGTGGGCCTGCCGTCGTGATCGACCAGGGCGTAGCTGTGGACCAGCAGATGATCCGCGATGGCAGCGACGTGCTCGCGGACCTCGCGCTTTTCTTCCCCGGTGCGGGCGACGTGGTCGAAGTAGGCTGCGTAGAAAAAGAAATGCCCGTCCAGTTCGTCGGAGCTCGTATCCGTTTTCCAGTACCATTTGCCGTCGGCGCTGACGGGCCAGCGGGGCGTGATGATTTTCCAGAGGCGGTCTGTCTGCTGGCGTTTCCGGTCGCGTTCAGGAGAATCGCGCAGGTTGGGATCGGGACCGGAGACGGGCAGGATGGAACGGGCGACGAACCCCTTCGGCGCTGGATGCGAGCCGCCCTGGGTGACCTGCGACAGGAAGCGGAGCGCCTCGAAGGCCTTCCGCGCGCGGCGGCGGGCGTTTTCGTCGCCTGTTGCTGCGTACGCAAAGCATTCGCCTGCTCCGTACATGGAGGTCCACAGTCCGTCGTTATCGCTGTCGGTCTGCGACCACCGGGAGGCGTCGCCGGGCGCAGCGACATGCACGGGGTGGACGAACTCATAAGGGGTGCGGCGGTGGCGGCGGTCGATCTCCTCTTCGAAGAAGCGGGCTTTCTCGGCCAGCGTCATCGGCTTGCGCGCGATGCGGGAAATGCCGCTAGCAGTGGCGATCCAGGCCGTGCCGTCCCGCTCCACGGCGATTGAGCGGACTTCGTCGTGCGGGAGCCAGCGGCGGCCCTGCCTGTAGGCCCAGTGCTGTCCGTCAAAGCGGATCGCGCCGATGCGCGTGCCGAACCACACGGAACCGTCGCCGCCGGCGGCGATCGAGGTGAAGTCGTCATATGGCAGCCCTTCGGCGCCTGTGTACAGAGTCCAGCGGCCACTCTCGAGGACGCCCGCGCCCTGAGGGGAGCAGAACCAGAGACGCCCGCGCGCATCGAAGACGACGCCGCGCACGTCGCGGACCGCCCAGCTGCGGGCGCCGTCGGAGGGGAAGAGCCTCTCCCAGTTCTTACCGCGCTGTTTCACAAACAGGCCGTCGGGACGGGCCTCGGCCATCATGCCTCCGGGACCGGAGACCGTGCGGGCCGGGGGTGGCGCGGCGTTCGAAGGAACCCAGCGGGCGCCGTCAAAGCGGGCTGCGCCAGCAGCTGTCAGAGCGTGAATGCCTCCGTCCGCTCCGATCCAGACGCGCTGGACATCGCTGGACGGAAGTCCATGCGCCGTGGAGAACTCCGTGCGGATCTCGGCATGAAACACGCCCACACGCAGGGGCTGAGCCGGAAGCACGGGCGCAAGCGCCAGCAGCAAATAGAGGGATTTCACTGCGCGACCACCTCGAATTCGTAGATGTTTTCCGAGATTTGACGCCCGTCCGGACCGGAGATCCGGGCGATCATCCTGTGCGGCCCCGGAGCGGAGGGACGCCATTCAACGATGCCCGCGCGTTTCACGTCGTCTTCTGCCAGAGAGACAGGGAAGGCGCCTTCCGCCGCGGTCCGGCCGCCGGGGCCGGCGATTTTCCAGTTCACGCTCAATCCGGGGAACGCTTTCCAGAGGTCGTTCACCGCCCACAGCGTGCAGCGGAACGTTTCGCCCGCGGGCCAGCGGTCGCGGTCGTATTCGAACAGCGCCGCTACGGGCGCGAAGCTGCGGCGCACGGTGTCGTAGACCTTTGTGGGGCGGCGCTCGAAGTCGATTGCCGCCATCGTCACGGAAGGCCAGATGTCGATGGCGTGGAAGTGGAGGATGCCGCCCGCGCCGTCCGCTTTGCGGCGGCGCATGCGCTCAATGGCGAGCTGGAAGAGGCGGGAAACGTACGCCTGCGTGCGGGGAATGAACTCCTCCATCGTTGTCCCTGCAGGATCTCCCCACGCGCGCAGGGCTTCGGGGACCTGCAGGCGGCGCCATTCCCACTCGTCGCGGTACTGCGTGAAGGGCCACTTGCCGTCCATGAAGGTTTTCAGCGTCTCGTAGTTCGGCAGCGCGGTGGCGCCGAGTTCGGAGACAAATTCTTCTTCAAGCGAGGCGTACTGCCAGATGCTGCCGCCGTACCAGCCGTAGTAGACGTGGCTGTCGCCGAAACGGCCAGTGGAACGCACGACGGGCCTCCGCTGAGGATCGAGGAAGTACGGCTGCGCCGCCAGATGCTTCGTGAGATCGCGGTAATTCTCGAAGTCCTCCTCGTCGCTGGCCGCCCAGAGGGCGATGCTCGGGCGGTTGCGGACATAGCGGATGTGGTTGCCGTACAGCCGGGAGGCATGCAGGGAGAAACCGCGGTCGTGCGGGTACCAGGCTTCGAGAAAGTCCTGCCAGATGAGAACGCCGCGCTCGTCCGCGAGGTCGTAAAACTCCGGGTTGGAGAAGTGACAGTGGACCCGGATCATGTTGACGTTCATGCCGAGCATCAGCTCCATGTCGCGCTCGTATTTGCGGCGGTCCATTTCGGACATGAACAGGTGGTAGTAGTAATTCGTTCCGCGAATGAAGAGTTTTTTCCGGTTCAGATAAAACTGCCAGCCGATTTTTTCGATTTCCCGGATGCCGATGCGGAGGCTGCGGCCGTCGATGGCGCGGCCGCTGTCATCAAGGAGGCGGACATCGAGCCGGTACAGGTGGGGCGTGCCCGTGTCCCACGTCCACCACAGGCGAGGCTCCTTCACGGGGATGGCGGCGCGGGCCGTCCAGGGAATGCGGATCTGAACGGGCGCGGGTCCCTGGAAGTTGGCCGGAGAGAGCGTCAGCTCCCATTGCAATCCCGGTCCGGCGGATTCCGCGCCGAGCTCCACTTCGACTGAAGCGCCGTCATCCGTGAGCCGCGTGTCCACAGCAACGTCCGTGATGCGGGCTTCTTCGTACGCGCGCAGCCGCACGGAACGGGTGATGCCCAGAGCCGTGATGTCGTCCGGCTTCTGATCCACGGCGCCGTAGGAACCTTTCACCGTGTACGGACGGTGCTTCCAGTAATAGTGCACAGGCGTCCAGACGCGCACAAGGAGTTCATTGCGCCCATCACGGAGCGCATGCGGGGGGATTTCTGCCTCCCAGGGGTCGATGTAGCCTTCATGGCGCGCGATCCATGCGCCGTTGACGTAGACATCGGCGTAGTAATCGGTGGCGTCGAACTGCAGAAAGACGCGCTTTCCATCGAATGCGCGCGGCGTTTCAAACTGCCGGCGGTACCACCACTCCTTCGAGCTGATCCATTCCGCGGCGCGCGTGAAGATCTGCGAGGGTTCGAGCCACTGCACGTGGGCGGTTCCGGGCACGCGCACGCGGCGCCAGCCGTCGCGCGGCGGACCCTGGCCTTTTTCTGCCCACATGAGCTCCCACTCGCCATCAAGGGCCAGAATGACGGGCGCGAATGGCGTGGCGGGGCTCGCGCGCAGTTCCGCGGCTGGTTCGACGGATGCGGGCTCCCTGGCCGCCTGCACGGCGTCCTTCATGGATGAGACGGAGACGAGCACGGGTTGCGTCAGGACACGGAATTCACGGCGGGCTTCAAGCACGGTTTCACCGCCTTTCCAGGCGGGAAATGTCACGGCGATTTCCGTGGCTCCTGCCAGTTTCTCCGCCACAAATCTGCGGGAACAGGCGCCGCGCCATTCCAGATCCGGGTCGAGCGCCACGATGCCGAGCGCGCCGTAATCTTCCGCCCGCTGATAGTAGGCCATGTGCCCGCCGGGCAGCTTTTTCCAGTTGCGCGGGCCGATGTTGCTGAAGGGCGGCTCGCCGCCGCCGGGGCCGGTGGGCCAGCGGTACTCGCTGCCATCGGCGCAGCGGTCGAAAGGAACATACGGAGCTGCGGACACGGCGGCGAACCGGAAGCCTTTGGCCGCCTTCCAGCGGAACCAGGCTGCTCCTGACGTCCATACGATTTCCCAGGACTCGCCCTGCCGGGTGAGGCGCAGGCGCCCGCGCAGAGGACCGGCTTCGAGGATCTCGGCATTGGTGAATCCGCCCGAGCCTCCCAGCGAAGTCCAGCCCGTGTTGGGGCCATCCACGCCCGGCACCGGGGGCGGGATCACGCGGGCTGCTTCCGGGGTGTCTTCATGGATGTCTCCCTGCAGCGATTTCCTGTCCTCGGGCGTCAGCTCGACGAGATTCAGGCGGCGGTTTTCCCCGGCGCGCAGAGTGTAGGCTTCCACGATCGAGCCGGCGCGCGTGTCGATCACGGCGCGGAAGTGATCGTTGCCAAACTCGAGGCGGTGCAGACCGAGCCGGCGCGCGACGATGGGACTCGTGAACCGCGGCGCTTCCGTTCTGCAGCAGGTGACGGTGTATTCAGGCAACTCGCCCGGCATGACCGAGACGGGGAACAGCAGCTCTCCACCAGAAACCTGATGGGGGACCTCCCTGCCCTGCGGATCGATCACGGTAAAGCCGGACGTATGCGGAGCGAAGCGCCCGAGCGGCAGCGCCGCGACTTCCGCCGTGCGGCGGTACAACCCGGTAGGTTCCTCCACGCGCACGCTCCACTGCGCGGCGGAAGCGGCGCAGAGGGCGACAGGGACGAGGACGAGCTTTCGCATGATTTCTCCAGATCGCGGCCGGCGGCGCGCCGGCGTGGGCGGGTTGGTTTGCCTTCCTGAACACTATAGCGTATGCTGAACAAAAAACTGAAATCCGTTTTCAAAATTCAGAAGGAGCTTCCGTGAGCACTCTGGCGATTCTCGGCGGCGAGCCTGTGCGGCGCAAGCCGTTCGCGCCGTGGCCGCAGTATGACGAGGCGGATCTTGAACGGATCCTGCGCACCGTGCGGAGCCGCCGCTGGGGAGGGTTCCCGTATCCGACGCCGCTGGCGCAGGAGTTCTGCGCACGGTTCGCCGAAATGCACGGCGCGCGCTACGCTCTGCCGGTGGCGAACGGAACCGTGTCCCTGACGGCAGCGCTGATGGCGGCGGGCGTGCGGTTCGGAGACGAAGTGATCGTGCCCGCCTACACCTGGGACGGCACGGCGACGGCAGTGCTGGCGATGGGCGGCGTGCCCGTGTTCGCCGACGTGGATCCGGACACGTACTGCATGGACGTGGAGAGCGTGCGAGCCTGCATCACTCCGCGCACGAAGGCGGTGATTCCGGTGCACCTGGCCATGCGCTTCACGGACATGGATGCGCTGACGGAGCTCGCCAGGGAGCGCGGGCTGAAAGTGATCGAGGACTGCGCGCATGCGCACGGGGGCGCGTGGAAGGGCAGGGGCGCGGGCGCCATCGGCGATATCGGGTCGTTCTCGCTGCAGGAGAGCAAGCTGATGACGTCAGGAGAGGGCGGGCTGCTGACGACCAATTCGCTCGAGTACTACGAGGCGCTGCAGACGGTGATCAACTGCGGGCGCGCTTCGCTGACAGACCAGTATGGCCAGCGGTTGCTGGGGCTGAATTACCGCATGACGGACCTGCAGGTGGCGATGCTGTTCGGGCAGCTGGAGCGGCTGCCGGAGCTCCGCGAGCGGCGGGCAAGGCATGCAGCGCTGCTCGAAAGTCTGATCTCGGGTCTGCCAGGCCTCCGCGTGCTTCCGGCGCAGCCGCAGATGACGTCGCCCACGATGTACTGCTACGTCCTGCAGTACCGTCCTGAACCCGGCCGGCCCGCTCCGCACCGCGATCTGTTCGTGGCGGCGGTGGAAGCGGAAGGCGTGCCGTGCGACGGCCGCTTCTACGAGGCTGTGTACCGCAGCGATCTGTTCTATGCGACGCCCGAGAACTGCGCGCAGCTGCAGAAAGACTATTCGGACTGCCGCTGCCCTGTGGCGGAGCGCGCGGCGTATGAGGAAGCGGTGTGGCTGTTCCAGTTCTGCTTCATCGGCGACGAGGAGGACGTGCGGGACATTGCGCGAGCGATGGAGAAGGTGGCCACGCAACTCGAGAAGCTGGCCGCAGCGGACCCGGCGCTTGCGGGCGTGAAGGCGATGGGCAGGGCGCAGCGGGCCCGGCACGAGCGGCAGAAGAACTACTGAAGCTGCCGCGGAAACGCCGCCCGCCGCGTGGCCGAAAAGGGGAACCGTGCGGCTGCCGCCTTTCCTGATCAGGCGAGGGCGGCTTCGATGGCGGCGGCGATGCGGCGGGCGCGGAACTCGACACGCTCGGCATCCGGACCTTCGACCATGACCCGGGCGAGGGGCTCGGTGCCGGAGAAGCGCACGAGAACGCGGCCGGCGGGGCCGAACTCCTGCTCGGTCTCGCGGATTTCGTTCTGCACGGCAGGGAGCTGATCGAGGGGCTTTTTCTCGCGGAAGCGGACGTTCACGAGCCGCTGGGGGTAGACGATGAAGCCCTCGACGAGTTCGTCCAGCGTCGCCCCGCAGGCGCGGGCGATGGATGCCGCGCGGAGAGCGGTCAGCATGCCGTCTCCGGCGGCGGAGAAATCGCGGAAGATTACATGGCCGCTCTGCTCGCCGCCGAGCGGGAGATCCTGGCGAAGCAGCTCCTCAAGCACATAGCGGTCTCCGACGGCGGTGCGGATCAGGCCGATGCCCTCGGACGCCAGAGCTCTTTCCAGACCGAGGTTCGACATCACCGTGGCCACGACGGCGCGCGGACGCAGGCGGCGTCCTGCCAGCAGGAGAATATGGTCGCCATTGAGAACCCGGCCAGAACGGCTGACAAGGATGCAGCGGTCGGCGTCGCCGTCAAATGCGGCCCCGAAATCGGCCTTCTCCTCGAGCACGCGCCGCCGCAGGGGCTCGACATGAAGCGCGCCGCAGCCGTCGTTGATATTGCGGCCATCCGGCGAGCAGGCGGTTTCGACGACCCGCGCTCCAAGCCGGCGGAACAGAGCGGGCGCCAGATGGCACGCGGCGCCGTTGGCGCAATCCAGCACGACAGAGAGCCCGGCCAGACCGTGCGGAGCGGCCGAGGCCAGAAACTCAAGGTAGGCAGCCGCGAGCCCGTCATCCGCGGGAGCGGGGGACTCAGGCGCGGCCTCCATCCCTTCGTTCAGAAGCTGAAAGATGCGAGTCTCGATCCGCAGCTCCTCGGCATCCGGCAGCTTGAGACCGTCATGCGCGAACACCTTCAGGCCGTTGTCATGGTACGGGTTGTGCGAAGCGGAGATCATGACTCCAGCCGAGAAAGGGCCTGTCCTGGTCAGGTAGGACACGGCTGGAGTGGTGACAATGCCCGCCAGCAGGGGCTCCGCGCCGGCCTTCCGCAGTCCAGCGGCAACCTGCGCTGCCAGAGCGGGGCCCGATTCGCGCGTGTCCATCCCGATGAGCACGCTTCTGGAGCCATGCTGCAGGGCCCACTCGCCCAGCGCCATGCCGAAAGCGGCGACAGTGCGGGCATCCAGAGGCGGCTCGCCTGCGACTCCGCGGATGCCATCCGTGCCAAAGAGGCGTCTTTCGCTCAACGTTTCTCCTTTGCCGCGGAGCGGTCCGCAGCAGGAATGGGACTCAGAACATAGCGGACCCTGACCTGAGGCGAGGCCACGAAGTGGGCCTGCGGGTCCCCGGCGAATGCTGTCGTCACCACTTCGTTACCGCCCGGCTGCGAATGCAGATCGATGGGATCGGTCCTGACGGCATCGATCCTGTCCAGCCGGCTCTTGGGGCCGGAGAGAGGCAGGCGCGGAGGCGTGACCGTCCACGACTCGATCTGGTAGCCTTCCGGCACGTTTTCGAACACGGGCGAGACGGGCACTTCTTTCACTTCGCGCCGTTCGGTGCGGATCTGGATCTGCGAGGGGATGGCGCGTTCCAGCACGACGCCCGCGGGGAGATCCACGTTGGCGCGCTGGATGGAGAACGTGGTGACGCCTTCCCGGTTCACGCGCCCGAGATCGAGAACCACAGGAGAGGGCGAGTTGGCCACGCGGCTGAGAAGCGGCGAGGGTCCGCGAACAATGAGGCGCACTTCCTCCACGAGGTTCGGCCCCAGCTCGAGGTGCGTGGGGATGTTGCGGTACTGGACGGGAACCGTGACGGCGGTGGTGAGCTCGCGCGAGCCGCTGATGAACAGCCACAGAACGAAGGCCACGGCGAGCGAGAAGAGCTTCAGGCCCAGATGCTGGGTGAAGAAGCGTTTCATGGCCGGGCGCCCTCCCGCGCCGCCGCCGTGCGCCTGCGGCCGCCCTTCACCGGATGGCTCAGCCGCTCGGCCAGGCGTTCCGGAGTGATGTCATTTTCCAGCTCTCCGGCAGAGGCCAGGGAAATGGTGCCGCGCTCTTCGCTGACGACGATGGCAAGACAGTCGGAGTCCTCGCTGACGCCGATCGCCGCCCGGTGACGGGTGCCGAAGACGCGCGAAAGCTCCGGGTTCATCGTGAGCGGAAGGAAGCAGGAAGCGGCAGCGAGCCGGCCGCCGGTGACGATCGCGGCGCCGTCATGGAGCGGCCCGCCAGGCTGGAAGATGGCCAGCAGGAGGTCGCGGGTGACCCGCGCGTCGATCGGGACGCCGCTTTCAATAAAGGTGCGCAGCCCGACTTCGCCTTCGATCACGATCAGCGCGCCGATACGGTGCGCAGCCAGATGGCTGACGGCGAGCACGATCTCCTCGGCCACCTCGCGCGATTCGACCCGGGCGCCGAATCCGGCCCATTTCCGCTCGCCGATCCTGGTCAGCATGCGGCGGATTTCGCCCTGGAACATCACGATCAGGGCGAAAGCCGTGTACGGAGCCAGACCTTCGAGGATGGTCCGGAGCACGGTCAGGCCAGCGCTGACGGCCAGGCCGTAGGCGGCCAGAACGATCCCGATGCCCACGAGCACATGCATGGCCCGCCGGCCGCGAATCAGCAACAGCACCTGGTACAGGAGCAGCGCCACAAGAAGGATGTCGAGCGCGCCCGTCAGGGTCAATTGCGGCGCGTTGCCCAGGATGTCTCTGAGGATTTCGGGCAAATGAGGATCCTCCAGCCGGACGGTCTCGGCCCAAATACCGAGTGTATCTGATTGAATGCACGATCCGGTCCCGACAGGACCGGGCGCCGTGGCGCCCGCAGCCGCCTGCGGATGCGGGATGTTGCCCTTACAATGAAGGCAGGGACCGTGCGGATCCAGAAGGCGAGGCGGCCGCCCGGCAATTCCTCAGAGATCCGGAAAGGGGAGGGCTCGATGCGAAACAAAGCCAAATTCATCTGGGTGGCAGCGGCACTCCTGGCGGCTGCCATTGCGTGGGGGCAGAACTCTGGCAGGATCCGCGCATTGCAGGAGAAGCTCATCGCCCCCTGCTGCTGGAGCGAGAGCGTGGCCATGCACCGCAGCGAAGTGGCCGCCGAAATGAGGGCGGAAATCGCCAGGATGGTGAACGAAGGGCGCAGCGACCGCGAGATTCTGGATTTCTACAAGGCGAAATACGGAACGCGGATTCTGATGGAGCCGGAGGGCCAGTTGCGGCTGTGGGCCTATACGATTCCGATCGTGGCTTCCATTCTGGGACTGGCTCTGGTGGTCTGGATCATCCGCCGGATGGTGAAGCCGCAGCCGGAGAACTCGCCCGGCGGCGCGGGGGCAGTGTCCTAGCCGGCGCCTGCGCTCCTTCTTCGAAGATGCCTGCGGGCGCGGGCAAGCCGCGCCCGGACCACATCCGGACTGACGCCGAGACGCGCCGCTGTCTGCTTTGTCGTCAGCCCCTCGAGGACGCGCAGGCGGAAGGTCTCCGCCAGCAGAGGCGGCAACGAAGGGGCGAACTGAACGACCCGGGAAAGCAGGCGGCGCGCATCCACAAGTTTTTCCCCTTCGCAGGAGGGACTGACCGCGTCCGGAGGCAGCTCTTCCGTCTGTGCGCGTGCAGCCCGCCTGCGTTCTTCCATCCGGCACGTGTTGACCACGATCCGCCTGACCCACGGACCCAGGCAATCCGGGCGGCGCAGCTCGTTAAGATGTTCCAGCACGAGAACGAGCGCCGCCTGTGCGATGTCCTGAGCCGCCCCATTGCCGCCGCACAGCCGGCGCGCCTGCTGCAGGACGCACGGTGCGAGAAAACTGAAAAGCCGCTCGCGCGCCTCGGCGTCGCCCTGCCGGGCATGGAGGACCAGACACCCGTCCCGGGGACAGCGGGAATCCGGGGTGCCGCGCAGGCAGACGGCTTCGCAGTAGGACATCCCGATCCGTTCTATCACAGGATCTCCGGATTCTGAACCCGAAACACGCCTGCAACGTCGCATCTGGCAAGCTGGAAAGCGGGATGGACGGAAAGCCCCGAATCCTGACCGGCGCCGATGGCGTGTCCCGCTGCGCCTGGTGCGGAACCGCTCCCGACTATGTCGCTTACCACGACGAGGAGTGGGGCGTGCCGGTGCACGATGACATCCGGCTGTTCGAAAAAATCTGCCTGGAAGGCTTTCAGGCGGGATTGAGCTGGCTGACCGTGCTGCGCAAGCGCGAGGCGTTCCGCCGGGCGTTTGCCGGGTTCGATTTCCGCCAGTTGGCGCTCTGGGATGAACGCGACGCGAGCCGGGTGATGCTCGAGCCCGGCATCATCCGACACCGCGGCAAAATTGCATCCGTGCTCAACAACGCGCGGCGCGCCTGCGAACTGGCGGACGAGCAGGGCTCGCTCGACCGTTTCTTCTGGTCCTTCGAGGGGCGGGAGCCGCGCGAGCTGGCGCGCGAACTGAAACGGCGCGGCTGGACGTTCGTCGGCGCGGTGACCGTCGAGTCCTTTATGCAGGCCATGGGCCTCATCGACGCCCACGAGCCCGGCTGCTGGCGGCGCGGAGCGGCCCGCGCGGATCTGCGCAGGGGTTGATAAGATGCAGTGTCGTCAGGCGGCGCTGCGATGGGCAGCCGCCGCCTCCATGTGAGGAGCGCCGTATCATGACCCGAATCGTTCCCGCCCTTCTTCTGTGCGCCGCCATCGGACAGGCGGCTTCTCTCAAACCGGCCGACCTGCGCACCGAGTACCGAAAAGATCCGCTCGGCATCGATGAAACTGCGCCACGCCTCAGCTGGAAACTGGAAGCAGCTAGGCCAGGCGCCCGGAATCTCCGCCAGACCGCATACCGCGTGATCGTGTCCAGCACCGCTGCGCTGGCGCAGTCCGGACGCGGCGACCTCTGGGACACCGGCAAGGTGGAGAGCAGCCAGAACACTCATATCGCCTATCAGGGCAAGCCGCTCGTCTCTGGACAGCCCGTTTGGTGGCGCGTGATGGTCTGGGATCAGGACGGCCAGCCTTCCTCGTGGAGTGAAACCGCGCGCTGGTCCATGGGGCTGCTGAAACCGGAAGACTGGAAGGGCAAGTGGATCGGCCGCGACGAGAAGACGTACTACAAGGATCCGCATAGTCCGTTCCAGTGGCTGAAGGAAGCGCAGTGGATCTGGTTCGACGAAGGCGACCCGGCCAGACAGGCGCCTG
>FWPV01008447.1_pt1 | contig 18011 bp, 15 predicted proteins | sample 2228371 | NCBI WGS metagenome assembly FWPV01 (sample SAMEA103939776, study PRJEB20133) | metagenome | reverse complement strand
GTGGTTTCTGGAACGGAAGATTCTGCTGCGCAATTGCGCGCGGCTGCCGGGCGTCGACGGCGAGGCGGTGCGTTTCGCCGTCCGGACGCGCCCGGAAAACGAGCGGTTTGTCGCCGCGGCGCGGGAGTTCTTTTGCGCAAGCTGACCGCGGCCCTGATTTTCTGCGCCGCGGCGCTGGCGGCGCCGCCGCAGCGCATCGTTTCTACTGCGCCGTCGCTGACCGAGACGCTGTTCGCGGTGGGCGCGGGGCCGCGCGTCGTGGGCGTGACGGAGTTCTGCCGCTACCCCGCCGAGGCGCTGAAGAAGCCGCGCATCGGCACGTTTCTCGAGCCGAATTTCGAGCGCATTCTGGCGCAGCGGCCGGACCTGGTGCTCGTCGTCCGCAATCCCGTGCGGCTGGCGGAGCGGCTGTCGCAGCTGGGGTTGCGCGCCGTGGAGATTCCGCAGGACACGGTGGCGGAGATTCTCGCTTCCATCGAACAGATCGGGCGGCTCACTGGAACCGGATCCCGGGCCGCCGAGCTGACCGCCTCCATCCGGCGCGATCTGGATGCGGTGCGGCAGCGGGCGTCGCAACTGCCGAAGAGGCGGGTGCTGTTCCTCGTCGGCCGCTCGCCCGGCACGCTGCAGGGCATGGTGGGCGTGGGGCCGGGCACGTTCATCGACGAGCTGATCCGCATGGCGGGCGGCGTCAACGTGCTGGCTGATTCTCCGATGGCCTATCCGCGCGTTTCCGTCGAACAGATTCTCGCCGCCGACCCGGACGTGATCCTCGACATGGGCGACTTCGCCCATCAGGAGGGCAAGCCGCTCGAGTCCGGGGAGAAGTTCCGCGCCGTGTGGGCGTCCTACCGTTCGCTGAAAGCCGTGCGGGAAAACACCGTCAGGCAGGTGGCCGGGGAAGCGCTCATCCGTCCCGGGCCGCGCGTGGCGGAAGGCGCGCGGCTGTGCCTCGAGCTGATCCACGGAGTCCGGATGCGATGAGCGTGCAGTTCGAACTCGAGCGCGTGGGCATGCGGTACAACGGCGTGGCCGTGCTCGAGGACGTGACGCTGCGCTTCCCGCGCGCGGAGCTGGTGACGCTGATCGGACCGAACGGGGCGGGGAAGTCCACCATGCTCGGCATCATGGCCGGGCTGCGGCGCGGGCACGAAGGCCGCTGCCTGATGAACGGGCGCTCCGTCTCGGCATGGCGGCGGCGGGACTTCGCGCGGCTGGTCTCTTTCGTGCCGCAGACGCTGCGCTTCGATTTTCCGTTCACGGCGGAGCAGGTCGTGCTGATGGGGCGCACTCCGTACGCCGGAGGCTTCTTCGACAGCCGCGAAGACTGGCTGGCGGTCCATGAAGCGATGGAGGCGACCGACACGCGCGAGCTGGCGCGGCGCGACTTCCGCTCGCTCAGCGGCGGCGAGCGGCAGCGCGTGATGCTGGCCGCGGCGCTGGCGCAGAAGCCTGGCGCGCTGCTGCTGGACGAGCCGGCGGCGTTCCTCGACCTGCATCATCAGCTGATGGTGTACGAGCTGCTCCGGCGGCAGGCGCGGCAGGGGCTGCTGGTGATCGCCGTCACGCACGACGTGAATCTCGCCGCCTCCTACGCCGACCGCGTGGTGGCGCTGCGCGCGGGCCGCGTGCTGGCCGACGCGGCGCCGTGCGAGGCGCTGTCGGCGGAGCGCATCCGGGAGGTGTTCGGGGTCCGGGCCGAATGGCTTCAGCGGAGCGGCGGCGGAGCGTGGATTGCGTATGGGAATTGAGCCGCTCACGCCCGCCCGCGCCGCGCGCGTCCTGCTGCTGGCCGCGGTTTTCGCCGCCGCGGTGATGCTGGTGACGCCGCTCGTGGGTCCTGCGCGGGTGGATCTGTGGAAAGCCTGGCGCGGCGAGTTTCCCGACGCGCAGATGTTTTTCGGCGTGCGCTGGCCGCGGACGCTGCTGGCCATGCTGAGCGGAGGCGCGCTGGCGCTGGCCGGGGTGCTGTTCCAGGCGCTGCTGCGCGATCCGCTGGCGTCGCCGTTCACGCTGGGCGTGTCGAGCGGGGCGAGCCTCGGCGCCGTGCTCATGATCGTGCTGGGCGTGCACTCGCTGTGGGGGCTGCCGGCGCTGTGGGCGGGCGCGGCGTGCGGCGCTCTGGCCGTGCTGCTGATCGTGGTCTCCGTGGCGGCGGAAGGCAGGCGCGTGTCCTCTTTCACGCTGCTGCTGGCGGGCGTGGCGATCAACAGCATCGCGTCGTCGCTGATCATGCTGCTGCACAATCTCGCCACCGTGGGCCAGAGCTTCGCCATCGTGCACTGGCTGATGGGCAACATCGATCCCGTGCCCGCCGGGACGCTGGCGGGGCTGGCGCTGATCGTCCTGCCCGTCTCCATCGCCGCCTGCGCCTACGCGCGCCACTGGAACCTGATGGCCGTGGGCGAAGAGTGGGCGGCGGCGCGCGGCGCTTCTCCGCAGGGGCTGCTGCTGGGCGGCTATCTCGCCGGCAGCCTGCTGGCGGCTGCCGTCACCGCCGTCACCGGGCCCATCGGCTTCGTCGGGCTCGTCGTGCCCCACGCGCTCCGGCTTGTGATCGGGAGCGATCACCGCGTCCTGCTGCCCGCTTCTTTCCTCGCAGGCGGCGCGTTTTTGACGCTGTGCGACACCGCGGCGCGCACGCTGCTGAGCGTGGAGCTGCCCGTGAGCGTGGTGACGGCTCTGGTGGGCGGGCCCGTGTTCATCTTCCTGCTGCGCAGCCGCCGGCGCAGCCTCTGGCTGTAGGGCGGTTTTGCGGGCATCCGGCAGGGTCCAAACGGTAGAATGAAAAATCCGGCCGGAGGCCGCTCGAAAGCCGTTGATCAACCGACTCGTCATTGAAAACCTCAAACACCGCAGGCTGCGCACCGCGCTCAGCGCGCTCTCCATCGGTTTCCAGGTCACGATGATCCTCGCCGTGGCCGGACTGAGCCGCGGCATGCTGGAAGACTCGCGCAACCGGGCCAGGGGCGTGGGCGCCGACATCTGGATCAAGCCGCCCGGCGCCAGCGCCATCTCGCTGACGGGCGCCAGCATGCCCCAGAGCGTGCTGCGGTATTTCCGCGAAGTGCCCCACGTCCGGCACGCCACGGGAACGGCGGTGCAGCCCATCGGCGGCATCAGCACGATCACGGGCATCGACTACGACGAGTTCGTCGCCATGAGCGGACCCTTCCGCTTCCTCGACGGAGGACCGTTCCAGAGCGATGATGACGTGATCGTCGATCAATACTACGCCGAGCAGCAGAAGCTGAAAGCCGGCGACACGGTGACCATCCTGAACCATCAGTGGCGGGTCTGCGGCGTCGTCGAGCCCGGCAAGCTGGCGCGCCTGTTCGTGCGCCTGCACCGGCTGCAGGAGCTCACCAACAGCGAAGGCAAGCTGAACCAGGCGTTTCTCAAGCTGGACGACCCATCGAAGACAGCCGAAGTGATCCGCTACCTGAAAAGCCAGCCGGAGCTGACGGGGTATTCGATCTACTCGATCGAGGAATTCCTGAGCATGTTCTCGATGAGCAACGTGCCCGGGCTGCAGGCTTTCATCTACGTCATCATCGGCCTTTCGCTGGTCATCGGCTTCCTGGTCGTCGGCCTGACCATGTACACGACGGTGCTGGAGCGCACGCGCGAGATCGGGATTCTGAAGGCGCTGGGCGCCTCGCCGCTCGACATCGTCGGCATTCTCGTGCGGGAGACCATCGTGCTCGCCATCGCGGGCTGGATCGCCGGCATCCTGCTCTCGCTGGGCGCGCACTGGGCGATCAACACGCAGGTCAGAGCGAATCTGCAGTCCGAGATCGCGCCGGACTGGTGGCCCATCGCGCTGGCGGTCTCCCTGACGGCAAGCCTTCTGGGGGCTCTCTATCCGGGGCTGCGCGCGGCGCGGCAGGACGCCATCGAGGCCCTTTCTTACGAGTAGCAGGACCAAATCGCGTGGAACCGATCATCACCGTTCGCGATCTCCGCAAGATCTACCATGTCGGCGACGTCGACGTGCACGCCCTGCGCGGCGTGTCGATGGAAGTGCCCCGCGGCGAGTTTGTCAGCATCGTCGGTCCGTCCGGCTCCGGCAAGTCGACCCTGTTCCACATCCTCGGCGGGCTGACATCGATAACCTCGGGCCAGGTGATCGTCGACGGGCAGGACCTGTCGCGGCTCACTGACGGCGAGCGCACCCGCCTGCGGCGGCAGAAAGTGGGCTTCGTTTTCCAGCGCTACAACCTGCTGCCGACGCTGACGGCGCTGGGCAACATCGAAATCGCCCGGTATTTCGGGGGAAAACCGGGCCCGCTGGAGCCGGATTTTCTGGAGATCATCCGCCTGCTGGGCATCGAGCACCGCCTGCACCACAAGCCGCGCGCGCTGTCCGGCGGCGAACAGCAGCGCGTGGCCATCGCCCGCGCCCTCGTCAACCGTCCGGCCATCCTGCTGGCCGACGAGCCGACCGGCAACCTCGATACGGAAAACAGCGAGGCTGTGCTCGGTCTTCTGCGCAGCCTCAATCACCGCCTCGGCCAGACCATCCTGATGATCACGCACAACCCCGAGGCTGCCGCGTTCGCCGACCGCATCATCCAGATGCGCGACGGCAGAGTCGTCCAGCAGGGCTGACAGCCGCGCACGGGCGGCTGCCGTTTCACGCACTCTTCTCCGGAGTCCTTCAGCGGCTCAGCTGCGCCCGCTTCGCCAGATGCCGCGCCACCGCGCCTGCCGTGTCCAGCCAGATGCCGTTGGCGGGATCCTTCGCATAGGCGGCGATGGCCTCGATGGTTGCCGAATCCACCGACTGGAAGCGGCGGGGTCCGATGTCATGGCCCACGAAAATCAGCCACCGCCCCTGCCCGGCGGCGGTCTTCACCAGCTGCAGCGCCTGCTCCGGCCCCATGTCGTCGAACGGCGTGCCCATCGCCTGCGCGGGATCGAACACTGCCGGATCGTTCGCCGCCTCGTCCATGTAGCCCCGCCCGAGAACAAACCTCTCCGCCACCAGCGGCACGTAGCTGCGCACGTTGCGCCCGCGTCCGACAAACTTGAGGCCGCAGGGATAGGCGAAGCTCGCCGGCATCACGCCCAGCAGCCTGCGGATCGCCTCCTGCGCCTCGTCCAGGTCTTTGGCCATGCGGGCCAGATCGTAGTCCTCGAGCGCATTGGCGCGCGAGAAGGCGTAGTTGCCCGTGCAGGGATGCGTCATCGAGTGATTGCCGATCTCGTGGCCGGCCGCGATGGCGCGCTTCCAGCCCTCGAGCCGCTTTTCGAGATTGTTCACCGAGACGAAGAAGGTGGCCCGCACGCCCAGCTTTTCCAGCAGCGGCAGCCCCGCATCGATCTGGCTGGGGCGGGCATCGTCGAAGGTCAGGCTGACGGCGGCGCGCTTGCCCTGCGGCCACACGGAGGCGGACTGCGCGGCGGCGATGGCGGGCAGCAGAATCAGGCAGGCGGCTGCAAGGGTCTTCATGGCGGTGCGCGGCCCCGATCCTATCAAAGCCGGCGCCGCGCTTCAGCAGCCGCCGCCTGCGCCTTCCGTCTCCATGAAGTAGTAGGCGATCATGTGGCACACGATCATGTGCCCGTCTTCGATGCGGCCCATGTGCGGATCCGGCACGCGGATCTCGAGCTGCGCGAGCGGGCCGAGCCTGCCGCCCTCGCGCCCCGTGAGGCCGATCGTGCGCAGACCGTTGGCATTGGCCCACTCCACCGCGCGCAGCACGTTGGGCGAGTTGCCGGAGCCGCTCAGCGCGATCAGGACATCGCCGGGACGGCCGAAGTTCTTGAGAGGCTCGACGAAGACCTGCTCGTAGCTGACGTCGTTGGAGTAGGCCGTCAGCGTGGGCAGGTTGTCGTTCAGCGCGAGAATGCGGAAACGCTCCGCGCGCCCGTAGCTGCAGCCTTTCAGGACGTCGCACACGAAGTGCGACGCCGTGGCGGCGCTGCCGCCGTTGCCGCATATGAAGACCGTCCGGCCCGACGCGCGCGCCTCGCGCAGCCATTCGACGGCCTGCGCCACGCGGTCGAGCGGAATCCGCTGCAGCGTTTCCGCCAGACGGCTCTGATAGTCAGCGATGAACTGTTGAGGCTGCATTCTGTTTCTATTGTCCCTGAGCTTCCCTGGCCAGCTCGTAGGCGCCCCAGAGGACGCTGTCGTCGCCGAGCTGGGCCGGAACGACGTCGAGCCGCGCGCGCGACCACGGCGTCACCTGGCGGCGCAATTCGGCCCGCAGCGGGACGAACAGGGCGTCGCCCGCCTTGCTGATGCCGCCGCCGATGACGATCCGCGCCGGGTTCAGCAGCATGATGGCCGCCTTGAGGCCGCGGGCGAGATCCACGACGTAGTCCTCGACGAACGCCGGGTCCTGCATCAGTTCCTGCGCGCTGCGGCCGTAATCCCGCTCCAGCCACAGCCCGCAGCACATGCGCTCGAAGCACCCGTTGGAGCCGCAGAGGCAGGGCGGACCGTCCGGCCGGATGTTGAGGTGGCCGATCTCGCCGGCATAGGAGTCCGCGCCGCGATAGACGCCGGTGTCGAGCAGAATGCCGCCGCCGATGCCCGTCGACAGGGTCATGTAGAACAGCGGGCGGAAGCCGCGGCCCGCGCCGTGCATGCCTTCGCCCAACGCGCCCGCGTTGGCGTCGTTGTCCATCCGCACGGGAACGCCGAACTCGCCGCGCAGCCACCCGGGCAGGTCGAAGTCCTGCCATCCGCCGACGTGGGTCGACAGCACCACCTGCTGCGAGGCGAAGTCGACCGGGCCGCCGAAGCCGACGCCCACCGCCGTGAACGGCTCTTCCGCCTGCCACGCGCTTGCGATCCCGCGCAGCTGCTCCAGCATCCACTCGCGCCCGCCTTCGCGGTCCGTGCGGCGGGTTTCGCGCCGCGCCATCCGTCCGCCGCGGAACAGGGCGGCGCTGAACTTCGTGCCGCCGATGTCAATGGCCAGAATGCTCATGCCAGTCCCATCCTTCTGGCTGTCATCAGAACTTCCTCCGGCGAAGCCGTGCCCGTGCCCGGTTTCATGATGGTGACGGAAGCCACCAGGTGGCCGAACAGAGCGGCGTCCCTGGGCGCGGCGCCCGCGCGGAGGGCCAGCGCCGCGCCAGCCGAGAAACTGTCGCCCGCGCCGCAGATGTCGACAGGGTGCTCCACTTTCTCCGTGGGGATGCGTTCCACGCCCGCTTCGTCCGCCAGAGTGACGCCGTCGCCTCCATGCGTCACCATCATCAGCGGCGCAGCCGTCACGCGGCGCAGTCCGGCATAATCGGGTCCGGCCATGCCCAGGCGTTCGCACGCCTCGCGCGCCTCCCGCTCGTTGGGCTTCAGGACGAGGCCGCGGAACTGCTCGATATGCATGCGCGAGTCGACCCAGATCAGAAGCCCGCTGCGCCGCAGCGCCAGCAGTTCGAGCTTCTCGCGCATCCGGGGCGTCACCACCGCGCCCGACGCCGTCTCCATCTGGTCGGACACGAGTATCACGTCGAATTCCGCCGCCGCGGCTTCCAGCCGCCGCAGCAGCTCGTCTTCGACCTCTCGCGGCGGCGGGAAGGTGACGAAATCGACGCGCCCCAGATCTTCCACTTCCGTGTAGGTGTTGATGAGCTTCGTGTAGGTGAACGTCTGTCCCGGCGCCGTCACCAGCAGAGAGTCGTCGATGCCGCGGTGGCGGAGCGCGGCGCGCAGCTCGTAGCCGTGGCCGTCATCGCCGATCGTGCCCAGCACGGCCACGCGCCCGCAGCCCAGCGCCGCCAGATTCGACGCCACCGTTCCGCCGGCGCCGGGAGTGCACTCGGTGCTGACGACGGCGATGCGGTCCAGTCCCGTTTCTCGCGACGGCTCGGTGAGCCGCGGATCGTAGCGGCACCAGCGGTCGAGGCAGATGTCGCCGGCCACCAGGGCGCGCAGCTTCGGTATCGCGGCCAGGATCTCCGCCGGGCTCATTGCGCCTCCTCCAGCGCCTGCAGGAAAGCCGCGCGCAGCGCCGGAAACGTGGCCCGGTGATCGCCGCAGAAGTAGAAGCTCTCGCCGCCGTCGGCCACGGTGCGCACCAGCATCGTCTTGTGCGGGCGGAAGTAGTAGCCCGGATCGGTCTTCGGCAGCTCCTTGCGGAAGTCTCCATGGATCGGAACCAGATCAAACACGGCGGTCGTGAAATGTTTGATCTCCCGCCCCTCCTGATGCGCCACGTTGCGCGCCATCGCCAGCGCCTTCAGATACACCTCCGGTCCCATGATCGCCGAGCCGAACGACAGCAGCACGCCGCCCTCGAGGTTTTCGACGACGCGCGCGAAGATCAGGAAATCGCGGTAGCTGGTTTCCCCCAGCGCCGCGCCGTCGCAGTTGGGGTGCTCGTGCAGGATGTCGTAGCCGATGCCCGCATGGATGGTGACGGGCACGCCGCATCGCCAGGCAGCCGCCAGCACGCTCCAGTCCCGCCAGGGGAAGTCCGATTCGAAAATCCGCCTGCCGACGTGTTCGCCCAGCCCTTCGCCAGCGTCCGCCGCGTCGCGGATCCAGCCGTTGAGTTCGCCGGTCTCGCGCCAGAGCCCGAACTGACCTTCGCGGATGTAGCGGGCGACGCTCTCGGTGGTCGCTCCGATCCGCGCCAGCTCGTAATCGTGGATCATGCCCGCCCCGTTCATGGCGATGACGCACAGCGCGCCGCGCTCCAGCAGGTCGATGATGTGGCGGTTCGTCCCCGCCCGCAGCAGGTGCGCCCCCATCATGAGGATGCGCGCCGCCCCGCGCCGCTGCGCCGCCGCCCAGCGCTGCGCCACTGCCGGCAGGTCCGGGTGCCGGAATTCCGGCGCCGGATCTTCGAGCCGAAGCCAGCGGCTGATGTCGAGATCATGCGCCCGTTCCCCCAGCGGAAGAATCCGCAGGCGCGACCGGTCGAAGAGCGGGTAGCGGGAAGACATTACAAACGGTACAACATTTCAGTAAATCACACTCAGGACCAGAAACGCAGTTTCACATCCAATATTCGAAACGGCCGGTGGCCAGCACCCAGGCGCACAGGCAGGCGTTGGTGACCGCGTGGGCCAGGATCAGGTCGCCGAGACACTTCGTCCGGACCATCCAGGCATTGTAGGCGAGGCCCGCCAGCAGGCCGACTTCCCAGTACGGGCCGTGCTCCAGAGCGAAGAGGACGGCGGTGATCCAGAAGGCGCGCGCGTGCCAGGAGCCGAGCGGCACGCGCTCGAAATCGGCGTTCTCGATCCAGCGCATCAGCCAGCCGCGCCAGAACAGCTCCTCGACGACGGGCACCAGAATCACGGCGCGGGCGATGCGCAGCGCCACGGCAGCCGGGTCCTGCCAGACGCCGGCAGGCAGGCGCCCGCCCGCCTCGCCGAGCAGCGGGTTGGAAAACAGCCAGTGCGCGCGCCATCCCGGCCAGACCGTATCGGGAGCGATCCACAGCAGGAAGACGCCCGCGCCCAGGGCGATGGACAACCACGGCGCGCGCGCCTCGAAACGCAAAAGCCTGCGGCTGAAAATCCAGACGCACGCCAGTCCGGAGAACAGCCAGAAGGCCAGTTCGGCGCGCAGCGGCAGCGCCAGCTTCGGCAGCACGGCCAGGCACAGGATGAAATACAGGAACGGCGCCACCCAGGGCGCAGCAGGGTGCTTGAGGATCATAATCCAGCTCAGCCGGCGCGCGACAGGGCTTCCCGGATCTTCTGCTCGTCCTCTTTCGATGGATTCAGGGAAAGCGCCGTCTGCAGGCTCTGCCGGGCGGCGGTGCGGTCGCCTTTCTGCAGCAGCGCGAGCCCGAGGTGATAGTGGAACAGCGGATTGCGCGGCTGCTTCGCGATCAGGGGCTTGAGCAGGGAGATCGCCGTGTCGTTGAGGTTCTTGCGGATGTAGACCCAGGCGAGGGTGTCGACCACGTCGTCGCTGGTGGGCGCGCGCTGCTGCGCCCGCTGGGCGTAGGTGAGGGCGGTGTCGAGATCCTTGCCCATGTCGGCGTAGCGGTAGGCCAGATTGTTCAGCGCGATCAGATTGTTGGGGTCCTGCTTCAGGATCGCTTCGTACAGGGGCACGGCGGAGCGCCAGTCGCCCAGCGCCTCGTGGGTCAGCGCAAGCTGCATCGCCAGCCCGGGACTGGAGGGCGATTTCGCATAGGCCTGCTGCAGCAGGTCCCGCGCCGGTGCGATCTGGCCCTTGCGGCGCAGCGTTTCGGCCAGCCGCATGACTATGTCCGTGTTGCCGGGATCGAGCGCGAGCAGAGCGCGGAACTCCTTCTCCGCGGTGTCGAGCTGGTTGATGCGCATCGCCGTGTTGGCCAGCGCAAGCTTCAGCCCGGGCTGATCCGGATTCTTCTGGTAAGCGTCCTGCACCAGCCGCATGGCGTCAGCCTGCCGGTTTGTCCGCAGCATCACCTCGGCGATGGAAAACAGCAGCCGGAGGTCGTTGGGATACCGCTGCTGGAGGGCGCGGAACTGCTGCTCGGCCTCCTGGTAGCGCCGCTCCACGAAATTGACGATGGCGAGCTGGTACCGCAGATCCGGGCTGTCCGGCGTGTCCCTCAGGTAGGTGTTGATGTCGATCCGCGCCTGGTTCGTGTTGCCGCCCGCCATCAGTCCGTTGACGCGCAGGATGCGGGCCGCGAGATTGGACGGATCGTAGGAGAGAACCTCGTCGGCTGCCGCGACCATGGTGCCGGAGTCGCCTTTGGCGAGAGCGATCTGGCCGAGTCCCAGATGGGCGGCGGTGAGGAACTTGGAAGCCTTGACCGCTTCCGCATACTGCGTCCGCGCCGCATCCAGTTCTCCCCTCGAGTGGTAGGCGCGGCCCAGGTTGTAGCGGATGACGGCGTTGTTGGGCTCTTTCGAGATCAGCTGCTGGAGGTCCTTGACCGCCGCGTCGAACTGCTCTTTCGTGCCGAAGTTCAGCCAGAGCGAGGCGCGCATGGAGAGCGCGCCGTTGTTGGATGGATCCTCCTGCACGGTTTTTTCGGCGAGCCTGATGGCGTCCTCCCGCTTCTGCATGGCGAGCAGGGCGGGAACGATCCGGAGGCGGAATTCGGTCTTCTGCGCGGGGAAGCGCTGGATGCCGGCTTCGTATGTTTCGATGGCTTTCTGCGGTTCGCGAATCCGGGCGTAGGTGTCGCCCACCCGCTTCAACAGCGCCGCGTCGGTCTGCGGCGAGGAGGCGAGAGCCTCCAGCGCGCGCAACGCCTCCTCTTTCCGCTGCGTGGCGAACAGGTATTCGGCGCGGTCCACCTTCAGCCCGGGGACCTGCGGGTTGGCCTCGATCAGGCGGTCGACGACGGCGTCGGCGTCTTTCAGGCGGTTCTGCTGCAGGTACAGGCGGCTGAGGAACCAGTAGGCGCCGGCCACGGAGGGAGAGTCCTGGATCACCTCGCGGGCGTACTTTTCGGCCTCGTCCAGCTGGCCCACCTGCGCCATGGTCTGGATCATGGCCAGACGGAGCTCCGGCTGTTTCGGCTTGATCGCGTCGGCTTTCTTGAAGAATTCGATGGCCCGGAAAAGATGTTCCTGCGTCTTGTCCGTCGTGTCCGCAAGATTGAGGAACGCCCGCAGGCGCAGCGCCTGGAACGAATTCGGATTCTTGCCGGCAAGCGACGAGGCCAGATCCTCGACCTCGCGCAGCAGCAGCGGATCCTTTTTCGGCGACAGAACGTAGGCGGCCAGGTAGATATCGGCAAGTTTTCCGGCGGGCTCTTCAGGGTCGGAATAAAGCTCCACGGCGCGCCGGTAGGCGGCCACCGCCTGCGCCGGCATGCCGCGCTTCATTTCGGCGTCGCCCAGCTTCAGGTACGCTTCGCCGAAGCGCGGGTCGCGCTTCAGGGCGTTGCGGTACATGATGATGGCTTCCTTGAACTTGCCCTGCTGCGCGTAGCGGTTGCCGTTTTCCAGATAGCGGCGCTTGGCCTTCTCCGGATCGCGGCCGCAGGACGCAGTGAACAGCAAGACGGCGGACAACAGAATCGCCCACGTTCTGCTCCGTGTAATCATCTCTTCCATCCTCCAGTGAGGCGCCCGCAGAATGGCCTGCGCTCCCGTTTTCTTTATGAGCATAACCCGGAATCGGGGCCGTCCAACGGCCTCGAGTCAAGCAGCCCGCGTCTTCAGAGCAGCGCCGCGTCCAGCGGCTGCGGTTCTTCTTCGGGCGCGGAGCCTGCCAGCGGGGCGGGCGCGGGATTGCGGGGAAGCGCGCCGAGAAAATCCAGCAGCGCTTCGGTGCTGCCGCCGAACAGGGAATCCGTCAGCTCGCGGATGGCGAGGCGGCGGATCTCGTCTTCTGTCACGCAAGGCTTGTACAGAAACGACCGCCCCACTTTGCGCCGCGTCAGCACGCCTTTGCGCGTCAGCCGCTCGAGCATCGTCATGACCGTCGTGTAGGCCAGCGGCCTGCGGGGCTCCAGCCAGCTCCGCACGGCCTGCACATTGCCCTCGCCAAGCCTCCATAACGCTGTCAGGCAGCTCAGCTCCAGCGGAGGAGGAATGGCGCGGGCGGTTCTCGGCATGGCTACTTGCCCCTCCCGTCGTCGAGGGCCGACATCAGCGCCTGAGCGAACGGCGAGGACTTCTGCGGCCTGGCGGCGGCCGCCACGGGCCGCGGCTGGGGCGCGGGCTGCTGCAGGTATTTCTCCCGGTCCAGAATGGATCGCTCCAATGCGGCATTGTATCCAGTCCAGACGCTGTCGGAGTTCTTCTCCTTCTCGAGCGAAGCCTGCATCGCCGCCATCTTCGAATCCGTCAGGTCGATCAGGTGCAGCAGCATCGCCTCGGGGAAGCAGGGAAGCTTCGGGCTGCCGAATTCCAGCTGCCCGTGATGGCTCAGGATCAGGTGCTCGAGCAGATTGCGCAGCCTGGGCGGAAAGTCCGCGGGCAGGTGATCGGCGACGATGCGCAGTCCGATCTGAATGTGCCCGATCAGCCCGCCTTCGGTCGAGTACGAAAAGCTGCGCGAATAGTCGAGCTCGCGGATCTTGCCGATGTCGTGCAGCAGCACTCCCGCCAGCAGCAGGTCCTGGTCGATGCCCGGATAATGCGACGCGAGAAAACGCGCCAGCGCGGACATGCTGAGAACGTGTTCGAGCAGTCCGCCGATCCAGGCATGATGGATGCCTTTCGCCGCCGGAGCGCGCCGGTAGGCGTCCGCGATCTCGCGGTCGCTGAAGATCGCCTGCAGCAGCGCCTTCAGATGCGGATTCGAGATCGAGCCGATGATTTCATTCAGCTCCCGCCACATCTCTTCGGGATCGCGGCGCGACACGGGAAGAAAATCCGCGATGTCGACGTCCTCGTCGGAGATGCGCTGCAGCGAGTGCACGGTGAGCTGCGTCTTGCCCTGGTAGGCGACCGTCTGTCCGCGCACGCGGACGAAGTCGTCGCGCTCGAACGTCTCCACGACGTCGGCGACGTTGTCCCACATCTTGGCCTCGACGTCCCCCGAGCGGTCCATCAGGACCAGCGACAGGTAAGGCTCGCCGGTCTTCTTCTGCCGGACCTCCTTCGATTGCACGAGGAACACGCCCTGGACGCTCTGCCCCGGGGCAAGGTCGCTGCACATGGGAGATTTCATGGAGAGATTTTACTTGCTGGATGACTTGCTGGTGTCGGTAATGGAAGTGCCCGGGATGGGCAGGAAATAGAGCAGCCGTTTGAGACGCGCCTGCGCGGCCACTTCTTCCTTCGTCACGGTCTCCGCCCGCAGCAGCGCGGGGTCGTTCCAGTCCGTCTTCTGGCCGGGCACGGCGCCCGTGTCCACCCAGGGCTCGCGGATTTCGATGAAGGAATTCCTGCGCAGCTCGCTGAGATATTCACGCACTTTCGGCATCATGATCTCGGAGGCCAGCCGGTCGCGGATTTCCGCTTCCACCTCGCTCAGCTCGGCGAGGCCTTCTTTCTGGTGGTCTTCGACGCGCAGGATCAGCCAGCCTGCGGGCACGCGGATGGGGTCGGTGACGTAGCCTTTCTCCTTGTCCCAGACGAGCGATTCCAGTTCGGGGCTCAGGATGCCTTTCTCGAACGGATCCAGCAGCCCGCCCTGCCGCGCGCTGACGGCTTCGGAGTATTCGCGTACCAGCTCGGTGAACCGCTCGCCCTTGCGCGCCCGCGCCACGATGTCGCGGGCTTTCTTCTCTGCCGCGGCGATGCCCGCTTCGTCCATGCCCTGCGTGCTGACGAGGATTTCGCGCAGAATCACCCGCTCCTTGCGGACGAAGCTCTCTTTGTTCTTCTCGTAATACTCTTCAATCTGGCGCCGCGGGATGTTCACCTTGCTGTAGACCTCCTGCCCGACCACGCGCTGGCTGAGGAACTGATTGCGCAGCTCGGAGCGGAAGTCCTCGTAGCTCATGCCCGTGTTTTCGCGGATCCAGGACTGGAACTTCTCCGGGTCGGCGATCTTGTTCTCCGACTGGATCTGCGCCAGGTACTTCGTCACTTCGTTGTCGACGTTGACGTTAAGCTCCTTGCCGCGCTGGATCAGCAGAAGATTGTCGATCTTGTCCCGCAGCAGGTCCTTTTCCGCCTGGGCGAGGATTTCGGCGATCTGCGCGGGCGGCAGCTGGCGCTGGCGAAGGCTGGCTTCCAGCTCTTTCCTCGCACGCGCGAGGTCCGAGCGCGTGATGATGTCGCCGTTCACCTTGGCGACGATCTGCTCGACGATCACCGGTTCACCGGCGCATGCGGCGACGGCGCACATCGCAGCGCACAGGCCCAGCCGAAAGATGCTCATGATTCCATTATCCAAAACGGCGCGCCGCCCGCTCCGGCGGCTTTCAGTTCAGCAGGCTTTCCAGCAGCGTGCGCAGGAAACCGAGCAGCGCCGCGGCGTCCCCCTGCGGCAGCGGGATGCGGAGCACGCCCGCGGGCGTGAACTGCGCTCCCGGCGTCGATGACACCAGCTCCATCAGCCGCCGCGGTTCGATCGGAGCGCCGGGATGGAACTTCAGCAGCGCCGCACCCGCCCGCCTGTCGATGGACTCGATGCCGCAGCGCGCCGCCAGAGACTTCAGCTGCGAGAACTCAACCAGCAGCCGCACCGGCTCGGGCGGCGGTCCGTAACGGTCGGCGAGCTCTTCCAGCAGCGCCGCCGCCTTCTCCGGCTCTCCTGCGTCGGCGATGCGCTTGTAGGCGCGCAGCCGCTGCTGTTCCTCGGCGATGTAAGACGGCGGGATGCGGATATCGAGGCTGAGGTTCAGCGTGGAATGCAGCTCCGGCAGCACGGTCTCGCCGCGCAGCTCGCGCGCCGTCTCTTCCAGCAGCTTGACGTAGGTTTCGTAACCGACGCTGGCGATGTGGCCGTGCTGCTCTCCGCCCAGCAGATTGCCCGCGCCGCGCAGCTCGAGGTCGAGCGCCGCGATCTTGAAGCCCGAACCCAGGTCGCTGAATTCCTTGAGCGCCGCCAGCCGCTTGCGCGCGACCTCCGTCAGCTCGCCGTCGTCCGGCACCAGCAGGTAGGCGTACGCGCGGCGGTTCGACCTTCCCACGCGCCCGCGCAGCTGATACAGCTCGCTGAGGCCGTAGTTCTGCGCGTTCTCGATGATCATCGTGTTGGCCAGCGGAATATCCAGCCCGTTCTCGACGATGGTCGTGCAGACGAAGACGTCCGACTCGCGGCGCATGAAGCTCAGCAGCACGCGCTCGAGTTCCGCCTCGCCCATCTGCCCGTGGCCGACGGCGATGCGCGCCTGCGGCACCAGCTCCTGCAGCATCGCCGCGCGGGACCAGATCGAGTCCACGCGGTTGTGGATGAAGTACACCTGGCCGCCGCGCCCAAGCTCCTGCTCGATGGCGGCGCGGATCAGGTCCGGATGGAAGCGCGCCACCACCGTCTGCACGGCGAGGCGGTCCTTGGGCGGCGTCTCGATGACGCTCATGTCGCGCAGACCCAGCAGCGCCATATGCAGCGTGCGCGGAATCGGCGTCGCCGACATCGTCAGCACGTCCACGCTCTGGCGGATCTGCTTCAGCCTCTCCTTGTGCCGCACGCCGAAGCGCTGCTCCTCGTCCACGATCAGCAGCCCGAGATCGGCGAAGACCACGTCTTTCGACAGCAGCCGGTGCGTGCCGATGACGATGTCCACCTTGCCCGCGGCGAGGTCCGTCAGCACGGCTTTGATCTCGCGCGCCGTGCGGAACCGGCTCAGCATCTCCACGCGCACGGGAAACGGCGCGAACCGCTTCCTGAACGTCTCGAAGTGCTGCAGCGCCAGCACCGTGGTCGGCGCCAGCACCGCCACCTGCTTGCCGTCGCCCAGCGCCTTGAACGCGGCGCGCATGGCCACTTCCGTCTTGCCGAACCCCACGTCGCCGCACAGCAGCCGGTCCATCGGACTGGGCGACTCCATGTCGCGCTTGATCTCGGCGGCAGCCTGCAGCTGATCGCGCGTGGGCGCGAACTCGAACGCCTCCTCGAACTCGCGCTGCCACGCCGAGTCCGGCGAGAAGGCGAACCCCTCCGCCATTTTGCGCGCCGCGTAAAGCTTGAGCAGCTCTTCGGCCATGTCGCGCATCTTTGCCTTGACGCGCGATTTGGTCCGCGCCCAGGTGACGCCGCCCAGCTTGTCGAGCGAGGGCGCCGCCTCGCCCGCTCCGCGGTACTTCTGGATCAGATCCAGACGCGTCAGCGGCACGTACAGCCGGTCGCCGCCCGCGTACTCGACCACCATGAAGTCCTCGGCGGCGCCGGAGGTGACGATCTGCTTCAGCTCCGTGAAGCGCCCGATTCCGTGCTGCGCGTGCACCACGTAGTCGCCGGGCTTGAGATCCAGCGTCTCCGGCGTGAACAGCGCCGCATGGGACCGCGCCCGCGCCGGCTGCGCATCGTAGACCGCGTCGAACAGATCCCGGCTGCCCACCAGCGCCAGGCGTTGCTCCGGCAGGCGCACGCCGCGCTCGAGGCGCCCCCGCACCAGATAGACGCCCGCGTTCTCCACCGCCATGAACGCGCGCCCCGCCAGATAGGGAGACAGTCCGCCCGTGTCCTCCACGCCGAGCTGGAAGGGCAGGGAATACTCGCTGAAGACATCGGCCAGGCGCTCGAGATCGCCCTGCGTGGGCGCGAAGAACGCCACCTGCCAGCCCTGCCGCGTCAGTTCGCGCGCCTCTTCGATGGCCGCCCGCAGGTTGTTGCGGAACGCCGTGCCGGGCTGCGTGCGGATCTCGATGCTGACGGCTTCCGGAGGCAGCTCGCTTTCCAGAAGCAGTTCGCGCAGCTCGACCTCGCGGCGGGACGGGCGGTGCGCGGCCAGCTCGTTCCAGTGAAAGTAGAGCTGCTCCGGGGCTGCGGGCGCCTGCTCGCGCAGCGAGTCGAGCCGCTTCCACAGCCGCTCGGACGCAGCCCGCAAAGATTCGGGCTCGTCGTAAATCACGATGGCGCGCTCGAGGAAATCTTCGAGCGAACAGGCGGGATTGTCCGCCGCCAGCGCGGCGAACTCCCATCCCTGCGCCGCTTCGCCGTCTTCCTCCGTCCAGGCGGCGCCGGCGTTCTGCGTCCGCCGCGGAATCTCTTCCATCGGCAGCAGCGTCACTTCGGACACCGCCAGCACGGAACGCTGCGTCTCGGGATCAAACCGCCGCAGGCTCTCGATCGTGTCTCCGAAAAATTCGATGCGCACCGGACGCTGCGCCTCGGCAGGAAAGACGTCGAAGATGCCGCCGCGGATGGAGAACTCGCCTTCCATTTCCACCGGCTCCCGCCGCTGATAGCCGATGGACGCCAGATGCGCCGCCAGGTCCTCCATCGGGACTTCCTCGCCCTTGCGCAGAGTCAGCGCCATCTGCGAGTACGCCTCCGGCGGACGCAGCCGCAGCAGCGCGCTCTCCACCGGCGCGAGCACGATCGATGCGCGCCCGCGCGCCAGCCGGCTCAGCGCGGCTGCCCGCTGCTCTTTGATCTCGCTGTGCGGCGACAGACCCTGGCCGGGCAGCACGTCGTAGGCGGGAATCAGCACGGGCCGCGGCGCGGGTGCGCCGTGGCTCAGCAGATCATGAAACGTATCCAGCGCCTCCAGCCATGCTTCCGCGTCCCGCGGCGACTCCGT
>FWPV01004016.1_pt1 | contig 18016 bp, 14 predicted proteins | sample 2228371 | NCBI WGS metagenome assembly FWPV01 (sample SAMEA103939776, study PRJEB20133) | metagenome | reverse complement strand
ACGGGAAAGCTGACCCAGCGACCAAGATAGAGGAAATGGGAGAAAGTGAGAAAGCGTTGAGCCAGGCTCTCGACCCGCCTGGAATCCGAAAAAAACTTCTCCATCTGGTGAGGGATTCTCAGAAGCTCCTCGACAAAAGGCCGGCTGGCCTCCTCATCCATCTTTCCCCGGGCCTGGGCAAGACAAAGGGCAAAAAGGATGAGTGCGGCCAGCTGGGCGGAAAATGTCTTGGTCGCCGCGACCCCGATTTCCGGCCCGGCGTGGGTGTAGAGAACAGCGTCCGCTTCCCGCGGAATTGAAGAATTAATGACGTTGGAAATAGCCAGAGACAAAGCCCCCGCTTTCTTCGCCATCCGGAGCGCGGCCAGCGAATCCGCGGTTTCTCCGGACTGCGAAATGACGATGACGAGGACATTCCTGTCCAGGGCGAAATCCTGGTACCTGTATTCTGAAGCATACTCGACTGTCACCGGGACGCGGCCCAGGGATTCAAGGAAGTATTTCCCGACCAGTCCAGCATGGTAGGACGTGCCGCAGGCGATAACCACGACCCGGCGAATTTTTGTCAACATCGCTCGGGTCAGCTTCGTTTCGCCGAGGAAAACCTTCCCCGAACCCTGAGAGAGGCGGCCATAAAGCGTGTCCCGGACGACCTGCGGCTGCTCGAAAATCTCCTTAAGCATGAAATGCTTGAACCCCTTTTTCTCAATCATCAGAGGAGTCCAGGCAAGGCGGTCTTCTTTTTTGGTTAAGGGATGTCCGTCGAAATCAAAAAACTTCACTCCTTCCTTCTGGAGGACAGCCATTTCCCGGTCTTCAAGAAAAACGACCCTTGAGGTGTGGCTGAGGACCGGGTTGAGGTCAGAAGAGATGAAATACTCGTTTTCCCCGAGACCGATGACCGCCGGTGGACCTGACTTGGCCGCCACAATCTTTTGTGGCTCAGCGATAGCAAGAACGGCCACAGCGAACGCTCCCTCGAGCTCCCTCAGGGCTTTCTGAACGGCCTCCTCAAGGGAACCCCGGAAGTATTTTTCGATGAGATGAGCAATCACCTCAGTATCGGTCTCTGTCCTGAAAACGTGGCCCGCGGCGGTCAGTTCCCTCTTGATTGCCATGTAGTTCTCGATAATCCCGTTATGGACGACCACCAGGTTACCCGTGCAATCCCGATGGGGATGGGCATTTTCCTCACTCGGCCGGCCATGGGTGGCCCACCGCGTGTGGCCGACCCCGCAATTCCCGCTCAACGACGATGTCCGGAGGCTCGCTTCAAGCTCGCTGATTTTTCCTTTGACCCGGCGGACCTGGATTCGATTTTCCTGAATAACGGCGATGCCGGCTGAATCATAGCCCCTGTACTCGAGCCTCTTCAGGCCCTCGACCAGAATCGGAACGGCGTTTCTCGGGCCGATGTAGCCAATGATGCCGCACATTATTTAGATGTTCCTCGTATATTCTTTTTCATTTTGCGCTTGGCCCAGCCGGGCTTCTCCACCTGCCGGCTCCTGGCTACGGCCAGCGCTTCGGGCGAAACATCCTTGGTTATGGTCGAGCCAGCGCCGATATAGGCGTCCCGCCCGATCTTGACGGGGGCAACGAGTTCCGTTCCCGACCCGATAAAAGCGCCGCTTTCGATAATCGTCCGGTGTTTTCTCAGGCCGTCATAGTTGCAAGTGATAGTGCCAGCTCCAATATTCACCCCGCCTTCAACCACACAATCCCCGAGATAAGAAAGATGACCGGCCTTGGAGCCCGGACCAAAGACGGTGTTCTTCATCTCGACAAAATTTCCGACCTTTGCCCGGGGCTGAATCAGCGTTTTCGGTCGGAAGTGGGTGAATGGCCCTACCTGGGCTTCGTCTTGGATGCGGCTGCTCTCAATCATGGTCGAGCTCAAGATTTTAACCCGGTTACCCACCCGGGTGTTGACCAGGTGGACAAAAGGATAAACCCGGCATTCCCTTCCCAGGCGAGAATTTCCCTCGATGACCACGGCCGGGTAGAGGACCGTGTTTCGGCCAATGCCGACTCCGAGGTCGACCCAAGTCGAAAGAGGGTCGAGGACGACCACACCCCTATTTTCCAGCTGACGGATTTTTCTCAGGCGGAGAACCCGGATGGCGATGGCAGCCCGGGCGGGCGAATCGACGAGCAATCCTTCGTCTGGAGCTAACGTCAGGGTCTCGACTTGGGCCCCCTTTTTCAGGAGGTCGCGAATAAGTCCGAACAGGAGAAGGCGGGGCCGCTTCCTCTTCTCCCTCTCGCTTGCAATTTCAGCCACCTCTTCTCCGTTGGCGATTATTGCCGCTATGGTTGAAAATTTCGCTTTTGGATGAGCCTCCAAAATAGTCAGAACATTCTTCCGATTTCGGTGACGCCGGAAAAGCGATTTCAAGGTCCTGGGCTGGAGAAGAGGAAATCGAGCATCGACAATGACGAGGTTTCTCCCTTTCTTTCTCCGAAGCTGGCTCGTCAAGGAAAAAACGAAACTTAAGTCCTGGGGCCAGCCTCCTGCGGAAAAAATGTCCACGCTCTTGAGAGCTTCTTGGCTCAAAAGAAGATCCGGCGATAGGTTGGTGGCCAGATAGGTCTTGGCCGGGCCCAAGGTCCTGAGGGTGGATACAGCCAGCTCGAGACAGGACTTCCCGAGCAGCGGTTGCAAAAGAATCGGCCGGGCTTCCTTGGCTTCTTTTTCTCCTTGACTCTGGACTGCGGCCACAACGGCCAGCAAATCTACCTTCACGTCAGGCGGGTTATCAGTTTGAATTTTTTATCCTCCCAAAGCGGCTCAAAATCGGACTCATTTTGAGCCAAAATGCGATAGAATTTGTCCTTCTGGAAAGCCTTTTTAAGGAAATCCAGGGCTTCCTCATTCTTACCCTGACGGACGTAAGCATTGGCCATTAGATAGTATACCCGGGCTTCATCATGACCCAAGCTGAGTGCTTTCTCCAGGAGTTTTAAAGCACCATCATAGTCGCCGCTGTTGATTTTATAGACGCTATAAAAAAAGTAATCGTCGCTGGTCTTGAGAGAGATGGACTCTTTCTTGCTCCTCTCTTCGATAATTTTGAGATAAACCGTAGCCCGCTCGACTAGCTCCTTTTCGGAGTTGTGTTTCTGGAGGAATGCTCGGAACATTTCCTTTGCGCTGTCCAGTTTTCCTCTCTGAAACTCTCGCACGGCATCCCCGTAGGCTGACAAAGCCTTCTCGTAGGCATCTTTCTTGCTTTTCTCTTCTTTCACCTTGAATCTCCCGGTCAAAAAATTCGGATGATGCTTATTTTACCCTAGAATGGCTTCGCCTGACAAGGACAATCTATGCCTCGAGAAAACGAGGGCCCGCTTGCTCTTCGAAGGTCCAGAAATCGGGGTGGTCGGCAAGAAACCGTACCGCCTCAAGGTGGAGACGGTGGCCGGCTTTTTCGGCCTGGAAATGACCGAGAAGGGGATGGCCGAGTAGGGCCAGGTCGCCGATGAAATCAAGAACTTTGTGACGGACAAACTCGTCGGCAAAGCGCAATGGACCCGTGATCACGCGATGCTCATCCAAAATGACCGCATTTTCCCTCGTCCCACCCCGGGCTAACCCTTTTTTCCATAGGTCTGAAACATCCTTTAAGAATCCAAAAGTGCGGGCAGGGGCTATGGTCATGAGGAAAGACTCTCTAGTCAAGACAGATGAGAAAGCCTGCCGGCCAATAGCTGGATGGGGAAAATCGATGACATAGCTCACTCTAAAATCATCATCCGGGCTAAAAGAAACCCTTGCTTCTCCTTCCGCCAGGGAATGCGATTTAAGAATCCTGATGGCTTTTCGCTGGCCAGGAATCTGGGTTAGGCCGGCGTTGAGCAGGGCTCGGGCCATTGGTAGTGCGCTCCCATCCATGATTGGGATTTCTGCGCCGTTGAGGTCAATATCAAGGCTGTCAATACCCAGAATATAGAGGACCGCCATGAGATGTTCTATCGTCCGGACCTCGCATTTCCCTTTCACCAGCGAAGAGCAATAACCTGTCTCGACCAGTTTGGGGTCGACTTCAACCCGACAGCCGCCCAGGTCTACCCGATAGAAAACAACCTGACCGCTCGAGGCAGGCTTGATGCTTAAGGTCACTTGCTCCCCTGAGTGGATGCCTACGCCCGAGAGCGAAACGGCCTTCCCGATTGTCCTTCGCTCAATCATCTTTAGTGCTGAACCTGAAGTATACATCATCTCTCCCCCTCCTTGCCAGCGCAGGTCCGCCGACGGACCCAACCTCAAGCTTCTTTTCCCAGTCCCTTCGCTGCCAATTTTGTTTCTTATCAATCAAAAAAAACAGGTTGCCTCAAGCGTTCATCTCGGGCAAGCGTTCCGGGATGCTTTTTAACTTTGTTGGTCAGCTATCCCGCACCCCGGCTCCTGAACAATCCGCAAGCGAGTGAAGGACGGCCCCCCTCTGGCTATAAAACGCCACCTATGGTAATATAGAGAACGTGAAGTTTTACCTGGAAGAGGTCCTGCGCGGCGTCTATGAAAGAAGGTTCACTCCCGAGGAAGCTCTTACCAGGCTGAAGGACTTCCCCTATCAGGACCTCGGGTTTGCCAAGGTCGACCACCATCGCCCTCTCCGCAAAGGCATTCCTGAAATCATCTATGGACAGGGCAAGAACGCAGCTCAAATCCTGAGGATTGCCCGCGAAATCTTGAGCAGGGGCCAAAACCTCCTCATCACCCGACTGGCCCCCCAGACTTATGCAGACCTAAAGAAGAAAATCCGCCGCCTCGCTTACAACGAGGCGGGAAGGATTGCCTATTTAAATCAGAAAAGAGCTCATTCGGGCAAAGGAAAAATCGTTGTCATGACAGCGGGGACATCGGACATTCCTGTGGCCGAGGAAGCTGCTGTAACTTGCGAAGTCCTGGGTAACGACGTGGAGAGAGTTTATGACGTTGGGGTGGCCGGTATCCACCGGCTTTTCGGGGAAATGGACAAAGTAAAAAATGCCCGGGTGGTCATCGTCGCTGCCGGAATGGAGGGAGCCCTTCCGAGTGTCGTTGCGGGGCTGGTCGACGTGCCGGTGATCGCCGTTCCCACAAGCGTAGGCTACGGAACAAGCTTCCAGGGTCTCGCCCCCCTGCTCGCCATGCTCAACTCTTGCCCGGGAGGAGTAGCTGTAGTCAATATCGATAATGGCTTTGGAGCTGGCTATCTGGCGAGCCTGATCAACCATCTTTAAGAAATGACAATGATGAAGAAAAAAAGCCGACCTTCGCTTGACAACAACGGATTCGCTCCCTATATTTACGGAGGCTTCTCGAAGCCGGTTTGCATCACGAATGGAAACCGTTGAGCAAGTCAGGCAGGTGGCCAACCTCGTAGAGGTCGCCTCCCTCTACACGACCCTGCGAAAACGGGGGAGGAAGTACGTCGGGCTCTGCCCTTTCCATTCGGAAAAGGACCCCTCCTTCACTGTCGACCCGGATAAACAACTTTTCCACTGTTTCGGTTGCGGCGCGGGCGGAGATGTCTTCTCTCTTGTCATGGAAAAAGAAAACCTGAGCTTCCCCGAAGCGCTAAAATACCTGGCCGAGAAATACCATCTTCCTCTCCCCCGCCAGAAGAGACTTTCGCCCGAGCTCGTCAAACTCGAGGAAAAAATCTTCAAGCTGAACGAGGCGGCCCTTGCTTTCTTCCGACAGTCTCTTTTCCAGACGAAGGAAGGCGAAGCAGCCCTGGATTATCTCAAAAAACGGGGGTTTTCCCTCGATACCTTAGAAACACTCCGCGTTGGTTATGCGCCGAATTCCTGGACGGCCCTCCTCACCAACCTGAGAGAAAGGGTGGGTGACCTCTCTCTCCTCGAAAGAGCAGGCCTTATCGTTCCCGGCCAGAAAAAGACCGATTTCTACGACCGGTTTCGAGGGCGGATTATTTTTCCCATTTTCAGCTTGACTGGCCGGGTCCTCGGGTTTGGCGGCCGCTCCCTTTTCAACGCCGAGCCCAAGTATCTCAATTCTCCAGAAACCCCCGTTTATTCCAAGGGGAAGGTCCTCTATGGTCTGAACTGGACAAAAGAGGCCATCCGTGAAACAGGAGAGCTTGTCCTCGTCGAGGGATACACCGATTTTGCCGCCCTCTTTCAGGCCGGGATAAAAAATATCGCTGCTTCTCTGGGGACCAGCCTAACTGAAGACCAGGCCGCTCTGGCCAGGCGTTTTGCTCCCCGGGTCATTATCCATTATGACGGGGACGCAGCCGGAAGAAGTGCCGCTCTCCGGGCAATCCCTGTTTGTCTCGAAAAGGGCCTCCAAACCCAGGTTCTGGTCTTGCCCGAGAACCTGGACCCTGATGGTTTCCTGCGCCAGCACGGCCGCGATTCTTATCTTCGTTTTCTTTCCGAAAAGCCTGTGGCGGGGGTGAAATTCCTGGTCGAGTCCGTCTCCCGCTCCGGCCGCCTGGACATTCCCGAAGATAAATCGAGGATTGTCAGGACTGTTGTCTCAGTCGTCGAGAAAATCCCTGACTCATTTGTCCGGAGCGAATATCTTCGACAAGTGAGTGAGCTTCTGTCGGTCGAGGAATCTCAGCTTCGCCAGCTTATGGAAGGGTCTTTCCAAGGACAAAATCAAGAGGAACGAGGACTCTTTTTGCCGGCCGAAAAAAGGCTGCTCCAGATCCTCCTCGAGAATAATAAGATTGCCGCTTCTCTGGCCGGGAAAATAAAGGAAGGAGATTTCCGAGGTTTGAAGAGTGAGCCAGCCCTGGCTTATATCCTCGACCAATCGAGAAAGGGAAGAAAGCTCGTTCTGGCCGAGCTTCTTCAAGCCGTTGGCCAGCCCCTTGCCGGTCATCTTTCAAGGCTGGTTTTGGAGGGAGACGCTGAAGCCACAGAAGAAGAAGCGCTTGACTGTCTGGCGAGCTTGCGGCGCGCTTCTTTGGAGAACGAGCTTCGCGGCCTGCAGAAGGAAATTGTCCGCTGCGAACGGAACGGCCAGAAGGACCGCCTGAAGCAGCTTCTCCGGCAGAAGCAGAATTTGACTCGCGAGATCTTGGCGCTCGCTCGGGGAGTCCCATGGCCATGAAAGAACGCGTGCATCGTCGCCTGAAAATAAACTTTAATCGAGGTGTTTGCCTTGTCACCCGGAGATAAATATCAAAAAGACGAAATTACCGAGCTCCTTTCCAAGGGGCGAAAGCAGGGCTATCTCCTGTTCGAGGAAATCGATAAGACCTTCCACGACGATTTCGATTCTGAGGAAAACTTCGATGATTTCCTGAGCTCGATGGGCGATTACGGCATCAAAATTCTCGATTCAAGACAGCGCGACCTCTTGCTCCGCCGAAGAAAAAGCGATGTCGTCACTGTTCATGGCCTGGAAAGAACCACTGACCCGGTCAAGCTCTATTTGCGGGAGATGGGCAACATCAGCCTTCTCACCCGGGAAGGGGAGATTGCCATCGCCCGAGAAATCGAGCGCGGGGAAAAATCCATCATCAAAGCCCTTTCCAAAACACGCCTGGTTCTCAACTATGTCCTTTCGCTTGAGGAACAGATAAAGTCCAACCCCCAAATCTTCCAGGAAGTTTTCGACCTCACCGATGAGGAAATCACTGAAGAAAAGCTCGAAGAAAAAAAGAAGCAAGTGCTGGCCAAGATCAAGAAAATCAGGGACCTTCGCCAGAAGTTAGAGACCATCCCCTCGTCCAAAAAATATAACTTCGCTCGCGGCCGGCTCATCGTCAAGATGAGCCGCTTGATTCAGGAGCTCAACATCCGGTCGAGCGAAAGGGAAAAAATCATCGAGGCCTTAAGGGAAAAGCTCAGAATCGTCAACGAACTTGAAGAAACGAAAGAAGAACTCTCCCTGGCCCTCCAACGGTCTCGCTCGAAAAAAAGCCAGGCCGCGCTCAAGCAGAAAATCCAGGAGGTCAATAAACAGATCAGGGCTTACCATCGGGAGGTGGGCCTTGATGCCGCCAACCTGAGAAAAATTATCCGGACGATCACCACCGGAAAAAAGATTAGCGACCAGGCAAAGAAAGAACTGGTCGCGGCCAATTTGAGACTCGTTGTCTCGATCGCCAAAAAGTACAGCAACCGGGGCCTTCAGTTCCTCGACCTCATCCAGGAAGGCAACATGGGCTTGATGAAGGCGGTGGAAAAGTTTGAGTACCGCCGGGGATACAAGTTCTCGACCTATGCGACGTGGTGGATTCGGCAGGCCATCACCCGGGCGATTGCTGACCAGGCCAGGACAATTCGCATCCCGGTCCATATGATTGAAACCATCAACAAGCTGATTCGCGTCTCCCGCAGCCTCGTCCAGGAAATCGGGCGGGAGCCGACCAGCGAAGAAATCGCCAAGAAAATGGATATGCCAGTCAACAAAGTGCGGAAAATCATCAAGATTGCTCAGGAACCCATCTCCTTGGAAACCCCTATCGGCGAGGAAGAGGATAGCCACTTGGGAGATTTCATCGAGGACAAGCTCATGCCCTCACCACCCGACACCGTTATCCACATCAGCTTACGGGAACAGATTGAGGAAGCCCTGAAATCGCTTACCGAGAGGGAGGCGAAAGTCCTGAAAATGAGGTTTGGGCTGGGCGACGGCAACGAGCATACGCTGGAGGAAGTCGGCCAGCAGTTCAAAGTAACTCGAGAGAGAATCCGCCAGATCGAGGCCAAGGCTCTGCGCAAGCTCAAACATCCCAGCCGGAGCCGCAAACTCAAGTCCTTCACCAACAACAAATAACAAAAATAAAAAGCGGCTTTAATTCCAGCGCCGAGACAAGGGCCTTGATTGTGGCCAAGCCTTAAATGCCGATGCCGAGCGTGACACCGATGTCCTTAGTCAGCCTCGACTCCTCGTAGAGGAGGAGGGCCTGACCGCCGATGACCATATAGGGAATTTTCTTCTCGTTCAGACCGCACGCGGTCTTCTCAAGGAGACGTTTGAACACCGTTGAGCGCCCTGGCGATTCTGATATCGACATCGAGAGCGGAAAGAGGGTTTTTCAGAGGAAAGGCTCCGAGCGCGACCGCTTCAAAGAACATCGCCTCAAGACCAATCATGTTTGTTCATTTTGTTTAAAAAAGATCATCATTTCCAAGCAAATAGGGACGCTCCTTTGAGGTTCTGGCGGTGGAACACTCCACCATGGTAAGATTTATGCTTAGAGAAAGGAGGCAACAACATGAAGAAAGTGTCGATTCTTGGGCTGTGCATATTTCACGAAAAAGCCGTTTTTGTTCACATGGGAGGAGCCTGGGGAAAACAACAAGAGCTCAACATAATTAAAAGTGGAAATATCCACTACAAAAAAGCGGATATACATGAAGCTTCAGTGAATATCATTGGCTCAACAGCCATTCTCTTAAATAGAATCACGCTGTTAGCCGTCGTTGGCGGTAATGAGGTCATCAATCCCTTTATAGTTACAGAAGTTTATGTGAAGCAGAATGGCACCTGGAAGTTAGCTTCCCTCTCATTCACCAGGCTGCTCACCTCATAACAAGGTCAATGGAAACAGGCCGAAGTTAATACTTTTAATTATGGTCAAATAAAATCTATTAAAATTGGATTTCGCGGGAGGTATGGATGAAAAGAAAATATTCTCCGGGCTTTTTCCTTCTCCTTTTCCTTTTTTTGTTCTTGGCTGACAAAATTTTTTGCCAGAACAAAAAACCTGGCCAAACTGATTATTCGGAGGCCTTCCGGCTAATTGACCTCTGGCTTGATGCTCAGCGAGATTATGAACGCCTTCCTGGTATGTCTGTCGCCGTGGTTGAAGACCAGGAGGTAATTTTTGCCAGAGCTTACGGTCTGGCAGACCTTGAGAAGAAGGTCAAGGCCTCGACGGAAACCATCTACAGTATCTGCTCAATTTCTAAGCTCTTTACTTCAGTCGCCATAATGCAGCTTCGCGACGCCGGAAAGCTCCGCCTGGACGACCTGGTAAACGAGCATCTTCCCTGGTTTGACATCAAACAGCAGTATCCCGAAAGCGGTCCGATTACTATCCGTTCCCTTTTAACCCACTCTTCAGGTTTGCCCCGCGAATCGGATTATCCATACTGGAGCAAACCGGATTTCCATTTTCCCACCAGAGAGGAGCTTAAAGAAAAACTCGGCAGTCAAAAGACCCTCTATCCGCCCTCGACATACTTTCAGTACAGCAACCTCGGGATGAGTCTTCTGGGCGAGATTGTGGCCGAGGTGTCAGGGCAATCCTATGAGGATTACATCCAGGAAAAAATTCTGAACCCCCTCGGGATGAACGATACCCGCCCCTACCTACCCCAGTCCCTCTGGAGAGGCCGTCTGGCTACCGGTTACAGCTCCCTCACTCGAAATGGCACCCGGGAGATGCTGCCGTTTTTCCAAACAGAAGGGATCAAGCCGGCCGCCGGGTTTTCATCAACCGTGCTTGACTTGGCCAGGTTTGCCGCCTGGCAGTTTCGTCTCCTGGCTAAGGGTGGTGAAGAAATCCTTAAAGCCCCCACCCTGCGCGAAATGCACCGGGTCCACTGGATGGACCCAGACTGGAAGACCTCCTGGGGATTAGGATTCTCTGTTTATGAGGTGGACGGAAGGACATTAGTGGGACACGGAGGTTCCTGCCCGGGATACAGAAGCAACTTGATGATTGACCCGACTAAGAAGCAGGCCTTTGTCGTCATGGTCAATGCCTCAGGAACGGACCCGGAAAAATATGCCCGGGGCATCAGGGAGGTCCTCAAGAAAGCTGCCTCAAAAAAAGACGAAGTTATACCGACCATGGCCAACCTTGAAGATTATTGCGGGTACTATGATGCTCAGCCCTGGTGGGGTGAAACCATCGTCGTTCCCTGGCAAGGGAATCTGGCTCTGGTCAGTTTGCCATCCGATAACCCGGTGAGTGGGCTAACGCTCCTTCGACATATTGAGGCCGACACCTTCAGGCGTATCCGTGATGACGAGACTCTCGGAGAAGAAGTCATTTTTGAACGTGACAAAGAAGGAAAGGTTATCAGGATGGTGCGCCACAGCAACTATTACCCGAAGATTAAATCATTGAACTGAGGCTCCGATTAAGGACCGGCTGATTTTCTGGCTCAGAGTTTCAGGCCCCCCGGGCCTGGGCCTGGTCTTAACAGCTGAGCCTTTACCTCTTATCGTTCAATTTTTTCTGTTTGATTTGCAGCTCCGGAAGCTCGCCGAGAGGGATTCTAACTCCTTATCCTGGACACCAAAAGAAAGCGGTATCGACAACATCGAACGCGTAGTGATGGAGGAAATGGCTAATTGTCTTGAAGAACGGGTCGTCGCCGAACCGGAAGGGCCACGAGAGATGAACCACGAGCTCGGTTGGTGTCTGGTCAAAGGCCAGCGGCTTGCCGCTGGCATCAAGGACTGAGGTCACGATGAACTCTTCGGCATCGAGAACGCAAGTCGTGAGCACTCCTGCAGGGAAGAGGCGACGTCCGTCGTCGCTCCCTCGAAGGCTTTGCGCTCGAGGTCGAGGCGAATTTTGACCAAGTAGTGGAGGGCGTCGTAGGAGCGACTTCGCTCAGATTGCAGGGGTTTGCTCGACCAGTCAATGCTCTGGCCGTGGACCGAAAGCGAGACGAAAAGAAAAAAGAAAGAGAGCTGGGCGATAAAGACGGCCTTTTTTTTCATGATCTTACCTCATTGCTTAACGCTTCCGGCGGTCCCTTTAGGTTGTCAATTTTTATGATGGAACTGGTTTGTCGAGGGTTGCCGTAATGGGCCAGGCAAAGGACTCGTTTCAAGCAAGCCCTCCGCCGTCGACGACGAGCACCGCGCCGGTGATGTAGCTGGCGGCCTCACTCGCCAGGAAAAGCACCGCCGCAGCGACCTCTTCCGGCTTGCCGTAGCGGCCTAAGGGGCGGATAGAAGCTTCGGCCAGGAACTCGTCTTCTTGTTGGCCGAGCTGCTTAGCCTCCTCACGCAGCATGGGTGTATCCGTATCACCGGGGCAGACGGCATTAACACGGATATTCTGCGGGCCGTGGTCAATGGCCATAGCGCGAGTCATGTTTACGACCGCTCCTTTGGAGGCGCAGTAGGAGACGGCTTTCCGGCCACCTTTTAGCCCCCAGCCTGAGCTGTTGTTGATGATAGCCCCGCCGCCGCGCCTTTCCATGTGCGGGATGGCGTATTTACTCATCAAGAAAACGGACTTGACGTTCACCTCCATCACCCGGTCCCACTCGGCTTCGGTGGTGGTGAGAACGTCGGCGCGGCGGATGATGCCAGCGTTGTTGAACAGGATGTCCAGCCCGCCAAAGGTGGCCACTGCCGCTTCCACCGCCTGCTTGCAGTCTTGGGCTTTGGTCACGTCGCAAGCAATGAAGAACGCGCGGCCGCCAGCGGCTTCGATTTCTTTGACCACGGCCTGGCCGCCTTCTTCATCGATGTCGGCAATCACGACGGCCGCACCTTCCTGGGCAAAGAGGATGGCTGTGGCGCGGCCGATGCCCGAAGCGCCGCCAGTAATAAGGGCGACTTTGTTTTTGAGTGTGTCCATGCGATTTCCTTTCAGGGCTGGCTGGCCAGGCCGCCAGCAATTTCCCCGCCGTCGATAACGAAGGTCTGGCCGGTGATGAAGGCTGCCTCGCCCGAAGCCAGGAAGGCAAACAGGGCGGCGACGTCCTCCGGCTTGCCCAGCCGCTTCAAAGGCACCTTAGCTTCGAAAGCGCGGCGCATCTCGGGAGTGTATTCGGCTTCCTGCATGGGAGTCATGATGAAGCCCGGACAGACGGCGTTCACGCGCACCTTGGGGCCGAGCTCGAGTGCCATGGAGCGGGTTAGCTCGATGACGCCAGCTTTACTGGCGTTGTAATCAGCATAGTAGGGGTAGCCGGTTAGGCCGTTGGTAGAGCCCATGTTGATAATGACGCCGCCTCTCCCGGCTATCATGCGCCGGGCGGCCTGCTGGGCAACGAAGAACACGCCGTTCAGGTTGACATTAATGACCCTGCGCCATTCCTCAGCCGTAATGTCCAGAAAAGCATGGCGGATGCTGATACCCGCGTTATTGATGAGGACATCCAGGCCGCCGAAGATAGTGTCTAGTTCGTCAAAAGCCCGCGCCACTTCTCTCTCGTGAGAGACATCTGCCAGGAGGACCCCACTCAGGCCCGGCAGAGACTCTTGAGCGCGCTGGCAGGCTAACAGGTCCCGGTCGAGAATCGCCACGCGTGCGCCTTCATCCAGGAAGCGGCGAGCTGTGGCGCATCCGATTCCGCCTGCCCCGCCAGTAATCAGGACACGTTTGTCTTTTAATCCTTGCATGTTTCCTCCCCATTCTTATCGGTAACGAGCAAGTTTAAGCTATCCTATGCTTTCTTCCCGGTCTTGCGCAAATACGCCCGCCAGGTAACGGCCCACTCGGCCGGGTTGTCCAATGGCTCGTGGTGGATGCGGTGGATGGTGCTGTTGTGGGGGGCGGTCTTGATGATTTGCGGGTCAGTGTAAGCTTCCTCTGCGATCTGCCTCAGGACAGCAACGTACTCATCCAGGTCGGCCTTAGAATAGGACTCGGTTGGCTCGAGCGTCATCGGCTGGGGAACGACGAAGGGGTGGTGGCTTGTCCAGTAGTGCATGCCGAAGTCGACGATGCGAGTCTCGATTTCCGCCGAAGTGACGCCAGTTTCGCGGGTTAGCTTTTCCCAGCTGTAGCGCACCTGCTCGATGCGGCGTTTACCCTTAGCATAAGGGGCACTCACCCCGCGGATTTCCAGCACTTTTTGCATCAGGTAATTGTTGTTCAGCACCGCCACTTCCGCCACTTCGCGCAGGCCATCAGCACCCAGGCTCATGATCCAGGCATAGGCGCGCAGGATGCTCTGCGCTACGCCGTAGAAAGAGCGGACTTTGCCAATACTCTGCGGACGATTAAAGTCTAAGTAGTATTTCTGGCCATCGAACTCGACGGTGGGGACAGGCAGGAAAGGCGCCAGCCTGGCGTTTACGCAGCAGGCTGCGCCGCCCGGCCCGCCGCAGCCGTGCGGTGTGGAGAAGGTCTTGTGCAAGTTGAATTGACAAGCGTCGAAACCGGCCTCGCGGGCGCGGGTAATGCCCAGAATACCATTGGCATTAGCCTGGTCGTAAATACATAACCCACCTGCCCGATGGACAATATCCACCATTTCTGCGATGCGCGGGTTGAAGATGCCAGTGTCCTCGGGATTGGTGATAATTAGCCCCGCGGTGTGCTCAGAGACAACGGCGCGGAGCGCCTCTGGCTGGACGTAACCATCTTCGTCCGGATAGAGGGTGATGACCTCATAGCCAGCCACTTTAGCTGTCGCCGCATTGGACGGGTGCGAGAAAATGGTCGTCACTACTTGATGGCGCTGCCGTTCCTCACCGCGGCTTTCATGGTAAGCGCGCATCATGCAGATGTTGGTAAATATAGCCGCTGACCCAGCCTGCGGTTGGAAAGTCACCCGTTCGAGGCCGGAGATTTCTCTAAAAATTTGCTCCATGCGGTAGATGATTTCCAGCATGCCCTGGACGGTCGAAATGTCTTGCAGAGGGTGCAGTTCGGTAAGCTTGGGCGAGCGCGCCAGCTGGTCGTTAACTTTTGGGCTGTACTTCATCGTGCAGGTACCCTGACCGATGTCGATGTTCAAATCCACGCCGAGGTTTTCTTGGGAAAGACGGGCGTAATGGCGGAGAACGTGAATCTGGGACATCTCGGGCAGGGCAGGAGGAACTTTCCGACGGAGCGGTTCAGGGAGCGACTGGGCGGGGTTCCCTACCTGCTTTTTTATCTCCTGTTCGACAGGCGGCAGCAGCACGCCGCGCTGACCGCGCTGGCTTAACTCAAAGATAATCGGTTCATCCCAGCGCGCCTGGTGGAAACGGCGCGGGATTGGTTTTGGCGCAATCGGCTTCATCGCAGCACCTCCCTAAGGGCCTCTGCAAGCCGGTCGAGGTCAGCTTTGGTATGAACTTCGCTAACGCAAATTAGCATGCTTTGCCCCAGAGTCGGGAATTCGGCCGAGAGGTCTTTTCCGCCAAAAATATCGCACTCTAAAAGCGCCTGATTGACCTGGGCGGCAGCTCTGCCAGTGGCATTAAAATTGACCACAAACTCGGTAAAATGCGGCGTCTCATAGAATGGCAGGCGCAGGCCTGGGATGGCAGCCAGTTTTTGCATCAGGTAGCGGCAGCGCTGCATCAAGCCTTCCCCTATTTCGACCATTCCCTGGGGTCCCATAAGCGCCAGGTAAACACCTGCCGTGATGCCCCAAAGGGCTGCGGCCGTCCCCACCCATTCTTTGCCTTTCTCCCGCAGGGCAAAGGAAGTGCGCTCGTAGGCTACGTCGCCGAAACCGTATTCACCTTCTACGGCGGTTGGGGCAATGCCGAACAACCGTGAGGGGAACTCCATCACGAATTTCGGGTCATCGTTGGTGGCGATGAACCCGCCGTGTCCGCCGCCATAATTCATATGGATGCCCAGCGACTGGATGTCGCCGCAGACGATATCAGCTCCATAATCGACCGGCGGCCGGATGACACCCAAGGAGATGGGGTTTACTCCGACGACGGCCAGCGCTCCAGCCGCATGAGCCGCAGCGCAAATCTTATCCGCTTGCGTTTCGAGCAAGCCAAGGTAGGTGGGGTTTTCGAAATAAACCGCTGCTACCTTGTCGCTGAGGTAAGTTTTTAGCGCTTCGAGGTCGAGCTGGCCAGTTTGCGGGTCAAAGGGTAGGCGTTGAATGGAAATGTCAGGTCGCAGGTAGAGGGCTACATACGAAAATTTGTCCGCACCCATATTTTTCGGGAGCAGGACAAGGTTCCGTCCAGTGATGCGGCACGCCATACGCAGAGAAGTAGCGGCTGCCTGGAAGCCGTCATAGGTGGGGACGTTGACTACGTCCATGTTGAGCAGTTCGCCCATCATGCTCTCATACTCAAAGAGCGCTTGAAAGCGGCCGTGGTCCTCGTAGGGGTCGCCGGCGTAAGCAGTTAGGAATTCGCCCCGCGAATTGACCTCATCACATACAGCCGGCACCTGGTGTTGGTAACAGCCAGCACCGAGGAAAGAAAGCGTTTCGCGCGTCGAGCGGTTCCTCTTCAGGAGGCTGTCCACGTGACGAATGAGTTCGGCTTCGGAGAGCAGGGGGTCGGGCAGGTTCAGGCGGCCTTTGAGCCGCAAGCTTTCAGGGATGTCGGCGTATAACTCTTCTATACTCTGTGCGCCGATGGCCTTGAGCATCTCGGCCTTGACCTCGGGCACAGAGTTGGGGATATAGGGGTAGACTAAAGGTTTCTTAATGGCCATATTACCTATCACCCTTCCATAAAATTTTTTGAGATATTGTTAAAATTATATCCATAAAATGTCAACTTAGATATTCTTTATATCCAGGTTAAGAAAAGTGTTTGCAAGCGACGAGGGGTAAACTGTGTCCAGAGCGGGATTTTTTCATCAAGAAATGGGCTAGGCCGCTCCAGGCTTTTTTTCACCCAGCAAACTTTTCCAGCCCAGCTCCACCTGCTCTTGGCCTCTACTGTCCCTGGAGGATGCGGCCAAAAAACTAGTCTTTTTCTTCGCAGAGTAAACAGGAGTTGATACAGACCAACATGAGGAGAAAGCCAACGTAAACTCTAGCTGACGGATTCGCAGGTTCTAGTGAGGAGGTTAGCTAGTCCCTGAAGCGTTGAACAGAGAATTTCATCCTGAAGAAACGACGTTCTTAAGTTCATGAGCAATGGTCTTAGCCCAGGAAGTGACCTCCTTCTATTTTCTTGCGTCACAAATCACTGCTTCCCGGGATTTAAGGCTTCACCTGACCTCGAGCCAGCCAGGTGCACTCCGCATAGATTCTCCCATTGGGGGGCGACTACGGTATAATCGGCTGATTTTACTTCTCGAATATCTCTTGGTGTACCTTGGGATATTTGTGTTTAAGATACGATATGAAATCGCCATATTTTTTAACCCCAGGGTGTTCATCATATTCTCCACAGCAGGGCTGGGATTCAATGCACTTCCATTTTCCCTTTTCCTTCTTATAAAGCCCATTTATTGGCTCTAACTGATTCAGACCGTCTATCGAGCGTGGCAAAGTCTCGATCCATACCCAACCATTCTTTTCCTTAAAATGCTCAACAACAAAAATAAAATACTCATTTCCGGATATGTAATTGGATAATATAGCGTTTCGTGATGGATGAACTTCAGGAAATATCTCAGGTGGAACCGATGGAAACAGTTGGCTAAATTTCTTATAGAGATATGCCTTAACATCAAGACATGCTTTCAGGTCTTCACAAACCACGTACCTAGGATTTACGATTCCCTTAACCGTCCATTCAGAATTTTCTTTACAAAGTAAGGCGAGTGTAGGGGCACAACACCAGTTTTCAAGGTCTGCTTCAACCCATGCCCAATCGCCCATGACCTTCAGATATTTAATAGCAAATGCAATTCTGTCAGGCTTAATTTTGATTTCTTCTCTCAAATACTCAAAACCTGCGCTATATTTGTCAGGAAAATCAATAAAACCTTCCTTTAATGCTTCCAATATCTCCATACACTCTAAACTGCCTTCTGATGGTGGATAGGATTCCTGGGCATAAAGAAAATTGGTCTCCATTATCATTAGGCCAACAATAATGATTAACAGCAACTCAACGAATTTTTTCATCGTTCTCTCCCTCGCTTAGCGGCGACGATGAAGATAACAAATTCGTCTTTCTGCTGAGCTGGCTAAAGGAGGGCTGATGCGCCGATGCCGCCTCATGTCCTTGTCAAAAATGATAAAAGATGATGGTCCGGGAAGTCAAATTGAGCCAGGAATAGCAGAAGATAGTCCCGGAGGGCTCAGGCATCCTAGAGGTAATTGCGGCGCCAAAAAAAATGCAAACGAGCGTCCTTTCAGGCCAGGTTTTTTACCTGAAGTTGCGGAATCGCTGGGAGTCCAGCCCAAAAATGCCGATAGAGAGTTCTCGTTAAGCGAAATTGCTTGATCTTAAAAGAAATGGTCATGATAGCGAGTGCAC
>FWPV01001803.1_pt1 | contig 18016 bp, 17 predicted proteins | sample 2228371 | NCBI WGS metagenome assembly FWPV01 (sample SAMEA103939776, study PRJEB20133) | metagenome | reverse complement strand
TCTCGGCGGCCAGGGCCAGGAATTCGGTGACGTCCCGCCTGGTCACGTTGGCGACCAGGGCCAGGATGACGGAGGTCATGCCGATCGCCATGATCCTGGCGTAGGAGAGAATGTTCCCGACGGTGCTGATGATCTCGAAGATACCGAAGAAGCCGCCCCCATAGAGGATGAGCACCGCCGCCACGATCATGAGTCCGATGCCGGGATACAGCAGATTTTCCGAAAGGATCCCGGCGGCGCCTGCGATCACGATCAGCAGGCCGACGATGACGACCATCATGCCGAGTTTTTCGCAGATGTGCTTGGTGCACCCGACGCGTTTGCGGTAGGCATTGATGATCCCGAGAGTCAGGCCGAGGAATACATGGAAGACGCCGATCGCGATGGAGAATACGAGCAGCGGAACCATCGCCTCGATGCGGTTTAAGGTGACGCCCATGATCTCGATCGGATGCAGCCAGCCCATCTCCTCCCCCAGGTTCCCGAAGAACTCGCCGTAGAGGAATCCGAAGAAGATCGCGGAGATGGAAGAGATGATCAGGATGCTGCCCAGGTTCTGGATCCAGGCCTCTCCCCTGTACTTCCACTTCACCAGGAGAGCGATCCCGAGAATGATCAGCCCGTACGCGACGTCGCCTACCATCAGCCCGAAGAAGAAGGGGAAGAAAAGGGCCAGGATCGGAGTCGGATCGATCTCCCTGTACCGTGGCGGGCTGACGAGCCCCATGAGGAACTCGAAGGGTTTCACGATGCGGGGGTTGTCGTAGAACGTGGGGGCTTCGTCCTCCTGTTCGGGAGTGAGCGTGAGTTCGTGGACCACCACTCTCTCCCCGAACATCTCATGCAGGGCGCTCTTGGTCCGCTTCAGGGCCTTCACCGGGATCCAGCCTTCGATCAGGAACGTGAAGTCGGTCTGCCCGAACTTCCCGTACACGCTGGACTCGTTCACCCGATCGTCCAGGATCCTCTTCAGCACGGAGATCTCCGGGTACCAGGCATCGCCCAGGTTCGCCAGGTCGCTATCGATTCTCCGTATCTGCTCGAGGGACGACTTCTTCTTCTCCTCGATCATCGCCAGGATCTCGTGGAAGGGCCGCCCCAGGTACTCCTGCGGGAGACGGACCTCGTTCACGTTCTGGGAGAAGAGGAACGAGTGCACATGCTCGGAGTATTTTTTGTTGAAGACGGTGACGGCGGCGATGGTCTTCTCATCGATATCCGCGGATATGAGCTCGAACTGGTTCCGGGTGAGTTCCACAATCGCATTCCGCACGATCTCCAGGATGTCCCGGAACTCGCTCTGGATCAGGATGACCGTGACCTCGAACCCCTCCAGGATCGGCAGCTGGTCCTCGAGCGGCTGGATCTTGCGGATGATCTGCTCGTAGCGGGCGAGCGACGAGAGGGTGAACTCGAGATCGCTCTTTCGGGAGATCAGGTCTTTCGTCTTCGGACCCAGTTCATCGATGATCTCGTTCGCGCGCCGGAGCACCTGATCCGGGCTCCCCTTCTGGAACGATTGATACAGGGAATCGTATACGCGTGGATCCACTTCCGCCTTCGGAAGAGCGGCGTGGATGCCGTTCAGTTTCACCATCGCGCTCGAGAGTTCGCCTCCCCGTTCGACCTCCATTCTCCGCAAGAGCGTGCTTCCGGGGAGGATGCGCCGGGAGACGTCCTCCAGGTGGACCGTGCCCGTCTGGTAGAGTACATCGACCACGCTCTGGAGATCCTTTTTGTTGCCGAACACCTGGATCTTCTTCATCTTCTGCAGCATGGCAACCTACTCCGGAGCAACGGCATGCACGATTCTCTCGACCGCCTTCTGCAACCTCCCTTCTCCCTTCGTGCGGATGGACTCCGCTTCCCGCAGTCCTTCCGTCCTCATCCGCTCGATCTGCTCACGGATCTTCTCGAGCTCTCTCTGGTAGTACGCCCTGGCTTCCCGTTCCCCCTCCTGCTCGGCCTGCTGGATGATTGCGGCAGCTTCGCTCCGCGCCTCGGCGATCCTGCGTTCCGACTCCTCGCGGGCGGCATCCACCTGGACGCTGATCTCGAGCTCCTTCTCCCGGATCTTCTGTAGTAGAGACCGTTCGGCTGCCATGATCCGTCTCCGTTCGATGCCTCACGCCAATCCGTAGTGGCGCTTGAGAGTGGATCCCACTCTGGGGGGAGGATTGGAATAACCAGGGTATTCGGGGGGCGGCGCTCGTTTTTCAACCCCTTCGGAAGCGGCGATCACCCTCTCGCGGCACCGTTCCAGTGCACTCCTCTTCAGCGATGCAATGAGATTCGAGAGATCGGCGGGCATGATCGAACCTGAAATCGCTCAATTTGAGGGCGCTTTAATATAGTTTTAATACACGATAAAACTTTCGCCATGAGCCGCCCCGGCGCACCGCACGCGGAACGGGCGGAACGCTCGAGCGCATTCCCGGCATCCCCGGGGGCATGCGGCGGGATCGCCGATGTCGACGCGGGGCCGGCATCCGATCAGGGAGGGCCTGACCATCGGCGTTTCCAACCGCATCGCGGATAATCCATCCGGCGCCGGATACCCGACCATACACGGAAATGGCGATCCGGATCCGTCTTCGGTGCCGGAGAATCCGCCCGGCATCTTCCATAGGGAAGACAATTAAGGCAACCTTCACGAAAAGGGGCCCCAGAGCAGTAAAAACCGTCGTTGTTCTGTTCGGTCCATGGTTGCAGTGTCTCAATCGTTTCCAGGTCTTTTCACCGGTGCGACCTGGTTACTCACTGCAACATGCAGAACTTGTTGCGGTTCTTCGTCACTCTGAGGCATCTCCCCCCATGGATCTCAGGCATGATAATACTTTCGCCCCTTTGCCAAAGTTGTGGCCGAAGCAATCCTGGCGGGCGCCTCCGGACGATGCACCCGGTGCGGGGCGGCTCGAAGAGCGGGGCGGAGATCAGTGCCGTCGCCAGCGAGATGTCTCCTGCAGAGAGGGCGTCCGAGACGCTCTCGGAGATGACCAGCGGAAGGATCAGCTGGAAGGGCGAGAGATCCGCGAACTCGTGCCGCCCGATCGCGCGGAACAGGAAGAGCAGGACCAGGCAGATCGGGGCCGCTCGCAGGATCGCCTCCAGCGGCGATATCCCGGGGACGAAGAATGCTGCCATGAGCGTGCATGGCGGGGGAGGGGATAAATGAGCTCGCCGGCAGCCGACCCGCACCGCCCGTCCGCCGGCAGCCCCTGCGGGTTTCCCCCGAGGTGGCGTTCCGTCCGGTCCTCCGAAACCTATATGCAGTCTCCGCGGAATGGGGGGCGCCTCCTCCCGCGCCGGGTGCAGGCATCGAGCGGTGGACACAATGGCAAAAAGAAGGCATGGAGAGAGCAGGGATCCGGCGAAGAAGTCCGCCATGTCGGACAGGACCTTTGCGAGCCCGAGCGCGTCGGCACTGCAGAGGCATCTCGGCGGGATCGACTATCCCCGGAGCAAGCGGGAGATCATGGACTATGCACGCCAGCGGGGTGCGACCGATGCGGCGATCGAGGCCCTCGATCGTTTCGTGGACAGGGAGTACCGATCCGCCGCTGAAGTGAGCCAGGAGTTCGGGCGGATCAGGTAGACCCCCAACCCCGCGCGTCATGCCGCCAATCCCGGGGTGCGGGCTGAGAGGGGATGAGAGCGCCCCTCGGGCAGGATCTGTACAGGATCCCTTTCACGGGAGCGGGGATCCACTCTTTCCCGAGCAGGGGCTGTCGCACCGGGAGGTGCACGGCAACGGGATTGCGTTCGTCGTTCTCCCTGCGGTATCCTGCGGGCGGGGAGGGGTACGGGGGGAAGGTGCGCTGCCCCTCCCCGAAAGGTGCGATAGGACCCGCCTCCATTGCATCCCGTTCGGGATTGATCTCCGCATTCTGGAATCCCGGTGGGATTGTGCACCCCCTCCCATAGTTGCGATAGGGCTTGTACCCCCGACTTCCGCCCCGACAGGCACATGAAAGACATTGAGACGACCCATTTTAAGAAAGGGCCAATGGTATTATGAGATCCCGAAAGAATCATGCGCGTACGGCATAACCCTGGAGTCAGGAAAATTCACCGTGCAGGGGAGGATGTTCTGACATCGATATCGCAAAACGGCAAAAAATGGCCTTTCCCCCCTGTATGCCTGATTTGCGGAAAGTCAGGTTGCACAGGGGGAGCAAGTTATGCGGAAATCCATCCCGGGAAGGTTTCCCGTCGGCACTCCGTGGTGAGCGCTATCGTATGGAAGCGGGAGATCCCCCTCCTCCTGATCCCTCCGCGCGAATGTGATGGATCTCGAGTGTCTGCTGCTAAAAGATCTACGACCTGGCCATCGGCCCCGATCGCAGTGCAGGTTCAGAGAAAGAGCTGCTTCGAGCGCTCCAGGGCTCCCACGGCCGGAAGTTTCCTGCCCGTCAGGAACTCGATGCAGGCTCCTCCGCCTGTAGAGATATGGGTGAACTCCCGCTCGATCCCCATCCGCTCGATGACCGCGGCGGTATGCCCGCCCCCGACGACCGAGAAGGCCGCTTTTCCCGCCACCTTCAGGAGCTCGTGGGTGCCGATGGCGAACGCCGCCTCTTCGAACACTCCTGCGGGCCCGTTGAAGACGACCGTTCCCGAACGGCGGAGGCAGTCCCCCATGGCGAGGATGGCATCCGTCCCGATGTCCAGCACCGGAGCGTCCTCCGGAACTTGCCCGATAGGGTACTCCACGCGGCTGCCGCTGCCGTCCCGCACGGCGACGTACTCCGGAACCACGATCTGGCCGGCATACTGTTCGAGGAGCTGCCGCGCCTTCTCCACCTCCCCCATGTACTTCAGCTGCTCGATCAGCTGGGTGGAGGGCTTCCCGATGTTTGCGCCCTTCGCCAGCAGGAAGACGTTCCCGACCACTCCGATGACCAGGATCTGGTCGGCGATGCCCGACTTCAGGACGTGCTCCGCGACCGCCACGGAGTCGTCCACCTTGGTCCCCCCCAGGACGAAGCAGACCGGGCGGGGAGCCCCCGAGAAGACGCGGGAGAGCGTGAGCACCTCCTTCTCCATCAGGAGACCGGCGACCGACCGCATGGCGAGCGGCAGCCCCACCATCGTGGGCTGCGAGCGGTGCGCCGTGCCGAAGGCATCGTTCACGAAGATGTCCGCCATGGCGGAGAGCCTCCGCACCAGGTGCGTCTTGGCCGCTTCTTCGGGCTTTACCGTCAGGTTCTCCTCGGCATTGAACCGCACGTTCTCCAGCATGAGCACGTCCCCGCTCCGCATACCCCGGACGGCCTCGCGGGCCTGCCGCCCGATGATGTCGTCGACGTAGGCGACGGGGCGGTGGAGGAGCTTCTCGAGCTTCTCCGCGTGCGCCTCGAGCGTGGTGAAGTCCTTCTTTCCGGGGCGGCTCTGGTGGGCCAGGATGACGAGCCGGCTGCCTTCGAGGTGCTGGATGGTAGGCAGGTGCTCGCGGAACCGTTTGTCGTCCAGAATCTGGCTGGTGGCAGGATCGATGGGGGAGTTGAGATCGAGGCGGAGGAGAACGGTCTTCCCCCGCCCGTCCACATCCGAGAGAGTTCCGATGGTGGTCATCCAACCACCTATTCGGAGGTTCTCGCCTTAATCTTTTTCAAACGGAAGAGTTCCTCCCGCTCCATCTCGTCGAGGCGCATCTTGATGAAGTCCCGGGCGGCGGAGAGCTCCGGGATCACCTTGAACTCCAGCGCATTCACGCGCCGTTTGGTGCTCTCGATATCGTCCAGGAGCCGCTTCATGGTGGTCTCGACTTCCGCGCTCCTGATGACCGCCTCCACCAGCTCCTCGTAGGCGGTGGCAGCCTCGTCGAGCACCGAGGACGTCCCGATCAACCCGTATCCCCGGTCCAGGATGCCTTTCCGCACCTTGGAGGCGGAGATCTCGGGCACGACGACGCCCATGATGTTCTTGGAGCGGAGATCGATCTCCGGGACCTCTTTTACAGAGAAGGCGGCGGACTTGATCCCGATCGTGCCTTCCACGGTGTTGGCGAGCGCGATCATCTCGCTGGCGCGGTTGTAGGCGGCCTGCAGGTCCCCCCGGCTCCTCTTCGCCTCCTCGAGCACCTTGAAGAACTCGAGGATCAGCCCGTCGCGCTTCTTCTTGAGGATGTTGTAGCCTCTCTGGGAGAGCGCGATCCTCTTCTTCAGGTTGATCAGTTCAGACCGCGTGGGCTTGACATCACGGAGCGCCATGCCGACTTACCTCGTCGCCGCCGCCGGTGCTGCAGCCTCGGTCTTCTTCCGGAACGTGGGGTGGTACTTCTCGATGAGCGGGCGGTCGATCCGCACCAGCTGGTCCACCGGCAGCGTGGAGAGCAGGTCCCAGCCGAGGTCCAGCGTCTCGGTGATCGATCGGTCCTCGTTCGGGCCCTGGCGGACGAAGCGGTCCTCGAAGAGGTCGGCGAACTCCAGGAACATGCGGTCGCGCTCGGAGAGGGCGTCCTTGCCGACGATGGCGACCAGCCCCCGCAGGTCGTTGCCCTCCGCATAGGCCGCGTAGATCTGGTCGGAGACCTTCTTGTGGTCCTCGCGGGTGTGCCCGACGCCGATCCCCAGATTCATCAGCCGCGAGAGCGAGGGCAGCACGTTGATGGGCGGATAGATGCCCTTGCGGTGGAGCTCGCGGGAGATCACGATCTGACCTTCGGTGATGTAGCCCGTCAGGTCCGGGATGGGATGGGTGATGTCGTCGCCCGGCATGGTGAGGATCGGGAACTGCGTGATCGAGCCCTTCACGCCGTGGATGATCCCGGCCCGCTCGTAGATGCTGGCGAGGTCCGTGTACATGTAGCCCGGATAGCCGCGGCGCCCGGGCACCTCCTCGCGGGCCGCACCGATCTGCCGCAGCGCCTCGCAGTAGTTGGTCATGTCGGTCAGGATGACGAGCACGTGCATCCCGAGCGTGAACGCGAGGTACTCGGCTGTCGTCAGGGCGAGACGGGGCGTGATGATCCGCTCGACCGCCGGGTCGTCGGCCAGGTTCAGGAAGACCACCGCACGCTCCAGCGCGCCCGTGCGCTCGAAGTCGGCCATGAAGTGGTTGGCCTCCTCCTTGGTGATCCCCATCGCCGCGAAGACCACGGCGAAGGGCTCCTTCGACCCCAGCACCTTCGACTGCCGTGCAATCTGCAGGGCGATGTCGTTGTGGGGGAGCCCCGCGCCGCTGAAGATGGGCAGCTTCTGCCCGCGGACGAGCGTGTTCATGCCGTCGATCGTGGAGATGCCCGTCTGGATGAACTCCGCCGGCGACGCCCTCGCATACGGGTTGATGGCGGCGCCCGTGATATCGAGCCTCTTTTCGGGGACGATCTCCGGGCCGCCGTCGATGGGCTTGCCGCCGCCGGAGAGGATGCGCCCGAGCATCTCCCGCCCGACCGGCATCTTGATCGTCTCGCCGGTGAAGCGGATGCCGCTGTCCCTCCCGATCCCCGCAGTGGACTCGAAGACCTGCACCACCACGATCTCGTCGCTGGTGTCCAGCACCTGCCCTCTCTTCACGGTCCCGTCGGAGAGGACGATGTTCACCAGTTCGCCGTATCCGATGGGTTCGGTCTTCTCCACGAAGAGGAGCGGGCCGGCAATCTGCGTTATGGTTCTGTACTCCTTCATGCTCTCATCCTCCCCGCAGCGCCAGGAACTCCTGCTCCATCTGCTGCATCAGGCGGGCGAGCACCGGCTTGTAGTCCTTGATGAACTTGATCTGCGGCAGCTCGCTCTTGCTCGGCACCGTCAGGATCTGCTGCGGCAGCACGCCAGCCGCCTGCGCCGCGTACGCGAGATCGGCGTAGGCCCGGATCGCCTTCATCATGTCGTACTGCTTTCCCATGTCGCAGAACGTGTCCACGGCATCGTAGGCGTTCTGCTGCAGGAAGACCTCGCGGATCAGCCGCGCCACCTCGATTGTTATCTGCTGCTCCTCGGGGAGCGCGTCCGAACCGACGAGCTGCACGATCTCCTGGAGTTCCGCCTCCTTCTGCAGCACCTCCATCGCCCATGCGCGGATGCCGTTCCACTCCGGCGAGACGTGCTGGTCATACCAGTCGTGGAGCGAGTCGAGGTAGAGCGAATAGGAGTTCAGCCAGTTGATCGCCGGAAAGTGACGGCGCTGGGAGAGCTTGGCATCGAGCGCCCAGAAGACCTTCACGATGCGCAGGGTGTTCTGGGTGACCGGCTCCGAGAAGTCCCCGCCCGGCGGCGATACGGCCCCGATGACCGAGACGGATCCGTGGGCGCCGTTGAGCGCCCGCACCCGCCCGGCACGCTCGTAGAACTCCGAGAGGCGTGCCGCCAGGTAGGCCGGATACCCCTCCTCGCCCGGCATCTCCTCCAGCCGGGACGAGATCTCCCGCATCGCCTCTGCCCAGCGGGAGGTGGAGTCCGCCATTAGCGAGACATCGTAGCCCATGTCGCGGAAGTACTCCGCGATCGTGATCCCCGTATACACAGAGGCCTCGCGGGCCGCCACCGGCATGTTGGAGGTGTTCGCGATCAGCGTCGTCCGCTCCATCAGGGGGCGACCGCTCTTCGGGTCCTGCAGGTGCGGGAACTCGGTCAGCACCTCGGTCATCTCGTTCCCCCGCTCGCCGCAGCCGATGTAGACCACGATCTCCGCGTCGCTCCACTTGGCGAGCTGCTGCTGCGTCACCGTCTTCCCGCTGCCGAACGGGCCCGGGATGGCTGCCGTTCCACCTTTGGCGATGGGAAACAGTCCGTCCAGGATCCGCTGGCCCGTGATGAGCGGGATGTCGGGGTTCAGCTTCTCCTTCACCGGGCGCGGCACGCGGACCGGCCACTTCTGCATCATGGTGAGAGCGGCGCCGCTGTCCAGGGTGCAGACGACCTCCTCCACCGTGAAGGATCCCGCCCGGATGGACGCGACGGTGCCGCCCCTGACGTTGGGCGGCACCATGATGCGGTGGACGATGTTGTGCGTCTCCTGCACCTCCCCGATGACGCTCCCCGGCTCGACCCGGTCGCCGGCTTTCACCGTCGGCTTGAACTCCCACTTCCTCGAGCGGTCCAGGCCCGGGGCGGAGACCCCCCGCTCGATGAAGTTGCCCATCTTGTCCACGAGCACCGAGAGAGGCCGCTGGATCCCGTCGTAGATGCTGGTCAGCAGCCCCGGTCCGAGCTCCACCGCCAGCGGAAGGCCGGTGTTGGAGACGGGCTCGCCGGGTTTGATCCCCGCGGTATCCTCGTACACCTGGATGATGACGTTCTCGCCCTGAATCTTGATGACCTCGCCCATCAGCTCCTCGTTGCCGACCTTCACCAGGTCGTACATGTGGGCATCGAGGTTCACGGCGGTGACCACGGGTCCCGAGATCCGCTTGAGAACACCGCCTTCGGTTTTTTTGGGTTTTACCAGACTCACTACTTCCACAGATCAACACCCACTGATCTCTTTATTCGTTCTCGCATGGACATGCCGCTCTCCTCGCCTCCGATCGCGATCACGGTAGGTTTCACCGAGTTCTCGAGCGTCGTCCGGAGCCGCGGGGGGATCCTGTCCATATCTCTGCTGTCCATTACGAGGATGCCGACCTCATCGTCCTCCAGAACCCTGGCGATATGTTCTTTCAGTCTCTCCTCGTCGTCTGCAGCGTAGATCTTGCGGATCCCGGCGAGCCGGAACCCCACGATGAACTCGCTGCTGCCAATGACTGCCATCTCCATTCAGATCACCAGGTAGCTCCGGATTCTGTCGCTGGAGAGCCCTGCCTCTTTTCCGCGGGCCAGCGCACGCAGGTTGACGATCTCGTAGCGTTTCAGCTCGAGGTACGCCAGGATCGGCCATATGGAGAACGGATGCAGTTTGGACATCAGCTCCATCTGGTGCAGCTGCACGCGCGTCAGGGCCAGCTCGACCTCGTGCAGGCTGCCGGTGGGAGTAGCGCCGCTCTTCAGGTATTCTTCCAGGACACTCAAGAGAGATCTGCTGCTTACCCGTTTCCTCAGGGCATCCATAAACTCATCGGGCGCCTCGATCTGGTTGAGCTGCTGCAGCTCCTCGATGGAAAAGGACCCTCCCGGCACCATGATCTCGCGGATATCCCCTTTCTCCTGCTGAACGCGGAGGCGGAAGAGGTTCTGGATGTTGCGGATGTCGATCTCGAGCCGGATATAGTCCAGGAACTTGCCGCCTCCCTTGATCCCGCTCCGGGCATCGACCAGCATATCCTGGTAGAACTGCTTGTAGAGTTCGTTCTCCAGGCGCGCGTAGGATCCGGACTCGACCGCCCGCGGGTACTCCCGTGCGAGCACGGGGTACAGCCTCCACCCCTTGAGAGCATCGACGACGACCTCGGAGGCGTCGAGCGTCAGCAGGCGGTCCAGGAACGGGCGGTCCAGTTCCCCGGCCGGAATCAGCACCTCCTTGATCTTGCCCACGGGCAGCCCCTGATCCTTTCCCCGCAGGATGGTGAGGACGTTCTGGATATCCCAGCGCCGCAGATAACTCTCCGTCATCTGGCGCAGGGATGCCGGCAGGATCTCCAGCACCTTCTGGTACTCCTTGGCCAGGTTCCAGGAGAGCGCCTCCTCTACGAGATCCAGGCCGGAGAACGCCCAGCTGAGTTCGTCAATCTCCCGCTTGTACTCCGTCTCCTGGATCACGCGGGTGATCTCGGGGAGACTCATCTGGAGCATGCGGAGATACTCCTCGCGGGGGATCAGTTTCGTCTTCCGCACGCGCAACCGGGTGGTCACGTAGATGTACGGAGCCGAACCTAAGAGTGCGGCCATGATCCCCCCTCTAGCCGAACAGGATGTCCGAGGCTTCCTTCAACCCGGATTCCCAGATCCGGTCGAGGAACGTTCGATAGCTGAGATCCACCTTGATATCCCCGCCTGCGCTCTCCACGATGATGCCCCCTTCGATATCCACGGGATCTCCCAGGCGGTAGCCGGCGAGAGCCGGATCCCCGGCCAGCAGCTGCTGTGCCGTGGAGCGATCCCGGCTGTTCACGCGGACCACACCCTGCGGGATCTCCCGCACGACCTGCGCGAGCAGCTTCTTCAGCGCTTCGCGGTGGAAGGATTCGGGGAGGTTTCCGACAGCGCTGAGCGCCTGCCGGTACACCTGGTCCAGCAGCTCCTTCTGCGTGTTCAGGATCTGGCGTTTGACCACGAGATTGGCGGAAGAGACCTCCAGATCGACGATGCGGGCCGTCTGCTCCCTGACCTCGCGTTCGGTCTCGAGTTTGATTGCCTCCACCTGCGCCTGGGCTGCCTGAAGGATATCGCTGACATCCCGCTGGGTCCTGCTTCGAATCGCCTCAGCTTCCTGCCTGCCTTTCTGTCGGATGTCGCTGACGACAGCTTCTAGTCCCATCGCTCGCTCCGTCTCAGAACAGCATCAGCAGTGCAACCACGAGCCCGAAGATGACGATGGTCTCTGGAATGACGGTCAGGATGAGCACGAGACCGAACAGGTCCTTGTTCTCGGCGGTTGCCCCGACAGCTGCGGAACCGATGCTGTACTCTGCAATGGCGGTGGCGAGTCCCGTGAGCCCTACGGCGAGCCCTGCTCCGAGCGCAACCATTCCTGCCTGCGATGCCTCAATCATTTCAACTGTCATGCCTTCTACTGCCATGTTTCAATCCTCCGTAAATCGTCTTAGTAATCCAAACGGGTTGTATTTGATGCCTCCACCGCGGTAGAACTTGGTGAAGAATTCGACATACTGCAATCTGAGGGACTGCAGTCCCCCTCCGATGAGCCCGAGGGCGGTATTCCCCAGGTGCCCGATGACGAGGACGACAACCCCGAGAATGATGAACACGATTCCTGCAGCTGAGAGATTTTCGAGCTGCGGCTCGATGATCATCCCGATCGCGATGAGGTTCACGACCATCGCGATCGCAACCGAAGACAGCCCGACGGCAGCCAGACGTGCATAGGAGAGCGTATGGCTGATGATCGTGGGCAGCTCTACGATCTCGAGCGCGGATTCCATCGCGATCCCGACGACACCCAGCACGAGAAGCACGGCGCCGACGATGCCGGGAAGGGAAAGGCCCATGACCACGGGCGGAGACGCGGTCAGGTCCGGCATCATCGGCAGGGGGAACAGCGACCAGAGAATGACGAGAATGCCCCACATCACGGCGATCCACCCGACCTGTCCGGTGAGACCCCGCGTCCCGTGGTGGTGGTACTGGATATACGCGTTCAGGGATCGTCCGAGCGTGATCTGGAAAATGCCGATCCATACCACCAGCATGAGAAGACCCGTCAGATCCGGACCCGCGCCATGCGCCTCGGCCCCGATGGAGAGATGCCTCGAGGGGAGCAGCGGTTCCACACCCGGAATCGCAAATCCGAAGAACTCGGAGAAGAGCACCCCGAAGATGATGCTGGTGATGCTCGCGTACAGGAGTACCGTGAGCAGCCGCCTGCCGTCCGGGGACGTCAGGAACTTGCGCAGCGCGAGCGCGACCACGAGCAGGATCGCCCCGTAGCCGACGTCTCCCAGGATCAGCCCGAAGAAGATCGGGAAGATGATGGCGACGAGCAGCGTCGGGTCGAGCTCGTTGTAGCGCGGTCGGGAGTAGAGATCGATCAGGGCCTGCGCCGGCCGGGCAAACGCGGGGTTGTCGTACTCCACCGGAGCCGGATCGTGCATTCCGACGGGCTGGTCGGATATGTAGACCCTCCCGTCCGTCGCCAGGGATATGCCGGACTTCAGGCGCGGGACCTCCTCGGTGGGAACCCATCCCTCCGCGATGAACGCCTGGTCTGTCGTGGCGAACCGCAGCGGGGCGGACGCCTGCTCCACATCCGCTGTGAGGATCTCCTCCGATGCTGCCAGGAACTCCATCTGCTCCGTCCTGATCCGCTGGAGGCGCTCCTCGACCCGAGCGATCCCGGCGGTGATCCGGGAGATCTCCTGCCGGTGAGCGTCCAGGAGGCGCTCCGGCATGCCCTCGCCCTTCGGGACGGGCAGCGGCGCGAAGCCGGCGGCCAGGAGCGCCTGCTCTGCAGCACTCTGGTGCTCCTTCGGTACGAACAGCGCGATGAAGTTGCCCTCTTTCCGCGCCGAGAAGTACTTCTCGTGGGGGACGTCGATGTTCACGTCCCGGGGAACCCTGCCGGTGAAGACGGCGAGCGTCGCATAGCCGCGGTAGAGTTCGAGGGGAATCGGTACGGCTGCAAAAGGTTCGAGCTCCTTCATCTGCTGCTCGCGATCCCGCAGCTCCGCCTCGAGCCCCGAGCGCTCCTGGAGAAGCCCCTCGACCTCGTCGGCGATCCGTGCGAGATCGCGGTCGATTGCCGCCCGGAGCTCCTGCACGGAGTGGCGTCTTTTCGGCTGCAGATCCTCCGGGTTCACACCGACGATGCTCTCGATGGAGCGGATCTTCACCAGCCGTTCCGACGCCTCGCTCGCGCCCGGAAGGGGCTTCCCGATGGAGAGCTCCGCGAACTCTCCGCCCTTCTCCTCCACGTGATCCTTGATGTGGAAGATGCGGTGGGAGTAGACCTCGCGGATGATGGGAGCCATCTGCTCCTTCGAGGCGACGATGAGCAGCCGGCTCATCTTCCTAGGCTTTAGCATGGAACTGCTCCTCGAAACGCGCCGTCAGCAGTGCGACCGCCCTGTCGAGGTTTTTCATGCCTTTGCTGCGAAGGGACCCGGCCCGCGCGTCCCCCTCCTTGATCGCTTCCGCCCGTCTCCTCGCCGCTTCTTCTCGAGCATCGGAGAGCCGCCTCTTCCGGTACTCCTCGGCTTCGGCATGCGCTTTGGCGATCAGATGCTCGGCCTCCAGTCTGGCAGCGGAAAGTTTCTGCTCCCTTTCGGCCTTCGCTTCCTGAATGAGCGTGTTATACTCTTCCTCAGACTGTTTTATGCTCTTTAAAACCTCAATTTTCATCCAACCCTCCTCTCACAGCATACCAATATCTGGAGAAAAGTATCCATATATTTGTTTTTATTTTATTTAAGGTCAAGACGATGGGGAAAATCCCGTTCACCCTGTTCCCCTTCCATAAAAAAATTGCAATAGAGAGTTTATTATAAAATCTATCGAATATAATCTGTCCGCGGGACCTGCGGCCTCTCCCGTCAGCGGGGGCGCTCCGCGGCAGATCCTCATGCGGTGCGGAGCCCGCCGCCGTCCAGGCGGCGGATCCGGATATGGGGAGGCGTGTTCTCCAGCACGACTGCTCCCTCCTCCCCCCCCAGACGGATGCCCGAGAGCTCATCCGATGAGCAGAGAAGGTGCTGCTCGGGGTGCGTGCCCCGCCGGATGCCGCAGGAGAGCTGGATCTCGGGTCCGACCGCCACGACGAGTTTCAGCCGGGAGGACCCGGGATGCTCTTTCGGGAGGATGACGAGGGGGAGATGGTAGCGGCGTATGAGTGTTAAGAGCATCGCCGCCGGCTCGATGGCCCCCCCCTCGGGTGCGGAGACCACGACCAGATCGTCCGGATGCACGGCTTCGCAGTATTCGCGCTCGCAGCTCTCGATGTAGAGGGGAAACCCGCTCCCCGCCCGTCCAATCAGAAGAAAAGAGGATTCTCCTTCGACGAGGAGGAGATCATCCGCTAGCGGATGCTTCATTCCGCTTCGACGTTGTCCGACTGACAGCTGGGGCATACGGGCCTTCTTCCGACCCCTTTGAACCGCTCGCCGCACTCCCTGCAGCGGTAATCCCTGCCCTTCACGCGCTCGTTGTACTCAACGTCCATGGGTCCGCCGACACTGCACATTCGATCACCCCAATAGGTTGGGGGCTCCGCTGTTATTTAACCCTATCGTGCCGGTTCCGCTGCGCAACTACACCGCGAGCGATATTCCGACGATGTGCAGGAGCACGATGATCAGCACTCCCACAAGCCCGCCTATCGCGCTGATGAGCACCGTGAGCCAGTTGATGGGGATATCCGGCTGTCCGAAGATGCGCATCAGGTCGAGGAGATTGATCAGGAACAGGATCACGATCCCGACGATCGCGTTGACGATCAGCGCGACTCCGCGTTTGAAGAGCCAGTACAGCACGACTGCGATGGCGATCGCGACAAGAAGCGTTAAAATACCTTCGATTATTGCCATACGTCCTGCCCCCGGATCGCTGGAGCAGCCATTCCCGAACCTCTCATCAGGGGTGCGGGCACGATCCAATTCGATTATCGGAGGGGATCGAGATATACTTTATCAAAACGCACTTCGCCCTGCTGCCACTGCAGAAGGTTAAATTTCAGGTATCCTGCGGTGAGACGGCCCCTTTTCCCGGTAATCTGGGGTTATCCGATCTCGGGTCCGGAGGGCCGGTTCGATCTCGGTCTGGGCTTCCCGGACACTTCCCTGAACATGGACTCAGGTTGGACAGCAGCAGCAAACGATCCCCCCTTCTCATGCCGCCTATCGCAATACGGCGAACGGGGACACTGTATCCCAGCCCTGCTGACCGATATCGCTCCTGGATGCAGATTCTCTTCGACCGACCCCGGAGGAGGAGCGATCCCGATGCTCGTGCCGGATTCGCGCCTGCTCGCACCGAACCCCTGGGGGGATCGCGAGAATGCCCCCAGAGAGATGCACCTCAGATCGCGAGATTTTCAAGCCGATCTGCGGAAACTTTATTAACTCTCATCCCTCCCCCTGCCTCCGATCGAAATGGTTGTCGCAAGGATGTCTGCATGGAGGTTCAAGAAGGGCAGGCGGGAAGAGGCCTTCGATCTGCTGGACAGGAAGATTGCAGATGACGCCCGTGCTTTGAAGGGGTACCGCGGGAGTCTGGACTTATTTGCTCTGGACGATCCCGACGCCGCCGTGATCATCACGCTCTGGGAGGACGAGGAGGCGCTCAATGCCTCTCGCCGGGGGATCTTCCAGACCGCGAGTTCGGAGCTGGAGGAGTTCATCGCAGCCCCTCCGGACGTCAGGAACTACAGGGCGGATGTCGAGATCCGGATCTGATCGGACCTGGCAGGGCAACACCGGGCCAGCCCCGGGATCCCTGACAGGAGAAGCCCGATTGGGGCACGTGCGGCCCGACCAGTGCCTCTGTCAGCCAATGATCCGCTGCTTGTGCAGCCGCATGGCGGGCAGGATCATGGGGCCGACCACGCGGGATTCCCTCCCCAGCCCCCCGATCGAGGAGAGCATCTCGAAGACATTGCCGGCGAGCATCGCCTTTTTGATCGGCTCTCCGTACTCGCCGCCCTCCATCCAGAAGGGGTTGGAGAGCTCGACGGAGAAGTCGCCCGAGAGGGTGTTCGCCGTGTGGGCGCCGACCACGTCGTGGACGTAGATCGCCCGGTCGTCGCCGATATCCGACCGTTCGCCGTCCACGATCAGGTTGTGCACGCCGATGGAGGGCGCTCCGCCATACCCTCCGCGGACCGCGCTCGCCGTGCTCTGCTTCCCGTAGCGGTAGGCGGTCTTCAGGTCGTAGGCGAACCCCTGCAGGACGCCGTCCGCGATGAACTCCAGCCTTCGCGCCGGCACTCCCTCGGCGTCCCAGGAGGTGCTCCCGAGACCGCGGGCGAACGGGTCGTCGCAGACGGAGATCCCCTCGTCCAGGACGCGCTCCCCGATCCTGCCTGCCAGCCGGGACCGCCCGGCGTGCACGTTCCGGCCCGACAGCGCCGGTACGAGAACCATGCCGATCAGCTGGGCGGCGGCGACCGGCGAGAGGATCAGATCGTAGTCGCCGCTCTCCACCTCCACCCCGCCGACGGACGCCGCTGCCAGGAATGCCGCCCTCTCGCCGACCTTCTCCGCGTCCACGTCCATGAAGGCGGAGTTGTCGAACTCGGATCCCGTGGACTGCTCCCGGATGGTCTCCAGGGAGATCCGCAGGTGCGTCCAGGTGTTCCGGTAGCGGATCCCCCGGCTGTTGGCGAGCGTGACCGTGGTGCGGGATATTCCTGCAGAACCCCCCGTCACCTCCACCGGATGAAGGGACGCTCCCCGGAGCATCCCGTCCACCAGCCCCTTCGCGACCATCGGATCCGGAATCAGGGAGGGGTCGAAGGTGGGCGCCTCGCGCTCGATCCGCAGCGGGCCTGGGAGCCCGTGCCACTCCTGGGGGCTCGCCAGCCGCCCGGCCGCCAGGGCGGCGTCCAGGCACTCCCGCCAGCGGCGGAGGTCGTTTGTGCTGGAGGCCCCGATCCGCCCATCCCGAATGGTGCGGATCCCGAGACCCCGATCCCTGGACTTCGTGGCCACCCCGAGGACGTCCCGCTTCAGTTCTGCGGTCACGGATTCCCCTTCCGTGTAGTAGACCTCCACCTCGTCGGCGTGCCGCCGCCCCTCATCGAGGATCTCGTCAATCCAGTCCACTGCCACCCACCACCGCATCCGCGAGAAGTATGTGCGGGCTGCCGTCGCTCACCGGTACGGTCTGTCCGCCCTTGCCGCAGTAACCCGGATGCATCGCGCGATCGTTGCCGATGCCGGCGATGCTGTGCAGCGTTGAGAGGATCTCGCCCGAGAGGGAGACATCCCGCACCATGCGGGAGATCTCGCCGTTCTCGATCAGGTAGCCGTACTCCGCGTTGAACTGGAAGACGCCCCTGCCGGGATCCACCTGCCCGCCCCGGGAGCCCTTCAGCAGCACCCCCTGCCCGCACCGCTCCAGGAGCTCGTCCAGGGAAAGGTCGCCGTTCTCGATGAAGGTGTTCGACATCCGCACCAGGGGGATGTCCCCCGCCTCCGCCCGGGCGTGGCCGGGGATCCCGTTCCCCACCGCCGCGAGCGTCTCGCGGCTGTGGAGGTAGGAGGAGAGCACGCCGTCCCGGATCATCTCTGTCCGCCGCACCGAGACGCCCTCCGCATCGAACGGCTCGAACCCGAACTCGGGGAGGCCGGGATCGTCCACGATGGTCAGGCCGGCACTCCCGATCCGTTCGCCGATCCGCCCCCGGAGGACGGAGTTGCCCTCCCGCACGAGATCGCCCTCGCTGGCATGCCCGACCGCCTCGTGGGCGAATACGCCGGCCAGCTCCGGATCCAGGACGGCCCGCATGCGCCCCCCGCGGGCGGGCTTCG
>FWPV01008446.1_pt1 | contig 18019 bp, 16 predicted proteins | sample 2228371 | NCBI WGS metagenome assembly FWPV01 (sample SAMEA103939776, study PRJEB20133) | metagenome | reverse complement strand
GCGCCTTGCCGTGGGCGGTCAGGTCGCCCTCGGCGTCGAGGGCCTGGATGCGGTTCAGCAAGGTCCGCGCCTCGGCGAAGGCGGCGGCGGGCGGTGGGTCGAGGAAGGTCAGGCCGCCAGGGTCTTTCGTCCCCCAGCGGGCCAGATCCAGCGCCAGGCGCGAGAGGTCCGCCTCCAGGATTTCGGGCCGGGCGAAGGCCGGCAGCGACCGCGTCTCGGGCTCGTCCCACAGGCGGTAGCAGACACCGGGCTCGGTGCGGCCGGCGCGGCCACGACGCTGGTCGGCGGCGGCGCGGCTGACGCGCACCGTCTCCAACCGCGTGATCCCAGAGGCCGGATCAAAGCGCGGCACACGCGCTTGGCCCGCATCGATCACCACCCGAACGCCCTCGATCGTCAGGCTGGTCTCGGCGATCGAGGTGGCCAGCACGACCTTGCGCCGCCCCGCCGGGGCCGGCGAGATCGCGCGATCCTGCGCCGCCGGCTCCAGTGCGCCATACAGCGGCGCGATATCAACGTCGGGGCGACGCAGCCGCTCGTTCAGCCAGCTTTCCGCGCGCCGGATCTCGCCCTGCCCCGGCAGGAACACCAGAATCGAGCCGGTCTCCTCGGCCAGGGCGCGCTCGACGGCGCGGCCGACCCGCTCCTCCAGCCGCTGGCGCCCATCGCGGCCGAGGTAGCGGGTGTCGACCGGGAACATGCGGCCCTGGCTCTCAACGATGGGCGCGTCATTCAAGAGCGAGGAGATACGGGCGCCGTCCAGCGTCGCCGACATGATCAGCAGCCGCAGATCCTCGCGCAGCACGCTCTGGACGTCGCGGGCGAACGCTAGGCCCAGATCGGCGTCCAGACTGCGCTCGTGGAACTCGTCGAACAGCACGGCGGCCACCCCGTCCAGACCGGGGTCGTCGAGAATCATGCGGGTGAACACGCCCTCGGTGACCACCTCGATCCGCGTCCTGGCCGAGACTTTCGACTGGAGCCGCACGCGGAAACCTACTGTATCGCCAACGGATTCGCCCAGATTGGAGGCCATGCGCGCGGCCGCCGCGCGGGCGGCCAGGCGCCTTGGCTCCAGGACAATGATCTTTCGCCCCTCGACCCACGGCGCATCCAAGAGCGCCAAGGGAACAGCGGTGGTCTTGCCCGCGCCGGGGGGCGCCACCAGTACGGTCGCGTTGTTTGCGAGCAGCGCCGCCTTCAGCGCGGGCAGGACATTCTCGATCGGCAGCATTGGGTGGAGGCATAGCCCCTGAAATCGCATCCGTCACCGCAAGGCGTTGCGCGACGACGCCTCTCTGACTAACGTCCGCCCCCAATGCCTGACCGGCGGGGGTTCGCTGGTCGTTGGGGAAACGCACACATGGCCGGAAACAGGCTATTTTTGAAAAAGTCGATTGCGAGCATCCAGAAGGAGGCCGCGCATAGCCAGCTTAAGCGTACGCTGGGTCCCATCAACCTGATGAGCCTGGGCGTCGGCGCCATCATCGGCGCCGGCATCTTCGTGCTGACGGGTCAGGTGGCCTCGGCCAACGCCGGCCCCGCCATCATGCTGTCGTTCATCGTCGCGGGCATCGCCTGCGCCCTGGCCGGCCTGTGCTACGCCGAACTGGCCTCGACCATGCCGGTTTCGGGCTCCGCCTACACCTACGCCTACGGCACCCTGGGCGAGGTTTTCGCCTGGATCATGGGCTGGCTGCTCGTGCTCGAGTACGGCGTGGCCGCCTCGACCGTCGCGGTCGGCTGGTCGGGCTATGTGGTCAGCACCCTGCACGCCTTGGGGATCAACTTCCCAATGATCCAGGTCGCCGGCGCTGACGCGCCGATGTGGGCGACGCCGCTGATCCAAGCCGTGGCCGCACCCGGCGGCGGCACGATGTTCGCCATGACCGGCACGCTGAACCTGGTGGCCGCCATCGGCATCGCCATGGTCTCGGCCCTGCTGGTGGTCGGCGTCAGCGAGTCCGCCAACGTCAACAACGCCATCGTGGTCATCAAGGTGATCGTGCTGGTGACGTTCATCGCGGTCGGCGCGCAGTACATCAATCCGGCCAACTGGCACCCCTTCATCCCCGAGCCGACCGGCCAGCCGGGCGAGTTCGGCATCGGCGGCATCTTCCGCGGCGCCGCCATCATCTTCTTCGCCTATGTCGGCTTCGAAGCCGTTTCGACCGCCGCCGCCGAGGCCAAGAACCCCTCGCGCGACGTGCCGATCGGCATCCTGGGCGCGCTGGTGATCTGTACGCTGATCTACATGGCCGTCGCGGCCGTGATGACCGGCGTGGTGCCCTTCCGTGAACTGGCCAGCCCGGCCCCGATCGCCGTCGCCATCGACCGCATGGGCCTGGAATGGGCCGATATCCCGTTCGCTGCGGCCGAGGGCGGCAAGCTGAACCTGATCAGCTTCGCCATCAAGATCGGCGCCATCACCGGCCTGTCCTCGGTCATGCTGGTGCTGTGCTACGGCCAAACCCGCATCTTCTACACGATGGCCCGCGACGGCCTGCTGCCGAAGGTGTTCGCTGAAATTCCCCCCAAGTTCCGCACCCCCTGGATGGGCACTATCCTGCTGGGCGTTGTGATCGCCATCGCCGCCTCGTTCCTGCCGATCAGCCTGCTGGGCGATCTGGTGTCGCTGGGTACGGCCGTCGCCTTCTCGATCGTCTGCTTGTCGGTGATCTATCTGCGCATCAAGCACCCCGACCTGCCGCGTCCGTTCAAGGTTCCGGGCGGCATGTTCACCGCCGCTGCGGGGATCGCGGCCTGCTTGTTCCTGGCCTTCCAGAACTTCCAGCCGATGATCGTTCACGCGATGAACGACAACCCGCTGCCGCTGATGATCCTGGGCGGTTACGCCGCCGTCGGCGCGGTGATCTACATCGCCTACGGCTTCTGGCACTCGAAGCTGGCCAAGGGCATCGACATCACTGAGGACACCGACATGAACTCGCCCGCCGAGGCGATGGGTCGTGGCGTGGACGACGTGAAGTAACAGCGCCACCCCGGTGGACAACAGAAGGCCCGGGAGCAATCCCGGGCCTTCTTCATTTGGGCTGAGCCTGCGTCTATGTTGCAGCCAGCCAAGGAGTTTCCATGACCCAGACCATGCCGATCGGCGCCGTGATCGCCCCGGTCACCCCGCTGCAGCAGAACTGCACGATCGTCTGGTGCGCGAAGACGATGAAAGCGGCGGTCATCGATCCAGGCGGCGAGGTCGACCGTCTGCTCAAGGCCATCGCCGACAAGGGCCTGACCCTGGAGAAGATCTGGATCACCCATGGCCACATGGACCACGCCGGCGGCGCGGCCGAGCTGAAGGCGCGAACCGGCGTACCGATCGAGGGCCCCCACAAAGACGATCAGTTCTGGATCGACCGCATCCAGGAAAGCGGCGAGATGTACGGCATGCCCGAGGCCCGGATCTTCGTCACCGACCGTTGGCTGGACGACGGCGACAAGGTCACCCTGGGCGAGACCGAGTTCGAGGTCTTTCACTGCCCGGGCCACACGCCCGGACACGTCGTCTTCTTCCACCGTGAGACCAAGTTCGCCCAGGTCGGCGACGTCCTGTTCCAGGGCTCGATCGGCCGAACAGACTTTCCGATGGGCAACCACCAGGACCTGATCGACTCGATCACCCAGAAGCTGTGGCCGTTGGGCGAGGACGTGCGCTTCGTACCGGGCCATGGCCCCATGTCGACCTTCGGCGCCGAGCGGCGCGGCAATCCCTTCGTTGGGGACCGGGTTGTCGCGGCGATGAAGGCGCAAGGCGCCGGCTTCACGATCCCGAAAAACAATTCTCCCGGCTAGGCAGGCCTGAGACGTCTCGTCGCGGACTGGGTTGCGCGGCTGTTTCAGCCGTGAAATCTGAACGTGACCGGCGCGTGACAGGAAATTGGCATGGAAAACGTCCAAAACGCTGTCCAAAGCGAGCTCGAGGCCGTCCGCGGGGCGCCCTCACGGATCCTGATCGTCGATGACGACCCAGGCATACGCGACGTCGTGTCCGACTTTCTCGCCAAGCACGGCTATGTCGTCGAGACCGCCCAGGATGGCCGCACGATGGAGCAGGTTCTGGCGCGAGGTCCGATCGACCTGATCGTTCTCGACGTCATGCTGCCCGGCGAAGACGGCTTGGCCATCTGCCGCCGGCTCTCCGCGACCCCCGAAGCGCCCGCCATCATCATGCTGTCGGCGATGGGCGAGGAAACCGACCGCATCGTTGGTCTGGAGCTGGGCGCGGACGACTACCTGCCCAAGCCCTGCAACCCGCGCGAGCTGTTGGCCCGCGTCCGCGCCGTGCTGCGTCGACGCCAGGAGCCCCGCGCGGTCGACGACGCGATGGGCGCGGCCTGCGAATTCGCCGGCTGGCGTCTGGACCTGGTGCGTCGGGAACTGCGCTCGCCCCAGTCGATCGTCGTGAACCTGTCGAGCGGTGAGTTCTCGCTGTTGCGCGCCTTCGTGGAGCGCCCCCAGCGCGTGCTGACGCGCGACCAGCTTCTGGATCTGGCGCGGGGCCGTGACAGTGACGCCTACGACCGGGCGATCGACGTCCAGATCAGCCGTCTCCGCCGCAAGCTCGATGATGGCGGGGGTAGCGAACTGATCCGCACTATCCGCAGCGAAGGCTACATGTTCACCGCCAAGGTTGTGCGCACGCCATGATTTTGTCCCGGCGCGGCGCGCCGCTGTTCGTGCAAGCGCTGGAACTGGTGATCGTCACCCTGGTGGCGGCCCAGCTGATCTCGATCGCGGTTATCTTCACCCTGCCCCCGCCGCCGCCGGAGTTCTACCGGTCCAGCGAGATCGTCAGGGCGCTCAAGACCGGGCAATCGGTTCAACCGCGCGACGGTCGGCTTCTGGTCGTCAAGCAAGGCGGCTCGATCCGCATCGGAAACCCCGAGACGTCACGTCGCGCCGACTTCAAGGCCGGCATCGGCAAGGCCCTGGGCGTTCCGGCAAGCCGTATCGAGCTGCAGATCGACAACGGCCCGCGCTTCTTCGTTCGCCGCACGCCCGTGACGCCTCCCAGACCGGACGCGCCGCCGCAGGGCAGCGGCCAGCCGAGCGCTCGCGAACCCTTCGCCCGCGAAGGCGGCGCGCCGGGCGGCGGCAACGGGCGCAGCGCTCAGGCCCGGGACGAGCCCCTGATCTTTGGCGACTTCAAGGTCGGCGTCCGGCAAAGCGACGGTCACTGGCTGGTCGTTGAGCCCAAGCCCACCCTGCGCTTCGACAGCTGGCAGCAGCGCATTCTGCTGATCCTGCTGCTCTCCGTGATCGCCGTGACGCCGCTGGCCTGGCTGTTCGCCCGTCGGCTCGCCCAGCCCATCACCGCCTTCGCCGACGCCGCCGAACGCCTGGGCAAGGACCCGCGCACCCCACCGCTCAACATGACCGGATCGGGCGAGGTCGTGGCCGCCGTCAACGCCTTCAACATGATGCAGGAGCGCTTGCGCCGCTACGTCGAGGATCGCACGGCCATGGTGGGCGCGATCGCCCACGACCTGCGGACGCCCTTGACGCGCCTGAAGTTCCGCATCGAGGCCGTCCCGGAAGATATCCGCCCGAAGCTGGCCGCCGACATCGATCAGATGGAGGCGATGATCTCCGCCACGCTGGGCTTTGTGCGCGACACCAATCGGCCCGCCGTGCGCACCAAGCTGGAGCTGTCCTCGCTCCTGGAGAGCGTTATCGACGAGGCGGCCGAAACGGGGGGTGACGCGACGGTCGACCGGGCCGAGAAGACGGTGATCGAAGGTGACCCGGTGGCGTTGAAGCGACTCGTGTCCAACCTTCTCGAGAACGCCCTGAAGTACGGCGGCCGCGCCCGTGGTCGGGTGTTTTCCGAGGACGGCATGGCGATCCTCGAGATTGATGATGATGGTCCTGGCGTGCCGCCGGCGGAGCTGGAGCGGGTCTTCGAACCGTTCTATCGCGGGGAACCCTCCCGTAATCGCGAGACGGGCGGCATAGGGCTGGGGCTGGCGGTCGTGCGCTCGCTGGCTCGCGCCCATGGCGGAGACGTCACCCTAGCCAACCGTAGGGGCGGCGGCTTGACCGCCACGGTGAAGCTTCCAGCCTGATTGCGGCGCGATCAGGTCGCGATTGTTTCTTGACCGAGAGACGCCCGGCCTGCGCCGTCATCTCAAGGCCAAGCTCGTGGTCTCCATAGCGACTCCGCTTGGAGACAACCGCATGATGCTTCGCTCGCTTGGCCTGACGGCCGCCTTCGCAGCCCTCCTGGCCGCGTGCGCCAGCGCCCCGCCTGGAGCCCTTGGCGAACGTCCCGGGCGGCCTGGGGATGACGGCCCCCGAGGTGAGGCGGGCGGTCCGCAACTGTTTATCAGCCCCGCCGGTGAGCCTTTCCGCGCGCCGTCCAACGCGCCCTACCCCGTCGGGGCCTGGTTCGCGAGCGCGGACGCCAACCACGACGGTGCCCTGGACCGCGAAGAGTTCATTACCGACGCTCTTCGCTTCTTCGCCGTGGTCGACGCCGACCATAGCGGGATCATCGATGGCTTCGAGGTCTCCGCGTACGAGAACCGGATCGCGCCGGAGATCATCGGCGGGCCGGCGCCCAGCACCGTGCGCCGAGGCCCGATGGGGCTTGGACAGGCGGGCGGCGGCGACGTCGGGCCCAGACGACGACCGACGGGTGGCAATGCGCTGCAAGGCGCAGCGCTGTATGGCCTCATCGCCGAGCCGCAGCCGGTCATGGCGTCGGACGGCGACTTTGATCGACGGATCACTCGCGACGAGGCGACCAGGGCCGCGAAGACACGCTTTGCTCTGCTCGACACCGACCAGGATGGGCGGCTGCGTCTGACTGAGCTGCCCAAGACCCCGGCGCAAAAGGGTTTGCAGTCTGGACGCGGCGGCGGGCAAGGCCCGGATCGGATGCAAGGTCCGGGCGGCTCAGGCGGCCGAGGCGGCGCGCCGCGCGGCTGACCCGTCTGGCTTGCCGTCGCCAATGAGCGCCGAAACGATCGCCGTACGGCGCAATAAGTCCGCCCAATCGGTGAACCGAAAGCGGCTTCACTGGTTACTTCACTGGAACGCAGAGGAAACGACGCCAGTGACCGACCCCGACGCCCCGCCGCCGATCGAGCCCAAGCCGCCCGAATACGAGCCCGGCGTCGTCCCCGTCGAGGAGCCCCCAGCCTCGCCGCCGGTCGATCCCGGGGACGACCGTCCCTATGGCGCTGTTTCCACCGCGCCCCGCCTGTGACCAGTCCCCACTAGGAGCCCCAGATGGACACCGATAGCGAACGTCCCCGCGGCCGTCGCGGTTTCGCCGCCATGGATCCGGAACGCCGCCGCGAGATCGCCAGGAAGGGCGGCGCTAGCGTGCCCAGCGAGAAACGCAGCTTCGCCAAGGATCGAGACCTCGCCGCCAACGCCGGGCGTAAGGGTGGGTCATCCTCACGCGGCGGAAGACCCGGCGACCGCTCGATTTAGTCAGGCAGACTGCGCACGCGCCGGCTCCGAAAACGGGGCCGGCGCGTTTTCGCATGCAGGCTCAGGCGGTGAGCACGTAGATCGCGAAGGTCGGATCCTCATTGATCCAACGCTCCGCCACGACCCAGCCCGCCCGCACGGCGATCGCCTCAAACACCTCGGGCCGATACTTGTAGGAGTTCTCGGTGTGGATGGACTCGCCGGCCGCGAACCGGAAGCCATAGTCTCCAACCATGACGATCTGCTCGCATCGGCTTTCCAGATGCATCTCGATCCGGCTCTCCTGAGCGTTCCAGACCGCCCGATGTGCGAAGGCTTCGGGATCGAAGGTTCCGTTCAGCGCCCGATTGATGTGGGCCAGGATGTTGCGATTGAAGGCCGCCGTCACGCCCTGGGCGTCATCATAGGCAGGCACGAGAACGTCGGGACTCTTGGCGACGTCCGCGCCGACGATGAACATGGCCCCCTCGCCCAGCAGCGTCCGCGCCCGACGCAGAAGCGCCTCGGCCTCGTCGGGCGGAAAGTTGCCGATCGTCGACCCCGGAAAGAAGCCTACCGAAGCGCGGCCCTTCGCACCGTCCGGCAAGGCGATCGCCCGCGTGAAGTCATCGACCAGCGGCGCGACCGTCAGCTGGGGATAGGCGTCTCGCAAGCTTTCGGCGGCTGCGTCCAGGGCGCTGGGGCTAATGTCGATGGGCGCATAGACCGCCACCTGCGGCGCGGCGTCCAGCAGGATCCGGGTTTTGGTGCTGGCGCCGCTGCCGAACTCGACCAGGGCCGCGCCGTCTGGAATCCGCGCCGCCAGTTGCGGCGCGATCTTCGACAGCAGGGCGGTCTCGGTTCGGGTCAGATAGTATTCCGGGAGCTCGCAGATCGCCTCAAACAGCCGCGAGCCCGCGGCGTCGTAGAAATATTTGGCGGGAAGCGACTTCGGCGCAGCCGAAAGGCCCGCGACAACCTCATCGAGGAAGCTGTTTTCCGTCGTCACCGCTGACAGGTGGTCATCATCAGCGAGGCGCACGCCCGCGAACATCCACCGGCTGCCGGGATGGAAGAAGTTGCGATAGGTCGTCCGTGAATGCCCCGGCGGCGTCGCCGTGCAGCCGCCGCGCAAGGTCATCTGGTTGATCATGAACTTGCCATTGTACTCGCCCAGCGCGCCCGGCCCCGGCCGGAAACCGGGATACGGGGCGTAGGCGCTGGAGGTCCATTGCCAGGCCTCCCCAAAGAGCTGGCGTGGCGATACGGCCCCGCTCGCGCTCGCAGCGGCTTCCCATTCGACCTCGGTCGGCAGACGGCGCCCGGACCAAGCGGCGAAGGCGGCCGCCTCATAGTAGCTGACGTGGACGACAGGCGCGTGCGGATCGACGGGATGGCGCCCCTGGAGCGTCATGGTGCTCCAGCCGTCGCGCTCACGGCGCCAATAGGCGGGCGCCTCCCATCCTTCGGCGCGCGCCAGGGCCCAGCCGTCCGACAGCCAGAACTCGACGCGGCCGTAGCCTTCCGCCTCGATGAAGGCCAGCCAGTCGCCGTTGGTGACGAGGCGATCGGCCAGCCTGAACGGCGCGACGTACGACTTATGGCGAGGCCGTTCGTTGTCGAAGGCGAAGCCGGTGTCGCGCGCCCCGATCTCGACGAGACCGCCCGCGAACCGGTGAAACCTTTGCGGGCCCGGATCGACATAGCCCTTGGGCGCGGTGGGCAGGTAGGCGGGGTTGAGCGGCGATTGGGCGAAGAGGTGCAGGATATCCATCAGGATCAGCTCCTGATGCTGCTCCTCGTGCGCCAGACCAAGCTCCAGCCGCTCGCTGAGCTCGGCCGATGTCGCGCCCGCCAGCAGCCGCGCCATCGCTGCGTCGACATGCGCGCGATAGTCGCCAACCTCAGCCGCTGTGGGTCGGGTGAGCAGCCCCCGTTGAGGACGTGGCTGTCGAGGACCCACCGCCTCGTAGTAGGAATTGAAGAGATAGCCGAAGGCCGGATCAAAGACCTCGTACCCCGGCAGGAACGGGGTCAGCAGAAACGTCTCGAAGAACCAGGTGGTGTGCGCACGGTGCCATTTGGTCGGGCTGGCGTCGGGCATCGACTGGGCGCTCTGGTCTTCCGGCGATAGCGGCGCTGCCAGGCTTTCGGTGCGACGCCGAACCGCCACGTAGCGATCCGCGAGGCTATCGGCGGCGGGCGCGAAGCCGATCAGGGGCATATCGTCGGGGGTCATGAGCGCTCCTGAGGGCAGGCTAGCATCGCCGGCGCCCAGCGACGACAACGTTCCCCGAACTTCCGTGTTCCAACGCGCGCATTGAAGGCGTCAAAGACCAAACTGCTGACAAGGGGTGGCAGCAACCGGTCGGCTCGCACCCCAGCTCAGCCGGCTCAGGCCTCTTGGGCGGTCTCCAGAAGACCACTGATCATCGCCTGCAGAACCTCTGTCGCGCGCTTCGGCGTCAGCTCTTGATCGCGGCGCAGGCGGTTCCAGGCGTCGAAGCTGAGCAGCATATCGATGCCTTCGAACCGCACGCGATCCTTGGCGATCTCGGGCGGCAACTGACGCCGAAGGATTTCTCGCGAGATCTCCACCATCTTGGTGTTGTCGGCCACCAGGGTCGGCGAGTTGTGGCGCAGAACCTCTGAGGCGCGCTTGAAGGGGCCGATCCGCTCATAGGCCCAGCCTCGACGCTCGACCAGCTCCAGCACCCGGTCGCGCCAGGTCGCCCCCTTGAACGGCGTGTGGACCAGCGACATCAGCTCGTCCTCGATTACCGCCGACATTTCAAGATAGAGGCTCTCGAGATCCTTGAAGTGGCGAAAAACCGTTCTCAGTCCCACGTCGGCGCGCGTCGCGACCAATTCCGCCGAAGGCGAGATGTCCCCTTCTCGCACTAAATCGAGCATGGCCTGGACGATCCGGGCGCGGCTGTCCTGCGAACGCCGGCGGCGACCATCCGCAGCGGGGGCTTTGGGCTCGATATCGGCCCCCGCTCGAAGATAGCGCGGCGCAGAACTCACGAACGGGAACCTCTCTCTCATTCGGCCTCTGATTAGCCCCGCGACCGGCGCGGGGCCAAGCCCAATCTAGAGGGCGATCAAGCGGTTGGACCACTTGATCTCTTTCGAGCCGGCCGGCAGCGAGGCGAAGTCGCCATCGCGGCCGACCTTGATGGGACCGCCGAAAATCTCGCGCGAGCGACCCAAGAACGCCCCGTCCAACGCGCGCAAGGGGAGCGGCGGTATGATGTGGTAGAACAACAGCGCTTCGACGCCCGCCGCCTTGGCCTCCTCAGCCGCGACCTCGGGGGCGGTGTGATAGTCCAGAATGTCGTGGAAGATCTTGGCGTAGTTGTCGCGCCCGATCTTGCCGGCGACCTCCTCCTGAACGCCGACGAGGTTCGGGGCCAGCCCTTCATGCAGCAGCAGGTCCGCGCCCTTGGCGGCCTTCACCAGGCGGTCAGAGGGGCCAGTGTCGCCGCTGATCACGACGCTTCGCCCCTTGTACTCGAACCGATAGCCGACAGCGCCCTCGACAGGATGGTGCGCCACCGGGAAGGCCCAGACCTTCAGTCCGGGCTTCTCCAGCACCAGTACATCCGGCGCCGCAGGGTCAGCCATGAACGCGCGCGCCTCACCGCCAAAGCCCGAAGGCGGCGCGACGGCCTCGCCGTGGTGGGCGATGCGATAGCCGCGATCCAGCGTGTAGGCCTGCTCGAAGCCCTGAACGACCTGCTCCAGGCCCTGCGGACCATAGACCGGCATCGGGGTCTTCGACGCGCCCCCCGCCCAGCGCTGCAACATCAGTTCGCCGAGATCGGCGATGTGGTCGGAGTGGTAGTGGGTGATGAACACCGCGCTCACGCGTGGCGGCGGCATGTTCATCAGCAGCAGGTTGCGGGTCGAGCCCGAACCGGTATCGACCACGAAAAGATCCCTGCCGGCGACCAACGCCACGCAGGGGCCGGACCGAAGCGGGTCGGCCATGGGCGAGCCGGCCCCACAGAGTCCCACGTGCAGGCCGTCAGGCAAGTCCTTCATCGTGTCGACGGCCAGAACCTGCTCATAGACCTTGCGCATGGCGGCCTGCGCCAGCTTCTCGCGCATCAGCCATGCGGTCCCTAGACCAACCGCAATTACGCCTGCTGCGACGCCCAACCCGATCCAGACCCTGCGCATCCGTCTCCTCCATCTCGTCCTTGACCAACAGGCGTCATAATGGCACGCATAGTGTCAATATAAATCTCGACGGTCGGAGGAATCTCATGGATGTGTTGCGGACGCCGGATGCTCGGTTCGAAGGCCTCGCCGATTGGCCCTACGCTCCGCACTACACGGAGGTGACCGACGCCGACGGCACGGCCCTGCGCATCCATCACGTGGATGAGGGCCCCAAGGACCAGCGCCCCATCCTGCTGATGCACGGCGAACCGTCCTGGGCCTACCTCTACCGAAAGGTGATCGCAGAACTGACCGCCAAGGGTCATCGCGCCGTCGCGCCAGACCTGGTCGGCTTTGGCCGGTCCGATAAACCCGCCAAGCGCACCGACTACACCTACGAGCGCCATGTGGCCTGGATGAGCGCGTGGCTGGAAAAGAATGACCTCAAGGACATCGTTCTCTTCTGCCAGGACTGGGGCGGTCTGATCGGCCTGCGCCTGGTGGCCGCCTTCCCAGAGCGCTTCTCGGCTGTCGTGGTTTCCAATACCGGCCTGCCAATCGGCGTCGGCAAGAGCGAGGGTTTCGAGGCCTGGCTGAACTTCAGCCAGAACACGCCGGAACTGCCGGTCGGCTTCATCCTGAACGGCGGCACGGCCCGCGACCTCTCCGACGCCGAGCGCGCGGCCTATGACGCGCCGTTCCCCGACGAAAGCTACAAGGAAGGCGCGCGGATCTTCCCCGCCCTGGTGCCGATCACGCCCGAACACGCCTCGGTCGAAGAGAACAAGACCGCCTGGGCCGTGCTGGAAACGTTCGAGAAGCCCTTCGTCACCGCCTTCAGCGACGCCGATCCGATCACGCGCGGCGGCGAAGCGATGTTCCTGGCTCGCGTGCCCGGAACCAAGAACGTGGCGCACACCACGCTGAAGGGCGGTCACTTCGTTCAGGAAGACAGTCCGGTCGAGATCGCCGCCCTGCTGGACGGCCTGGTCACTAGCCTGCCCCAAACCTAGTCCGGAGCGTTTCGATGAAGGTCGTCAACACCGTCTTCCCCAGCCCCGAGCAGTTCCAAGAGTTCTTCGGCGCCCCGGACGATGGTCCGTTCGTCATGGTCAACCTGCTGAAGTTCAGGGAGAGGGCCGAATATCCCGACGGCTCGGAGCCCGAGCTTTCGGGCCGCGAGGCCTACGCCCGTTACGGCGCGGTGGTGTCCGGCCTTGTCGAGGCGCTCGGCGGTCGCATCCGCTACAGCGGCGCGGTCACCGGCCTGCTGCTCGGCGAGGTCGAGGAGATGTGGGACGCCGTCGCCCTGGCCGAGTACCCGTCCCTCGCCGCCTTTCAGGCCATGGCCCTGTCGCCGGAGATGCACGCCATCGAGCACCACCGGAAGGCGGGCCTGGCCGGCCAGTTGAACATCCGTACGCGTCCCGCCCCGGGCTTTGAACCGCTGGGCGCGCACGACGACCAGCGCCTCTGGACGCCCGAGAAGGCCAACGCGGTGAACTGAGCAAACGCTCAGCGCTCGGCGCGGAGCACGGTGCGGAAGCCCACGTGCGATGCGCCGCTGTCCGGCGGTCCCGGCGTTCGCGCCGCGGGCCGATAGCGGAAGCAGTAGTCGTCCGCGCACAGGAACGAGCCGCCCTTGACCACATGCTTGGGCGCGCTCGGGTCTTCGGGGTCAAGCGCGCGGGCCTCGGGCGGTCCGCCGGTCTCGATCACGCTGACAGGGTCCAGGCCCGGCTTGAACCAGTCTCGGGTCCACTCCCAAACGTTGCCCGCCATGTCCCGCAGACCATAGCCATTGGGCGGGAAGCAGCCCACCGGCGCGGGCTTGGCCTTGAAGCCGTCATCGCCAAGATCCTGGGCCGGGAAAACGCCTTGCCAGGTGTTGGCGCGCGGCTGTGACGGATCCTGCGCCTCGTCGCCCCAGGTGTAGCGCTTGCCGATCAGCCCTCCACGCGCGGCGTACTCCCATTCCGCTTCCGTAGGCAGGTCACGGCCCAGCCATTTGGCGTAGGCCATGGCGTCCTCCCAGGCGATGTGGACGACGGGCCAGGCGTCCTTGCCCCGGATGTTCGAGCCGGGCCCCTCCGGATGCCGCCAGTCGGCCCCGGGGATCACATGCCACCATTGGGAAGGATCGTCCGACCTCGCCCCCTTCGCCCCCACGAAGACAAGCGAGGCCGGACGCCGCTGCGCCGCCGGTACGTGGGCGTAGCGCGCGGGGTCGAGCGGTCGCTCGGCCACGGTGCGATAGCCCGTAGCCTCGACGAACCGCGCGAAGGCGGCGTTGGTGACCTCTGTTTGATCGATCCAGAACGGCGCAACCTTGACCGTCTGGGGCGGCCCCTCCTCCGGACGCAGCGGCGCAGCGCCCATCTGGAACTCACCGCCCGTCAGCCGAACCATCCCCGCCGTGCGGTTCTGGGGATCCGGAACGGGCTGATCCGCCAGGCAAGCCTTGGGCGCTGGCCGGCCGCAGCCAGCCAGCGCCAGAACCATCAGGACCGTAAGCGGCCTTAGTTGTCCCAATAGATATACTCGTCCGAGGGCTTAGCCTTCTGGCCGCCTGGATGGTCGATATAGAAGGCGCCCGACACAAGCGACGGCCAGGACGACTTAGCCATCTGACCGTCAAGCTGGGCCAGGATCGCCTGCATTTCCCGTAGCTTCTCCGGACGCGCCTTGGACAGCTCCTTGCGCTCGGTCGGATCGGTGGTGAGATCAAAGAGCCAGGTCTTGTTCGGCTCCTGCGCCACCTGCAGCTTCCAGCCGCCGGCCAGAACCGTCTTGTAGCGACCCGAACGCCAGAAGATCGCCTTGTGGGGATCGCCCGACGCCTGCCCCTTGATGAAGGGTACGAGATCGACGCCGTCCAGCACGCGATCCTTGGGCGTGGGCGCGCCGGCGGCGCCGGCGGCGGTGGCGAAGATGTCCACATGGCCCACGGGGCTGCGATAGACCGCGCCGGCCGGCAGTTGATCGGGCCAGCGCAGCAGGAACGGCACCTTGATCCCGCCCTCGAAGAAGGTCGCCTTCCAGCCCCGGTACGGCTTGTTCAGGTCCGGCAGACCGACATAGTTCGCGCCGCCGTTGTCGGAGGTGAAGATCACCAGGGTGTTGTCGTCGAGACCCCGGTCCTTCAGCGCCTGCAGAACCTTACCGACATTGCGATCGAGGTTACGGACCATGGCCGCGTAGACGCGCATCCGGTGGTCTTGGATGTGGGACAGCGCGTCATAGTCGGCCTTGGGCGCCTGCAACGGCGTGTGGACGGCGTTGTAGGCCAGATACATGAAGAACGGCCGGTTCTTGTTGGCGTCGATCGCCTTGACCGCCTCGTCCGTCAGATAGTCGGTCATGTAGTGGCTGGGCGTGAACATCTTGCCGCCGTTGTACTGGACGGCGAACGGCAAAGCCCCCCACAGGAACTTGTCGATCGGATCCCAGTCCTGGCGTGACTCCACGACGCTGGGATCGCCAACAGGTGCGAACAAGGCTGCCCCGGCCATGAACCCGAGACTCTCGTCGAAGCCCTGATCCTCGGGGCGCGAACCCTTGACGCCGCCCAGGTGCCACTTGCCCAGGTGAATGGTGTGGTAGCCCTTGGTCTTGAGCGCCTCGGCGATGGTCACCTCGGTGGTGGGCACGGCCAGGACATTGTCGTCCTTGGGCATGTTCTTGGCTTGGGCCGCGTCGAAGCGCGAGGGATGCAGCGGATCGCCGGCGTGACCGCCAACAACGCGCGAGAAAGCCACTGGAGCCGGCGTGAACTCAAAGCCAAACCGCGTGGCGTAGCGGCCCGTCATGATCGCCGCGCGCGAGGGGGCGCAGGTCGCGTTTCCGCTGTAGCCGTTGGCGAAGGTCACGCCCTCCTTGGCGATCGAGTCGATCGCGGGCGTGGGGACTGAGCCACCGGCGACGCCGCCACCATTCAGCGTGATGTCATTGTAACCCAGGTCGTCGGCGAGAATGAACACGACATTGGGCGGCCGCTGGCCGTCCGCCGGAGCCGCTGGCGGGCCCTTGACCCAGGTCACCGGCATGTTGGCTTCGATCTTCGGCTGCCGGGCCTTCGCCAGCATCACGATCAGGTCAAAGCGGAAGTGCCAGGCCGTCGCGCCTGCGACCGCCAGTACGGCGACACCCGCGACAAGTGGCTTCCAGGCCTTCATGCGCGCCTCCCTCTCTCATCGTTGCTTGAAGCATATATTGACATTCATCGTGCCGCTAGATGTCATCCACCGATCAACCTGGAGGTCCCGCCGTGTCCCTGCGCACCCTGATCATGCGAAGCGCGACCACCGCCCTGACCAGCCCCACGCGGCGCAAGCTAGCCCGAGACGGCGCGGCGTTCGCAGACCGTCTGCGCGGCAAGCGACCCACCATCCGGTACTTTCACCAGGCCGACGACCCCTACTCGCACCTGGCCGTCCAGATGCTGCCCCGTCTGCGCGCGCGCTACGCAGCGGATATCGAAGTCAATCTGGTTCCACCACCCGAAGACTCCGCAGCCCCGGATCGCGAGCGCCTGCGCGCCTACGGCCTGCGCGACGCCGCCCGTGTGGCGCGGGCGCGTGGCCTTGGCTTTCCAGCGGACGCGGCGCTGCCGGCGGTTGAAGCGGTGCGCCGCCTCGAGACCGTGCTCGCCGATGCGATGCAGCAGGGACGCTTCGACGATACGGCCTACGCCGCCGGAGCCGCGCTGTGGGCGGGCGATCAGAAGACCCTTGCGGCCATGTCCGCCTGGGCTGGCGGGCAAGATCTTAACCTGGGCGAGACCCTGCTCCGGGCTGGGAAGGCCCGCCGCGCCGAGCTTGGACACTATCTGGGCGGCATGTTCCACTTCGAAGGCGAGTGGTTCTGGGGCGTCGACCGGCTGAACCACCTGGAGGCGCGCCTGGCCGCGCGCGGGCTGGATCGCGAGGCCGGATCGCCTCAGCTCGCGCCGGCCATTGAACCCTCGCTCAGCCCCCTGCCGTCCGGCGCACCACCGACCATCGAGGCCTGGTTCTCTTTCCGCAGCCCCTACTCCTGGCTGTTCATGCCGCGCATCCGCCAGTTGGCGAAGGCCTACGGCGCGACCCTCGAGCTGCGCCCCATCCTGCCGATGGTCATGCGGGGCTTGGCGGTGCCGAGGATCAAGACGATCTACATCACCCTGGACTGCAAGCGCGAAGCTGAACGCGTGGGTCTGCCGTTCGGGCGGATCGTCGACCCCGTCGGCGCCGGGGCTGAACGGGCGCTGGCCGTACTCCACCACGCCATACCGCTTGGGCTGGGCGAGCCGTTCGCCGAGCTCGGCCTCAAGGCCGCCTTCGCCGACGGGATCGCCTTGGCGGAAGACGACGGGCTCTACGCGGTGGCCCGTCGCGCCGGACTGACGGACGAGCAGACGGCCGCTGCCCTGGCCGACGAGAGCTGGCGGCAGCGGGCTGAGGTCAATCGCGCAGCTCTGCTGGACGCGGGCCTTTGGGGCGCGCCGACCTTCCGCGTCACCGGCCATGAGGCGCATTGGGGCCAGGACAGACTCTGGATGCTGGAAGAAGACCTGCGGGCGGCCATGCAACGTGGCGGCGGTCCCCAGAAGGACCGTTAGGAGGCCGAGCTCCACGCCGCAACGACGCTGTCGGTGTCGGTCAGGATTGCGGTGTTGAGGTCCAGCGTCCGCAGGGACGCCTCGTGCAGTTCCGCCTCGTAGGCCGCGCAGGCGTCAACGGGAATGAACACATGGAAGTCGTGGTTGAAGGCGTCCCGCGCGGTGCTGTCGATGCAGCATTCCGTGGTCAGTCCCGCCAACACCAGGGTGTCGACGCCCACCACACGCAGTCGCGCGGCGATGTCCGTGTCCCAGAACGGACTGTAGCGCGTCTTGCGGAAGACCATCTCGTCGGCTTGGGGCTGAGGCCCAAAGAAGTCGCTGCCTGGCGCGTCGGCGCGGCATAGCGCAGGGCTCTCTTGCGGATCATGGCCCCGCCGCCGCCCGCGTTCATGCCAGACCTTGGAGTCGGATTCGGGCGTCGTGAACAGACCAACGAAGATCACAGGCGCCCCAACCTCGCGCGCGGCGGCGGCCAGACGATCGGCGGCCGCAAGCGCGCCGGGCACGGCCGTGAGGTCCATGCCCCACTGGGCGGATAGGCCCTGCGGGGCGGCGAAGTCGACTTGCATGTCGACAATCACAAGCGCCGTCCGCGTCGGCGCGATCCACGTCGGCAAGCTCACGAAAACACCCTCCGCAAGCCGGGCAGGATATCGCCGCCGAACATGCTGAGCCCTTCGACGTAGTCGGGAAAAATCAGCATCAAGCCGTCCAACTCGCACTCCGTGACGAAGCCTTCGATCTCCTCCGCTTCCGCGTCGGGCACGCCGATGCCCTCGACCTCCGGCCCGACCCGGGTCGCCACGAGCGCGC